>Ga0247825_10001623_pt1 | contig 14815 bp, 9 predicted proteins | sample 13C_Vanillin_Day_FD_194413 | JGI IMG/M metagenome (GOLD analysis project Ga0247825, IMG submission 194413) | Soil microbial communities from agricultural site in Penn Yan, New York, United States - 13C_Vanillin_Day48 | ecosystem: Environmental > Terrestrial > Soil > Agricultural land | place... | reverse complement strand
AGGAATGCGACGCCTCCGATTGGAGTAATTGCGCCGAATGTTCGGACCCCGGTGAGCGCGAGCGCGTAAAGGCTGCCCGAGAAGAGAAGAATGCCGATGGTGAAGAGCCAGCCGGCACTGCGTAGGATCCATCCGTCGATGCGTGCGAGGGCGATCGCCACGACCAGCACCGCAAACGCGTGATACATCTGGTAGCGCACACCCGTTTCAAATACCTCGAGGCTCTGCGGTGAGAGGCGAGCGCGCAGCGCGTGCGCGCCAAATGCTCCGAACGCGACGCCAAGAAACGCTGCCAGGGCCCCGATCAGCAGGAATGTGCGATCCATGCGCGGATTATGCAGCGAGACCGGTTCCGTTAACGCCGGGCCGCGGCGGCAAGTCCGGCTAAAGCTGGACACTACATTGGTTTAGGATCTGGGCGTGGTGCACACCTGGCGGGCGGCAGTGTGCGTTGCCGGCGCTCTGTGGCTGGCGGTCGCGAGTGTCAGTCGCGCGCCGATTCAGGCCGCGCAGACCTCGCCTACGCCCTCCCCTGTCCCGGCGGCTCAGCGTGCGGTCTTCAAGCAGTACTGCCTCAGCTGTCACAACGAAACCTTGAAGAAGGCCGGGACGGTCCCGGTTGCGCTCGATGCCGAATCTCTGTGGGATGTCGCCGGCAACGCCGCGACGTGGGAGAAGGTCGTCCTCAAGATGCGCGCGGGCGTCATGCCTCCCGCCGGCGTGCCGCATCCCGACAGGCCGGCGCGCGCTTCGTTTCTCAATTGGATCGAGGGCGAACTCGATCGTGTCGCCGCCGCGCGACCCAATCCGGGCCGCACCGAACCGTTCCACCGCCTGAATCGCACGGAATACCGGAACGCCGTACGCGATCTGCTCGCGCTCGACATCGACGTCTCGTCGATGCTGCCGGCAGACGATGCCAGCTATGGGTTCGACAACATTGCGGGCGTGCTGAAGATGTCGCCGACGCTGATGGAGCAGTACCTCGCGGCAGCGCAGCGCGTGAGCCGCCTCGCCGTCGGCGCGCCTGCACCTGCTCCGTCCATTGAGTACGTCCGCATCACCGACGATCTGCCTCAGGACGTGCACCTGCCGGGCCTGCCGTTCGGCACACGCGGCGGCACGCAGGTGAACCACGTGTTCCCGGCCGACGCCGAGTACGAGATCCGCGTGCGCATCGCGCGCGACCTGAACGAGAGCGTTCCCGTGTATACCGAGGCGCAGAACGTCGAGATCAACATCGACGGCGTGCGCGTCGGCGGCTTCACGCTGCCCGGCGTTGGCGCTCAACCGGCACGGCAGGGAGGTGCGGGCAATCGGGGCGGTGGAGCAGCGCCTGCCCGCGGCGGCGGGGCCGCTCCCGCGCGTAGCGGGGCACCGCCAGCAGCTCCCGCGGATGGCGGCAATCAGGAGCCGGAACGTCCGCAGATCTCGCAGATCGACGCCGGTATCCGGGTGACGGCGCGGCAGCGTGAGGAGAGGAACAGGGCCGACGAGAGCTGGAACCTGCGGATTCCGATTAAGGCGGGCCCGCGCTCGCTCGTCGTGACATTCACCAATCGAACATCAGCAATCGACGAATCGATCCGGCTCCCGTTCCAGCGGCCGTATCCGGCAGGCGTCAATATTCCCGAGACGCGCCTTGGCGTGCACCTGCGCAGCGTGGAAATCGCCGGCCCTTATAACGTCACGGGCCCCGGGGATACCCCGAGCCGCCAACGCATCTTCTCGTGCCGTCCCGCACAAGGCTCCGGCGGGGCAAGCCCTGCCATCGGTGACGCGTGCGCTCGGCGCATCCTCACCACACTCGCCCGCCGCGCGTACCGTCGTCCGGTGACCGATGCCGATGTGACGCCCCTGCTGGCGTTCTATCGCGAGGGCGACTCGTTTGACGAGGGCATGCAGCGCGCAATCCGGCGCCTGCTCGTCAGCCCCGAGTTCCTGTTACGCGTCGAACGCGATCCGGCGAGTGCGAAGTCAGGCGCACCGTACCGAATCAGCGACATCGAGCTGGCGTCGCGGCTGTCGTTCTTCCTGTGGAGCAGCATTCCAGACGACGAGCTGTTGACGGTAGCCGAGCGCGGACAGCTTCGCGATGCGGCCGTCTTGAGCGCACAGGTGAAGCGGATGCTCGCGGACAAGCGGTCCGAAGCGTTCGTCGTCAACTTCGCGGGACAGTGGCTGTTCCTTCGCAACCTGCAGGCGGTCGTGCCGGTGCAGGTCATCTTCCCGGACTTCGACGACACGCTGCGCCAGGCGTTCCGGCGCGAGACCGAACTGTTCTTCGACAGCCTCGTCCGTGAGGACCGCAGCGTGCTCGACCTGCTCCGCGCCGACTACACGTTCCTCAACGAGCGTCTTGCGCGGCACTACGGGATCCCGAACGTGAAAGGCAGCCACTTCCGCCGCGTCTCGCTTGGGCCCGGCAGCGCCCGATCGGGCATCCTCGGCCAGGGCAGCATCCTGACCGTGACGTCGTATCCGGACCGTACCTCGCCGGTCGTCCGCGGCAAGTGGATTCTCGAAAACCTGCTGGGCACGCCGCCGCCCCCGCCGATTCCGAATGCGGGCGATTTGAAGCCGACCAGCGGCGACGGCATCGTGCTGTCGATGCGTCAACGAATGGAGCAGCACCGGCGTAGTCCGGTGTGTGCGAGCTGCCACGCAATGATGGACCCGCTCGGCCTGTCGCTGGAGAATTTCGACGCCGTCGGCAAGTGGCGGACGCTGGGCGAGTCGTCTGGGTCGATCGACGCGTCAGGCATGTTCCCGGACGGCACGAAGTTCCAGGGTGCGTCAGGGCTGAAGCAGATGCTGCTGCAATCGGACCGGTTCGTGCCGACAGCGACTGAGAAGCTCCTGACGTATGCGCTCGGCCGCGGGCTCGAGCACTACGATGCGCCGGCCGTGCGCGCGATTGTCCGCAGCGCCGCGCGCGATGACTACCGGTTCTCGTCGCTGATCACCGGGATCGTGCAGAGCCCGCCGTTCACGATGCGAAGGGCGGAATAGATGTTCGTGACGAAGACATTTCTGCCTCGTCGGACGTTCCTCCGCGGAGTGGGAGCGACGCTCGCGCTGCCGCTGCTCGACGCGATGGTGCCGGCGCTGACGGCGCAGGCGCAGACGGCGGCGCGGCCGATCCGTCGTCTGGGCTTCATCTACCTGCCGAACGGCGTGGCACGGAACTTCACCGGCATCAACTACTGGACGCCGCTCGGCGAAGGGCCGTCCTTTGAGTTCTCGCCGATCCTCAAGCCGCTCGAGTCCTTCCGCGATCGCATGGTGGTGATCAGCGGCCTGGCGCAGCACCAGGCCGACGCGCATGACGACGGCGCGAACGGTGACCACACGCGAGGGACGAGTTCGTGGCTGACCGGCGTGCACCCGAAGCGGACCGAGGGCGCCGACATCCGCAATGGCATCTCCGCGGATCAGATCGCCGCCGCCGAGATCGGCAGGGACACCGCGCAGCCGTCGCTCGAACTGGCGATCGACCTCAACTTCCTCGGCGGGCAGTGCGAGAACAGCTACGCCTGCGCCTACATGAACACGTTGTCGTGGAGCTCGGCGACGACCCCGCTCCCGACCGAGAACAATCCCCGGATCGTCTTCGAGCGGTTGTTCGGTGACGGCGGAACACCCGAGCAGCGTGTGGCACGCGCCAAGGAGAACCGCAGCATCCTCGATTCGGTGATGGCCGATCTCGATCGCCTGCAGAAAAGCCTCGGTCCCGGCGATCGCACGAAGGTCAGCGACTACGTCGACTCCGTCCGTGAGGTCGAGCGACGGATTCAACGCGTCGAGCAGCGCAGTGCCTCGGACCTTCCGGATCTCAATCAACCGTCGGGCATCCCGGAGCGCTTTGACGAGCACGTGAAGCTCATGTACGAGCTGCAGTGGCTCGCCTATCGTGCCGACATCACGCGCGTCGTCACATTCATGCTTGGCCGCGAGCTGAATTTCCGCACGTATCCGGAGATCGGCATCACGGAAGGCCATCACGGTTTGTCGCACCACCAGGACAATCCGAATCAGCTGGCGAAGTACGCGAAGTTGAACACCTACCAGACCGAGCTGTTTGGCTGGTTCCTCGAGAAACTGAAGTCCACGCCGGAAGGCGATGGAACGCTGCTCGATCACTCACTGTTTCTGTATGGGGCCGGGCTCAGCAATCCGAACCTTCATGCGCATTACGACCTTCCGCTCGTGCTCGTTGGCAGCGCCGCCGGCCAGCTCAAAGGCGGCCGGCACATCGTCTACAAGCAGGAAACGCCGATGACGAACCTGCTGTTGTCGATGCTCGACAAGGCCGGCGTGCGTCCCGAGAAGCTGGGCGACAGCACGGGGCGGCTGGAAGTCCTGTCTGGACTGTGATGCAGTCAATTCCCAACTTCCAATTCCCAACTCCCAAACCTTCCCTCGGTCGTGGCCTTGGGCGTTGGCTGTTGGGAGTTGGGAGCTTGCTGTTTGTGGCGGCCATCTCAGTCGTCGGCCAGGGTTCGTTGGTCGACTCCGCCCGGAACGGCGATGTCGGCGCCGTCCGTAGCCTGATCCAAAAGAAGGCCGACGCGAACGCTGCCGCCGCGGATGGAACGACCGCTCTCCATTGGGCTGTGCAGCGTGACGACGTGGCGATGGTGGACGCGCTGCTGAAGGCAGGCGCGAAGGTCACGGCTGCGACGCGGCACGGCGTGACGCCGCTGCAGTTGGCCGCCACGAATGGAAACGCAGCGGTCATCACTCGACTCCTTGCAGCCGGAGCGGATCCGAACACGGCAATGCCGGATGGAGAGACGGTGCTGATGACCGCCTCCCGCACTGGCGCCGCCGACGCTGTAAGGACGCTGCTCGATCGCGGTGCGGACCTGCGCCGGAAGGAGCCGGCGAAGGGACAGAGCGCCCTGATGTGGGCGGCAGCGGAGAACAACGCGGCCGTCGTGAAGCTGCTGATCGAACGCGGGGCCGACCTGACGGAGCGTTCCAAGGCGGGGTCGTTCTCGCCGTACCTGTTTGCCGTTCGCGGCGGACACGTCGCGTCCGCGACTGCGCTGCTCGACCTTGGCGCCAACGTCAACGAATCGCTGCCCGATGGGACGAGCGCGCTGGTGCTGGCCGTGATCAACGCGCACTACGAGATGGCGTCGTTGCTTCTCGAGCGCGGCGCCGACGCGCGCGCAGACGGTCAGGGCTGGACCGCGTTGCACCAGATCGCCTGGTCGCGCCGTCACAACGCCGGGTTCAACCTGCCTGGGCCGGTGGCGACCGGAGGGGTGGACAGCCTCGACCTCGTGCGCAAACTCGTCGCGCGCGGCGCCGACGTCAACGCGCGACAGAAGAAAGAGCCGCGCGACGGCAATCGCAACCTGCTCAATCGCCTTGGGTCGACGCCGTTCCTTCTCGCGGCGAAGTCTGCCGACGTGCCGCTCATGAAAGTGCTGCTCGAGTGCGGCGCGGACGCTCGCATCACGACGAACAACGGCACGACGCCGCTGATGGCGGCGGCGGGCGTAGGCATCTGGGCGCCTGGTGAAAATCCGGGTTCGCACGAGGAAGCGCTCGCGGCGGTGAAGCTGGCGTTCGACGCCGGCAGCAACGACGTCAATGCGATCGACAAAGAGGGCGAGACGGCTCTTCACGGCGCGGTCTATCGAGGCGGCGCGATTCCGGTGATTCAGTTCCTGATCGACAAGGGCTCCCGGCTTGATGTCGTCAACAAGAAGGGATGGACGCCCCTGACCGCAGCCGATGGTGTCGAGTACACGCCGGCGGTGCTGAAGCGGTATCCGGAGGCCGCGGCCCTCCTGCGCAAGACGATGCGCGCCAAAGGGCTGCCCGTGCCCGACTCGACGCAACCCGGGGCCGGCGGCGCTGGCTCGCCGCGGACCGCCGCCCAGGACGCGAAAGTCTCGATCTGGGATGGCGTCTACACCGACGCTCAGGCGAAGCGCGGCGAGGACGCGTACCAACGAGCGTGCGCCAGGTGCCACGCCGAGGATCTCCTCGGCAGCACCAACGCTCCGGCCCTGGTCGGGCAACCGTTTTTCGCGCGCTTCGATCGGACCAGTGCGGACGATGTCATCGACGTGATCCGGCGGACGATGCCGCAGGAGGCGCCGGACACGCTGGGCATGCCGGCCTATGCGGACATTGCCAGCTTCCTGTTCAAGTCCAATGGCAGTCCGGCGGGGAAAACCGAGCTGCCGACCGATCGCGCCAGGCTGCGTGAAATCCTGGTGACGAGCAAGTAAACTCTGAGACCTTTGGAACCACGAAGGACACGAAGCTCACGAAGAAAAGCGCTCCATGTGCTTTGATTTTCGTGTTCTTCGTGATCTTCGTGGTTGACTTCGGCCTTTTGGGAGGGCGTTCGATGAGTTCGATCCAGTGGAATCTGCGCAGCCGCCTTTTCCTCGCGCTGATGCTCGGCGTCGTTGTCGCCGTGACAGCGGTGGCGCAGGAGCGCGGCGCGAAGCCCGTGCCGGCACCCGCGACGAACCCGAATGCAGTCGGGCTGGTGGCGTTCCACCCGACCGAGGGGATGACCACGTCGCGGATTCGCTACGAGGCTGGTGCGCGGACGAACTGGCACACGCACACGGCGCCGCAGATGTTGTGGAACGAGGACGGGCGGGGCCTCTGGCAGGAGCGTGGGGAACCGATCAAGGAAATGCCGAAGGACATGCCGGTGGTGACACGGGCGAACGTCACGCACTGGCACGGCGCGACGCCCACCAGCCATTCCGTCCAGCTCACGGTCTATGGCGGCACGATCACGTGGGGCGCGCCCGTGACCGACGCCGAGTACGCGGGTAAGAAATGAGGGCCTGGCTCGTTGCGGGAGTGTTCGCGGCCGCCGTCATGCTCCGCGTGGCCGCGCAGGCTCCGGACGGTCCGCCGCCGCCGCCGCCGCGGCCGGCACCTGTTCACCCGACGGTGCCGCCGATCACGTCGCAGGATCATCTCGAAGGCCTCAAGAATCCGGGACGCTGGCTGACGTACTCCGGTGACTACACCGGGCGCCGCCACAGTCCGCTGACGCAGGTGACGCCCGCGAACGTCGGACGTCTCTCGGCGCAGTGGGCCTTCCAGGCCGAGGGCATGGTGGCGGGTCGCGGCTTCGAAGGCACGCCGATCCTGGTGGACGGCGTTCTCTACATCACCGGCAACAACAACACCGCCTGGGCGATCGACGTTCGCACCGGCGCGCAGTTGTGGCGCTACCGGCGCAACCTGCCGTCGGGATTGACCTACGGTTCGGCGAACGCGTCGAACCGCGGCTTTGCCATCCTCGGCGATCTGCTCTTCATGGGCACGCTCGATGCGCATCTCCTCGCGCTCGATCGCAGAACGGGGAAGGTCGTCTGGGACACCACCGTCGCGGACCTGAAGGTCGGCTACGCCATTACGCAGGCGCCGCTGATCGTGAAGGACAAGGTGATCATCGGCATCGCCGGCGGCGACATCCCGACGCGCGGGTTCATCGACGCCTACGATCCGAAGAATGGCACCCGGCTCTGGCGCTTCTACACGATTCCCGCGCCCGGAGAGCCCGGGAGCGAGACGTGGTCCGATCCCGATGTCCTTCCTCGTGGCGGCGGCGCCACGTGGCAGACCGGCAGCTACGATCCGCAGCTCAATCTTCTGTACTGGGGCGTCGGCAACCCGAATCCGGACTACTACGGCGAGGATCGCAAGGGCGACAACCTGTACACCGCGTCGCTGATCGCGCTCGACGCCGACAGCGGCAAGCTCCGCTGGCACTTCCAGTTCACGCCGCACGACCTGCACGACTGGGATTCCAATCACGTTCCGGTACTCGCCGACCTGACGATCAACGGACGGGCGCGGAAGACGGTGATGGTCGCCAACAGGAACGGCTTCTTCTACACGCTCGATCGGGAGACGGGCGAGTTCCTGGTGGGCAAGCCGTTCACCGGCACGCAGTGGGCGCGCGAGCTGACGAAGGAGGGCAAGCCGATCGTCCTGACGAACGGACTCGCCACGGCGGCGAAACCGACCTGCGTTCCCGACTACCGGGGTGGAACCAACTTCAATCCGCCGTCCTACGATCCGGCGCTCCAGCTCTTCTTCGTGATGGCGCGTGAAACGTGCGCGATCTACTCGCCGCGGAAGGAAGAGCCTGTCCCCGGCCGCAGCTTCATGAGCGGCGGGATGGAGAAGCTGCCGGAACCCGACTTCAGCGCGCTGCGCGCGATCGACCCGAAGACCGGCGCGATCAGGTGGGAGTACAAGTTCTCCCAGTCGTCACTGGCCGGCGTGATGTCCACGGCCACCGGCCTCGTGTTCACGGGCGATCAGGACGGCTACTTCAACGCGATCGACTCGCGGAGCGGCAAGCTGCTGTGGCGGTATCGCACCGGCTCGCCGATCCATGGCGCCGCGGCGACGACCTACATGATCGACAACCGCCAGTACATCCTCATCCCGTCGGGCATGACGATTACGGCGTTCGCGCTGCCATGAAAGCATTCGTCGTGTCCGCCTTCAGGCGGACCTTCGTAGTAGGGCGCCCCTTCAGGGGCGCCATCGTCGTGGCTGCCATCGCGACGATTGGTGCGCTCGTCCACGGACAGGGGGCGCCGCGAAACTCACCGCCGCTTGGCGCGCTGCCGCAGACGCTCTTCACGTCCGAGTATCAGGTCCGCGTGTCCGCGGTCGCGTCGGGGCTGTCGCATCCGTGGAGCCTCGCGTTTCTGCCAAGTGGGGACATGCTCGTTACCGAGCGGAACGGCAGGCTGCGAATCATTCGCGGCGGTGTGCTCGACCCGGCGCCAATCACCGGCGTGCCCGGTGTCCGCGCAGCGGTGCTGGGCGGGCTCCTCGAGGTCGCGCTCCACCCGCGGTTCGCGCAGAACCAGACGCTCTATCTCACGTACACGAAGACGCGCGAGGACAACCTCACGACGACGGCGCTCGCGCGCGCCCGCTTCGACGGCAAGGCGCTGAGCGAGGTGAAGGAGATCTTCGTCGCCAACAACTGGAGCAAGTCGACGACGAACTACGGCGGGCGCCTGGCGTTCGACCGAAACGGTTTCCTCTTCATGACCGTCGGCGAGCGGCAGGAGCAGGATCGTGCGCAGAACACGCGCGATCACGGCGGCAAGGTGCTCCGGCTACGCGACGACGGGAGCGTGCCGCCGGACAATCCGTTCGCCGGCAAGGCCGATTACGCGCCGGAGATCTATTCGCTTGGCCACCGCAGCCCGCAGGGGCTGGCGGTGCATCCGGAGACAGGCGCCATCTGGGAGAACGAGCACGGTCCGCTCGGCGGCGACGAGATCAACATCGTCCTTCCCGGGCGCAATTACGGATGGCCGCTCGTGACGTTCGGCAACGACTACGACGGCAAGAAGATCAGCGAGAGCACGTCGCGCCCGGACCTGGAAGCGCCGTTCATGTACTGGATTCCGTCGATCGCGATTTCCGGGATGGCCTTCTACACCGGCGATCGCTTCCCGGCGTGGAAGGGCAACGCCTTCGTCGGCGCGATGTTCGAGGGGCGCACGCGCGGCACGGGCCACATCCAGCGCATCACCTTCAACGAAGGGCGGCCGATCCAGCGCGAGCCGATCCTGACGGAGCTGCGCCAGCGCATCCGCGACGTCCGCCAGGGGCCTGATGGTTTGCTCTATGCCCTGACGGACGAGGACAACGGGGTGGTGCTCAGGATTGAGCCTGCGCCGAAATCCTGAACTCGCAACTCCCAACTTCCAATTCCCAACTCCCAAAACAGGACGATCTTCTTTGGAGGTTGGGCGTTGGTAGTTGGGAGTTGAGTCATTTCACACTCACTTCGAACGTCAGCTTCTGCAGCAGCTCCGACAACTCGGTCCGCCGCTGGTCGCTTTCTTTCGTCGCCTTCTCGATGTCGGTCTGCAGCGCCTGCAGGCGATCCTCCTGCGCGCCGAGCTCGCGCGTGTACCGATCCCTCAGCGACCGCTCCTGGGAGCTGCTGCCCAGCGCCTGAATGTTGTCGCGAATCCGCTTCTGGCTTTCCTCGATCGTCGTCACCCTGGACTGCAGCTCGGCGAGCTGACGTTCGGCCGAGGCCAGCTGCGCCCGTGCCTCGAGCACTGGCTGGAGCGCCCGGCGCAGTTCCGCTTCGGGAACGCCGCGCTGGGTGAAGGTGGCGACCAGCCGATCGTCGAACTGGCTGAGGGACACCCGTGCCTGTCCAACCATTCGCTCAGTGACACGCAGGGTCTCTTCGCCGCGCGCTGCGACGGCCACGCGGAACCGGGCTGACGCCGTGGTGGTTTCGACGGGAGCAGGATCGGTGCTCAGCGTCCACCCCGGACGGACCGGGTGCTCGATGATCAGCGTCCGCGCCGTCGAGTCCTCGTTGCGGATCCGATACAGCCACGCCTGAAGGCTCTCTTCATTGACGGTCACGACGCCTTCGCGCGCGATGACCCGCGTGTAGCGGCCAGACGACTCGTCGAGCTGCGCGTCCACCATGACGGCGAGATCGCTGCCATACGAAACGAAACGCCTCTCCGACGGCTTCAGCGGCTCGACGAGCCCCTCGCCCGCGAACGCGTTGCCATCAATCACCGACAATGAGCCGCCGTCGAGCGTGAGGCCGGAGGTGTTCGTCAACCAGACGGCGCGAAGCGGGCGGCCGCTGCCAGGCGTGCGGTTCCAGATGGAGACGCGCTCCGCTTTGATCTTCGCGTTCAGGATCGGAACCATTGCCGACTGGTTGGTGCGAATGGTGACGGGTTGCGTCAGGCGGTACTCGAACAGATCGCCAAGGTCCTGTGTTGACGCTGCCGAAGGAGTTCCCGCCTGCCGTGCGTTCTGAACCGCTTGTGGCGCAAAGTTCAGGGTCGCACCGCCCGCCGCGCCTTCGCCGAGCGCGCCTCGGCCCGGGACGACTGCCTGGCGTGCGTTCTGGACGTCGACAGTTGGCATCTCGCCTCTCACGACGACGGTCTCTGACAGGTTTCCGACGCTCATGGAGGCGTTGGCCGTTGCGCTGCCGCCGATCGGCAAGGTGACGTCACGCCTCTGCGTCGTGAATCCCTGGAGCATCATCGTCAGCTGATAGCTGCCTCCGGCGGCGTCGAGCTGATACGAGCCGCTGGCGTTCGTTGCTCCCTGCGCAGCGATTCGACCCCACGGATCGGTCAGTGTGACGGTGACACCGGGCAGCACGCCTCCCTGCGCATCCCTGACGATGCCGCGAACCGTTCCGGTGCCAGTGCCCTCTCGCAGCGTGGCCTGATGCGTCTGCGGATTCAGCAGCACAGTCTGCGGGAGCGGTACTTCGGGCCGCCGCGCATAGTAGGGTTGCGAGACGCGCTGGACGAACGATTGCGGCGCGCCGGCGACCAGCGACAGCTCGACGTTCGTCCAGTCGGCGCCGACCGTGTTGTCCACGATCGCCCAACCCTGCAGGACCGGCGATGCGTCACCGTCGGGCAGCACGAGGCGATAGGTCGATTTCCAGATCGGGACCTCGCTGACGTAGCTGACCACCAGGCGGCGGGTGCCGTTGCCGGTGGCCGCCAGTGTCATGCGTCTGATGTCCTGGTCCCGGCCGGATGCGACCACCGCCAGGTAGCGGCCGATGTCGTCGCGAAGGTCACGTTCCGCGATGCGGACACTGACGTTCGGCCGGAGCGCGATGGAACGAACCGTTCCGTCGTTGGCGATGACCGTGAGCACGTCCGTGGGCTCGGAAGCCGCATCGCGAGCCGGCTTGCGCTCGAGTCCGAGCAGGCGTCCGGCGACGACGCCGGTGCCGGTCTGCACGTCGACGCGCGCGCCGCGCAGCGCGTTGTAGAACTGCAGGAGGTCCGGCTTGCTGTCCAGTGGCAGCCGCAGCGCGGCGAGCCGCTGCTCGATCGGCGCGACCGAGTTGTAGCCGATCGACGAAATCTGGCCGTTGTCGAGATCGAGCGCGGTCAGTGATTTCAGGACGTCGTTCAACTGGCCGCTCGTGAACTGGATGGCCACGTCCACCGAGCCGTTGACCGATCCCTGATGCTCGAAGAACCCGACGCCGCTCTTGTAGAGAACCACTCGGCGCACGGGGAGCTGCGTCGGTTCGGCATCGGTCGTTTGTCGTTGCGCCAGAGGCGCCGAGGCGAGAGCAAGAACGAGCACTGCGGATAGCAGCAAGCGGAAAGACACGACGACCTCCCGGGCAGAACCGCCCATCAGAACTCACGCACGGTGCGTCCCCGAGGCATCAGGGCCGCACCCGCCTGACTGCAGTTTTGGACGCCGGGGACACATCTTCGGACGTGCGTGCCGCGGTGGACGCGGCCGCGTGAATCGGAAACAATCAGCGCCGCATGCGTACCGTTCTTGTAATCGTCTTGCTGCTGGTCGGATCTGTTCCCGCGGCTGCACAGCTTGCCGCGCCGAATGCGGCCGGCGTGTCGATGGGCCACCTCCATTACCGCGTGCGCGACGTCCCCGCCAACCTGGCCTTCTGGCAGAAGCTGGGCGGCACACCGCTGAAGATCGGATCGAGCCAGGCGGTTCGTTTCGCCGACGTCTTCGTCTTCCTGACGCAGGGCGACTACTCCGGCCTCTCCGAAGCCGCAGTCGTCAATCACGTCGCGTTTCGGGTCCCGTCGTTCGCGATGCTCGAGAAGGCGGGCCTTACAGTCACCCGGTTACAGGGATTCCCTGGTGTCGGCAACACGAACACGCCGGAAGGCGAGCGTGTCGAGCTGTTCGAGGACGCGGCGACGAACCTGACGTTCGTGCCGGACGATGGGAAACACACTGCGGGGTCCGACCGGCACAACAGGCCGGTTGGCGTGCCGGTAGCGTTCCATCACATTCACCTCTACGTGCCGGGCGAAGAACACCTGGCGGCGAAGGCGTGGTACGTGCGGATGTTCGGTGGGATCGGTGGGAAGCGTTCTACCTACGACGCCGTCGATCTGCCCGGTATCAATCTGAATTTCAGCGGCGGGCGCACCGGCGCGCCGATGAAAGGGCGCACGCTCGAGCACATCGGCTTCGAGATCCGCGGCCTCGAGGCGTTTTGCAAGCGTCTCGAGTCGATGGGCGTGAAGCTCGATACTGCCTATCGGAAGAACGCCGACGGTGTCGCGAGCGCGACGCTGACTGACCCGTGGGGCACCGCGATCGAGCTCACCGAGGGGCTGCGTGCGAACTAGCGGGCTCATTGCAATTGCGGCCGCTTCGTGTCTGTCGGCCGTAGTGCATTCGCAGGCACCCGCATTCGACGTCGTGTCGATCTCACCGACTGCCGCGGCCGCTATTCCAGCGTGCCGGTGGATGAATCGGCGGTTGCTGGCGTCTTCTCCGCGTGCCGCTCGATTCATCAGCAGCGCCGACGTTCATTCCAGTGCGCCGCTCGATTCATCAACAGCGCCGACGTTCATTCCAGCGCGCCGCTCGATTCATCAACAGCGGCGACGTTCATTCCAGCGCGCCACCCGATTCATCAACAGCGCCGACGTTCATTCCAGCGCGCCGCTCGATTCATCAACAGCGGCGACGTTCATTCCAGCGCGCCGCTCGATTCATCAGCAGCGCCGACGTTCATTCCAGCACGCCGCTCGATTCAACGGCAGCGCCGACGTTCATTCCAGCACGCCGCTCGATTCAACGGCAGCGCCTGCGGTCATTCTCACTGCTTCAGCGGCGGCCCTTCGCGGCTGAACGTGAGTCGCGTATTGCGTCGCGATGACACCTTCGCCATGAAGTCCGTCACCAAGGGTATCGGTTTCGATTCCAGCAACGACAGCCCGAAGGAATCTATTTCTGCGGCGGGGAGGAGGACCAGCCTCGCTTTGCGAGCAGACGCTCCGTCAATGTCACCCGCCCGGGAGAGAACTGATCCACTGCCGCGCGGACGTACGGACCAAGCTGGCGCGCGGCGTACGTGGCGTACCCGACCTCGCGGATCTCGTCGAGCGTCGTCCGGTAGTGATCGAGCAGCGCCCCGGCAACGATTTCGCCAGTGCGGGTCGCGCCGACCACGGCCGATGCCGTGAGCCAGCGGGCGCCGTCGGGAACTGCCTTGATCGCGGAGACGGCCATCATCGACGAGGTCTCGAAGATTGAGAGCTGCTGCCGCTCCGCTTCCGACTGCAGCTGACGCCAGAGATCGCCGACGACGGCCGGCGACGGCAGCGACTGGGGCTGAAGGCGGCTCGCGTCCTGCCGGAGCGCCTGCCACTGCTCGCGCAGTTGGGCCACATCGAGTGGGGGAGCGTTGATCGTGCCCGCGAGCCGGGACGATGTCCGCTCGAGTCCGTCGAGCATTTCATCGACGCTCGAAAACTGCGTCTCGCGGTCGAGCAGCCCCTGCGCCTTGAGCGCTTCGGAAATCTCGGGGATCAGCTGCCGGCCCATGCCGCAGACGTCGGCGAGCGCCGCCAGCACCCAGACAGGCGACGCGCGGAAGGCCACCACCCCGAGCGCCTCGATGGCGTTGCCCGCGGTGCGCCGCTTGAGAAAGTCCTCCGGCAGCGGCGCGTCGGCCTTGTAGACGCCGTCAACCTGCCCCACCTGCTCGATCAGAAAGCGCAGCGTGGTGTCCACCATATTCTGGTAGAGCTGCGTCTGCTTCACGCGATCGGGCAGCACGACTTCCCCGACTTCGCGCGCGATGCCCGCCCCGAGCCCGAACACGGATCGCACGAGACGCTCCGGCAGAGACAGGAGATAGGCCTTCACCGGCGAGATCCTATCAATCCGGGCTCACAGTCAGCTCCTGCTCTTTCCACACCCTCCACGCCAGCAGACCCAACGCCCCCGCGCCGCCCACGAGCAGCACCCACACGAGCGTCGTCTGCCA
>Ga0247825_10001622_pt1 | contig 14820 bp, 12 predicted proteins | sample 13C_Vanillin_Day_FD_194413 | JGI IMG/M metagenome (GOLD analysis project Ga0247825, IMG submission 194413) | Soil microbial communities from agricultural site in Penn Yan, New York, United States - 13C_Vanillin_Day48 | ecosystem: Environmental > Terrestrial > Soil > Agricultural land | place... | reverse complement strand
CGCGGAAATTCTTGAACTGCAGGGGGATATCGGAGACGGATTTCCGCACCAGCGCGATCGCTTCCTGCAACGAATCCTTTTTCGCGCCGGAGACGCGCACCAAGTCGCCCTGGATGCTGCCCTGGACCTTCAGCTTGCTGTCCTTGATCAGCTTGACGATGCCTTTGGCGCGCTCCTGCTCGATGCCTTCGCGCACCTTGATGATCTCTTTCATCTTGTTGCCGCTGATCTGCTCCATCTTGCCGGGCTCGAGGGCGCGGATGTCTACGCCGCGCTTGGCGAGCTTGCCGGTCAGCACGTCGCGCACCTGGCGCACCTTGAACTCGTCGTCGGCGTAGACCGTCAGCGTCTTCTCCTTCTCGTCGTGCTCGACGCGCGCGTCCGAGCCCTTGAAGTCGAAGCGGTTCGCAACTTCCTTGTTCGCCTGGTCCAGGGCGTTGCGAATCTCGACGTGGTTGACCTCGCACACGATGTCGAACGAAGGCATGACTCCTCCTAGCGGCCGCGCTTGGCCGCGATGCGCATGCGCAGCGCGTTCAGGCGTATGAAGCCTTCGGCGTCGGCCTGGTTGTAGGCGCCGCGGTCGTCCTCGAAAGTGGAGATCGCCGAATCGAACAGCGAGTCGGACTTCGAGGAGCGCCCGGTCACCAGCACGGTGCCCTTGTAGAGCTTGACTCGCACCGTGCCGTTGACGTGGGCCTGGGTATGGTCGATCAGCACCTGCAGCGCTCGCCGCTCCGGGCTGAACCAGTAGCCGTTGTAGATCAGCCGCGCATAGCGCGGCATGAGATCGTCCTTCAGCGCCAGTACCTCGCGGTCGAGCGTGACCGACTCGATGGCGCGGTGGGCCTTCAGCATGATCGTGCCTCCGGGCGTCTCGTAGCAGCCGCGCGATTTCATCCCGACGTAGCGGTTCTCGACCAGGTCGAGCCGGCCGATGCCGTGCTTGCCGCCCAGCCGGTTCAGCGTCGCGAGAACCCTGGCCGGCGACAGCCGGCGCCCGTCGACCGCCACGATGTCGCCGCGCCGATAGGTGAGGGTCACGTACTCGGCCCGCCGCGGCGCTTTCTCGGGCGACACCGTGATGCGCCACATGGATTCTTCCGGCTCGTAATCCGGGTCCTCGAGGATGCCGCCCTCGTAGGAAATGTGCAGCAGGTTCGCGTCCATGGAGTAGGGCGCGCCGCCGCCCTTCCTCTTCTTGCCTTCGACCGGGATGCCGTGCTCGTCGGCGTAGGCGAGCAGCTTCTCGCGCGAGGTAAGGTCCCATTCGCGCCATGGCGCGATGACTTTCACGTCGGGCATCAGCGCGTAGGCGCCGAGCTCGAAGCGCACCTGATCGTTGCCCTTGCCGGTCGCGCCGTGAGAGATGGCGTCGGCGCCGGTCTTCCTGGCGATCTCGACGAGACGCTTCGCGATCAGCGGGCGCGCGATCGAGGTGCCGAGCAGGTATTCGCCTTCGTAGACCGCATTGGCGCGGAACATCGGGAACACGAAATCGCGCGTGAATTCCTCGCGCAGGTCCTCGATGAAGATGCTCCTGACCCCGAATTTTTTCGCCTTGGCGCGGGCGGGCGCGAGCTCCTCGCCTTGGCCGATGTCGGCGGTGAAGGTGACGACCTCGCAGTCGTAGGTGTCCTGCAGCCACTTGAGGATGACCGAGGTGTCCAGCCCGCCGGAATAGGCGAGCACCACTTTCTTTACGTTGTCCATTTTCTTGTGCTGTCAGTCGTAAATCGTAAATCGTAAATCGTAAATCGCGAACCGTGGGTGGTTGGTGTTTCGATTCACGATTCACCATTCACGATTCACGGCCATTCAGGTCGACCAGAGGTCGCCCTGGGTCTTTATCCGCCCCAGGAGCAAATACTCCATCAGTGCCTTTTGCACGTGCAGCCGGTTCTCGGCCTCGTCCCACACCACGCTTTGCGGGCCGTCGATCACGCGCGCGGCGACCTCCTCGCCGCGGTGCGCCGGCAGGCAGTGCATGAAGAGGGCATCCTTCTTCGCCGCTTTCATCATCTCCGGATCCACCCGCCACGCCTCGAAATCCTTCCTGCGCTTGGCCGACTGGGCCTCGTCGCCCATGCTGGTCCAGACGTCGGTGGTGATGAGGTCGGCATTCTTCGCCGCCTTCATCGGGTCGGCGAATTGCTCGTAGTGGTCGGTGCCGTAGAGTCCCGCGCGCTCCGGCTCCACCTCGTAGCCAGGCGGCGTGGAGACGTGGACGTTGAAGTCGAACGCTTCCGCCGCCTGCAGCCAGGTGTTGCAGACGTTGTTCGAGTCGCCGATCCACGCCACCGTCTTGCCGCGGATCGAGCCGCGGTGCTCGAGGTAGGTGTAGATGTCGCCGAGGATCTGGCATGGGTGGTACTCGTTGGTGAGCCCGTTCACCACCGGCACGCGCGAGTGCTCGGAAAATTTCTCGATGATTGCCTGCTCGAACGTGCGGATCATGACGATGTCCACCATGCGCGTGATGACGCGCGCCACGTCCTCGATCGGCTCGCCGCGTCCCATCTGGGTGTCGCGCGTCATGAGCGTGATCACGGTGCCGCCGAGCTGGTGCATGCCGGCCTCGAACGAGACGCGCGTGCGCGTGGAGTGCTTCTCGAACACCATCGCCAGCGTGCGGTCGCGCAGCGGCTGGTAGGGCACGTAGCGCTTGAACATGTCCTTGATCCAGCGCGTGCGCTCGAACAGGTACTCGTACTCCTCGCGGGAGAAGTCCTTGAATTGAAGATAGTGCCTGACGGCCACGGGCAATGCTCCGTTGATAAAGGGGCCGCTCAGGCCGGCTGTGCGGCGGCCTGGCGGGCGCTTTGCCGGTCGAGGAACTCGGTAATGAGAGGAACCAGGGCGGACAGCAGCAGCCCCGCTTCCTCGATCTTGAACACGAGCGGTGGCATCAGCCGCACCACGTTGTCCACGGTGACATTGATGAGATAGCCGCGATCGAGAGCCTGCTGCACCAGCTCGCCGCAGGGATAATCCAGCTCGACGCCGATCAGCAGGCCCATGCCGCGGATTTCCCGCACGCCTTTCAGTCCGCCGATCTTCTGCGCGAGCTCGGCCCGGATGTAGTCGCCGACCTTCACGGCGTTCTCCATCAGCCGCTCTTCCTCGATGATGTCGAGGGTTGCCAGCGCGGCGGCGCAGGCGAGGGGATTGCCGCCGAAAGTAGAGCCGTGGTTGCCGGGCTTGAACAGCTGGGCGGCGGGGCCGTTCGCGAGGCAAGCACCGATCGGCACGCCGCCGGCGAGTCCTTTGGCGAGCGGCATCACGTCGGGCGTGATGCCGGAATGCTGGAACGCGAACCATTTTCCGGTGCGTCCCATCCCGCTCTGCACCTCGTCGAGCATCAGCAGCCAGCCGTGCGCGTCGCAGATCTCGCGCAGGCCCTTGAGGTAATCGTCGTGGCAGACGTTCACGCCACCTTCGCCCTGCAGCAGCTCCGCGAGGATGGCCACCACGTTGCGGTTGCTCTCGGCGACCCGCCTGATGGCGTCGAGATCATCGAAAGGGACGCGAACGAAGCCGGAGAGCAGCGGCTCGAAGCCGGCCTGCACCTTGCGGCTGCCGGTGGCGGAAAGCGTGGCGATGGTGCGGCCGTGGAATGCCTTTTCCAGCACCACGATGGTCGGCGCCTCGATGTTCTTCTTGTGGCCGTAGAGCCGCGCGAGCTTGATCGCGGCCTCGTTGGCCTCGCAGCCGGAGTTGCAGAAGAAGACATTTTCCATTCCCGAGATCGCGGCGAGGCGGTCGGCGAGCTTCTCCTGCAGCGCTATCTGGTAGAGGTTGGATGTGTGCACCAGCTTGCCGAGCTGGTCGCGCAGGGCGGCGACGTACTTGGGGTGGCTATGGCCGAGCCCGCACACGGCAACGCCCGCCACCGCGTCGAGGTAGCGCTTGCCGTTGGTGTCCCACAGCCAGGAGCCTTCGCCGCGCTCGAAAGCGATGGGGAGCCTGGCATATGTGTTCATCACGTGCGACATGTGAATCCCGTTGCGAGCCCCAAAACCAATCCCTAAAACACATACGGCGGCCGAAAGCCGCCGTGCGGAGTGCTCATATTGTCATCCCATCAAGCCTTTGAGCGCAAGCGGATTTTCGCGCATTTTCGAAGGGGCGCGAGCATGCGGCCGTCATCAGTTTGCCGCGAGGTGCGTATAGTAAGATTGCCGCTCGAAACCATTCCGTCATGTTTCCAGGCTCCCCCGAAATCGTCATCCAGGGCGTCACCGAGTCCGGCCAGCAATTCCGGCCCAGCGACTGGGCGGAGCGCCTGTGCGGAATGATGTCGGTGTTCGGCGAGGACAGCCGTCTGTCCTACTCGCCCTACCTCAAGCCGATCATGGCGGGTGGCATACGCTGCGTGGTGGTGGATCTCAAGCTCGAAGGGCTCGATCCGGCGGCGTTCAAGTTCCTGCTGGCGTTCGCGCGCGACAACGAGTTGAAGCTGCGCCCGGGACGCGGGGAGAAGCGTCCGGAGGACGGGGTCGCGGGCGGGGCGCCCGCGACCTGAAACAAAGTCAGGCCATCGCCTTGATGCGGGCCGAGAGTCGGCTCTTGTGACGGGCCGCGGTGTTCTTGTGGATTATGTTCTTGTCGGCGATCGAATCGATGATGCTCGTCGCGCGCTCGAACACCGTCCGCGCGGCTTTCTTGTCGCCCGCGGTGATCGATTTCCTCACGTTGCGGATCGCGCTGCGCAGTTCGGAGCGCAGTGCGGCGTTGTGCCGGCGATGCTTTTCTGCCTGACGGGCACGTTTGCGGGCGGATGCGATATTGGCCATGTGTTGTAAACTCCGGTGCTGGAAGCGAAAAAGGGCGCCATCTTACTGATGTTCGAGGGTTTTTGCAAATGAGCTTGCTGCGCGCGCTGGCGACGGTGAGCAGCATGACGCTGGTCTCGCGCATCCTGGGGTTCATCCGCGATCTGGTCATTGCCCGCGTGTTTGGCGCAGGCCTTGCCACCGACGCGTTCTTCGTCGCCTTCAAGCTGCCCAACCTGCTGCGCCGGCTGTTCGCGGAGGGCGCGTTTTCCCAGGCTTTTGTCCCGATCCTGGCGGAGTACAAGAACCAGCGCGGCGAAGCGCAGGCACGCCTGCTGGTGGACCACGTCGCCGCGTTCCTGGCGCTGGCACTGTTCGTCATGACGCTGGTCGGCGTGCTCGCGGCGCCGGCCATCATCTATGTGACGGCGCCGGGATTCGTGCAAACCCCCGGCAAGTTCGATCTCACCGTCGATCTGCTGCGGGTGACGTTTCCCTATATCTTTTTCATCTCGCTCACGGCGTTCGCTGGCGGCATTCTAAATACCTACAGCCGGTTTTCCGTGCCGGCGGTAACGCCTGCGCTGCTCAACATCTCATTCATCGCTTTCGCCCTGTGGGGCGCGCCCCATTTCGACCCGCCGGTGAAGGCGCTTGCGTGGGCGGTGTTCGCCGGCGGCATAGCGCAGCTCGCGTTCCAGGTGCCGGCGCTTTCCCGCATCGGGCTGTTGCCACGCTTCAAGCTCGATTTTCGCGACGAGGGCGTGGGGCGCGTCCTGCGCCTGATGGCCCCGGCCGTTCTCGGCGTCTCGATCGCGCAGGTCAGCCTGGTGATCAACGTGATTTTTGCCTCCTTCCTCGCCACTGGCAGCGTCTCGTGGCTTTATTACGCGGACCGGTTGATGGAGTTTCCCATCGGCCTGCTCGGCGTGGCGCTCGGCACGATACTCCTGCCGAGCCTCGCCCGGCACCACGCCGATCGCGCGCCCGATCAGTACTCCGGGCTGCTCGATTGGGGGTTGCGGCTGACCCTGCTGCTGGCCGTCCCGGCCGCCGTTGCACTGGCATTGCTGGCCGTGCCGCTGGTCGCGACGCTTTTTCACTACGGCGAATTCGGGGCGGCGGACGTGAAGGCGACGCAGCAGGCGGTGATCGCCTACAGCGTGGGCCTCATCGGACTCGTAATGGTCAAGGTGCTCGCCCCGGGGTTCTACGCGCGCCAGGACATCCGCACGCCGGTGCGGATTGCAATCGCGACACTCGCGCTTACACAGCTGATGAACCTCGCTTTCGTCTGGTCGCTGAAGCACGTGGGTCTCGCGCTTGCGATCGGGCTTGGCGCCTGCTTCAACGCGGGCCTGCTGCTGCGCGGCCTGTTGAAGCGCGGCATCTACCGTCCGCAACCGGGCTGGACGGTATTTCTGTTCAAGCTTGCGCTCGCTGTCTATGCAATGGCGGTGGTGCTTTGGGTATTTCCGGGTTCCGGCGCGTCCTGGCTGGCAATGGATGCGGTTGCCCGCGCCGGCACGCTGACCTGGATCGTGCTGGCGGGTGCGGCGACCTATTTCGCGGCGCTGTGGCTGCTCGGCTTCCGCCTGGCGGACTTCTCCAGAAAGGCTGTCGAATGAAGGCGCTCGCTGCTGCGTTACTCGTCATGCTCTGCGGTGCGGCCGCCGCGGCCGACCTGAAGCTCTGGACGGGCGGGCCTCCACCGGCCCTGGCCCTGAAGGACCTCGACGGACGCCAGCACCGCCTCGCCGATTATCGCGGGAAGGTGGTCCTGATCAACTTCTGGGCGACGTGGTGCGGACCGTGCCGTGAAGAAATGCCCTCGATCCAGGAACTGAAAAACAAACTGGCGGGGCGGCCTTTCGTCGTGCTCGCAGTCAACCTGGACGAGCCCGAGTCGCGCATCCGCAAGTTCCTCACGCAGATGAAGCTGGATTTCCCGATCCTGCTCGATCCCGACAGGAACGTCGCGAAGGGCTGGAATGCCCGCATCCTGCCGGCGACGTTCATCGTCGGGCCCGATGGCAGGGTGCGCTACAGCCTGGTCGGGGAGATCGACTGGGCCAACGAGCACGTCGTTGCCCGCATCAGCGAACTGCTTCCCGCGGGTAAGCCGTAAGCCGTAAGCGGTAAGCAGTGAGCGGTATCTCTAATGCTTGTCAGCTACCGCTGACTGTTTACTGCTCACCGCTTGCCTTCTTTCACAATTCGTAGCTGGAGCCTTCGCCCTTCAAGGTGGCGTCCACCACCGCGCGCTTCAGGTGGGGCGCGAACAGCTCGATGAAGTCGTAGACGTAGCCGCGCAGGTAGGCGTTGGGCTTCATCACGATACGCGTCGTGCTCGGTTCGAATAGGTGGCTCGCGTCGATCAGGCGCAGGCCCAGGTCGCGCGCGGGGTCGAACGCCATCTTGGCCAGGATGCCGACGCCCAGGCCCGTCTCGACGTAGGCCTTGATCACGTCGGCGTCGATGGCCGTCAGCACCACGTTCGGCGTGATGCCCTTGGTCTCGAACGCGCGCTTGATGGGGGAGTCGCCGGTGAACGCAAAATCGTAGGTCACGATGGGATGGCGCGCGATCAACTCGAGCGTGAGCTGCTTCTCCTTGAGCAGCGGGTGCTTCAACGGCGTGATCACGCAGCGGTTCCACTGGCCGCAGGGCAGCAGCACCAGCCCGTCGTAGAACTCGGTGGCTTCGGTCGCGATGGCGATGTCCGCCTCGCCCGAGCGCACGAACTCGGCGATCTGCCCGGGACTGCCCTGGCGCAGCGACAGGCGCACCTTCGGGTAGCGCTGGCTGAAGCGGGCGATCACGTTCGGCAGCGCGTAGCGCGCCTGAGTGTGAGTGGTCGCTATCGTGAACGAGCCGCTGCCTTCCGTGCCGAACTCGCGCCCCACCTGCTTGAGGTTCTCGGTGTCCTGCAGGATGCGCTCGGCGATGCCGAGGATGACCCGCCCGGGCTCGGTTACGGCCACCACGCGCTTGCCGTGGCGCACCAGGATGTCCACACCGAGCTCGTCTTCCAGCAGCCGGATCTGTTTGCTGATACCCGGCTGGGAGGTATGGAGAGTCTCGGCGGCCTCGGACAGGTTCAGGCCGCGCTTGGCCACCTCTCTGAGGTAGCGTAATTGCTGTAATTTCATGGACTTATACTAACTAATATATAGTTATTAAAGTCTAACACAATATTCTTTTGAAGTATAACGACCCGCCGGTAGCATACGAACCTCACGGATTCCATTGGGAAAACCCGATGTATTTGTATGACGAAATAGACCAGCGGCTGGTGGACGAACGCGTCACCCAGTTTCGCGACCAGACGCGCCGCTTCCTTGCCGGCAAGCTGTCGGAGGACGATTTCCGCCCGTTGCGGCTGAGGAACGGCCTCTACATCCAGCGCCACGCGCCGATGCTGCGCATCGCGATTCCCTATGGCCTGCTGGCCTCGCGCCAGTTGCGCACGCTTGCCTACGTCGCGCGCAAATGGGATCGCGGCTACGGTCACTTCAGCACGCGCCAGAACTTGCAGCTCAACTGGCCCAGGCTCGAGGACGTGCCGGACATCCTCGCCGAGCTGGCGAAGGTGGAGATGCACGCGATCCAGACCAGCGGCAACGGCTTCCGCAACATCACCACCGATCATTTCGCGGGCGTGGCGCCCGACGAGATCGCGAACCCGCTCGTCTGGTGCGAGCTGATCCGCCAGTGGTCCACGTTTCACCCGGAATTCACGTTCCTGCCGCGCAAGTTCAAGATCGTGGTGAACGGCGCCGAAGCCGATCGTGCCGCGGTATTCCTGCACGACATCGGCCTGCAGATGCTGCGCGATGATTGGGGCGCCATCGGCTTCCGGGTCAGTGTCGGCGGCGGAATGGGGCGCACGCCCATCGTCGGCAGCGTGATCCGGGAATTCCTGCCGTGGCCGCACCTGCTGACCTACCTGGATGCGATCCTGCGGGTTTACAACCGCTACGGCCGGCGCGACAACATCCACAAGGCGCGCATCAAGATCCTGGTGAAGGCACGCACGCCCGAGAAGTTCCGCGAGGAAGTGGAGGCGGAATGGGCGCATATCAGGGACGGGTCCGCCACCCTCATCGCAGAAGAGTTGCGGCGCATCGAAAGCCGGTTTACGCAGCCGAGCTACGAGCCGTTCCCCCGCGACGATGCCGGGCACCTGACCCGCCTCGCGGCGGAACCGGGCTATGCCTCGTGGGTCAGGCGCAATGTCTTTCCGCACCGCGTGCCGGGATACGCCGCGGTGACTCTGTCGCTGAAGAAAACCGGCGTGCCGCCAGGCGACGTCACGTCCGACCAGATGGACGCGATTGCCGATCTTGCCGACCGCTACAGCCAGGGTGAGTTGCGCGTGTCACACGAGCAGAACCTGATCCTCGCCGACGTGCGCCAGTCGGATCTCCACGCGCTGTGGGGCGAGGCGAAAAAGCTCGGGCTCGCGACGCCCAACATCGGCATGATCACCAACATCATCGCGTGCCCGGGCGGGGACTTCTGCTCGCTCGCCAACGCCAAGTCCATTCCGGTCGCCCAGGCGATCCAGGAGCGGTTCGACCGCCTGGATTACGTCTACGACATCGGCGAGCTCGATCTCAACATCTCCGGCTGCATGAACTCGTGCGGGCACCACCACGTGGGGCATATCGGCATCCTTGGCGTCGACAAGAACGGCGAGGAGTGGTACCAGATTTCCATCGGCGGCAACCAGGGCCTGACGCGCCCCGGTGCCCCGGCCGCGCTCGGAAAAGTGATCGGCCCCTCGTTCGCGCGCGAGCAGATTCCCGACGTGATCGAGAAGCTCATCCAGGTCTATCTCAAGCGCCGCGACAGCGAGGAAGAACGCTTCGTCGACGTCGTCTGGCGCACCGGCATCGAGCCGTTCAAGGAACGTGTGTATGGCACTCATCATCAAAGACAGGAACATCGCAACCGATCCCTGGTTGCGGCTTGAGCTGAACGCGGACGGCAGCACGCCATCTGCGCCAGGCTCGCGCGACATCATCGTGCCGCTCAAGATGTGGCGCGAGCAGCGCGTGCACCTGCTCGTCCGTCCCGGCCGGCTCGGCGTGTGGCTGGATAGTCACGAGGATCCCGCCGAGATTGCGGAAGACCTCAAGCTGTTCGGCGTCGTGGCGGTGAACTACCCGACCTTCGGTGACGGCCGCGGCTTTTCCACCGGGCGGCTCCTGCGCGAGCGCTACGGCTGGAAAGGCGAGTTGCGCGCCATCGGGGACATCTTCCGCGACCAGCTCTTCTACCTGGCCAGCTGCGGTTTCGACGCCTTCGTGCTGCGCAAGAGCGAGGATCCGCAGGAGGCGCTCGCCGGTTTCAAGGTTTTCAGCGAGTCCTACCAGGCCTCGGTCGAGCGGCCGCAGCCGCTGTTCCGCCGCCGTCTCTCCGCTTCCGCGGACGGCGTGAAGCGGTCGTGAAGCGACCGGCGGGGAAGGTCCACCTCGTCGGCGCGGGTCCGGGCGCACCGGATCTGCTCACGCTGCGCGCGGCGGAAATCCTGAAGCGCGCCGATATCGTTTTTCACGACGCCCTCGTCCACCCGGGGGTCCTGGCACTGGCTTTCCGGGCCGAGAAGGTCGCTGTCGGCAAGCGCTGCGGCCGATTCGCTACCGCGCAGCAGTTCATCAACAAGCGGCTGGTAGATGCGGCACGCAAGCATGCGGTGGTGGTCCGCCTGAAGGGCGGCGACCCGATGCTGTTCGGCCGCGCCCAGGAAGAGATTGCCGCGCTGGAGGCAGCCGGAGTGCGCCATGAAGTCGTTCCCGGCGTCACTTCCGCACTTGCTGCCGCCGCGGAAGCGGGTGTTTCGCTGACGCAGCGTGGCGTGGCGCGCAGTGTCGCGTTCGTGACGCCGCGCGTCGGCAAGGACGAAGCGCCGAGCGAGTGGGTGAAGAGCGTCGCAGCGGCAGATACCGCCGTCATATACATGGGGGCAGGCGAAGCTGCTTCCATCTCCGCGGCGCTGATAGCGGCTGGAATGCCACGCGAGCTGCCGGTGCTGGTTGCCGAGAACGCCACGCTGCCGCAAGCGCGGCGCATCGCCCTGACGCTGGAGGAACTGCCGGAGATAGCGCGCTACGGCGTGACGGGGCCGACGCTTATCATGGTCGGGCGTGCGTTTGGCGTGACGCTGGCCGCCGTGGAACAGGAAGCTCTCCGCAAGTTCGCCCGCGCCTGAACCGGCGCGTTTCCCGCTAGACCGCTTCTCCCAAAACACGCTACAATTCAAGCTTTTAGGCTTGATTTGTATGCGCGTTACCCGCGGCGTTCCAGCCGCCGCAGCCGCACCGGTTGCGCTCACCATAGGCAATTTCGACGGCGTGCATCTCGGCCACCAGGAGATGCTGGCGGAGCTGAAGCGCGCCGCCACGCGCCTCGGCTTGCCCACCTGTGCGCTGACTTTCGAGCCGCATCCGCGCGAATTCTTCGCGCCCGACAAGGCGCCGACCCGGTTGACCTCCCTGCGCGAGAAGCTCGAGCTGCTCGCCGCCTGCGGCGTGGACCGGGTGCACGTCTGCCGCTTCAACTACGCGTTCGCCCAGACTACTGCCGAGGATTTCATCGACGGCATCATTGCCCGGGGCCTGGGCGCACGCTGGGTGCTGGTGGGCGACGACTTCCGCTTCGGCGCCCGCCGGGCGGGCAGCCTGGTCATGCTCAAGCAGGCGGCGCCGCGCCTCGGTCTCGACGTTGCCGCGCTGGCGAGTGTCACGCTGGACGGCGAGCGTGTTTCCAGTACCGCGCTGCGCCAGGCGCTTGCCGCAGGTGATCTCGAGCGCGCGGGCCGGCTGCTCGGCCGGACCTATTCCATCAGCGGCCGCGTGGTGCGGGGCGACGGCCTTGGGCGCAAGCTCGGCTTTCCCACGGCCAACGTTCAGATGAAGCACAACCGGCCGCCGCTGACCGGCATCTTCGCGGTGCGGCTGCACGGCGCCGCGAGCGAGCCGCTTCCCGCCGTGGCGAGCCTCGGCGTGCGGCCCACGGTGAAGCAGCAGGGCGCGCCGGTGCTGGAAGTGCACGCACTCGATTTTTCTGGCGACCTCTACCGCCGCCATGTGCGGGTGGAGTTCCTGCACCGGCTGCGCGACGAGGAGAAGTACGCCGACCTCGCGACCTTGACGCGCCAGATCGCTCTCGACGCGAAGAACGCCCGGGCGTTCTTCGACCGGCAGGGCGCGCGCGAGCCGCGGAAGGCGGGCTGATGGCCGATTACAAGAAAACGCTGAACCTGCCCGACACGACGTTCCCGATGCGAGGCGATCTTGCCAAGCGGGAGCCGCTGATGCTGCAGAACTGGCAGGAACGAAAGTTCTACGAGCGCATCCGCAAGGCGCGGCAGGGCAAGCCACGTTTCGTGCTGCATGATGGCCCGCCGTACGCCAACGGCGACATTCACATCGGCCACGCGGTCAACAAGATACTCAAGGACATCATCGTCAAGAGCCGGTCGCTATCCGGTCTCGACGCGCCGTACGTGCCGGGCTGGGACTGCCACGGCATGCCGATCGAGGTGCAGATCGAGAAGGCTCACGGCAAGAACCTGCCGACGCAGGAGACGCAGAAGCTTGCCCGCGCTTACGCGACCGAGCAGATCGCGCGGCAGAAGAAGGATTTCATCCGCCTGGGCGTGCTTGGCGACTGGGACAACCCCTATCTCACCATGGCCCGCCGCAACGAGGCCGACGAGATCCGCGCACTCGGCGTGCTGCTGAAGAAGGGCTACGTCTACCGCGGCCTGAAGCCGGTCAACTGGTGCTTCGACTGCGGCTCGGCGCTGGCCGAGGCCGAGGTCGAGTATGAGGACATCGGCGACATGGCGATTGACGTCGGATTTCCATTCGCCGAACCGGAAAAAGTGGCGAAGGCATTTGGCGTGCCTGGACTTCCTGACAAGCCGGGTTATGCCGTGATCTGGACCACGACCCCGTGGACGCTGCCGGGCAACCAGGCCTTGAACGCGCATCCGGAATACGAATATCAACTCGTGTCGACCGAGCGCGGGCTGCTGATTTTGGCGACCGAATTGGCCAAGGCATGTCTTGACCGATATGACCTGGACCAGAGAGATGTGCTCGGCACCTGCAAGGGCGCGGCGCTCGAGAAGATCAGCTTCAAGCACCCGTTCTACGACCGCCTGTCGCCGGTCTACCTGGGCGATTACGTCACGCTAGACACTGGCACCGGCATCGTGCATTCGGCGCCCGCCTACGGCGTGGAGGACTTCCAGTCCTGCCGCCGCTACGGCATGAAGGACGACGAAATGCTCACGCCGGTAATGGGCGACGGCAAGTACGTGTCCACGCTGCCGCTGTTCGGCGGCATGATGATATGGAAAGCCAACCCGAAAATCATCGAAAAGCTGGTGGAGAACGGCGCGCTGTTGCACCAGGAAGGCTATCGCCACAGTTACATGCACTGCTGGCGGCACAAGACCAAGATCATCCTGCGCGCCACCGTGCAATGGTTCGCCGGCATGGACGAGACAACGGGCTACAACGGCGCGAAGCCGGCGAAATCCCTGCGCGAAACGGCGCTCGCCGGGGTCGAGGCGACGCAGTTTTATCCCGCCTGGGGCAAGGCCCGGCTGCACGGCATGATTGCGAATCGTCCCGACTGGACGCTCTCGCGCCAGCGCCAGTGGGGCGTGCCGATGCCGTTCTTCATCCGCAAGGAGACCGGCCAGCTGCATCCGCGCACGCTCGACCTGCTGGAGCAGGTGGCGAAGCGCGTGGAGCAGGGCGGCATCGAGGCCTGGCAGTCGCTGGAGACCAGGGAGCTGCTCGGCGACGACGCGGCGCTCTACGAGAAGGTGAAGGACACGCTGGACGTCTGGTTCGACTCCGGCTCGACCCATTTCACGGTGTTGCGCGGCTCGCACCAGGCCGAGAGCAAGTTCCCCGCCGATCTCTACCTCGAAGGCTCCGACCAGCACCGCGGCTGGTTCCATTCCTCGCTGCTGGTTGCTTCCATGATGGACGGGGCACCGCCGTACAAGGCCTTGCTTACCCACGGCTTCGTCATCGACCTCGAGGGCCGCAAGATGTCGAAGTCGAAGGGCAACGCGATGTCGCCCCAGAACATCGTGGACACGCTGGGCGCGGACATTCTGCGGCTCTGGGTTGCCAGCAGCGACTACTCGGGCGAGCTCACCATATCGAACGAAATATTGAAGCGCGTGGTGGAGTCCTACCGGCGCATCCGCAACACGCTGCGCTTCCTGCTCGCCAATCTCGACGATTTCGACCTGGCGCGCCACAGGATGCCGGCCGAAAAATGGCTGGAAATCGATCGCTTTGCCCTGGAGCTGACCAGGAGATTGCAGGAAGAGCTGACCGGTCACTACGAGCGCTACGAGTTTCACCTGGCGATGCAGAAGTTCGTGAAGTTCTGCTCGGAGGATCTCGGCGGTTTCTATCTCGATATCCTGAAGGACCGGCTCTATACGACGGCCCAGGATTCCAGGTCGCGCCGTTCCGCGCAGAACGCGCTGTGGCACACCGCGCACAGCCTGCTGCGATTGATGTCGCCGGTCCTGAGCTTTACCGCCCAGGAAGCGTGGGAGGTCCTCAACCGGGACTCGCAGGGCTGCATCTTCGAGGAGGAGTGGCACGTGCTGCCGGCCTCAGGTTTGGAGTTATCGGTGATCGACTCCTGGAAAAATATATTACAAATCAGAGAGTTGGTGAATAAAAAAGTCGAAGAGAAGCGGGCGGCGGGGCAGATCGGCTCCTCACTGCAGGCAGAACTGGAAATCGACGCAGGTGGCCCGGCCTTCGATTCAATGAAGCGCCTCGGCGAAGATCTGAAGTTCGTTTTCATTACCTCGCGCGCGACGCTGCGTCATCGGGAAGGCGCCCCGATCGACGTTCTGGTGACGCCAAGCGCTCACAAGAAGTGCGAGCGCTGCTGGCACTACCGCGCGGACGTGGGCGCGGATGCCGCGCATCCGGACTTGTGCGGGCGATGCGTATCCAATACAGCAGGTTCCGGCGAGTCCCGCACCCAT
>Ga0247825_10001621_pt1 | contig 14821 bp, 13 predicted proteins | sample 13C_Vanillin_Day_FD_194413 | JGI IMG/M metagenome (GOLD analysis project Ga0247825, IMG submission 194413) | Soil microbial communities from agricultural site in Penn Yan, New York, United States - 13C_Vanillin_Day48 | ecosystem: Environmental > Terrestrial > Soil > Agricultural land | place... | reverse complement strand
CGTCGTGTCCGTTGAAGATCAGTTCGACGGTGTTGGATGCGTCGGCCGCGGACAGCGAGATTCGGTTCGCGTGGACGTTTGGGCCGTCGGTGGCGTCCATGAAGAAGGTGACAGTTTTCTGTGCTCGCGTGTCGCATGCGGTGACACCGATGCGTCGACGAGGCCCCATCCGGTCACGAACGTGGATGGATGGATGGGCGGAGGGGTGTTCACCTATAGCGAGCGATGATGCGGGCCTTGGTAGCTCCACGAACTGACTGACCAGTAATCACACGCAAGAGGGACCTCAAATCACACCTGATCCGGCTTGCTGCGGGCAGTTCCGCACACTTGACTCTCATGAGCCGCCGATGAGGCCGCGCGGGGGAGTGGACTGCCTCACCGTCGTGTCACCGGAGGTCTGCACACCTCACGGCTGAAGAGGGGCCTGTAGGTCTCTGCCAGTATGTGGGGTGAGTGACGTAGAAATTCATTACGTGCGACTAAGTCGACACCGCAGCTCAGTACACTTTTGCATTGCACGTTCGGGATGCACCACCCCGCTCTGCGGAGACACAGCGGTCGCGTCGGTGTCGGCTTACAAATCGCCGATCACGTCGGTCATCAAGCGCGACCGCCCTCCGATGTACCGACCCTTGCCGGGAACCGCACGTTGGCGATTGCCGGCGGAGGGTACGGGCCTCGAGCCCTGACGTCGATTGCGGTACGCTTCGGCACCACCGTCTACAGGTTTTTCGTCTGCACTGCCCATCCCGGCTCCGTGCACAATCCGCAGTCCGTGCCGACGAACTGCTTCTTCGTCGGTTCGCTGTTGTGCAGGGTGTAATCGAACCAGTCGGCCACCATGCCGTAGCCGGCAATCATCATCTGCGCGCTGGTGTCGGTGCCGCTGAGCCCGTAGGTGAGGCCACTGTGCCCGGCGGTCTCCTGACTGACCAGGACGGTGGGAACGGTGAGCAGGTCGAAGTTCTCGACGCTGTTTTTCGTCGCCTGGTCCGCCGGCCCGCCGTTGAACAGCAGTGTCGGCACCGTGATGTCGTTTAGCGCGTTCCGCTCGTACCCGAATCGCTTATTGGGGAAGAAGCCGGTGTTCAGTCCCGCTACCGATTTCACGCGCGGATCCGCCGCGGCCAGGAGCGCCTCGACGCCGCCGCAGGACGTGCCCATGACCCCGATCTTGTCGCTGTCGGCCTTGTGGCCCAATTGTTCGGCCGCCTCGTCGGAGTCGACGGCCCAGTCGATGGCATCGGTCAGCCGATCCGGTCGCGCGAGGGTGTCATCGGGGAGCTGGTCGACCGGCAACTCGTCGAGCGCACCGTTCGCGATCACGATGTAACCTTGCGCGGCCACCCCGCTGAGGAAGCTGGTGACCGCGATGTTGCTGGTCCGGCAGCCCCCGTTGGCCCACGCGAGGACGGGCACACTGCTGTCGGGGAACGCACTCAGGTCAGCAGGATGGTAGACGGTGTGCCCGTCGAGTCCGTTCGTCCTTTCCCGCACCGTCGCGTGGTAGTCGTCCCGCGATGAGGCGGCGGCTGCGGGTTCCTCCGCCGACGCCGTAGATTCTGCCGAGGAGCACCCGGTCAGGGCGAGGCCTCCCAAGATTGACAATCCGGCCAGCGCGGATACCGCCCGTAGATGGTTGTAGCGCATATTGTCTCCTTCAAGTCTGAAGTGGTCAGGACTGAGCGACGGGAAGCTGGACGAGCGACGGGGAGCTCGGATCGGACACGATCTCGACGGTCGACCCTTGTGCATCGGGCAGCGGGATCGTCTCGCGGTGGTCGTAACCGGTCACCGTGACCTGGATGCGGTGGCCGGCGCGGAACACGTACGACATCGGGAGGATGTCGAACCGCATCCGGGTCGCCTCGCCCGGTGTGAGCGGTTGCGCGTCTTCCCGGTACGACCGGTGGAACGGCACTTCCGCGGGAAGTTCGTACGGTGCCTCGGTCTCCGCGCGCAGCGATGCGGTGAGTCGGCCCTCTGTGATCACGGAGACCGTGCCGTCCGGTGCGACATCCTCGATGTAGGCGAAGATGTGGGCGTCGTCGCGGTCAACGCGCACGGTCACGTCGGCGATCGGGGTGCCGGTGACCTCCGTGTCCTTCTCGAGTGCTGCCCCGACGAACGAGGCCCCGGCGCCGGGGACGTGGCAGGGCTGGACGGTAGAACCCTCGCCGGCGTCGGGGCACTCCACTACGGTGTCGACCGTGAATCGCGATGTCCCGGGCGCGGTGGAACCCAGGACGCCGTCGCCGCCGAGGGCGAAGTCGGTGAGCCCGGACGAGGTTGGTGGCCACGATTCGGCTGTGCGCCAGCCGATGTCACCGGTGGGGTCGTCGATGGAGTCCACTATGGCGTATCGGATCGGGGGTGCTTCGTCGATGCCGGTGTCGATGCCCTTGAGGTGAAAGTCGAAGAACCGCTGCGCTTCCTGAACGAGTGCCAGACCAGGGTTCTCGCAGTGCCGCCAGGGACCGATCAGCAGCTTCGATCCGGAGGTGTTCAGTGCCGTGACGATGCCCTGGTCGCGGAATTCGTCGCGCCAGCCGCCGACGATGTACAGCGGCACCTGTGACTCCCGGATTTGATCGGCGTAGGTGCTCAGGCTGCCTTCGGCCCAGAAGCGGGATCCCACCAGCGTCGAGTAGTCGTCGCGGTAGGGCATACCTGCCCACATCTGTGCGAGCGGGGTGGAGAGTTGGTGCTGCTCGGCGGCTTGGCGCAGGAGAGTCTTGTCGTCGTCGCCGGAGACCGGGGTCAGTGCAAGATCGTCCTCTACCTTGCGTGTGGGGCCGTATCCCCACTGTGCGGCGATGCCGCCTCGGCGCATGGCGTCGTACTTGTTCCACGAGAAGCAGCCCGCGAAGGCCGCCTTCAGGTGTGGCGGACGCATGCTGACGGCGTGCATGGCAGCATCGCCGGTGTTCGAGCAGCCGTAGACCCCGACCTGCCCGTTCGACCACGGTTGGGTGGCGAGCCACTCGGTGACGTCATAGGCGTCCTGCGCCTCCACGCGGTCGTGGTATCCGCGGCGCACCCCGAACGACTGCCCGTTACCGCGGCGTGCGACCTGCGCGACGACGTAGCCCTGGTCGGACATGGACGTGAGGTTCGAGTAACCGGCCTCTTTCGGGCCGACACCGTCCTTCGGGCTCGGATAGATGTCGAGCTTGTGATGCCAGATCACCGGGAACCGTCCGTCGACAGCCTGCCCGTTTTCGGCCGGCCTGTGCAGCAGGACCGCCAGCTTCGTTCCGTCGCTCATCGGAACGTAGAACGTCTCGGTGGTGCGCTCGGTGAACTGCGGGGTGGGCGCGTACTCGGCAAAATCTGCTGCAATCTCCCCACTTTCACCGATTCGTGGCACGACCACCGCCAGGCCGGCCACGACGGCAACTGCGATCAGACCGGCGAGAAACCAGCGAATTCTCGACATCATTTCCTCCGAGGACGTTGCGGGAACGCGTCCAGCCGGCCGAACGTCAGCTTCGGGCAGGACGCTTGTCGTCCGTGCGAGTGCGCGGACGGGTAGTGCGCGGCGTGCGCGCGAGGACCGCACCGCACACCAGACAGGCGAGTGTTCCGACGGCCATTGCCCAGCGCGCGGACGCACCGTCGACGATCGAACCGGCGATGATCGCCCCGACGGGGGCGACACCGACACTGCTCATGGTCAGCAGCGCCGAGGACCGGCCGAGAAGATGGGACGGGCTCAGGGTCTGGACGGCACTGCCCAACGAGCTTTGGAATGCACCCAACCCTAGACCGATAATGGGTGAAACAACAAGGAAAACAACAATATTGGGAGACAGTGCCGCGCAGGCCAGCGCGCCGCCGAGGACCATGGTGGCGAGTGCGACGACGCGGAGACGCACCTGGGCCAGCGTGGAGACGACGAGTCCACCCACGACCGCGCCGACCGCATTGAGTGCGTGCGCGGCACCGAGCTGCGGGGCACCGGCGTCGAGGCTGATGGTCACCATCGCCGTGACGACCACCATGAAATTCATCGCCAGCACTGTCACCGCGACGTTGGTCGCGAACAGTCTCCGCAACGTCCGGTCGGCCAGTAATGTGCCGATGGCACTGCGCGCTTCGTCCGAGTCGGCGGGTCGAACGGGACGCGCCACGAACCGCTTCGCGTTCATCGAACACATCGCCAGGATCACGAATCCGTAGGTCGCGGCGTTGATGCCGAAACACGTGGCCGGACCGGCCACTGCGTAGGCGATGCCGGCGATGCCCGGGCCGATCGACCGGGCCGCCGACAGGGCAACGGTATTGAGCGATACCGCCACCCCGAGTTCACGTGCTCCGACGAGTTCGAACAGGAATGCTTGGCCCGCCGTGCGGTCGAACGCCTGCACCACCCCGGAGAACGCGACGATTGCGAGCAAGATGGGAAGGTGGTCGATGCCGGAGCTCGCCGCAAGAGCGAGCATCGCCGCGGCGAGCGAGGACAGTGCCGCGGTGACGAACAGGATTGACCGGGGACGGAACGTGTCCGCGGCAGCACCGGCCACGGCGGAAAGCAGCAGGATCGGTGCGAACTGGCATACCGTGACGAGGGCGAGTGCGCGGGCGCTCTCGGTTTCCTCGACAATCCACAGGCTCAATGCCAGGTTCTGGAACCAGACACCGGTATTGGAGGCGATCTGGCCGGTGAAATAGAGGGCGAAGTTGCGCCGACGGAGCGGTGGCGGGACGAGGGAAGCCATCGGGGCCTCAGCCGAGGACTCTCCTCTCGAGAAAGCCGCCGATCGCGTTCTCGACTACCGTCGCCGTGTCGCCGCGCGAATCCGCGTTACTGGCATTGATTTCGAGTACGGGAATTCCGGCTTGCTCGAGTGCCGCGGTGGTGAAGGTCCCCCCGGGCACGTCGTCGGCCACGAGGTGGACGACCGCATCGACTCCATGGGCGAGCGCCTCCTTCACGTACCACTGCGACGACCACGGCGGTGTGTAGAGCTGGTCGGTGAACCCGACGAACCGGGCGGCGAGGGTCCGCATCGGGTCGTCCCCGTAGCGAGGGTAGCCGTCGGCCGCGATGGCCAGGTACATGGACCACACGAAGACGGCCCCGTACTTATCCTGGAAACGCTGGTACAGACCTAGGTCGAACCAGAGACCGCGTCCGATCCACATGAGGCGGACCCGCTCGTCCGGGCATACGGCCCGGCGCGCGTACACGGCCTGCTCGACCTCCTCATAGAGCGCGCGTGCGGCGTCGCGCGCCCACTCGCTGCCGCGGTGCCACTGCGGGATCATCACGGCCGGGATGCTGTCGTTGACCGAAACGGGAGTGGGACGGGAGGACGCGATCAGGTCCCGTGTCCGCCTGTTCCACTCGGCTTGCTCGTTGACCAGATCCATCACGGCGGCGAGGCGGTCGAGGTCGAACGTCCGACCCGTGCGTTCGGTGAGGAACTCGACGAGTTGCCAATTCTCGTCGGTCATCAGGTCCAATCGGTCGGCAGCGTACGCCTGATCCCACCGATGCGGGACGAGGTCCCACCAATTGTCGGGTGCAGTGGTCGCCGAAGATCGCTCGAACGCGAAGAACTCGGTCTCCGGATGCTGCGCCCACAGGTCAAACACCTTCCGGGTGGCGTCCCCACTGCTCTCGGCGATAACGAAGTCCGGTCGGGGCAGCCCACCCCAGGGCGCCTGCTCGGCTGGGAGGTTCATCGATCCCAGTCCGATCGCGTCGTACTGGTACGAGTCGTCCGGATAGCCCAGCCCGGCAATGGTGTTCAGGCTCGCCGGGCCCAACCGTTTGGCGGCCACGACGGACGCCCACCACTGGTTGACTACGTACGGGATCCCCATCGCGCGCAGGATTTCCTGAGGTGCGTCCGCGTTGACCAGCGCAAGCGGGGCGCCGGCGGCCACCTCGGCTCGCATCTGCGCGAACCACTCCTTCTGGCGGGCGGTGGCCGCGGTCGCTGCGGCCAGCCGCTCCGGTGACGCTGTATGTGCTGCGCTCATCGTGCGGATACCTCGCAATCTTCCCGGGTCAGCCGTTGGAGGGCTTCCCCCAGTTCCCTGTCCGGCCAGGTACGACCACCCCCGGCCACTTTCTCCGTGCGCACGCACTCACCGACTTCCCGGACCAGTGCGGGAAAGTCCCAGTCCGGTGCGGGATCGTTGCGGCGGACGAGGGACAGGACCGCATCCGCAGCGGCGCGCCGCACACCCTCGGCGCTATAGCCGGCCCGGTCGGTCAACCCCGACGTCTGCGCCATCACCCCGCAGTACAGGCGATGCAACGCGATTGCGCTGTGGGCACTGTCGAGGTCGTCACCTGCGGCCGGCACCGGCCACAGGTCCGCCACCGCATCACCCCAGCTGTGGTCGTCGCCCACCAACCGCGCACCCGCCGACTCGAGCGCGGCGTAGGCGTGGTCGTGGTCGTGTGGGCTGCCGGTGAGGAAGACGCGCGGCCCCGCCGGGATCGGTGACGGGTCCGCGAGCAACGCCTCCGCCAGTGCGATGCACTCAGTGGGTTCCGCGGACTGGCTGAGCGCGAACAACCGGAGGGCGTCGACACCCGACACTGTCGGGATGGCCGATCTCCGTCGTTCGCGGACCTCGACCAGTCGGCATCCGAGGCGGGCCCGGACAGTTTGTGCTGCACGAAGATTTTCGAGCGTATGCGGCCGGCCAGTCCATAGCGTGATGGTCTCGGCGAGTCCGGCGATCTGACTCGTGTTGTACCTGCGCGTCGACTTCCGACGCAGATGCAGGACGTCGAGCAGGTGGACGGGCGGCACCGGACGGCCCTGCGCCGCCAGCGCACGCAGTACGTAGAACACGCGCAGCGACGCCTGGCTGTCCCGCGACACGACCAGTCCGCGGAGGAAATCGACGTCCCCCGCGAGGATCTGGTCGAGGATCGAGTAGGCGGTCGCGTCGACCGCACCCCCGAGCAGCGTGACGGCTTCGGGACTGGGTGACCGGTCGACGCTGGACAGCCGGTACGCGAGTGCACCGCAGGACTCGAGGATCTCGGGCGGCACGTCCGCTCCGACGACCCCGATCACCGCCGTCCCGTCGGCCGCGGCGGCGCGCGCACGATCGAGCCGGCTGTCGTAGCGCCTGCGCAGCCGCGCCGATGCGGACGATGCCGAAGACGCAGAGGACGCCGTCACAGCGCTTTACTCTCGACGAGGTCGGCGATGTGCGACTCGTCGTACCCGAGCAAATCTGCCAGGATCTGGGTCGTGTGTTCACCGAGCGCGGGCGCGGGACGGTCGAGCGTGGTCTCGCTGCCGGACATCGTGATCGGCAGCCCGCTTCCGAACAGTTCGACCACGTTTCCGTAGGTCGGGTGTGTCAGAGGTACCACCTCACCGCGTTCGACGACGATGGGGTCGCGCACTGCGTCGCGGGGCGAGCGAACCTCCGCGCATGGCGCACCGTGGCTTTCGAGGTCCGTGATCACCTTTGCAAGGGGCTTGTCGGCCGCCCACTGTCCGATCATCGCGTGGAGATCGTCGGCATTGTGGACGCGGCCGTCGCGCCGAGCGAATCGGGGATCGGTGATCAGGTCGGGGCGCCCGATCGCCGTCAGGACTCCGTGCGCGAATCCGTCGGTGGGAGCGCAGATGGCGAAGTAGCCGTCCTCCGCCTCGAAGGTGCCGAAGGGGGCGAGCCGCGGCACGAGTGCGCCGGTGCGGGTGGGCAGTCCGATCATCTCGAAGGCGTCGAAGGGCTCCGCGGCCACCATGGAAGTCAGCGCACCGAGCATCGAGACGTCGACGTGCTGTCCCCGACCGGTGCTGTCAGCCTGGATGACGGCCGAGAGGGTGCCGATGACGGCGAACAAGGGCGCGACGAGGTCGCCGATGGGTAGACCGAAGCGGATGGGGGCGTCGCCGGGGCTGCCTGCGGTCATCATCACGCCGCTGAGCGCCTGGATGATGGTGTCCATCGCTTTGCCGGTGCCGGGGCCGCCCTGACTGCCGAACCCGCTGATGGAGGTGTAGACCAGTCTCGGGTTGGCGGCGGAGACGGCCGCGTAGTCGATTCCCAGTCGCGCGGTGACACCGGCACTGTAGTTCTCGACGACGATGTCCGCCTGCCCAGCGAGGTCGAGGAAGACCTGCTTGCCGTGCGGGTTCTTGAGGTCGAGGGTCATCGACTCCTTGTTGCGTCCGCGAGACAGCATCGACACCGACATGTCGTCCGCGCTGGTGCGTTTCACCGACAACCCGTCCGGCGTGACGTATGGCGAATTGTTGCGTGCGGCGTCCCCACCGCGCTCGGGGTTCTCGATCTTGATCACGCGGGCACCGAGACCGGCGAGGAGCAGAGTCGCGTACGGCCCGGCCAGTGCGGTGGTGAGGTCGAGGACGACCTTCCCTTCGAGGGGTCGCTGAGCCATTATCGGATCCTTTGCTGTGCAGTGGGTGCGGTGACCATCACGAGGTCACCGTCGCGGTGGAAGTCGGTGTCGAAACCGGCTGCGCGGGTGATCGTCTCGATGTACTCGACGACGCTCTCGGTGCGGGAATCGTCGGCGGTGAGCGGCACCGGTCGCGCGTCGTCGTCGATCCAGCACGGAACGAAGCCGGCGGCGACCAGGCCGTCGGCGTCGAAGGTGCACGTCGCGACGGCGGTGTTGCGGCTCTCGGGGTGGAAGGGGTAGGACGGCATCGCCGGATCGGGGCTGAAACCGAACATTTCCTGTCGGCGGGCGGCCCACGCGCGGCGTTCGGCGGAGTCTCCGCCGACCGGGGTGAGCGCATGGGTGACCGTGACGAAGTTGCCGAGCCCGTGGAAGATCGGCTTTCCGCAGTAGAACTCGATGCCGCGCATGATGTGGGCATGATGCCCGATCACCAGGTCGGCGCCTGCGTCGATCGCTGCGTAGGACACCGGGGACTCGTAGTCGGCGAGGACCGCCGGGGTATGCCCGATTCCCTTGTGCAATGCGACGACGAGGACGTCGACCTGGGGTCGCAACGCGGTGATGTCCGCCTTCATCTGGGCGAGACTGTCCGGTGCCGCGAACGTGTAGACGGTCGGCGGTCCACCCGGGGTGGCGGAGTCGAGTTCGTAGTGGGTGAGCACCTTCACATACGCGGCGCCAGCCTTCTGGGACGCCGCCCAGGACTCGCGCGGTCCGACGCAGTTGTAGCTGAGTACCCCGACGCGCAGTCCGGCCGCCTCGGTGACAGCCGGCTCCCGGGCCTCGGCAAGGTTCCCCCCTCCGCCTGCGGTCCGCAGGCCGGCCTTGCGCGAGTAGGAGATGGTGTCGAGCACACCCTCGGTACCGACGTCGTAGAAGTGGTTTCCCGCGAGGGTGACGACATCAAACCCCGCCTCTGCCACCGCCTCGAGCGCCTGCGGGTCTGCCGGCGGGGCCGGCACGTCAGTGCTCGCCTGCACGGTGCTGGTCGAGTGCGGCACTTCGATGTGCCCGATGGCCACGTCTGCCGACCGGAACAGGTGTGCGCTCGGCGCGAAGTAAGAGGCGGGGTCGGGCTCGTCGAGGACGAGGTCACCGACAGCCATGACGGTGCAGGTCCGGCTCACTGCGACTCCTTCACGAGTTCACGCTCACGGCTTGCTGTCAGCGATTGGGTGAATCGGCTCAGGAATCGCTGCAAGCGTTCGCTTTGCGGGCGTTCGAAGAACTCTTCGGTGGTGTTCTGCTCCACCACCTTGCCCGCGACCATGAACACGCAGCGGTCAGCGACCTGTCGAGCAAACTCCATCTCGTGGGTGACAACGATCATCGTCAGCCCGGCTCGGGCGAGATCCTTGATGACACCGAGCACTTCGTCGACCAGCTCGGGATCGAGTGCGCTGGTCGGCTCGTCGAACAGCAACACTCGCGGACGGGTGGCCACCGCCCGCGCGATCGCGACCCGCTGCTGCTGCCCACCCGACAGTTGCCGAGGGTGGGCCTGCGCCTTGTCGGGCAGTCCGACCTTCTCGAGCAACGTCTCGGCACGGACCCGGGCGTCCTCACGCGAGAACCCGTGGACCGCGACGGCCGCCTCGGTGATGTTGCGCAGCACGGTCCAGTGCGGGAAGAGGTTGAACTGTTGGAACACCATTCCCATGCGTCGTCGTTGCTGGGCGACCTGTTCGTCGGTGAGTGGGCGCAGGGCTCCGTGCCGCTGCGCGAAACCCAGCAGTTCGCCGTCGAGGTACATGGCGCCGCCGTCGATCTTCTCGAGTTGGTCGATGCAGCGGACCAGGGTCGATTTCCCGGAACCGGAGGGGCCGAGGATCACCACGACCTCACCTTCGGCTACCTCGAGGTCCACTCCGTCGAGCGCGGTCGTGCCGTGATAAGTCTTGCGTAGGTTTGTCACCCGGACTACGGGGGTAGTTCGGTCGGTCATCGCGAGGCCCTTCCTCGAAGAAATGTGGTGCGCCAGGAGGTGGTAGCGCCCTCGTCACGGCGTTGGCCCTTGCCGTACCGGCGTTCGAGTCGGCGTTGCACGAAAGTGAGCAGCGAGACGACGACCAGGTACCAGATGCAGGCCACCAGCAGCAGCGGAACCACCTGGTACGTGCGGTTGTAGATCAGCTGCACGGAGAAGAGGAGGTCGGTCATGGCGATCACCGAGACCAGGGACGTGCCTTTGAGTAGCGAGATGAACTGGTTTCCGGTCGGGGGAACGATGACGCGCATGGCCTGCGGAAGGATGATGCGCGAGAAGGTCCGCCACTGGGTGAAACCCATGGCGCGTGCGGCGTCGCGCTGGCCGGCATCGACCGCGCCGAGCCCGGACCGGATGATCTCGGACATGTACGCGGCCTCGTGCAGGCTCAGGCCGATCAGGGCTGCGGTGAGCGGGCTGATCAGTGCGGTCGACGACCACGACCCGAACGTGGGTCCGAACGGGATTCCCACGGAAATCTCCGGCAGAAGGTAGGCCAGGTTGAACCAGAAGATCAACTGCACCAGCGGCGGAATGCCGCGGAAGACGCCGACATAGGCCTGGCACACGATTCGTACGGGCCAGAAGTCACTGGCATGGCCGGCCGCGAGAGCGATGCCCAACAGCGATCCGACCGTCATGCCAACGATGGTGATGAACACCGACATCGCGAGACCCTGCAGCACCGTCGGGTAGAACAGGTAGCCCCAGACGATGTCCCAGGCGAACCGTTCGTTGGTCACCACAAAGTTGACGAATTGGGCGGCCAGAACCAGGAGGATCACCGAGATGATCCACCGGGCGGGGCGCAGGCGTGGCCGGGCCCGGGCGACGTCGAACTCTTCGGGTCTCGGTCTGGTGTGAGGTTCCGCGGACACTGGGGCGGTCATCGAGTTTCCCTGCTCTTCGGACATGACGGGGGCAGACAGGCGCGGGTTCATGCGGCCGGGGTGGGGTTGAGAACCGGAGCGGTAATGGCGATGTCCTCGAGCTGCCACTTCTTCACCAGCTCCTGGTACTGCCCGTCCTCGAACAGCAACTTGAACGCCTCGTAGAAGACCGGTCCGAGTTCATTGGTCTTCGGTGTCAGGAGGACGAGCTGGTCGGCGAGTGCGCCCTGCTCCTCGGTTTGGGCGACGGTACGCCACGTGTTCGGTTGCGCCGCTGCCGTATCGATCGCACCGCTCTGTGTCAGCGCCGCCGAATCGGCCCGGCCGGATTGCACTGCCAGCAGTGTCGCGTTGGTGTCGGCGAGACCGACGAACTCCACCCCCGGCTGCCCCTTGGCGGCGCACCAATCGGACAGTTTGTGGACCTGTTCCTCGGTGATGGATCCGACGACCCCTGCGGACCGGGTCCCGCAGAGCGCGTCGGCGTTCTCGGCGTCGATGCCCCCGTTCATCGGGATGAGGTAGGAGGTGCGGCTGGTCAACCATTGGACACCGTCGAATTGTGCGAGCCGGTCCGGTGTCGCCTTCACAGGGCCGTTGAAGGCGTCATACCGGCCGGAGAGCATCCCGGAGAGCATGGCGGGAAGACCGCTGGTGATCTCCGTCCGGACGGGAATTCCCAGCACTCCCGACAGCGCCTGCTGGACGTCGGGGTCCATCCCGGTGAGCGTTTTGCCATCCGGTCCGACGGTCCGGTATGGGGGGTGCGAGTCGCCGGCGAAGACGATCTCACCCTTGTCCTTGATCGCCTGCGGCAGTTGGTCGTACAGGACGCCGGCGTTGGCGCCCGGCCCCGACAGCTTCTCGGTGTCGGCGGTCCTCTGATCGATCGACGTACACCCGGCCAGCGCCAGCGCCGATAGCGCGACGGCGGCGCAGAAGGTCTTTGAACGAGTGAGCCTCATTGGTCCCTCACTTGGTGGTCGAGAGGCCCCGAGACTCAACAGTCCCTGAAGCCGGAAAGTGATGCGTGCAACAAGGACGAAGTTAGTTCAATACATGACTTCCGTCAACGATATGACGAAAGTTGCTACGCCTCCGAGTTCGTGGCCCGCAGATCGAGGCGTTCTCCGGCTTCCATCCGGGCGACCGGGTCGAGCTGATCGTGCAGCGCGCGGAACAGGCGCTGCGCCGGCGCCGCGGGCCAGTCCGCGGGCAGGTGCTCGAGTGGCAATCGAGGGTCCTGACGAATTACCTCGAGCCACTCGGTGACCAGAACCAGTTGGGTGGCCAGCGCGCCGCCCGCACGACTGCCCGGGTCGTTCCATCGGTCGAGGAACTGCGCATATCGGTCGGCGATACCCGCTATGTCCCAGGCGTCACGCAGCATTGCGGGCACGTCCATCCCGGACTCGGCCCTGCTGTAGAACACGCGCACCTTGTCACTGCCCTCGACACCGTCGAGGACATCGGTGACATCGCGTGTAGACGGTGAAACCCACAGTCCTCCTTGAAGGGAGCCGAACCCCGCCCACTGCAGACGTGCCCGGAGTTCGTGGCGCTGCTTCTGCCAGGAGTCGGGAAAGCTGAAACTGAGAAGGGTCCATGTTCCGTCCCAGCTGCTCTCGACGGCGCCGGTGCGCCAGATCCGGACGTGGCCGTCCTGCAAGATGGCTTCCGCTCGCGAGGTGAGTCCGACATACGTGCGTCGTCCGTGGCGGTGCTTTGTCAGGAGACCGCGTCTGACCATGCGGTCGAGCGCAGAGCGGGTGGCATGTTCGCCGACGCCCACTGAAGTCAGGACGTCGAGGACGCTCGACGTACCGACGAGGACGTCGCGGCCGAGCACGTAGCGGCCGAGGACCGTCAGCAGGACGCTCTGCGCCTTCACTCCAGCGGCGGCGTCATAATGCGAATCCGTTACGTTCGTCATAAAAGTGACGATACTCCCCGGATCGACAAATGGCATCAGGGCGCGCGGAAACAACCCCTGCCCTTCACTGGGCGCAGGGCAGGTCAATCTGATCCGCCACCGTGAACACTGGTTGTGCGGGCGGCCTCCTTTCTCAATACGCGACAAATGTTACCCCGAACGGGCACTGGTATGCATCCTTTTCTTTTGACTCTTTGTAGGAGGACGACCACCCGACCACCACCGATACTCTGTGACGGTGAGTGACAGCCCGATGCGACCGCAGTACCAGAATTCCCAGCGCCTCCTGACGACACTGCTGGGCGACTACTGGTTCTGGCGCCGCGAGCCGTTACCTTCGCGGGTACTGGTCGACCTGCTCGCCGAATTCGGACTGGCCGAACAGGCCGCGCGCGCCGCGATCCGCCGACTCGCCGCGCGCGAACTCGTCACCGTCTCGAAAGTCGGCCGGACCACGTTCTACGGCGTCCCACCCAAAACCGAGGACCTGACCATGGAACGGCTCACCCGCATCTTTCGATTCGGTTCGGGAGACCGGGCCTGGGACGGTTTCTGGACCTTCGTGATGTTCTCCGTACCGGAGGACCAACGCGAGCTGAGGCGGACCCTCCGCACCCGGTTGCGAACGCTTGGCCTCGGATCCCTCTACGACGGCGTCTGGGTATCGCCGTGGGATCTCACCGAAGAAGCCTGCGCTGTGCTGGCAACTGTCGGTGTCGACCGCGCCACCGTCAGTCGCGCCCGAATCACGAAGAGTGCCTCGTTCAGCGGCGACCCGGTACAAGCGTGGGATCTGCCCGAACTTGCTCGCGAGTACGACAGTTTCGTGGCCGACACCGCCCGGCTGCGGACACGAGTCACCGAGCAGCAGACCACCCCCGCGGACGCCCTTATCGTCAGGACCAAGGTGATGGCCCGGTGGCGAAGCTTCGCCGACATCGATCCCGATCTGCCGGCCGAAGTCCTGCCCAGCCCGTGGCCCAGAGACGCGGCACGACGTCACTTCGTCGAGATCTACGACAACCTCGGCCCCCTCGCGGAAACGAGAATGCGGGAGATCGTCAAGCGGCACGCGCCGGAACTCGCCGACCTCGCCGTGCACCGCACCAGCACGGATCTGCGGCGCGGCGCACGTAGGCTCGGCTCCGACGTACGCTGAGAGCGCTCGGCATGCGCCACAGGCGAACTCGTCGGTGGTGTGGTGCGTACTTTCCGGTTGTCGAGAACAATCCCGACCGCATCGTCGATCCCACCGTGCAGGACATCCTCGCGGAGTGGTTGGCCACGAACGAGTGCCGGAGGCTGGACAGAGGTGGGGTATTCCAATCGATGAACTCGCCGTCGCGTCTGGTACCGCGAGGCCACGGGCACCCCATCGGTGTGGTGGTCAGGTCGGCCAACCCGCAAAGTACCCGAACCGGGAGAGGAGGCGGCGTCGGGGCCACTGCCGAGCCATCCCAGCCAGCCTGGATGCGCCAGCCAGCCGACCGAACGGATGCTGGGCGGCCTGGGGCGCTGCGCGTAGATGGATGTCTTTGTGCGGGATGGATGGAACGGATCGATGGTGGAGTGGGCATTGGGAGGGACGGGCG
>Ga0247825_10001620_pt1 | contig 14830 bp, 15 predicted proteins | sample 13C_Vanillin_Day_FD_194413 | JGI IMG/M metagenome (GOLD analysis project Ga0247825, IMG submission 194413) | Soil microbial communities from agricultural site in Penn Yan, New York, United States - 13C_Vanillin_Day48 | ecosystem: Environmental > Terrestrial > Soil > Agricultural land | place... | reverse complement strand
GGGCATTCGACGCCATCGGGGGTGTGGCCCACCACCTGTTCGTCGTTGGGCGATACCACCGTGATCACGCCACTCGAGGCGGGCGCATGCCATTCGCCTCCGATGAAGAAGGCGTTGTTGTTCGTCGTCATGACGGGTTCCTCTCGTTGATCTGGCTGTTCTTGTTGCCGAGTCGTGAACCGGGAAGATGGATCACACGGATTCGAGGGGCTCCTCGTATATCGAGAAATCCTCGGTGTCGTCGTAGGGGCCGAAGCTCTCCTCGAAGCTGTCCTGGATGGCGACCTGCGCGTTCTCCGGCAGGGTGTGCAAGATGTCGCGGACGCGTTCCTGCCGGCGGGCGACGGCCTGCCGGACCGGCATCCCCGGGGTGGCCTTCATCTGCGGGACGATGCCCTCGACGTCGTCGACACCACCGGCGTGGTGTCCGGCGTCGACCATGGCCTGCTCGGCGGCCATGGTGGCCTCGTCTTTCTCCTCGGACATCCCGATCGGGCCGATCATGGTGCCGTTGAGGAACTGTTTGACCACCGGCTGGTCGCTGGTGAGCAGCACCTCGCGGGGTCCGAACATCACCAGTTGTCGGCGGAACAGCATGCCGATGTTGTCCGGCACCGTCCGCGCGAGGTTGATGTTGTGCGAGACGATCAGGATCGTCGCGTCGATTTCGGCGTTGATGTCGATCAGCGTCTGGCTGATGTAGGTGGTGCGGACCGGGTCCAGGCCGGAGTCGGGTTCGTCGACGAGGATGATCTGCGGGTCCAGCACCAGCGCCCGGGCCAGGCCGGCCCGCTTGCGCATGCCACCGGAGATCTCCCCGGGCAGTTTGTCCTCGGCCCCGAGCAGGCCGACGAGTTCCATCTTCTCCATCACGATCTTGCGGACGTCCGACTCGGACTTCTTGGTGTGCTCGCGCAGCGGGAAGGCCACGTTGTCGTACAGGTTCATCGAGCCGAACAACGCACCGTCCTGGAACAGCACCCCGAACAGCTTGCGGATCTCGTAGAGTTCCTTGGACGAGCATTCGAGAATGTTGGTGCCGTCGATCACGATCGAGCCCTGCTCGGGGCGGAGCAGACCGATCAGCGATTTCAGGAACACCGATTTGCCCGTTCCGGACGGGCCGAGCAATGCGCTGACCTCGCCGGTGGGCAGGATCAACGTGACGTCCTGCCAGATCCTCTGCGAGCCGAACGACTTGGTCAGTCCCTCGACGGATACCTCGACACCCACTTTTACCTCCTACGATTGCGAAAACATCGACTGATCCCCGTGTTTCGGGGAAACGGTCAGACCGGAGTCATCTCCGTCATGACCCACGTACCCTCCTGCTCGGTCATGCCGACCCGCACGCGACTTCCGTCCAACTTCGGTGCGGCGCTGTCGGTGCTGGTGGTCGACTGGTTGACGAAGAACAGCAGAGTCACCGCGTCTTCCGACGCGGCCACGACGGAGGATTCGACGACGGTCGCAGAGGTGACGACCTGGCGCTGTTTCGCCGACGGAATGATGACCTCTTTGCCGACACTGTCGAACTGGCCGCGCAGATCGCCACCGAGACTGGGAAGTACGTCGGTGAAATGCGTGTCGATGGTGTTGAAGTCGTACGACAACACGTCGGCGACCAGCTGAGTGGCGCGTTCACGCGCCTGTGCCTCCGCGCTGTTGATCTGGTGGTGATCGTGGACCTGGAGGGTGACCGCGACCGCGACCGCGACCGCGACGAGTCCGCCTGCGAGAAGCACGGCGAGGTAGCGGGTGGCCCGCCGCCGCGCGTAGGACCAGGTGGCGATGGCCTCGGGTATCCGGGTAAGTGTGTTTCTCATGCTACGAACTCCACATCCGAGACGAGCCAGTTGCCGTCCACCGAATCGAGCGAGACCTTCATGCGGTAGACGCGGATCTCGCCGTCGGGTGCCTCGGTGTTCTTGACCGTGGACGTCACGGCGGCGAGGACCACGGCGTGGTCGTCGTCGGCCTCGACGAGACCGGCTTCCTTTACTTCACCGGTCGACTCGACCTGGCCCTGGTTCAATACGTCACCGAAACTGCCCGACGCGCTAGTGAATTGGTCGCGGAACGGTCCTGTGGTGCCGTCCGCGACGCGTTGGATATCTTCGTCGACGCTCTGGTGCCGCAGTGTCACGAGGTTGACCACCACCTGCCGTGCCGTCTCGAGGACCTGCTCGTCTCGGGACTGTGCGGTCTGTTCGGTGCGTAGGTTGGTCCACGAGACGCCGCCGACGACGACGGCGGCGATCGCGATCACCGCGGTCGTGGCCAGGCCGATGAGGAATCCGCGCGTCGGTGCCCGCTCCTCGGAGTCGGGTACGGCCCCCGCTGGGGCCTCGTCCCCGGGTCGGTCGGGGCCGGGCTGGTCGAGGCGGGGTTCGACCTCTACCGGAGCAGAAGTGCCTGCCATGTCGATTCCTCCTTCGGGTGTGGTGCGGAAACGCCGGCGATCGAGTAGAGATCGCCGTTCGGTGCCCGGAAATTTCCGGTAACCGGGTCATAGGGAACGCTGAGAGTGCCGGCGCCGCTCCCCAATTCTTGTCGGTTCGACCACGAGGCCGGTGTGACGGTTCCGGGTTCGGTGGCGTCCGGGCTCGGCGGGGTCGAGATCGGTCCCGTGCTCGGACCGCCGGTATCCACCGGCGGCGGCGAATACGGTTGTCCCGGCCGGGCAAGTATGTCCGGCCACGTGGACGGCAGACCGCCCGGGCAGTCCGCGATCTCGGCGGTGCGCACCGCGGGATTCGTCGCGCAGGGGATGTTCCGTGCCCCTCGTGCGACCCGAGGGTCGGCCTGCGGCAGCTTGCAGTAGGAATTCTCCGGTGCGGGGATCGCGCTGAGATCGCTGGGGTCGCGCCGCTGGGTTTCCTGGTAACCCTCGGTGCAGGGGAGCGGGTTCGCGGAGTTGCCGAGCTTGACGTCGAGGGCGCCCTGACCGTACACCCGGTCGTCGCCCTGGACTCCCCGGTGCATGTAGTTGATCGATGCCGACACGGCCGGGTAGATCACCAGGATCTGCTCGATACCCGGGATGCTCACTCGCACGACCTCACCGACCGTTTGGAGGTTCGCCAGCAGCAGCGGAACGGTGGGGCGGACGTCGTCGAGTGTGCCGCTGACCGTGTCGAAGAACTGTGATCCGTTGTCCAGCACACCGCGGACCTGCGCGTCGCTCATCACCAACTGCTCGGAGAACGAGGAGAGATCGTGGGCGAAGCTCGCAATGTCTGCTCGCGAGTCGATTCCGGCCTCGAGGACGGGTTCGGCGTCGTCGAGGAGGGTCCTCGTGGTGCCGATCTTCGCCTGCGCGAGTTCGATCAAAGGACGCGAGGAGTCGATGAGTCGCGACAAGGCAGGTCCGGCGCCGTCGAATGCGGTGTAGGCCTCGTCGACGGTGACTCGGAGGTCGTCCTTGGGCAGTTCCGACAGGAGCACGTTCACCTTGTCGACGACCTCGGAGGCAGGCACCGGGATTTCGGTGTTCTCCTTCGTGATCACGTCACCATCCGCGAGGAAGGGACCTTCGGAGGATGCCGGAACCACGTCGAGATACTGCTCGCCGATGGCCGAGACACTGCGGACGAATGCCTGGCTGTTCCGGGGAATCGCGAAGTCGGAATCCAGCTGCAATTCCGCCGACGCCCGATCGGGGCCCAGGTCGATCGACTTCACGACGCCGACGTCGACGCCGCGGTAGGTAACGAGGGAGTTGACGTAGAGGCCTCCGGCGCGATCGAATTCGGCCGTGATCGTGTACATCCCGATCCCGGTGACCCTCTTCAACCCGAGGTAGTTGACCGCGGCGTTGCCGACGGCGAGAACTGCCACCACGGTGAACACGATGAGTTGGAAGCGAACGAGTTTCGATCTCATCAGCGTGGTGCTCCGTTCTGCGGTGCGGACGTCGCGGGCCGGCCGGATGTCGTTGCACCGGTGGGTGCCAGGAGAGGATCCACGGCTTGGCGGGCAGGGTTCAGTCCCGCCAGTTCGTCGAGGGGGATGCTGCCGAGGACCTTGCCGCCGACCGTCTCGGCGCTGACGTCGAGGGTGAGGAAGAGATTCATGTAGTCGCCCCTGACGGCGCGCTGGGTGGTCGTCACCGGGAACGGGATCGTTCCGGCGATCTTCAACGCTTCCGGGAGGTGGTCGCCGGCCGCAGCGAGCTGCGACAACACCGGCTGCAGCGACCGCAGATTGGCGTCGAGGTCGTCGCGGCTGCTCTCGAGTACTTCGGTGGCCACCTCGCCGAACCGTCCCACGTCGTTCAGCATCGTGGTGAGTTGTTTCTGCTGTTCGTCGAGTACCTGCAGGGCCGGTTGGATCGACGTGATTCCCCGATCGATCGTCTCATTCTGACTGGCGAGTTCCGCGCCGAGACGGTCCAGTCCGTCGATCGCCCGGACGATGTCGTCGCGCTGTTGGTCGACACCACCGACGAACTCTTCGAGGTTGCCGAACAGGCTGCGCAGCGATTCCTCCCGGCCACCCAGAACGCGGTTGAGCTCGGAGGTCACGGTGCGAATCTGTTGCAATCCACTTCCGTTGAGGACGAGCGCGAGTGCCGAGAGCACTTCCTCGGTGGACGGGTACTGGCTGGTGCGGGCGAGGGGGATCACGTCGCCGTCGGCGAGTCTGCCGACCCCCTCCGTACCGGGCGGCACGGTGAGCTCGAGGTACTGGGAGCCCAGCACACTGGTTTGGGCGAGCTTGGCGCTGACGTTTGCGGGGATTTCTGCATCCGGGTCGAGCTCGAGGGTCAGCTTGGCGCCCCAGTTGTCGCCCGTGATGTGGCTGATGTTTCCCACGATGACGTTGCCGGCCTTCACCGGTGAGTTGCCGACCAGGTTCTGGATGTCCGCCAGCTCGACTGTCACCTCGTGGGCGTCGCCTCCGACCGCGTTGCCGGGCAGCCCGATCGAATTGATTCCGTCGAATCGGCACCCTGCCGCCGCGGCGACGACACCGACGAGCATGGTTGCCGTGAGCGCCGATCTTCGCAGAGAGTTCGTCATCGTGGTCCCTCCGGGAGAATGAGGTTCTGCAGACTTTGGGTGATGGAGGCGACGGGATCATTCGGTGCGGGAGTGCCCGGCGTGATCCCCGGGGGACGCGGGGCGGTGACCGGTGCCGGTGACGCCTGCCGCACCGCGGCGTTGGCCAAGGGCGCCGCGAAAGCGCCGGCAGCCGTGTTGCATTCGTCGCCCGGAGCATCGACCGTGGTCAAGAGTGCACAGATGAGCGAGCGTGGGTCCGGCATTTCGGGCACCGCGAGTGCGCCCGTGAGCGAGTTCGCGTCGGAATCGTAGATGTTGTAGAAGTCGGACAGTGCCGTCGGTCCGGAGTGCAGGATCGACATCAGGGTGTCCTGGCGGTCGACGAGCAACCGGGTGATCTCTTCGAGCTGCCCGACATTGTCGACCAGCGCCCCACGATTGTCCTCGATGAACTTTGTGACTTCCTGAAAGGTAGTCACCATGCTGCTCAGCACCGCGTCGAGTTCGGTCCGGTTGTCGTTGAGCAGCCCCGAGACGTTCGCGAGTTCGCCACTGAATGCCCGGATCTGCTGATCGCTGGCCGCGAGCGCGGTAGTGAACTTCTGAAGGTTCTCGACAGTGCCGAACAGGTCCTCGCCGCTCGCGTTCAGGATGGTGGCGGCGTCCGAGAGGTGGATGAGGGAGTCGTGGAGCGCTGTGCCCGTGCCGTCCAGTGTCCGAGCGGTACTGCTGACGAAGCGATTGAGCGAACCGTCCGGATGCTCCGGAGTGCGTCCGGCGTCCTCGCTGAGCTTGACCACCTGCTTCTTGATCTCGTCGAACTCGACCGGGACGGCTGTTCGGTCGAGGGGGATCTCTTCGCCGTCCGCGAGGGTCGGTCCACCCGAGTACGCCGGTGCGAGCTGGATGTAGCGGCCGGTGACCAAGGTCGGGGCGACGACCGCCGCCTTCGCGTCGGCGGGGACGTCGTACTCGTTGTCGTAGTCGAACTCCACTCGGACCCGTTCACCGTCCGGCTCGATCGTCGTGATGCGGCCGACCTCGACACCGAGAATCATCACCCGGTCCCCGACGTACATGCCGGTGGTGTTCCGGAAATACGCCGTGACGTGGTTGACGGAGTGATTTTCGATCCAGGCGGCGGTCAGCAACCCGACGAGGGCGACCGCGATCACCACGGCGAGCAGTCTCGCCGGCACTGCCCGTGCCATCTCACGTACCGATGCCATCAGCGCGGCCCCCCGAAGCTTCCGGGAAGCTGCCCGGAGAGGTTGGCGGGAACGATGTTGTGGAGGAGCACCCCGAAGAACGGACCACTGCCCACCGCCTCGCCGACCTGCTTCGCGAACCGTTCGAGGCCGGTCAGCGATGCGTTGATGTTGTCGTAATTGCTGTTCAATGTGGCCACCAGAGTCTTCAACTGATCGAGAGTGGGTCCGAGTGTTGCTGCGTTGTCGCGGGAAAGCCCGGTGAGGGCGTCGGCCACCTGCCGTGACTGCACGAGCACGCGATGGATGGTGTCTGCCCGGCTGTTCAGTGCGGTGAAGAGCGACTGCCCTTGGCCGAACAGCGTGGCGACCTGCACGTCTCGGTCCGCGAGGATCCGGGACACGTCGGCGGCGCCTGAGAGCAGCTGACGCAGTTCGTCGTCGCGGCTCGCCACCGTGTCGGACAGGCGGGACAGGCCGTCGAGAGAGGACCGCAGGTCAGGCGGAAGCTCGTCTTCGACCGAGGAGACCTGCTCGAGTGCGCCGGACAGGTTGACGGTGTCGGTCTCCGACACCTTGTCGGTGACCTCCTCGAGCGCCCGGGTGATGTCGTATCCGGAGCTGGTATGGGCCAGCGGAATGGTGGCGTCGTCGGCGAGCTCGCCATGGCGTCCCGGAGTGATCTCCACGTACCGCCGACCGAGCGCAGTTTCGACCTTGATCGCCGCCGTCGTGTCCTCACCGAGCCCGACCGCACCGCCGTCCACATCGAACTCCACGTCGACTCTTCCATCGGCGATCGAAAGCTTCTTCACCTCTCCGACTTTCACACCGGCGATCTGCGTGGTATCACCCACCGCGAGGCCGCTGGCATCGGCGAACTCGGCATGGTAGGTCGTGGCCCTGTTGACACCGGGTATCGAGTTGAAGTTGAGCGCAAGAAACAGGACTCCGATCAGCACGGCTGTTCCGACCAGGCCCATGCGGAACGCATCGCGCTCGAGGAAGGACTTCTGAGCCATCACTGGCACCTTTCTGCGGGGGCCTTGAACATCGGTGTGAGTCCACCGGGCCCGGGCGCGTACTTGACAGCGAGACCGCAGACGAAGAAGTTCACGAAACTTCCGTAACCCGCGACGCGGCCGATGAGGCGGTAGTTCTCGGGCAGCGTGGACAGCACCATGTTCAGGGTGTCGGTATTCGCGTCGAGGTTGCCCGCGAGATCGCCCAGCGCAACCACGTCCTGCGCGATCGCCGGGCGATTCTGGTCGAGAACTCCTGCGAGACTGTCCGTGACATGGTCGATGTTCACCAGGGAATTGGTGATCAGGTCACGGTCGCCGTCGAGACCCGCGACCAGACGTTGGAGTTGGTCGATCAGTGCGGAGAACTGGTCACCGCGATTGTTCACGGTCCCGACAACGGTGTTGAAATTGCTCACCACCTGACCGATCGCTTGATCCCGGTCCGCCAATGTGTTGCTCAGGGTTCCGATTTGGGCCACCAGACTCCCTATACTCGCTTCCTGACCGTTCAGTACCTCGATCAGAGAAGCGGACAGTTGATTTGTCTGATCCGGGTCGAGACCCTGTAGGAGAGGACGGAATCCGTTGACCACCTGGTCGAGGTCGAGCGCCGGCGTCGTCTGCTCGAGGGGGATCGGGCCGTCGAGCGCTCCGATCGCGCCAGGTCCGTTCGAGAGCTCCACGTAGCGGTCACCGATCAGGTTCTTGTACTTGATCCGCGCCGTCGTCCCCGCCGTCAGGGGGCGTTCCGTGGAGAGGGAGAACGACACCACTGCCGTGCCGTCTCCGGCCAACTCCACCTCTGTCACCTTTCCCATCGGCACACCACCGACCTTGATGTCTTCCCCGTGGCCCAGCCCGGACGCATTCGAGAACACGGCCTGATAGGTGTTCGTGCTGCCGAAGCGCATGTTGCCCACCACCGTCGCCACACCGAATCCCGTCAACGACGTGACCAGGACGAAGATCAGCAACTTGATTCCCGGTGCCTTCGTCATCAGCGAACACCTCCGAACATGAACTGCGCGAACGGGTTGCCGATCAGATCTTCGATTCCGTGCGCGGGCTGGTAGGCCTTGCTGCCGTCGTCGAAATCGGTATGGCCGGGGGCCTGCGCGGGGTCGTAGCACCGCGGCGGGCCGTCAGCACGGTTCTTCGGCGCATTCTCCGGGTACGTGTAAGGCGGATCGCCCATCAGCAGAGTGCCGAGGATGTTCAGCCCGGCCTGATCGCTACCGCCGACGGTGCGCTCCAGGTACCTGTTGGTCTGATCCATGCTCGCCAGGAAGCACGGGAACATCGGCGCATGCTGGGCGAGCAGCGCCGTCGTCGGCTCCAGCGAATCGAGGGACTTCTCCAAGGGGTCACCGGAAGCCTCGAAGAAGCTCCGCCCGCTGTTGCCGAAACCGCTGAAACTGAGCAGGAAAGCGCTCAACTGCTGTTCCCGTTCGGTCACCGTGTCACCGGTCGTACTCACATGATCGACGGTCCGCAGCAACTCCGGAGCGGCATCGGCGAGGACATCGGAGACCTCCGCACCCTTGACCAGATCCCGCTGCAACGTGGGAAGGCTGCCGTTGAACTCGGACAAGTAGGCGTCGAGCTCGACCATCATGTCCCCGAGTTGGTCGCCGCGGCCCTGCAACGAGGTCGACAACGCACTCAACGTCGCGTTGACCTTCTGCGGTTCCACGGTCCGCAGCACCGTCACCAGCGAATCGAGGAGATCGTTCACCTCGGTGGCCACGCCGGTGCCCTGAACTACAGAGCCCGCCGACACCATTGTGCTCGAGGGATGTTCCGGCTGGACGAGCGTGACGAACTTGCGTCCGAACAACGTGGTCGGATCGATCACGGCCGTGATGTTCTCCGGGATCGTCGACGTTCGGCTCTCGTCGATGTCCATGGTGATCTCGGCCCGGTCGTCGACCAGTTGTACCTTCGACACCCGGCCGACGACGACGTCGCGCATCTTGATGTCCGAGCCGGGCTCGAGCATCAGCCCTGACCGCACCGAGTACAGCGTGACCGGGACGGTCGAATGGAACAATCCGCGGTAGATGCCGACTGACGCTGCGGTCGCGATTGCCATCAACGCGATCAGACACCCACCCAGGAGCGCGTAGACGCGGCGGCTCCGCTCTTCGATATGGCCACCCATGTCAGCCCGACACTTTCACGGCGCCTGCGGAGCCACCGTAGACGGCGATTCCGATGAGAAGGTCGATGACCATGATCGAGATCAGGGATGTGCGTACCGCACGTCCGACCGCGACACCGACTCCCGCCGGCCCGCCCTTCGCGTTGTAGCCGTGGTAGCAGTGCACACACATCACCACGACCGACATCGCGAGCACCTTCACCATCGACCACGCGACATCACTCGGCACGAGGAAGACGTTGAAATAGTGCTGGTACGTTCCGCTCGCCTCACCGAGATACTCGGTGACCAATTGCGTGGCGACGTACCCGACGAACAACGCCACGGCATACAGCGGAATCACCGCGATGACCCCGGCGGTGACGCGAGTGCTCACCAGATAGGGGAGCGACGGGATCGACATGGTCTCCATGGCGTCGATCTCTTCGCTCACCCGCATCGCACCGAGTTGAGCGGTGAAACCCGCACCGACCGTCGCGGTCAGCGCGATGCCGGCGATGACGGGAATCGCCTCGCGGGTATTGAAGAATGCCGAGATGAATCCGGACAGCGCACCGATTCCGATGCGGCCCATCGACGTCGCTCCCTGCTGGCCCACCTCGTAGCCGACCGCGGTGGTGAGAAGCGAGATGACCACCAGGGTTCCCCCGATCACCGCAAGGGCACCGGTACCCATGCTGACCTCGGCGAGCAGTCGGATCGTCTCCTTGCGGTAACGCCGAACCGTGTGCGGGATGGAGGTGACGGCGTGGCTGTAGAAGTGGAGCTGCCTGCCCATCTCCTCCAGATGACCAACCGGTGCACCGACCGCGCGGAGCGCGAGCTCGGCAACGTGCGGTCTCGCCGGGGCGGCCCGAGTAGCTTTCGACACAGAATTCTCCCGTTGACAGCCGACTGTTCGGCTAGGTGTTGAGCGCTGTCAGTGCAGCGCAAGAGTGGTGATAACCGAGTTCGCGAGGAAGAGCAGCAGGAAGCTGAATACGACGGTCTGGTTCACGGCGTCTCCCACTCCCTTGGGTCCGCCTTTCGCGTTGAGTCCCAGATGACACGCGACGAGACCGGCAAGCATGCCGAACACCGCCGCCTTCACCTCGCTGACAAGGAAATCGGGCAGTCCCGTGAGGATCGAGATGGCCGTGACGTATTGCCCCGGCGACGCACCCTGCATGTAGACCGTCGCGAAGTAACCGCCCACCAGTCCGACGGCAGACACCAGACCGTTGAGAAACATTCCGATGAGAGTCGACGCCAGGACCCTCGGTACACACAAACGCTGAATCGGGTCGATTCCCAACACCTTCATCGCGTCGATTTCCTCGCGAATCGTGCGCGATCCCAGATCGGCGCAGATCGCGGTCGAACCGGCGCCGGCAACCACGAGAACCGTGACCACCGGACCGATTTCACGGATGATCGCGACACCGGCGCCGGCCCCGCTGAGGTCGACGGCACCGATCTCGGCCAGCAGAATATTGATCTGGTAGACGAACATCATGCAGAAGGGAATCGCCATCAGCAGCGCCGGCATGATCGACACACCGGCGATGAACCACGCCTGCTGAACGAACTCGCGAGCGTGGAAAGGGCGCTTGAACATGCATCGGAACGTCTCCATCGACGTCGCGTAGAACGCGCCCACCGCAGTGGGCGCGACCTGAATGCCCTTCTTGACAGCGCTCGCCCTCGACGGACGGGCTTCCAGATCTACTGACATCGAACGGCCTTTCTCACTGTTTCCGGAGTATCCGATACGGCGGAGTCGGTCATCATTCGTGGACGAGGACGACCTTCACCGCGTCACCTCGATGCTGGACGGCCACAGCTTCGTTGATCTGTGAGAACGGCATTGTCGTGATCAACTTGTCGAACGGGAACCTGCCCTGACGGTGCAGATCGAGAAGGTGCGGAATGAACGTGTCGGGGTCGGCATCCCCCTCGACGATCCCGCGGATCGTCAGACCGAAGAGCTGCGTCGACATCATGCCGATCGGGATTGTGGCGGTCGGGTCGGCGGGGACCCCGATGAGGCCGAGGGTGCCCCGGACACCCAGTGACTGCAGGATCTGGTCCAGCACGGGCAAGAGAGCCGTCGTGTCGATCGCGTAGTCGATGCCGTCGGGCACCACTGCCCGAATCTGTTCGGAGAGGTCACCGTCCGCAGGATCGACGACGTGGGTCGCGCCGAGAGACAGCGCGAGCTCGCGCCGCGACTCGTGAGGTTCGACGACGATGATCACGCCGACCTCGCGGACCACGGCAGCAAGCACAGCCGCCAGGCCGACCGAACCCGCGCCGACGACGACCAGTGAAGATCCTGGAGCGACGTCGAGAGAGTTCAACACCGCGCCTGCGCCGGTCTGGATTCCGCAGCCGAGCGGACCGACGAGTTCGAGAGGGGCATCGTCCGCGACCTTCACGACGTTGCGTTCATGAGCGATGGCATGTGTCGCGAGGGAGGACTGCCCGAAGAAGTTGCCGCCGAGCGTGGCGTCCCCCGCGGTGAGTGCCGAACTGCCGTCCGGGCGCACACCACCGAAGTTGAACGCCATGAAATTGTGGCAGTACGCAGGCTCGCCCTTCCCACAGTGGGCACACTGGCCGCAACTGTTGAAGCTGATCGCGACCTTGTCGCCTGCAGCGACCTTGGTGACTCCGGATCCGACCCTCACGACCGTCCCGCTACCTTCGTGGCCGACGACGCCCGGAAGGGGGAACGGGAGATGGCCCTCCTTGACGGCCAGATCGGTGTGGCAGAGACCGACGCCGGCGATCTCGACGAGGACTTCGTGTTCCGTGGGTTCGCTCAGAGACACGGTCTCGATGGCGAAGTCGCCCGCGACTTCGTGGACTACGGCGGCGGTGATCTGCACGACTGCTCCTCATTTCAGGTGTTCGCCCGAGGACGGGCATCACTTGCTCAGGTGCAATGTTAGGTAGATCACAAGCTCTGAAAACAGGGATGAGCGGCAAGTTCGCTCCAATCTCCCCCCTTTTACCCCCGATGGGACTACGGCACCCGAGAGGTCCTGTCTTCCTGTGAAAATTCGCCACACGGAGTCGAGGCTCGTGTGGCGGAGTCGACGCAGGGTCGGCAGTCTGCGCGCCGCGGGAACCCGATCCCCGACGAAGTGCCGAAAACACCCCTTGGTGTGACGCGTCGAGTGCACGCATGAAGAGAGACTTGAATCACATTCCGCGATCAACTCGATCGATGTCCCATCTCAGGAGGAACCAGTGTCTGTTGATCCTTCGGCGCTCATCATGGGGGTCGCCGCCGCAATCGGCGGCATCGTCCAGGGCGCCGATATGCCCGATGCGGCAAAAGATTTCGCGATGCAGCAGATTTACGCGGTGGCGGATCAGGCGAAGGCCGTCGACGTGACAATCGACGACTACATCGAATTGCTACCCGAGAATTCCCGCGAGCCCGCTCGGCAGGCAGTCGACACGGCTGCCGAGACGGCCCAGAGTGCGGTGGCACCGTTTCTGCCGTCACCCGTCATCGCGGTTCCTCCTGATCCCGAAATCGACGAGTCGCTGCCGGGGGCATCCGAAGAGCCCGAGGTGGTCGGGCCCGCAGAGGAGCCGATTGCTGCCGACAGTACTGTGCCGGAGACAATTCCGCGCGAGGAAGGTGACGTTATCAGCAGCGTCGCAGCCGGTCCGATGCCGATCGGCTCGATCGCCGTGTTCGTCCCCTCGTTCACGAAGGCGGGTGGAATCTGCGAGGGAATCACCGCGCCCGTTCTCGCAGCGCTGTATTCCGTCGAGAACGGATTTCGTTACGGTGCCACGTCGCCGGCCTCGCCGGCGGGTGCACGTGGACCCGGACAGTTCATGCCGGCCACCTGGGCGCGATACGGCAAGGACGCCGACGGCGACGGAATGTCGGACGTTCTCGGAGTAGCCGATTCGGTGATGGCGTCCGGGAACCTGCTGTGCGACATGTACAGCCAGATCGGTGAATGGAAGGCCGAGGGGCTCGTATCCGGCGATACCCTTGACCTGACTCTCGCCGGATACAACGCGGGGATAGGAGCGGTACGCCAATTCGGGGGAATGCCCAGAGGGACTGACGACTACGAGAACCAGACCCGGCCGTACGTCGCGAAGATCCGTGAGTCGGAGGGGCGGTTCGCGTCGGTTCTACAACTCCTGCGCAGTGATTCGGGGGGTGTGGGTGGTCTCATCGTGCAGGCGGCAATTCGGTATCTCGGCTTGCCGTACGTGTGGGGTGGCGGCAGCGTGAAGGGCCCGTCCTCCGGAGGGTTCGACTGTTCCGGTCTGACGTCCTACGCCGTGTACGACGCAACCGCCGGCCTCATCCTCCCACGCACGTCGGAGACCCAGTGGAACGTCGGTGTCGAGGTCCCGCTGGACGGCGCGAGGCCGGGCGATCTGCTGTTCGGCAACTGGGGCCCGGGAGGGCCCGGCCACGTCGCGATCTATCTGGGAAACGGTCAGATGGTGCATGCGCCGACGACAGGCGACGTCGTTCGGATCGCACCGGTCTTCGAGGGCATGAAGGCGCGGCGAGTGGTGTCGTAGAAGGCCGAACGGCACGAGGCCCCCACGCCGAGCAGCGCTCGACGTAGGGGCCTCGGTCGGTTGCTAGCCGCGCCCGACACGGGACGCCGGGTTCTCCGGTGTATTCGCGTCCGGTCGACCGCCGGCCGCGTGCGCCAGGAAGCGCTCTCGTGCAACGAGATAGAACGGGAATGCCATGGAGACGCCGATGTAGGACAAGAGCACGAAGACCACGCCCCACTTCCGGCCCATGCCGATCCGTGCGGTGTCCGTGAGCACCCAGACGATGAAGACCGTCCAGGCGATCAGCATGTCGATGCTCAGGAACGCGGCGGTGCCGCCCGGCTCGATACCGTCTCCGAAGAATTCGACCGGGTTGAAGATGTTTCCGCCGTCGCCGATCCAGTCGAACGCGAATGGCCAGGTCAGGAGTAGCGCAGCGATCCCGGCGACGACGTAGAAGGCGTGACGGGCATTCATTGCGGTATTTCCGCGCATCTGCGTGGTCACGACGTCACCTGCTGTCTGCGACGCGAACGTGGATCTCGGCCTCGCTGTCGGCGACGACGAGTTGGCAGGACAGACGAGAATCGTCGTCCGCGGCGTCCAGATAGGCGATCAGATCCGTCTCCTCGTCCGTCGGTTCGGCGAAGAAGCGGGTGTACTGCTTCGGGAGGTGGACGTGACACGTAGCGCAGGCGCAACTGCCGCCGCATTCGGCGACGATGCCGGGGAGGTTGTTGCGGAGCGCTGCGTTCATGAGCGTTTCACCGGGTTCGACATCGACGTGCTCCGTCGACCCGTCCGGCAGGTGATAGGTAACTTTCGTCATGTGCTGAGGGCACTTTCTCACTCGAAGGTGGTGCGCCGAATATCATCTTGTCTCGGCACACCACCTTCGAG
>Ga0247825_10001619_pt1 | contig 14833 bp, 13 predicted proteins | sample 13C_Vanillin_Day_FD_194413 | JGI IMG/M metagenome (GOLD analysis project Ga0247825, IMG submission 194413) | Soil microbial communities from agricultural site in Penn Yan, New York, United States - 13C_Vanillin_Day48 | ecosystem: Environmental > Terrestrial > Soil > Agricultural land | place... | reverse complement strand
GCAGTTTCCCAGGCAGTAGCCTTCGCGGCCTATGGTCAGGATGAGGTTGGGCGCGCGCAGCTTGTTGCGCAGCCTTTGCACGACACCCCTCACCTTGGCGACGCTTTCGCCTTCGCCGCACCAGGCGTGGTCGAGCAGCTCGCCAATCGTGACGACGCGGCCCTCGGCCAGCATGAGCACTTCGAGGGTGAGAGTCTCGCGCCGTCCAAGGTGGATAATCGAACCCTTCCGGTACACAACGCACCCCGCGGGATCGAGCTTGAGGCCGGCTGATTCAATCATTAACTGCTGCATCCTTCAACTCTCAGGTTAGGGACGAGCGCGCCGGCTTTCGTCAGCCGCAGGTTGTCATTCGCGTACAACCGTGGGAGTATCCGCGCACACCGCGTCGGTTCGATGACCGGTGCTAGTCATGGAGGCTCCCATGTACGGCAATCCCATGCGCGCAGGCGTTGAGCGCGGCGAGGTACAGTTCGGCACCTGGGTGAACATGGTGCGCAACCCCGCCATCCTCCCCCTGCTCAAGAACGCGGGTCTCGACTTCGCGCGCGTGGACATGGAGCATTCGCCGCCGTCCATGGAGACGATCGCCGATATGGCGCTGTTGTCGCGGGCGATCGAGTTCCCCATCGTGGTGCGGCCGCCCGTTGCCAACCGTGAGTGGATCACCCGATTGCTCGACGCCGGCGTGTGGAACATCCACTGCCCGCAGGTCGACACCGCGCAGCAGGCGGCTGAGATCGTCGCCGCCTCGCGCTACACGCCGATGGGCTCGCGGGGAATGGGCGGCAGCACACCCGCGACGGAGTATGAGCCGGGCGGCCTCACCGACGAGAAGATGGCCTACGCCAATTCGCAGGTCTTCATCACCGTCATGCTCGAAGCTAAGAGCGCCTTCCGCGACCTCGACGCCATCGCAGGCATGGACGGCATCGACGCCCTCACGATCGGGCCGACGGACCTGGCGCAGGACCTCGGCGTCTATGGCAAACCCGAGATGAACGAGGTTCTGGACGAGCACCGCGACATGGTGCTGGCCGCCGCGAAAAAGCACGGCAAGACCTGCGCCATGCTCACGTCATCGGCAGAGCAGACGCGCCATTGGCAAGAGCAGGGCGTCCTCCTCCTCGCCTACAGCAGCGAGGTCGGCGTGCTGCAGGACGGTTTCCGCCGGGCAATGGCCCAGATCAAGGGCGAGTAGGGATGACCCTTCGCCGGCTTCTGCACTTCTGCCTCGCGCCCGTCCGGATGCTCGAATGGGGCTTGCGTCGCTTATTCGGCGAACCGCGGAGCAACGAGTCTCTGGCTCTGCGGGACGCGACGGAGCGGATGGAAGAGATGCGGAGGCAGATCGACCGCTCGCACCGCTAGGCGAGGTGGTGCTCAATTAGCCCGAGAGCGCCGGCGGCTAGCCCGTCCGGTCAGCTGGCCAGGTGCCCATGACCTGGCGCATAATCGCGAACTCACCGATGTGGTAGGCGTTGTGCGCCGCGACCTGAAGGATCTCGCGCAGGATGGTGTGCTCGTCGTGTGAAGGGACTGTCTGAGTGAGGTCGAAGCTCTCATCCTGCACCCACGCCTCGAACTCTGCTCGGTCGCTAAGGAATGCATCGATGCTCTTCTGCCAGTCCTCAGGTGTCGCCTCAAACACCGGGTCGGGCCAGTAGTCATTGGGCCAGCTGCCGTGGTGATAATTTGGGTTCTTGCAGTAATCCAGCATGTCCCACTGCGTGTAGCGCAGGTGCTCCAGCACCCCGTACGCAGAGTACGTCCCGTTGGGGAACTTCTCGTTGATGCGTTCCATCGGGAAGTCTTTGACAGCCTGGTCGTAAGGCATGTGGGCGCCGACGCCCTGCAGGCGGCGGAGCAGCTGGAGCCGGAAGTCGGCTTCGTTCGTGGTCATGGTTCACCTCGAAAGGATCATACTTGGCTTGCCTGAAGGCTTTAACGCTCAGTGCGAAGGACACGCGTCAGAGCGGGCATTCCCACTGAGGGCTAAAGCCCTGAGCCAGAGGATCACAACCCCAGACTCACCCCTGCAATTTGCGCACTTCCTCCGTAAACGCCGGGATGAAGGTCTTCCAGTCTGCCACGACGCCGAAGCGCGAGTGCTTGAAGATGTCAGCGTCCGCGTCCTTGTTGATAGCGACGACGTTTCGCGCGCCCGTAATACCCGCCAGGTGCTGGCTGGCGCCCGAGATGGCGACGGCGATGTAGAGGTCCGGCGTCACCACCTTGCCCGTGAGGCCGATCTGCGACGTCAGCGGGATCCAGCCGAGGTCGACCGCCGCGCGGCTTGCGCCGACTGCACCGCCCAGCGTCTTCGCCAGCGTCTCCAGTTCGGCAAAGGCCTCGGCACTACCGAGCCCGCGCCCGCCGGATACGATGACTTTCGCGTCTTCGAGGCGCATGCCTTCCGACTGCACCTGCTCGCGGTTCACGATCGTCGAGACGACGCCACCCGCATCGACCGTCATCGAGCGCACCTCGCCCGTCCGTGATGGGTCTGATTCGAGTGGCTCCTGGGCCTTCGGGCGCACGGTGGCGACTGCCGGTAGTGTCTTGCTCGTGTACTTCGCCATGGCGGCGCCGCCGAAGCAGGGGCGCGCCATCACAAGCGCGCCGTTGCTCACCTCGAAGTCGACGCAGTCCATCGCGGCGGCGGCGCCGATGCGGATGGCGAAGCGTGGCGCCAGGTCCCGGCCGGTCGCCGTTTGACCTATTAGCACCACCGCCGGATTGACCTCGCGCGCCACTGCGGTCAACGCCGCCGTCCAGGTCTCGTTGCGGTACTCGTCGAGGCTGGTGTCCTCGACAGCGATGGCGTCGTCGGCGCCGTGTGTGATCGCCCGCCTGCCGTATTCGGATGCGCTGCTACCGAAGGCAACTGCCGTCACGTTGCCACCCAGGCCTTCAGCGATCCGCCGAGCGGCGCCGAGTTGCTCGGTGCTGAGACTGCTGAGCCGTCCATCGCTGCCGCCTACGAGGGCGAGGACGCCTGATTCGTTGGCCATGTCTTGGTCTCCTTGCGATGTCCCTGCCCGAGGAGGGAATAACGTTGATTTGTCATTCTGAGCGGAGCGAAGAATCTAGCCTTTCATCGAAGCGCGTCGGGATATGAAGCAGCCGTGCCCAGCGCGAGATTCTTCACTTCGTTCAGAATGACAAATCTCCCTTCCTCGTCCTAAATGAGCTTCGCTTCTCGTAGCTTGCGGGCCAGCGTCGCTGCCTGTTCGGCAGGGCCATCACCCTCGATGAACTCGACCTTGCTTTCGATCTGCGGGATGTACAGCGCCTCGAGGTTGAGTCGCGCGCCGGCCTTACCCACCTGGTCGGGGCTGAGGCCGAGGTCTGCAACAGTCCATACGGTCACTTGCTTCCGCGCTGCCTGCATGATCTGCGGCAGCTTGGGGTAGCGGGGTTCGCCAAGCTCGTTGCTGACGCTGACGACGCAGGGCGTGGTCACCTCGACCGTCTCGTAGGAGTCGGCGAGGACGCGCTCGGCCTGGATCTTGCCGCCGGACGCCGTCACGCGCTTGGTGATCGAGATCGACGGGATGCCCAACAACTCAGCGATCGTCAGGCCGGTGACGCCGAAGTCCCAGTCCGTCGCCTGGCGGCCGGTGAGGATGAGGTCGACGTTACCGATTTTCTCGATCGCCTTCGAGAGCGCGAGGCCGGTGCTGTAGCCGTCGCCCTCGAACAGCGCCGGGTCGTTGAGGTGCACGGCCTCGTCGGCGCCCATCGCGAGGCCGACCTTGATCGCGTCACGGGCGCTGTCCGGGCCGAGGCTCAGGATAGTGATCGTGCCCTCGCCCAGCGCGTCGCGGATGCGCAGGGCGGCCTCGACGGCAATCTGGTCGAACTGCGAGATCACCGGCGGGTTCCCGGGCGCCGGCACGACCTGCTTCGCGGCCTCGTCGACCTTGAAGGCGCGGGCGGGCGTTTCGGGGTCGGGGACCTGCTTGACACAGCAAACAATGTTCATGGACATGCTCCTAGGGGCGTGGGGGACCGAGCCGAAACCCGGAGCCACTGATCGATTATGAAGTTGGCTTGCCGATGACGGTCAGTTCTAGAAGTTCGGCGAGGTCCATGGGTTTGGCGCGTTTGGTTTCGTCCGGTTCTACAGAGGCAACGCCGTCGTCGAACATCTGGACGCAGAACGGGCAGTTCGTGCCGATGACACCCGCGCCTGTTGCCTGCGCTTCCTCGGCGCGTACCTGGTTAATGCGTCGGCCCTGCGTCTCGTCGATGAACATGTGGCCGCCGCCGGCTCCGCAGCAGAAGCTCTGCTTGCCTGACCGCGGCATCTCGACGAACTTGACGCCCGGCAACGCCTCGATTAGCTTGCGCGGCGCTTCGTACTCGCCGTTGTGGCGGCCGAGGTAGCAGGAGTCGTGGTAAGTCACTTGCTCGGTGATGTCGTGCTTCGGCTTCAGCCTGCCCTCCTGCACGAGGTCTGCCAGGAGCTGGGTGTGGTGGAAGACCTCGAACTCACCGCCGAAGCCGGGATACTCGTTGCGCAGCGTGTTGAAGCAGTGGGGGCAGTTCGTGATGATCTTCTGCACCTGCTTCCCCTTCAGCGCCGCCAGCGTGCCTTCGATCTGCATCTGGGCAAGATACTCGTTGCCCATGCGCCGGGCGGGGTCGCCCGTGCAGGACTCGCCTTCCCCGAGAGACCCCCAGGAGACACCGGCCTCGGTGAGCAACCGGGCGACGGCGCGAGTGATCGGCACGTTGCGCTCGACGAGGGCGCCGGAACATCCGACCCAGTAGAGGTACTCCTGGGTGCCGTCGAACTCGGGCACTTCAAGGCCTTCCATCCACGTTGTGCGCGTCAGGGTGGTGCCACGCCAGGGATGGCCACGCTGCTCAAGCTGGGACAGCACGGCCTGCGCCGTGGGCGGCATGTCGCCCTCGGTGAGCACTTTGTAGCGACGCAGCTCCTGCAGGGTGCCGATGTGCTCGATGTTTACCGGACACTGGGTCTCGCAGGCGCCGCACGTGACGCAATCCCAGATCGTGTTCACCGACACGACGTCGCCGGCGACGAGCCGCTCGCCCTCGATGGGACCTGTCGTGCCTACCTTGGGCGGGCCGGCCTCATGCAGGTACAGCTTGATGTCCTGCATGACACCCATTGGCGTCAGCTCTTTGCCGGTGAGCCAGGCAGGGCAATTGGCCTCGCAGCGACCGCAGCGCACGCAGACGTCGGTGTCCATGAGCTGCTTCCAGCTGAGGTCGTGCAGGTAGCCGGCGCCGAAGCTCTCGGCGTTCTCGAAATCCTTGATCGCGGGAAGCGTCGACCCCGCGATGACGCCCTTCGGCGGCCTGAGGTCGCGCATGAAGATGTTCGCCGAGCCCGTGATAATGTGCGAGAGCTTCCCGTAGCCCACCCAGGCCGTCCACCCGAGCGCGAGCGGCAGGTGCGTCCACCACACGACCTTGTGGACGTCCAGCATCGTGGCCGGCGAGATGCTAAGTCCGTCGAACAGCTCGGCGATGGCGTAGCCGATTGGCGACCACGGCGCCCAGTCCGGGTTCGCCACGATGTCGCGGTCGACGTGGGCGATGCCCAGGTCGCCGGCGAACGCAGCGCCTTGGGCGTCGATGGGCCCGGAGATCAGCTCGGTCGCCCCCATTCGCATGCCTTCGACGACGAAGCCTGTGCAGACGATGGCAAACATCAGCCAGAGCAGAGCCACGTCGTCCCACAGCGAGCCGAGGCGCAGTCGCGGGGGCCGCATGAGATAACGGCGGGCGAGGGCCATGACGATTCCGGTAAGTGCGATAACGCCGAAGACATCGAGGATGGTCGAGTAGGCGAGGTAGATGCGGCCCTGGAGGAAATAAACCACGTCGGCGTGCATCATGATGATCAGCGTGCCGATAAACAGGACCACCCAGCCCCAGAAGATGAACAGGTGCATGACGCCGGCGTATAGGTCGTTGGTCATGCGGCCCTGGCCAATCCCGTAGAAGAGGAAGACTTTCGCGCGCTGACCGATGCGGTCCCAGCGCCCTTCATCGTGGCGGCCGATCTTCCACAGCTTCGCCTTGCGGTACGGGCCAGCGGCGATGATCGCGAAGACGACCGCAGTGACGAGATATAGGATCCACCGCAGCCCGTGGCCGACGTTGAAGAGGACCTCGCGTGTCGCGTCGCCAGAGTCGGCGGTCGTCAGCGTGTACGCCAACAGCGTCGCAAGGACGATGACTCCCGCGAGGGCGAGCCAGACGGCTGCGGTAGCTACACGCCGTGCTTCTGGGCTGAGCCGAGGCCGCGACGGGAATTCGGTCACTTAGCCTGCCTAGCTCCGGGGCATGCCGAGGCCACGCTGCGAGATGATGTTGCGCTGGATCTCGCTCGTGCCGCCGGCGATGGTGGAGGACACGGACGAGACGTAGCTGCGAGCGAACTGGCCGCCAACAGGCGCCAGTTCTTCGTCACGCTCCCAGAGGAGGCCGTACAAGCCCGTCATCTTCTCCGCTGTGCGATAGATGCGCTGCGTCAGCTCCGTCGCGAACAGCTTCGCCATCGAGGCCTCGTGGTTCGGGATCAGGCCGGCCTGCTGCATGTGCACAACGCGGTACGAGAGCATCTTCGCCACGCGCGCCTCAATGTAGCGGTCGATAAGCTCAGCCCGCGCGATCGGGTTGCGGGAAAGCGTCGACTGCGGGCTGTCCTGGTTCTCTTTCGCCCACCGGATGATCTGGTCGACGGCGTGGTTGATACCCACCGAAGTGCCGATGCTCGAGCGCTCGAAGTCAAGGGTCGTGGTAGCCACGTACCAGCCGCGGTTCACCTCACCGACCACGTTGCGGGCCGGTACACGGACGTTATCGAAGAACACCTGGTTGAACCCGGCGCCGCCGGCCATGTTGACCAGGGGCTGCACCGTAATTCCCGGCGTAGTGAAGTCGAGGAGGAAGTAGCTGATGCCCCGGTGCTTGGGTGCTTCGGTGTCGGTGCGCGCGAGCATGAACATCCAGTTGGCGCTCGCCGCACCGGAGGTCCAGATCTTCGAGCCGTTGATCACGAACTCATCGCCGTCGCGTACCGCGCGCGTCTGCAGCGACGCGAGATCGGAGCCGGAGCCGGGCTCGCTGAAGCCCTGGCACCACTGCACCTCGCCCTTGAGGATGCGCGGCAGGTGCTCGGCCTTCTGCTCGTCGGTGCCGTGCTTGATGATCGTGGGGCCGGCCATGGAGACGCCCATGCCGCCGACCTGAGGCGCGCCAAACTCGGCGAACTCCTCATTGAGGATGAACTGCTCTGTAGTGGTCAGGCCGGCGCCGCCGTACTCCTTCGGCCACGCCGGAGCGATCCAGCCCCTGGCAGCAAGCTTCTCGCGCCATTCGCCGCGGGCGCCGCCTTCGAGGCGAAAGCCGGAGCCGCCGGTGACCGCCGTGGGTCGGCCGTTTGCCGGGACTGCTGCGCCTGCCTCGTAGCCGGCGAAGGGGGCGTCACTGACGCGGTTACGTCGCTTGAACTCGTCCGGCAGCTCTGTGTCTAGGAAGTCTCGTACTTCGGCGCGCCATGCTGCTTCTTCGGGAGTATCTGTTAGTCGCATCGTGCCGTCCTCCTGCCCTACTTAGATACCGAGGGCCTGGCCAACAAGCTCGCGGTGATATTCTGCATCGCCCCAGGCCACCTCGGCGGCCTTTTGGCGGCGGAAATAGAGCTGAATCTTGTAGTCCTTCGTGAAACCGATGCCGCCGTGCATCTCCTGTGCCTTCGCGACGACGCGACGGCTAGCCTCGCTGACCCAGGCCTTGGCAACGTGGACGGTCTCGTCCGCGTCGTCCTCATCCGTGTCGACGTCCCAGGCGGCCTGGTACGTTATGTAACGCGACGCGTCTACGTCGGTCGCCATGTCCGCGGCCATGTGCTGCATCGCCTGGAAGCTGGCGATGGGCTGGCCGAACTGGACGCGCTCCTTCGTGTAGTCCAGCGTGATCTCGAAGGCCATCTGCGACAGCCCGACGAGGTAAGCGGCCTCCAGCACCGTCGCCTTCTGACTGATGCGCTGGAAGACCGGCCAGGCCTTACCTTCCTCACCGAGGATGTCGCTGGCCGGCACTCGGACGTTGTCGAACGTGACCTCGCTCTGGCGGTCGGAAGCCATCGTCACGAGCGGGCGGTGCGTCACGCCGGCGGCTTTGGCGTCGACGACGAACATCGAGATACCGTTGGCGCTGCGGGCGGTGACCACCATCTTGTCGGCGACGTGGCTGTTGGGGACGAAGAGCTTCGTGCCGTTGAGCACGTAGACGTCGCCGTCGCGCGTGGCGGTCAGTTGCACGCCCTGTTCGTCGAAGCGCGCGCTGGGTTCCGTGTGGGCGAGGGCCCATACCTGGGTGCCCGATGCAATCGCGGGCAGGTAGACCTGCTTCTGGGCGTCGCTCGCGGCTTCGAGGAGGGCGATTGTCGCGACGCTGTTGGAGCGGAACGGTCCTGGCGTCAGGTTGCGCCCGAACTCCTCGATCAGGACCATGAGGTCGAGGTAGCCCATGCCCACGCCGCCGTAGCTATCCGGGACGATGAGGCCCATCCAGCCCTGTTCGGCCATCTTGTTCCAGACGGCGGGCAGGTAGCCCTGGGGGTCTTCCTCCATGTCGCGCACGTACTGCTCCGGGGCCTCCTTCTCCAGGAAGTCGCGGGCGAAGTCGCGCAGCATCTGTTGCTCTTCAGTAAGGCCGAGGTCCATCTGAGCCACCCCTCTTGCTCGTGCCGCCGGCTGCGGCGCTGGCTCGTATTATGCTCCGTCGATAATAGTACGCAATGTAAAGTACCGAATGTGACCCGTCAACACCTTGCATGCAAGTATCAAATTGACGTTGCACTGGACGAATCGCTTCTTCTAATTGACAATGTCAACAATCATCGGAATCGGCTAGAGGTGCGATACGGCTGAATTTGTGGTCCTCGAAGACGGCATGTTGGCGGAGAAGTCCGTGCATGAAGCCGCCACGCGTGTCTCGCAGCTGGGGCCCGACCTCGACCCGTTGTCGCACGAAGCGCACACCTTGCTCGTGAAGACGTACATGTCGCTGACGGCCGCCGCGCGTCGCAACAACCCGTCCAGTCTCAGCCTCGGCCGCTACAACGTCCTGAGACTGCTGTACGCCTCGGAGCACAACCGCCTGCTGATGAGCGAGATCGGCGACGGCCTCGAGGTCAGTCCCACCGTAGTGACGCGGCTGGTCGACTCGCTGGTCGCCGAAGGGCTCGTCGCGCGCGTCGACCATCCGGATGACAAGCGCAAGACGTGGGCGACCCTGACTGAGGCCGGGCAGGAGCTTTTCCGGTCGGAGATGCCCCTGATGGTGCTTGAAATAGAGCGCTTGTGGTCGGGCATGACAGCGAAGGAGAAGCGCCTGCTGGTCCATTTGTTGTCGCGCTTACGCCTGAACTTGCTGACGAACGACGCGGTCGACTAAGGACCTGGGGACAAAACGCTCCGCAACCGAGCCGCGTCCCCTTCACAGCCAATCCCTGTTCCGTGTTCCCATCGGTACCTACACGCACCTGAAACTCGGCAGGATACTCGCTTTTCGTCCTCGCAGCGGTTACTTCGCGACTATGTTCACAGGTTCCGTACGTAAGTAGCAGAGGAGTCATGAGATGCGAGTCGACCAGACGATTGAGATCGATGTCCCGGTGAGCGTGGCGTACAACCAGTGGACACAGTTCGAGGAATTTCCGCGGTTCATGGAGGGCGTCCAGTCCGTGGAGCAGATGTCGGACGAACGCCTCCACTGGACGGCCGACATCGCCGGCGAGCGCAAGGAGTGGTACGCACGTATCACGCGTCAGGTGCCGGACGAGGTCCTTGCGTGGGAGAGCGAAGGCGGCGCCGGCAATTCCGGCACCATCGTCTTCCACCCTAAGGACAACAACCGGACCGAGCTCGAAGTGCACATGGACATCGAGCCGGAAGGTCTGAAGGAGCAGGTCGGCAGCGCCCTGGGCGTACCTGACCGCAAAGTCGAGGCCGACCTCAAGCGCTTCAAGGAATTCATTGAGACGCGTGGTCAGGAGACCGGCGCCTGGCGTGGCGAGATCATCCACGGCGCCACCAACGACGACCAGTCCCAGATGCGGACCCGGCCGGAATAACCGGCCGTAACCCGAGACAGAAGCGCCGGGACACACCCGGCGCTTCTGCCATTCCAGGATTCCTCCATCCCTTTAGTTCTCGCATGGACGCTTTCTGCCAGTAGCTGTAGCGTTGTGCCACCACGTGTCAGCAAGCAGGAGGGATGAGCGATGTCCGAAGTACGAGAAGGCCTGGACCTGACGAAGATCGACGAGATCACGCCGGAAGAGATCAACGCCAACCTGATCAGCGTCTGGGGATGGCGAGGTCCGTTGTACGAGATGTACGCGAACAGCCTCATGCTCGACTACGCACCGGACTTCGCCAAGCTCCATCGATGGGCGTCTGACATGTACGGCCGTCCCGAGGTGCCGAACATCATCATGCTCAGCCTCGGGAACATCCACAGCTACATCATGTTGGGCTGGGAGACGGGCATCCTCAACGAGTTCCATACCCTGCGTCGCAACGGCATGACCAGGGCGCAGCTCATGGAAGCGGTGATGTTCACCCAGCTCACTGCCGGCATGCGCGGCCTTGGCCACGTCTACCACGCCGTGGGCAACCTGCTGTCCATCTGGGGCGAACCCGAGAATACGGCGCCGTTCCCCGAGGGCTGGGCGGCGGACCCGGACGCCTTCAAGGCCGGCCTCGACCTCACAACCCGCAAGATGACGCCGACCGACATCGACAATCTGACGCAGTGGTACGAGAAGAACATCGGCTTCCTGCCTGATTCGATCAAGTTCGGGCTCAAGCATCATCCGGAGTTTGTCAAGGTGCACCGGGCGAAGTGGGAGACGACGCTGAAGACGCTGCCGAAGCAGGTGGCGCCCTACATGATGCTTCGCCACCACATGATCACCGGCAACCGTGAAGGCATCCGCGAGGCTGCGCTGCTGGGCAAAGCCTGGGGAATGAGCGCACAGTCGATCATCCGCTGCATCACGAGCTCGGCGTTCTACTTCACCGGCTTCGACGGGTTGTACACGGCGCACGCGGCGCTGGAGGACATCCTGGGGGATGAGGTGTTGTGAAGGCAGCAACAAGCAACATGCTCCAGGCAACAACGACGTGTCCGCACGAGTCTCCTCTTGGTGCTTGTTGCTTTGGAGCTTGTTGCTAGCCCAGCACCCTGTGCGCGACCTCCGCTACAAGCTCTAGCTTGCGGCGCTGCTCGTCCCAGGTCAGCAGGTTGCCCGTCGATACCGACGCGAAGCCGCACTGAGGCGACACCGCGATCTGGTCCGCGCTCAGGTACTTGGAGGCCTCCTCGACGCGGCGCTTGAGGTCGTCTACCGCCTCTAGCTCCGGTAGTTTGGAGCTGATGATGCCGAGGACGACGGTCTTGTCGCGCGGGATGAAGCGGAGGGGTTCGAAGCCACCGGCGCGCTCCGTCTCGTACTCGAGGAGGAAGCGGTCGACGTTGAGCTGCTGGAAGGCGCGCTCGGCGACGGGCTCGTAGCTGCCTTCAGCATGCCAGCGGCTGCGGTTGTTGCCGCGGCACATGTGCAGGCCGACGGTGACGCCCGGCGTGCCGCGGATGCCGGCGAGGGCGATGTTGTCGAGCCGGATCAGCTCGTCGAGGTAGGCGTCAGGGTCTTCACCGGACTCGATCATCCGCTGACGCACGTTGATGTCGGCGACGCGCTCGACGTAGTGCAGCGAGTCCATCTGGATGTAGGAGATGCCGTCCGTGATGAGGGCGCGCATTTCGTCGTTAATCATGCCTGCGAGGTCTTCGGCGAGGGCGAAGGGCGTAGCATACGCGGCCTCGCTGACGCCCGGTTCGAACATGCCTCCGGTCATCGACATCGGCCCCGGCATTGTGACCTTCCACGGCGCGCCGGCGTGCTGCTTCAGGAAGGCGGCGTCCTCGGCGAGGAACCGGCCGGTCTTGCGCAGCCTGGCGCCGGCGACCTGGGCGCGCTGACGGGTCGCCGACTCGTTCGCCTCGTCGGCGTTGGGCCCGCGCCATTTGTCGAAGATGCGACGGATGGGTGAGCCATCGACTTCGACGAGGCCTTCGATCGTCCCCTCAGGCGCAGGCGCGCTCCAGCCCCGCCGGCGGTACTCGCCGTCTGTGACGACGTCGATGCCGGCGGCACGCTGCATCTCAAGTACCTGCAGGATGCTCGCTGTCTCCAGCGCCTTGAACTCCGACTCGGGCATGCGTCCTTCGGCGAACGCCGTGCGCGCCTCCAGCAGCTCGGGCGGTCTGAGCAGGCTTCCCACGTGGTCGGCGGCATACGGTGCAGGCATCGGCATCCTCCTCTGACTGACGTGGAGGATACTCGCCTGAGGTGGAGGGTCAAGGGTCGAAGGGGCAAGGGGCTTCGCGACCCGTTTCTTGCTTACCCCTCGCCCCTTGGCCCTCGTCCCTGACTACGGCATACCGAGGCCCTGGCCGAAGTAGAACTGGCCCGTCTTCTCCCACCACACCGGCGACGCAAACAGGTGCTGGCTAACGGTCTGGATATCCCGCAGACGGCGCTCCAACTCGTGGCCCGAGTAGATCGGCGTGGCGCCTGCGAGCGCGTAGACTCGCTCGACCGCTTGCCTGCACGATTCGCCAACGTTGGTGCACGCGAGCCTTCTTCGTGCCTCCAGCTCCTCCGAGACCGGATTACCCGCTTCCACCGAGGCCATCATCTCGTCGGCAACCTCGTACAGGTAGGCGCGGGCCGACTGGACGAGCGCTTCGACGCGCGCTATTTCGGCATGGATGGTCGGCCGGGTCGCCAGGCTGGTCTGGCTAAACGTCGGTACCTTGCCCTTGGCCATTTCAACGAACGAGTCGATCGCAGCTCGCGCAATGCCCGGGAAGACCGAGCAGACGGTCATGGCGAACATCGGCAGGACGCCGAGGTTGTAAAGGGCTCCGGCCACTTTGGGCTGATCGGTGAACACGGAGAAAGTGCGGTCCTCAGGCACGAAGGCGTCGTTAACCGCGAAGTGCGTGCTGCCCGTCCCCCGCATCCCCATCGAGTACCAGGTGTCGAGGATTTCGCAATCTTGCCTGGGCAAGAACATCGATTTGAAGTCCGGTGCGCCATGGGCGTCCATCCGTGGGGCTTCACCGTCGAAGACCATGCTGATAACGCCCAGCCAATCGCCGTGCTGACAGCCACTTGCCAGGGGCCAGCGCCCGGTCAGCCGGTACCCACCCTCGACAGGCACGGCGCGTCCCACTGGAGCACTCGAGCCGGGAAGCATGACGTCAGGCCCGGTGGCGTAAATCTGTCCGGCGCTGCTCGGCGGAACGAAGGCGGTGAGCAGCGTCCCTGCGCCCCCGGTAGCGAAGATCCAGCCGGCAGCGCTATCAATTCGCGCGATGCTCTCGCCCAACTCCATAAAGGTCCGGAGATTCACCTCGCTGCCGCCGTATTCCTTTGGCGTCCAGAGGCGAAGGAGTCCTGCCTGTCGCATCGCAGCGACCACTTCGTTGGGCAGGCGGCGCTCTTGCTCGGCCTGCTCACGGTGGGCTTCGATGACTGGGGCAATGCGTTGCACAGCCTCCTTGAGGCTATCGGAGCTAACTTCGGACATTGTTGCCATTCCTTTTCCTCCCACTTTTGCGCTGGTAGCGCAGATTCACTAGCAGAAGCATGAATCCCGGCAATCTGTTCAACATCGGACAGTTGACCTATTCTTTGTCGTGGATTCGCACCCACGACGAGTAGTGCCATGGTCATAGCTGAGACGCAGACAGGCTGGAATCACCTCGAAGCAGGGCGCTGGGCTGACGCGCGGGCAGCCTTCGAAACCGCCGCTGATAAGGAGGAGTCGGCCGAGGTCTTGCACGGTCTCGGCGATTCTCTGTGGTGGTCGGGCGAGGTCCAGGCCTCAGTCCCCTACCTGCAGCAGGCATTCAATGCCTACCGAGAATCAGGCAACAGCATGGGTGCGGCGATGGTCGCTTTCACCCTGGCGATGACCTACAAATGCTGCTTTGGCAACATCTCAGCCGCCAGTGGATGGGTCGGACGCGCCGAAACTATCGTTGGCGAAGGCGGTGCCGCTCCCATGGAGGGATGGCTGCAGTCCTTCCGTGGTTACTTGGCCGTAGACCATGACCTCGATACGGCGGAGTCCCTCACCCTCAAGTCCGTGGAGTTCGCAAAGCAGACAGGCGACCCTGACCTGGACCTTGTCTCGCGCGCGATGCTGGGCGAGATCTACGTCAAGCGGGGCCGCGTCGAAGAGGGTATGCGGTTGATCGACGAGGCAATGGCCGGCCTCAGCGCCGAGGAGCACACGCGCAAGCTGACCCTTGTCATTGTGTGCTGCGCGATGCTCCTTGCCTGTCACGACGCAGCGGATCTGAAGCGGGCGCAGGAATGGCTGCACATCGCCGACAGCTTCGTCGAAGCATACGGCTGCCTGTACCTTTTTGCCGAATGTCGCGTGTTCTACGGCGCTATGCTCTTTAACGAGGGCCGATGGGCGCGCGCTGAGGCGGAACTGACCACCGGCATCAAGGCAACCGAAGGCATTTACGACGCCATAAACGCGCTCGCCCGCGCCAACCTGGCTCGGTTACGAATCGCGCAAGGACGGCTCGAAGAAGCCGCGGCGCTGCTGCAGGGCATCGAGCAGGCGTGGGAGGCCGAGCCTGCGCTGGCCGCTCTAAAGCTCGCGCAAGACAACCCCTCGACGGCCCTTTCCATCCTGGACCGCTATTTCCGCCAGATCGACAGGACTTCGATTACCGCCACCTGGGCGTT
>Ga0247825_10001618_pt1 | contig 14836 bp, 14 predicted proteins | sample 13C_Vanillin_Day_FD_194413 | JGI IMG/M metagenome (GOLD analysis project Ga0247825, IMG submission 194413) | Soil microbial communities from agricultural site in Penn Yan, New York, United States - 13C_Vanillin_Day48 | ecosystem: Environmental > Terrestrial > Soil > Agricultural land | place... | reverse complement strand
AGCTCCTCTACCGGCTGAAGAAGCTGTGATCGACATCGGCGCCAACCTGACGCATGCCGCGTTCCGCGACGTCGTCGCGGAGGTGGTGGCGCGCGCGCTCCAGGCCGGCGTGGAAAGCATCATCATCACCGGCACGACGGTCGGCGAGAGCCTCCATGCCTCGATGCTGGCGGAGGAGCACGGCCTGTACGCCACTGCCGGCGTGCACCCGCACCACGCGCGGGAGTGCGATGCACACACCATCGACAAACTGAAAGAAGCCGCGAAGCATGCCCGCGTGGTCGCCATCGGCGAATGCGGCCTGGACTTCAACCGCAACTACTCGCCGCACCCCGACCAGGAGAAATGGTTCGTGGCGCAGCTCGAGCTCGGCATCGAGCTCGGCATGCCGCTCTTCCTGCATTCGCGGGATGCCCATCCCAGGTTTTCAGAAATCATTCGTTCTTGCAAGCCGGAGAAAGCAGTTGCGCATTGCTTCACCGGCGAGAAGGACGAGCTGCACGCCTACCTCGACCTCGGCCTCTACATCGGCATCACCGGCTGGATCTGCGACGAGCGGCGCGGCGCGCACCTGCTCAGGCTGGTGCAGGAGATCCCGCGCGAGCGGCTGCTGCTCGAGACCGACTCGCCGTACCTCGTGCCGCGCGACATGAAGCCGCAGCCCAAGGCGCGGCGCAACGAGCCGGCGTTCCTGCCGCACATCCTGCGCGCGGTGGCGCGCGCCCTCGGCCGCCCCGAGGAAGACATCGCCGCCGAAACGACCCGCAACGCCCAGCGCTTCTTCGACCTCGATGAACCTCGCTCATCTGCTGCTGCGCAGCGCCCGCTGGCTGCCTGACCAGCCGGCGCTCGCGCTGGGAACGCGGACCGTCCTCACGTACGGGGAACTGGCCGCCCGCGTCGCCCGCCTCGCCGCCGGCCTGAAGGAAAAGCTGTCGCTGAAAAGCGGCGATCGCGTGGCGCTCGCGATGAAGAACTGCCCCGAGTACCACCAGATCCTCTTCGCCTGCTGGCACGCCGGGCTCACCGCGGTGCCGATGAACGCCAAGCTGCACGCGAAGGAGTTCGCCTACATCCTGGAGAACTCCGGCGCCAGGGCGTGCTTCGTGACGCCGGAAATTTCTTCCTCGATTCCGAAGGGAATGGCAGCCAGGGAGATCGATCGGCTGATGCTGGACGCCGCAGCGCCGGCGGACGTCGGCCCGGACGATCCCGCGTGGCTCTTCTACACGAGCGGCACGACCGGCGTGCCCAAGGGCGCGGTGCTCACGCACCGCAACCTGATGTTCCAGACGCACGCGTACTTCGCCGACATCGACGCGCTCGGCCCGGGCGACACCATCCTGCATCCGGCGCCGCTCTCGCACGGCTCGGGCTGCTATGCCCTGCCGCATTTCGCCGCGGGCGCGGCAAACGTGATCCCCGAGAGCGGCGGCTTCGACCCCGAGGAGATCTTCGACCTGCTCGACCACTGGCCGGGGAGCTCGTTCTTCGCCGCGCCGACCATGGTGGTGCGCCTGCTCTCCAGCCGCGCCGCGCGCACGCCGAAGAAGCTGAAGACCATCGTCTACGGCGGCGCACCGATGTACGTCGCCGACGCCCTGCGCGCGATCGAGCTCTTCGGCCAGCGCCTGTACCAGCTCTACGGCCAGGGCGAGGCGCCGATGACGATCACGGGTTTGCCGCAAAGCACTCACCGGAGGGAAAACGCACATTTGCTGTCCACTGCCGGCATCCCCCGCACCGGCGTCGAGGTCAGGATCTTCGATAACGAAGATCGCGACCTGCCCTTCGGCGAGATCGGCGAGATCGTGACGCGCTCCGACTGCGTGATGGCGGGCTACTGGCGCAACCCGGAGGCGACCGCGAAGGCGAAGCGTGGCGGCTGGCTGCACACCGGCGATGTCGGCGCCATGGACGCGCAGGGCTTCCTCAGCATCAAGGACCGCTCCAAGGACATGATCATCTCGGGCGGCAGCAACATCTACCCGCGCGAGATCGAGGAGGTGCTGCTGCGCCATCCCGCGGTCGCCGAATGCTCGGTGGTCGGCCGGCCGCACGCGGAATGGGGGGAAGAGGTGGTGGCTTTCGTGGTTCGAAAAGCGGACATCTCACCCCAGGATCTGGAGAAGCTCTGCCTCGACAACATCGCGCGCTTCAAGCGCCCGCGCGAGTACCGCTTCGTGGAGTCGCTGCCCAAGAACAACTACGGGAAAGTGCTGAAGACCGAGCTGCGCAAGCAGCTCTGAGGGGCCTTTTGAAGGAGGCCTACTCTCCCTTGCCGGGATCTTCCGTGAAATATTTTTCGAACTTGCCCGGCTCGTCCTTGTGCGCGTCGGCGTCGGGCGGCGGCGTGCCCTTGCGCGTGATGTTGGGCCACTTCACGGCGAAGTCGGCGTTGAGCTTGAGCCACTTCTCCGCCTTGCCGTCGGAGTCGGGCAGGATCGCCTTGGGCGGGCACTCGGGCTCGCAGACGCCGCAGTCGATGCACTCGTCCGGATGGATGACGAGCATGTTCTCGCCCTCGTAGAAGCAGTCGACGGGGCACACTTCCACGCAGTCCATGTACTTGCACTTCAGGCAGTCTTCGGTGACGACGTAAGTCATTTCTCTTTTGTTGTGGCGGCCGTGAAGCTTGCATTATCGCATCCCGGGCCCCATGTTCCCGTCATGGACTTTCAGCGCGACATCCTGAATTTCGAGAAGGACATCCTTGAGGCTTCGACAACCACGCCGGTGGTAGTGGATTTCTGGGCGCCGTGGTGCGGCCCGTGCCGCGCGCTCGGCCCGATCCTCGAGAAGCTCGAACGCGAGTACGCCGGGCGCTTCAGGCTGGTCAAGGTGAACTCCGACGAGAACCAGGACCTTGCCGCCGCCTTCAACGTGCGCTCGATCCCGTACGTGGTGGCCTTTCGCGGCGGCAAGCCGGTGGCGCAGTTCGTCGGCGCGCTGCCGGAGGGCCAGGTGCGCACCTTCATCGAGAAGCTCTTTCCGTCGGTTCATGAGGACAACCTTGCGGAGGCGGAAAGGCTGATCAGTTCCGGGAAGCATGAGGACGCGGAGAAGCTGCTCGATACGATCCCGCCGAACATCGACTGGGACGCGCGCGTCGAGGCGCTGCGCGCGGCGATCGGCTTCGCGCGCGGCGGCGGCGACGAGGCGGCGCTCGCGGCGAAGCTCGCCGCCGACCCGCGCGACCTCGAGGCGCGGCTCGCGCTCGCGCGGCTGCACGCGGGGCGCCGCCGCTATCGCGAGGCGATGCAGGCGCTGGTCGAGATCGTACGGATGGACAAAAACTGGCGCGACGGCGAAGCGCGCACGCAATTGCTGCATTTGTTCACGCTCGCCGCGGGCGAGCCCGACCTCGTGTCGGAATACCGTAGGAAATTGGCGACGGCGCTGTACTGATTTCGGCTACAGCGCGCGCGAAAGTCGTTGCCGGGTGCGCTGCGGGGCGCGAAGATAACGAGTTCATGGTTCCCGCTTTCGTCGTCGCCGGCGCGCTCATCCTGCTCATCGTCGCCGGGGTCGAGATCTTCACCGGCACGCGCGACTGGCTCTCGGGGGCGTCCCCCTGGCCGAGCGAGATCGTGCTGCACATGCTCGTGGCCGGCGCGGCGCTGCTGCTCGCCGCCTCGGTCCTGTCGACGCGCCGCTCGGCGCGGCGCACCGAGCAGGCGGAGGCGGCGCGCCGCGATAGCGAGGAGCGCCTGCGCACGGTCGCCGACAACGTGCCGGCGCTCATTTCCTACGTCGACCGCGAGCAGCGCTACGTCTTCGGCAACCGCACCTACGGCGACTGGTTCGGCCTCGAGCACGAGAAGATGCGCGGGCGCACCGTGGCCGAGGTTTTCGGCGCCGAGGTCTACGCGCGCATCCGGCCGCACATCGAGGGCGTGCTCGCCGGCTCCCCGGTCGAGTTCGAGTTCGCCACCGGCGAAGGCGAGCGGCGGCGCACGCTGCAGGTCTCGTGCGTGCCGCACCTCGGGCCGGGGCGCGAATCGCTCGGCTTCTACATGCTCGCCAACGACGTGAGCGCCCTCAAGCGCGCGCAGGAGGACCTGCGCTTCGCCGCGATCCAGCTGCAGCACGACGCGCGGCGGCTGGAATTCCTCGCCCACCACGACACGCTGACCGGCCTGCCCAACCGCGCGATGTTCGCCGACCGCGCGCGCGAGGCGGTTTCGCACGCGCGCCGCCACGGCAAGACCGCGGCGTTCCTGTTCCTCGACCTCGACAACTTCAAGCAGGTGAACGACAGCCTCGGCCACGACGTCGGCGACGGGCTGCTCAAGGTCATCGCCTCGCGCCTGCGCGCCTCGGTGCGCGGCGAGGACTTCATCGCCCGCATCGGCGGCGACGAGTTCTGCGTGCTGCTGCAGAACATCGCCGAGCCGCGCGAGGCCGCCGCGGTGGCGCAGAAGCTGCTCCACGAGCTCTCCAAGACGTACCGGATCGGCGACCACCACGTCGAATCGGGCGCGAGCATCGGCATCGCCTGCGTGCCGCAGGACGGCGAGGACGTCGCCACGCTGCTGCGCCTCGCCGATGCGGCCATGTACCGCGCCAAGGACCTGGGCCGCAGCCGCTACCAGTACTTCTCGGTGCTGCTGAACGAGGACGCCGCCGCGGCCGCGGCGCTCGCCGCGGAGCTGCGCACGGGCTTCGAGCGCGGCGAGCTGTTCCTCGTCTACCAGCCGCGCATCGACATCGCGACGCGCCAGGTGGTCGGCGCCGAGGCGCTGCTGCGCTGGCGCCACCCGCGCTACGGCGTGCTCTCGCCCGAGGCGTTCCTGCCGCTCGCCGACGATACCGGGCTGCTGGTGCCGATCGGCGCCTGGGCGCTGCGCGAAGCCTGCACGCAGGGCCGGCGCTGGCTCGAGGCCGGCATCAAGCCGCTCAGCGTGGCGATGAACGTCACCTCGCGGCAGCTGCGCCACGGCAGCCTCGCCGAGCACGTGCGCAGCGCGCTCGAGGAGAGCGGCCTGCCCGCGCAGTCGCTGCTCATCGAGGTCGCCGAGTCGGTGCTGCGCGAGGCGCCCGAGGGTCTCGAGGCGGCGCTCGAGGACGTGGTCGCGACCGGGGCGCGCCTCGGCGTGGACGATTTTGGCACCGGCTACGCCTCGCTGCCGCTCTTGCAGCGCCTGCGCGCGAGCGCGGTGTGCATCGACCGGAAGCTCCTCGCCGGGGTGCCGCACGACGCCGAGCGCGCCGGCCTCGCGCGCGCCCTCATCGCGCTGGGCCGCGGCCTCAACTTCGACATCATCGCCAAGGGCGTCGAGACCCTGGCGCAGCGCGAGTTTCTCGCCGAGGCGGGCTGCCGCGTCTGCCAGGGCGAGCTCTTCGCCGCGGCGGGCCCGGCCGACGAGGTCGAACCCATCCTGAGGGCACGCCGCGCCGCTTAAACTGGGAGCGTGAAGCTCTCGGTCATCGTTCCGGCCTTCAACGAAGAGCGCCTGCTCCCGGCGACGCTCGTCAGCCTGAAGGAAAGGGTTCCACCCCCCTTCGAGCTGATCGTCTGCGACAACAACTCGACCGACCGCACGGCGGAAATCGCCCGCGCCGCCGGTGCGACGGTCGTGTTCGAGCCCGTCAACCAGATCTCGCGCGCCCGCAACCGCGGCGCGGCGGCGGCCACTGGTGACTGGCTCCTCTTCATCGATGCCGACTCGATTCCCTCAAGAAGCCTCATTGAAGAGACCCTCCGGGAAATAGCGTCGGGAACATGCCTGGCAGGCGGGGCAACAGTCGAGTTCGAGACGCGGGATCTCTTCGTGCGCTTCTGGCTGGCGCTCTGGAACGCCACCAGCCGCCTCATGCGCTGGGCGGCGGGCTCCTTCATCTTCTGCGAGGCGAGCGCCTTCCGCGAGGTGGGCGGCTTCAGCGAAGACCTGTACGCCGGGGAGGAGCTCGACCTCTTCCGCCGGCTCAAGCGCCTGGCGCGCCGCCGCGGCCGCCGCATCGCCATCCTGCACCGCCATCCGCTGCACACCAGCGACCGCAAGGCCCGCCTGTACCGCTGGCACGAGCACCTCGGCTTCCTGCTCAAGACCTTCGCCACCGGCGGGCGCACGCTTCGCCGGCGCGAGGACTGCTCGGTCTGGTACGACGGCCGGCGCTAGCGGCGCGTCAGGCGTCGATGACGAAGTCGAACGCGGCCTCGCCGCGCCTCGCCATCTTCATGGCGAGCTCCGGCCGGTAGAGGAAGTCCCGCGCGTTCGCCGGGTCGTCCGGAAAGTACAGCTGCGTGGTCAGCACGCGCCGTCCCTGCGCCTGCGCCTTGACGTGGATATGCCGCGTGCGGCCCGGGTATTCGGCCGGCACGATCGTCTCCAGCCGGTAGCGGCCCTGCGCGTCGGTGTACTGGTGGCCGCGGTAGCGGAAGCCCTTGTTGTCGTAGGCGCCCTGCTCGTCCGCGTGCCAGAAGTCGAGCAGCGCGTTCGGCACCGGCTTGCACTGCGGCGACAGGACCTGTCCCTCGAGGACCAGGCGGCGGGCAGGTTTTCCTTCAATGAGAGAAATTCTGCGCGGCGTATCGGTCTTGAAGAAAGGGCCCTCGGTCTGGCGCGGGGTGATGATGCCGCAGGTCTGGGCCAGCCCCTCGAGGGGGAGGAGGAGCGCGGCGCCCAGGAGGTGTCTTCGTCGCATCGCTAGCCTTTCACGCAAAGGACCTGCTTGAGAGTGTGCACCACTTCGACCAGGTCCGACTGGTTCGCCATCACTTCGTCGATGTCCTTGTAGGCGCCGGGAATCTCGTCGAGCACGCCGCGGTCCTTGCGACACACGACGCCCTGGGTCTGCGCTTCCAGGTCGTCCAAGGAAAATTTCTTCTGGGCGGCCTTGCGGCTCATCCTTCTTCCGGCGCCATGAGCGCAGGAGTCGAAGCTCTCTGCCGAGCCCTTGCCGCGCACGATGTAGCTCCTCGCCCCCATGCTGCCGGGGATGATGCCGAGCTCGCCGGCACGGGCGCGGATCGCGCCCTTGCGCGTGAGCCACACGTCCTCGCCGTAATGGCGCTCGCGCTCGACGTAGTTGTGGTGGCAGTTGACCGCCTCGCGCATCACCTCGAAGGACGGCAGGTGCCGGCGCATCGCCTCTATCACGAGGTCCATCATCTCCTCGCGGTTGGCGCGTGCGTAGTCCTGCGCCCACCCCACCGCCTCGACGTAGTCGCCGAAGTGCTGCGCGCCCTCCGCGAAATAGGCGAGATCCCGATCCGGAAGCTGCACGTTGTTTCTCTCGGCGTCCTTCTTCGCCAGCTCGATGAAGTAGGTGCCGATGGCGTTGCCGATGCCGCGGCTGCCCGAGTGCAGCATCACCCACACGCCGCCCGCCTCGTCCAGGCACACCTCGATGAAGTGGTTGCCGCCGCCAAGCGTGCCGATCTGGCGCGTCCAGTGGGAGTTCTTGCCGACGCGCTTCCCGACGTTGGGATGCTTGTGCAGTATCGAAGAGAGCTTTCTTTGGAAGGGCTTGACCGCCCCGGCGCGCACATCCCGCTCGTCGTGCTGCGCGAAGCCCACGGGCACGTCGCGCGAGATCTGGTTGAAGACCTTCGTCAGCGACTTCTCGTCCAGATCTTTCGCGGTCAGGGAGAGGCGCGCGGCCATCATGCCGCAGCCGATGTCGACCCCGACCGCCGCCGGGATGATCGCCTGGCGCGTCGGGATGACCGAGCCTACCGTCGCGCCGATGCCCAGGTGCACGTCGGGCATCGCCGCGACGTGGTGGTGCACGATCGGCAGCCTCGAGATGTTGACGAGCTGCGCGCGCGCCTGCGGCTCGATCTCGCCGGTGTAGACCTTGACCGGCACGCGGCCTTCGTCGATGTGCTGTCGGATCGGCATCGCTTTTTCAGATCGCGGGGCGCGCGGAACGTTCCCCCAGCGCGGCGGCGGCGAGGGCGAGGAATTCTCTCACCTTGGCCGCGGTCAGCCGGCCGTGCGGATAGACCGCGCTCACGGGCACCGGCGGCGGCGCGAACTCGTCCAGCACCAGCGCCAGCGTGCGTCGCGCGAGCTGCCGCTCGATCTGGTACGAGAGCGCGACGCCGATGCCGGCGCCCGCCTCGGCCATGCCGATCACCGCGTCGGCGCTGTTGGAGACGAACGCCGGCCGCACCTTCACCGCGAGCTCCTTTCCCTGCTCCCGGAAGCGCCAGTGATCCGCGGGCGCGATGACGCTGAGCGAAAGGCAGGCGTGCTTCGCCAGCTCGCGGGGATGCCCCGGCGCGCCATGGCGCCGCAGGTACGCCCGGCTGGCAAAGAGCACGCGCCGCACGCGCGCGAGCTCGGTGGCGACCAGGGAGGAATCCGCGAGCGCGCCGATGCGGATGGCGAGGTCCAGCCCCTCCTCGATCAGGTTGACGTTGCGGTCGAGCAGCAGCAGCCGGACGGCGACATCGGGGAAGCGCCTGCGGTAGTCAGCCACCACCGGCAACAGCTTGAGCCGGCCGTAAACGACCGGCGCGGTCAGCGAAAGCGTGCCGGCGGGCTTGCGGCGGGCCGCGGACGCCGAAAGCTCCGCGTCCTCGACCTCGCCGAGGATCTGGCGGCTGCGCTCGTAGTACTGATGGCCGGCGTCGGTGAGGCTGATGCGCCGCGTGGTGCGGTTGAGCAGGCGCGTGCCGAGGTGCTCTTCCAGCCCCGCCAGCGTGCGCACCACCGCGGGCAGAGAGACCCCGAGCGAGCGGGCGGCGGCCGACAGGCTGCCGCCGTCGACGATGCGGATGAACGCCTGCATGGCGCGGAAGCGGTCCATAGCGGGAGCGGGGCATTACTCCGAAAGCCGGAGTGGTCATATGCCCTCAGCGGCCATTCTAAAGTTCTGGTTAGCAGTTCACCATGGCCGCATGCCTGCCCAAGTCTCGGATACCTGGGAGCGCGGCGATCCCTACGAGCGCTACGTCGGCCGCTGGAGCCGGCGCGTCGCGCCGCGCTTCCTGTCGTGGCTGGCCCTGCCGCCCGGCCAGCGCTGGCTGGACGTCGGATGCGGCACCGGCGCGCTGTGTGCGGCGATCGCCGACCAGTGTTCGCCGGCATCGCTCGCCGGCGCCGAGCCATCGGAGGGATTCCTGAAGACCGCGAAGCAGAACCTCGGCGGCCGCGCCGACCTGCGCGGCGGCAGCGCCACGGCACTGCCGTTCGACGATGGCGCCTTCGACGCCGTGGTGTCGGGCCTGGTCCTGAATTTCGTCCCCGACCCGCGTGCCGCGCTCGCCGAGATGGCGCGGGTAACGCGCCCCGGCGGCACGCTCGCGGCGTATGTATGGGACTACGCCGGCAAGATGGAGCTGATGCGCGTGTTCTGGGACGCCGCGGTGGCGCTCAACCCCGCGGCCGCCGCGCTCGACGAAGGGCTGCGCTTTCCGCTATGCCGCCCCGAGGCGCTCGCGCAGCTTTTCACCGGCGCCGGGCTGAAGGAGGTCGTCACCGCGGCCCTCGACGTACCGACGCCGTTCGAAAGCTTCGACGATTACTGGCAGCCCTTCCTCGGCGGCCAAGGACCGGCGCCGGCATACACGATGTCCCTCGACGAGGCGGCGAGGACGCGCCTGCGCGAGCGGCTCCGGCAGCGCCTGCCCGCGCGCCCTGACGGCTCGATCGCGCTGACGGCGCGCGCCTGGGCGGTGCGCGCTACTTCAGGCGCAGCAGCCGCGCGGCGTTCTCCTTCATGATGAGCGGGCGCACTTCCGGTTTGATGTCCAGTTTTTCAAAGTCTGCCATCCAGCGCTCCGGGCTCATCACCGGGTAGTCCGATCCGAACAGGATCTTGTCCTTGAGCAGAGTGTTCGCGTACTGCACGAGGATCGGCGGGAAGTACTTCGGCGACCAGCCGGAGAGGTCGATGTAGACCTGCGGCTTGTGCGTCGCCACCGAAAGCGCCTCCTCCTGCCAGGGGAACGAAGGATGCGCGAGGATGATCGGCATGTCGGGGAAATCCGCGGCCACGTCGTCGAGCAGCATCGGGTGCGAGTACTTGAGGCGGATGCCGCCGCCGCCCGGGGTGCCCGCCCCGACGCCGGTCTGGCCGGTGTGGAAGAGCGCCGGCAGCTTCGCCTCGGCGATCGCCTCGTAGAGCGGATAGGCCATGCGGTCGTTCGGGAAGAAATCCTGCACCGACGGATGGAACTTGAAGCCCTTGACCTTGTATTCCGAAATCAATCTCCTTGCCTGCCGGACGCCCTCGGCGCCGCGGTGCGGGTTGATGCTCGCGAAGGGGATCGCCACGTCGGCGTGCTGGTGCGCGAGCTCGGCGATCTCCTCGTTGGTGATCTTGCGGCTCGCGCCCTTCTCGCCGTCGACGGTGAAGACGACGAAGCCCATCTTCAGCTTGCGGTACATCTCGGCCATCTCCGGCACCGTCTGGTGCTGCGGCTGGTAGCGGAAATAGCGCCCCATCGCCTCCTGCGACTCGGTCGGCGCGTCGCCGACCTGCAGCGCCGACTTCCAGGCGTGGGTGTGGACGTCGATGGCGACCAGCTTTTCTAGATCCATAGCACTTTCCCGGAAGGAGGATCGCGATAGAGCTCGTCCACGAGGGCCTTTCGCCGGGCGAGCACCGCGCGTTGGTTGATCGAGCCCTTGTCCGTCGTTTCGCCGGCGTCCAGCGAAGGCGGCTCCTCGAGCACGATGATGCGCGCCACGCGATTGGAGCTGCCGGTACTTTCGAGGCTCTTCAGGCGCGAAAGAAATTCATGGAGAGAAGCATTCTGTGCCGGAAAAACCAGCGCCCCGAGTTCACCGCGCCCCTCGCCGGCGAACACCACGTCGCGCACGAGCGGCGCGAAATGCTCGATGAAGCGCGCGCGCAGGGGGCCGACGTGCACCCAGGTGCCGGTCGAGAGCTTGAAGTCCTCGGCGATGCGACCGCGGAAGAGCAGACCTTTGTGAAAATCGTTCGGATCGGCTGGGACGAACGCGTCCCCGAGCTTGTAGAAGCCTTCCTCGTCGAACGCCGCCTTCGTCAGCTCGGGCTGGCGCCAGTAGCCCGGGGTGATGTTCGGGCCCTTGAGGCGCATCTCGTACTTGCCGGCCATCGGCACGAGCTTCATCTCCTCGCCCGGCGGCGGCAGCCCCATGTTCGTGGCGTCGTCGCTCTCCCACATGCGGCCCATCGCGTACGGCGCGGTCTCGGTCGAGCCCAGTCCGGTGAGGAACGGGATCGGCTCGCCGCGCGCCTCGAGCGCGAGCGCCTTGATCTCCTCGAACACGTGCTGCGCGATCGCCGCGCCGGCGAACCACAGCACGTTCAGGCGTGAGAAGAAATTCTTTCGCAATTGCACATCCGAGCGTAAATGTGGGAGTAATGCCTCAAACCCCTTGGGCACGTTGAAGTACCACGTCGGCGCGATCTCGCGCAGGTTGCGCACCGTCGCCTCGATGGCGCCGGGCATCGGCTTGCCTTCGTCGATGTAGTAGGAGCCGCCGTTGTAGATGACGAGGCCCAGGTCGTGGTTGCCCGCCGCGGTGTGGTGCCACGGCGCCCAGTCGACGATCACCGGCGGCTCGTCGCGGAAGAACGCGAACATCGAGGCGATCATGGCCTGGTTCGAGCACCACATGCGCTGCGTGTTGATGACCGCCTTCGGCGCGCCGGTCGAGCCCGAGGTGAAGAGGAACTTGGCGATGGTGTCGGGGCCCACGCGGGCGTGCGCCGCTTCCGCTTCCCGGAGAAAATTCTCATGAAGGGCATCGTCGAAGCGCTCCAGCACCTCGATGCCCTTGAAGACCTTGAGCGCCGGCCGGAACTGCGCGCCGTTCGCGAACACCAGGCCGGGCGTCAGCAGATCGCGGATGAAGCGCAGCTTCGCGAAATCGGTGGAGAGCAGCGAGTAGGCCGGCGACACCGGCGCATAGGGCACGCCGACGTACATTGCCCCGAGGTGCAGCAGCGCGTGCTCGATGTCGTTGCCCGACAGCACGACGAGGGGGCGCTCGGCCGAGAGGCCTTTCCCGAGGAGGTATTGCCCAACCGCCTGCGCTTTTTCCAGGGATTCCTTGTAGGTAATGCGTCGCCATCCGCCCGAGGCCTCGCGCTGCGCGAAGAGCACGCGGTCGGGGGCGCGCTCGGCCCAGAAGCGCAGGCGCTCGAGGAGATGGCGCGGGTAGGCCCCGAGCGCGCGCGTGGCGCGCAGCAGGATGGCGCCGTCATGGCGGCGCTCGGCGACGACTTCCTGCGAGCCGAAGCGCATCAGCCGGCAAGCTTGGCGAGCAGCCGCTGCAGCTCGCGGCGCTCCCGGGCGGAGAGCACGGCTGCGCGCTTGCGGTCGGAGGCGACGACCCGGCGCTTGACGCGCTGCACCAGCGCCTCGCCGCCGGGCGTCAGGTACAGGCCCCAGGCGCGGCCGTCATCGGCACGGTGCCGGCGCTCGACCAGGCCCTGCGCCTCGAACCAGTTGGCGAGCAGCATGGCGCCCGAGCGGGCGATGCCCAGGACGTTGCCCAGCACCGTCTGGCTCAGGCCCGGGTTGGCGCCGATCACGACGAGCGCGGTGAAGCGCGGCGGGGTGATGCCCATGCCGCGCGTCGCCTCGTGGAAGGCCATGAACATCGCCACCTGGGCGCGCCGCAGGGAGTAGCCGAGAAGCTCGTCGAGCACGTCGTACTCGAGCCCCGCGACGTGCCGGATCGGGGCGAGCACGCGCGGACGGTAGGCAGCGGCGCGGCGGTTCATTGACCGCGGAATTGTAATCGTCTATAACAAACCCCGTCATCTTCGAGGAGGACACATGAAGCGTCGCCAGTTCACGCAGGCCGCGGCCGGGCTCGCCGCCGCAACGACTCTCGCACCCTTCGGCATCGTCCGCGCCCAGTCGCGCAGCCTCAAGGTCGGCGTGCTGCTGCCGCGCTCCGGCGTGCAGGCCGGCATCGGCCAGGACTGCCACCGCGGCGTGCAGGTCGCGACCGGCATTCTCAAGGACCTCGGCCTGCCGGGCCTCGAGATCATGAACGGCGACACCGAGTCGAACGTCGACGTCGCCCGCTCCCGCGCCGAGCGCCTCATCAGCGAAGGCGCGCAGCTCCTCGTCGGCGCCTTCGATTCCGGCCAGACCACCGCCATCGCCCAGGTCGCGGAGCAGCGCGGCATTCCGCTGGTCATCAACATCGCCGCCGCGCCGCCGATCACCGAGCAGGGCTACAAGTTCGTGTTCCGCAACTTCCCGACCGCGCCGATGATCCTCGGCGACGCGTTCGCCAACCAGCTGGAGGTGTTCTCCGCCTCCGGCGCCGCGCCGAAGACCGCCGTGTTCATGCACGTGAACGACACCTTCGGCGTCGCCATGCAGAAGGGCTTCACCGGCGTGATGTCCAAGTTCACCATGCCGTACAAGGTGGTGGATACGATCGCCTACGACCCGGCGGCGCGCGACCTCTCGGTCGAGGTCGCCAAGGCCAAGGCAACCGGCGCGCAGGCCCTCATCCTGGTGAGCCGCCTGAACGACGCCATCCTCCACACGCGCGAGCTGGTGAAGCAGCGCTGGAGCCCGATGGCCATCCTCAGCATGGGCCCGGGCTGGTACGAGGACCAGTACCTGAAGACGCTCGGCAAGCTCGGCGACGGGCCGATCAGCTTCGTGCCCTGGTACGACCCGAACAAGAAGCTCGCCAAGCAGCTCGAGGCGGCGCACCGTAAGGCGTTCCCGGAAATCAACCTGAACACCAACCACATCTACACCTTCGAGGCGCTGCTCGTCGCCGCCGACGCCTTCAAGCGCGCCGGCTCGGCCGATCCCAAGGCGCTCGCCGACGCGATCCGCGCCACCGACATCAAGGACAACGTCAGCACCGGCCCCGGCATCAAGTTCGACGCCAAGGGACAGAACGACAAGCTGAAGAACTCCGCGATCCAGAACCGCGGCGGCAAGCTGGTGGTGGTGGCGCCGAAGGCGGCGTCGAACGCGAAGCCCGAGCTGCCGATCAAGCCTTACGACAAGCGATAGACCTGCCAGTAGAGATCTACCTTAACGTCGCGGCCAGCGGCCTGTTGACCGGACTGGTCTACGGGCTGATGGCGCTCGGGCTGTCGGTCATCTTCGGCGTGGTGCGCGTCGTCAACTTCGCGCACGGCGAGATGATGACGGTGGCGATGTACCTGACGTTGCTTCTGTTCGGTGCGCTCAAGCTGGATCCGCTGGTGCTGCTGGTGCCGATCGCCGCGGTGCTGTTCGTCTTCGGCTACCTGCTGCAGATCGGGCTCATCAACCCCTTCATCAGCCGGCCCGAGCACAGCCAGTTCATGCTGCTGGTGGCGGTGGCGCTGATCCTCGTCAACCTGCAGCTCATCGTCTTCGGCCCCGACGCGCAGGGCATCCGCACCGCCTACTCCTTCGACAGCTTCCAGCTCGGTCCGCTCATCGTCGACGCCGCCAAGGTCTATGCCGCCGGCGCCGCGCTGGTGGTCGCCGCGGCGCTCTTCGCGTTCTTCCGCTTCACGCTGCTCGGCAAGGCGATCCGCGCCTGCGCCGACAACTACGAGGGCGCCCGCGTGGTCGGCCTGAACGTGAAGCATCTCTACGCGCTGACCTTCGGCCTCGGCGCGGCCTGCGTCGGCGCCGCCGGCGCCATGCTGATGGCGGTGATCGACGTCACGCCCACCATCGGCCCCGCCTATACGCTGCTCGCGTTCGTCATCGTCATCACCGGCGGGCTGGGCTCGATGCCCGGGGCGCTCCTCGGCGGCCTGCTGATCGGCCTCACCGAAGCGCTGGGCGGGGTGCTCTTCACGCCTTCGGCGAAGAGCATGTTCGCCTTCGGGCTGCTGGTGCTGGTGCTGCTGTTCCGCCCGCAGGGAATCCTCGGCAGGAAGGCCGCTTGATCGCGCACCTGCTCGAGGG
>Ga0247825_10001617_pt1 | contig 14837 bp, 19 predicted proteins | sample 13C_Vanillin_Day_FD_194413 | JGI IMG/M metagenome (GOLD analysis project Ga0247825, IMG submission 194413) | Soil microbial communities from agricultural site in Penn Yan, New York, United States - 13C_Vanillin_Day48 | ecosystem: Environmental > Terrestrial > Soil > Agricultural land | place... | reverse complement strand
GCTCTTCATTGCGGCGTCGTCGGTGTCCACCGCGGTCTTGCGGGCCTCGCGGAGGATCTTCGCCCACTTGTCCAGTACGCGGCCCTGCTGCGGGTAGACCCAGGCCTCGGTGATATCCAGATCGTCGAGATCGGCGCCGATCCCCCCATCCGCGACCGGTGAGCACAACCCGTCGAGGCTGACCGAGGTGACCCACGTCTGCACCGGCTGGTCCGCCCGCATGTGCGGGTGCGGCAGGGGCAGCTTCTCGGGCAGCGACAGTGTCTGCCCCGCGGGCAGGGTGATCCGCCACAGCCCGAACGGGGCACCCTTGTCCCCCACCGCCGCCGCGGCCGCCGCACCGGTCAGATGTGTGGGTTGCCCGTAGCCGAATTCGAGCATCCCGGCCGACGCCAGGTAGGCGGCCCGTTGGTCGATGGACACCAACCGGCGTACACCGTCGAGATCCTCCGCGTCGGGCACGCGGACCCAGCCGACCGCGGGTTCGAGCTCCTTGCGGGGAGCACCATCGAGCGGTGGTACCGGGCCGGCGGTCGCCACCACAATGCCCTTCCCCGATCGGGTGCGTTCGCGCTTGATCTTGTCGAGGATCGCGGCGCCGGTGCGGGCCGGTGTCGGCCCGGGCAGTACGCCGAGGTGTTTCGCGGACCACGCCAACCGTCGGCCGAGTTCACGCGCGGCCGGCAGGTCGTCGTCGGGGAGATACGTTCCGGCGGTGGGTGAGCCGAGGATGCCCATCTCGCCGACCCGGTTGTTCCAGCCGAAGTCCTTGTTCCAGTACGTCCACACGTACGGCTCGATGACCACATCGACCATGGAGGTGAACTTGCCGATGCTGCGGGACAGGTGCACCACGTGTCCCGGATCGCCGCGCAACTCCCACCCAGCGCTGAGCATCGGGGTGAGGGCGGCCTGCAGGACCGCGGTCAGCTCGGACGCGGCGCGGGTGCGCAGTGCCTCCATATCGTCGAAATCCTCTTCGTTGCCCGGGTCGATCACCCACCCCAACGCCTCACACGCGCCCAGGCCCACGATCCACACCTGCGGTGGCGCACCCAACGGTTTCAGGGCGGCCCAGCGAACCAGTTTGTCGAGCTTCTCCGCCGAATCGACCGGACCGGTCAACTCCCGCCCGGACGGCGTATACGTCCCCGCGGCGGTCACGATCAACGCATGACCATCGGCATCCTCTCCGGCCGGCAGCGACTCCCACACCGGTGCGGGTGGTGTTGTCGTGTCGCTGCCAGCCTCGTCGCCGTCCACCGCGTCGTTGTCCACCTCGGGAGACGGCGACGTCGGGGCGTCGTCGGCTTCGGCGACGTCGCACTGCTCGGACGATGCACGGTGTCCGGCAACGGCTTGCCGCGAGCCCGCCTGATCGGCTTCGACGAAGACAGCAGCATCGACGGAGACAGCGTCGCCGTCGGGAAGAACGTCATCGTCAGGAAGAACGTCATCGTCAGGAAGAACGTCATCGGTGGAAGAGGGAGATGTCGTCAGGGTTGTCTCGGGCAGTGCGAACAGGGGTATCTGTTCCCACGGACTGCTCATGACTCCTGCTCGGTGATCCGGCCGTCATGATCTGCCGGCGGGACGCGGTAGCGGTCGAAGAACTCCTGCAGGGCCACGTCCACGACGTTGGTCACCGTGGATTGGCGATCGTTCACCAGCCAGGTCAACCGGGCCTCCGTCGAGGCCAGGACCCGGGTATTGAGCGGAACCTTCGCCGGGCCCTTCCGGGGTTCCAGCTTCGCCGTCAATTCCGCACTCGGCGTTCCCGCACCACCGACCTCTCCCGCACCGGACGCGCGTTTCCCCGAGCCCGCGGCTGCTCGTGCGGCCCCGGTCGGGCGGCGGCGGGCGCCGCCCTCGGAAGTTCCTACCTTCGCCATCCCCACCCACTCGTGTTCGGTGTGCCGCCCGTGTACGTGCGCGGACATCACCCTACCCACTACATGCCTTGTTGCCGGTATCTTCGCTGGCATGTTTGCGCGCAGATTTGCGCCCAGGATCTGACCGTGGTGTAGACCTTTCGCTGGTTTGGAGGTCAACAGCATTATTCGGGTACTTATCGGGCTGCGACCGAGTCGAAAAGGTGATCTACGAATCGCGGCTGGAGCTGGCAAGGCTGCTTTTCGCGGACTTCGAGATGGGGGTGCAGCGCATTGCCGCGCAGCCGTTTCTGCCGAGGTCCCCAGTCGACGGCAAGGAACGCCGGCACATTCCGGACTACCTGCCGATGACAACCGCTGGACCGGTGATCGCGGATGTGAAACCTCGTCGGCGGTTGGAGTCGAAGACGGTGGCATTCACATTCGAGTGGACCAGGTCGGTGTTGCCCGCGCGGGTGGCGCTCCGCGGTGTGGAGCGAGCCGCCTCCTTGCCGGTGTCGGCGGGCGTGGTTGTTCGATCGGATGCGCTCGGCGCGGTAAGAAGTGCAGTGCGGGAGGGGATCACAATCGGCGAAACACTGTCCGCGGTGGCGTCCTATCCGGAACCGTCGGTACGGGCGGCGCTGTTTCATCTGCTGTGGCGACAGGGGTTCCGAGTGGACCTGGCTCAGAGGTTGACCGCCGCCAGCGTGTTGCGGACCGCGTCATGAGTGGCGCAGCGGCGCGGGTCGGCGCCGGGGCGCGCCTGGTCTACGACGGCGAGAGCCGCCGCGGGCAGGTCGTGCTCAGAACCAAGACGAACGGTCAGATTCGCCGCGTCGCCGTCAGAGGGCTGCAGTGGACCGGCTGGCGGTGCAGCCGTCAGCCAGCTGGGGTGATCGGTGTCGACCGAACCTGTTCGATGAATTGACGAGTTACCTCGACGTCGCGCGGACGGTAGAGGCGCATGCCGTAGTAGAACGTCTGCCCCTCGGTCGCGCGGATGACGTTCGGCTTGTTCGCTACGCGGTCGTCGCCGAACCAGATGCTGATGGTGCCGTCATCGTTGCGGACCAGTTCGCTGTCGGACAGGCCAGGTCGGTCGACATCGAGCCAGCCCATCCCGTCGTACTTGATCACCGAGAAGTATCCGTTGCGCTCGTAGTCCAGCGGCGGAACATCGAAGGTCCACACATCAGCACCGGTGGATGTGGCCGAAGCCTGGAAATACTGGGCATCCTCGGGCGGCAGACCGCCCCAGCCCAGGCGGGCGCCCAGTAGGTGTTGGTAGGGGTCGGTACTGGCGGGGGTACCGAAGGCCCTGGAGAAGTCCGCTTCGGCGGCATGGGTTTCCAGCTCGGCGCCAACCGACTTACGGGTGTCCTCGTCGAACTCCCGACCTTGATACGGGTTGGCGGTCGCGGCGGTGATCCGGCGCGCGTCCTGCAACTCGTGGGCGCGTTCGAGCCCGCCGACAGTCGCGGTGCGCCCCCCGACGTACACGTGGGTGCCGGCGGACAGGTCAGTGTTGCGCACCGTCAACGACTCACCGGGGTAGATCACGCCGACGACGTAATGGTTCTCGTCGATGATCTCCGCTGCCTGATATTCGCTGGACGGCGCGAGCGAGAAAGTGGCCTCCTCGGTCACGTCGACGACGGCGAAGGAGTAGATCAGGTCCACGTTCGACCGGATCACGACCTGGGTTTCGACGTTCACCGGCACCCGGGAGTGGAAGTACTCGTTGACGGGGGCCTTGGCGAGCTGCTCCCGGAAGTAGTGCGCGGTTTCAGCCTCGACGAAGTTGTCTCGGGTCACGATCTCAGCCACGGTGCGTCCCTTCTCGAATTACCAGGTCAACGGCGACACCTCAACGTACGACCGTCAACGGTGAGGCTAATCGCCCGTGGAACCGCTACCTTCGCCCGTCGCGGGTGAATTCGCTGGCGGCGAAATCCGCCCGACCTGCGTCATCGGCCGAATCAGTGGCAGCGCCCGCATCCCGAGAGAACCGACTGGCGTCAGGACATGACCGACGCCTTCACTGAGGATGGTTGCGCACGCTCGGCTGACCCCTCCCCCATCCGATCGCGACGATGTGCCTGCTCGTGAAGTTCACGTGAGCCGGTCCAGGAACGCACCAGCCTGCCGATCCGCCTTACCGCCACACTTCGTGCAGCCAACGAACAGCCGTGAACAAACAGCAACCTCGATAACGACAATCGCGCCCTCCCGTCGTCGCGCTAGGTCAGACAGACCCCCGATGGGGAACCCCCGGCGTCCGCGGACGTTTCGACCATCAGGACAATCACGCCCCGGCGAATCAGCCGCCCCTGGTTCGGCCACGGCCCCCGATCACGGGCGGGCCGCCGACGGTCCACCGGCGCCGATCCCGGCTCGGCTCGAACGGTACGGATGGACAATGCGCCCAGGCCGCCTTGGGTCCAATCACCCCTGATTTCTGACATCCGACGCGTCCTGTTCGCCCGCGTCTGCATGGCATCGTGATGTCTCTCGAGTAAGGCCAGGGAATGAGACAGATCGCGGTGGCCATGCCGTGAGACAAACGGCAAACTCGCAGGTCGCAACGTTTCGAAATGTCATCGACGGGTCTCGTCTCGTGGTGCTCACCAGCGTAAGAGCGCCGGGCCGACGGTCGTGGCCGACGCCGACGCCGACACGTTGTCCGCAACCGAGATTCGACCGGATCGCTGCACCCCAGGCGATTGCGGTCAACCCGCCCACGCGCCACCGTCGACCTCGCCGGGGAGCGCCGAACCGGCGGCGCCCCCGTTTAGCTTCTTTTAGCGTTGCCAGGGACCGGCTCCACACGCAAGGTGGGCCGGTTACCGTCTGTCGGTATGGGGACCACCTTCCACGGGCCGAGCCCGTGGCCGCACATCACCCGCGCCATCCGCACCCGCGGCGCCCGATACGCCGCGATCGGCTACCTCGGACAGGACGCACCCGCCCTGCTCCCGCTGCGCGCCGGGGACCTGTTGGTCGTCAACGCCTCCAAGGCCGCTATCCGGGCGCACGCCACCTCCCCCGCCGCCCTCACGTACTACCTGAACAAGGGGGTGCGGGTGCTGTCCTCGCCGACCCTGCACGCCAAGGTGATCGTCACCAACACCCGGGCGGTGATCGGGTCGGCGAACGCATCCGAAAACTCCACCCTCGCCGACGACGCCGTGGTCATCACCGACGACCCCGACATCATCGCCTCCGTCCGGAAGTTCATCAACGGCCTCGACGAGATCACCGAGGTCGATCAGGTGTTCCTCGACGACGCGATCCTCGAGTGGGAGATCGGCCGCGCGGTCCCCCTGCCCGGGGTCACCGGCCGCGTGCGCACCGAGACAGATTTCCTGCCGACGCCGGTGACCCGGATGTTCGTCAAACACGCCGTCGACTACGAACCCACCCGCACCGAACAACAGGTCCTCGACAACCAGCGGGGCCGGCACCACAGCCGCGGCGGCCCCGCGGCGAAGTACCAGCTCGAATCGCTTCGCCTCGACAGGCCCAGCGGTGTGAAGCGGGGCGACGTGATCGTCTTCGTCTCCGCCGATGACGAGTGGATTTACGCGCCGGCGGTCGTGGTGTCCGACCCGATGAAGATCCCGCGGTCCGGTGGAGCAGTTCTGTACTTCCTGCGCCTGCGCACCGGCCTGTCACCCCTCCCCCTCCCCGGCGCCGAGAAGGCGCTGACCGATCTCGGGCACCCGGGCTCACGGCTGCGGACCGACCACTACGTCCGCTCCCCCAGCCTGAGGTCCGCATTGCTGGGGTTGTGGGACCTCTGATCCTCAGCGAGCCTGTGTCAGCGTGAGAGCGGAAAGATCTCGTCCCACCACTCGACTGTCTCGGCGGCCTTGCCGCAGAACAAAGCGTAGAGAGGGCTGTCGTCGAGGATCCTGACCGCGGCGGCGGCAGAATCGTCAACCGCGTCGAGAATCAAGTGTGCGTGCTCTTTGAGCTCGCACTTGTCGCACGGGTGGGCGAGTACACGGAAGTTGGACTCGCTGGGCCGTAGCCTGCGGTGACCGCAACTGTGCACGATGCAGCCGGGAGCGACGCAGTACAGGCAGGCGGTGAGATCCCCCCTTCTTCCACGTCGCGTGCGATCGCCGCTGCAACGGCGTATCTCGCCACTCGTGACCGACGGGGCAACGCCACCAAAGCATCTCATGTGAAGAGTTCGTGATCGACTCGAGATCGACCCCAGTATTGCGGGTTGGATGTAGCTGGCGAAACAGTTCTGGGTGCTCATCTTTGAAACGCACACGCCCCCCTCAAGGCTCACCATCGGTATCACTACCTCAGTTCTATCAAGACCCTCCCTGCACCCCCGATCGACACTCGCACGCATCCGACGGTGGGGAACACATCGCCGTAGCCCAGCAGCATCGTCGGCGAGCTCGGAGTACCGATGACGCTGACCGGCGTCGAGGGCGAATCGATGCATTCTGGGCCTGCTGGGGAGAATGACCATCCATGAAGCCCCGCCGCGTAAACGCAGTAGTCTCCGTCGTCGACGTCGAGGCCAACGCTGCCTGGTACACGACGTTCTTCGGCCGATCTGCCGACCGTCGCCTATCCGATCTCGCCGAATGGCAGCTCACCGATAACGCGGCCCTGCAACTGATACTCGATCCGTACGGCGCCGGCAGCTCCATTGTGGCGCTCGACGTAGACGACATGGACGGTGTCCTCGCCGAACTCGAGCACCACGACATCATCCCGGAAACGATCATCGACGGGACAGCGACGATCACCGACCCCGCGGGCAACCGGATCAGAATTACGGTGCATCACCCGTAGTCGCAAACCGCGCGCGGACACTCGGAAAGACTATGGGTCATTCGTGTAGAGCGCCTGAGTGATTACGGAACCATATGGTCTGTCGTATGCGAGAACTTGTGCCGGTAGTCAGCCGTGATCGGCGGGGCTAGCGACGGCGGGTCATGCCCACTACACGCATTTTGGCGTTGAAGACGGCCTTGATTGCGCGATCCGCAATCGATCCATCGGGCGGTAGCAGCTTGATCTGGCGGGCGAACTCCATCTGGTCGTAGCGCACCGTGTTGGTAACGACCTTCCCGTCCTCGAGGACGAAGTGGTCGAATCCCTCGAAGTCGATTCGCCGCCCGGTGGCGGCGATGCCGACAAAGGTGCCAACGTGCCGTCCGGTCAGGTGCCAGTGGACCAAGACGTCGTTGCCGGACTCGGCGATCGAGACCATCTCGAAGGCGAAGTCGGTGACCGCGGCGAAGACCTGGTCGAAGTAGGCGGCGATCTCGGCGCTCCCGTGACATGTCCCGGTCGGGAAGTGCACCGTGGAGTCAGCGGTCCAGAAGAAGGTGCGCAGGCTCTCGACGTCCTTGGCGTTGATGCGGTCGATAGCCCACTGGACGAGTTGCGCGTTAGAGACGTCGTTCGGCGGGGCGAGAGGGGTCGAGGTAGGGCTGGGATCGGGCATCTCCACTCCATGCACGTTGTATTCGGCAAGTTCGCTAGCGCCACTCGGCAGCTTCCTTCGTCAATGATGACGTTGCACACCGCCGAACGCGCGAGTATTCGATTATTCGATTAACGACCACGGACACGGGACACGGCAGCGTCACCGGGATACAACTCGACGTCGCGTCCGCCGGCAAAGGATTCCAACGGCGCACCCGGCGTATGGAGATCCGTGTGCAACGCGTTTCACCCCGGCGACCTGGAGGACGAAACAGGATCCTGAGCGCCGTTGCCGGTCACCAGGCCCTCGCCGGTCACCAGGGTCGCTCGGCCCCCATCTATGCAGTTCCGTTGCTGGCGCACGGGGGCATCTGGATTTCTTTGTGAACGGAGCTCCGCCATGCGTTTCAATCCACCCCCGGATGCTGCCGGGGGTTGTGGTCATTGTGGTCGCTCCTGGGTGGAGACCGGAGTGTGTGCCAAAGAGGATCACACCTGACGCCGGCCAACACACCGATGGCCGGGTGGCCGAGAGGGTGCGAATGTTCGTCCTGGTCCGTCACGCGCACGCGGGTGAGAAGAAGAGCTGGCACGGCCCCGATTCGGACCGTCCGCTGAGCACGCTCGGGTATCGGCAGGCACGCGGCCTCGTCGCCGCGCTGGACGGCATTAGACTGCGTGCCCCGTTCGCCAGTCCCACCACCCGCTGCCATCAGACCCTGCTGCCGCTCGCCGCGGCGCGGGGAATGCGGATCGAGGATCACCCGCTGCTGGCGGTCGGCGCACCGACCGATCAACTCATCGCGGTGCTGGAGGCGCCGGAGGCCGACGGGGCCGTCTTCTGTACCCATCGGGAGGTCCTCGACAACCTGGCCGAGCTCGCGCGGTCGCGAGGTGCGACTTGGGCGCCGCCGGCGGCGTCGACCGAAAAGGGCGGCGCCTGGATCGTCGACCGCAGTGCCGATCCGGCCCTGCGGTACCTTCCGCCCGCCCCACCCACCTGACCGAGTCGCTGCAGGGCGTGTCACCGTGTTCGCAGGATGAAGCCGACTCCGCGCACGGTGTCGATGAGGTGCGGGGCACCGTGGGAGTCGAGTTTGCGGCGCAGCGAGTAGATGCACGTGTTGAGGACATTGTTCTTGGCGTCGAGCGGAAGCCCCCACACGGTTTGCAGCAGCTGGCCGCGACTGACCACCCGATCGGCGTTCTTCGCGAGAACGACGAGCAGATCGAGTTCCGTTCGGGTCAGAGGAATTCGAACATCATGCATCTGCACGGTCCCGCACACCCTTGTCGGCGGGGTGGAGCCGCCCGTCGGTGGGCGCTCGCGGAGTTCGGCTCAGTCCCGATCGCCGGCGCCCGGCCTTTCCGAAGTGTCGATAATCGATCTCATGTCGGCGGCGTGCCGCGGCCCCTACGGAAAGCTTCTGCCCTACCTTCCGTTTCCTTGCATAATCAAAATTATCTTTACTCGGCCATGGAGTTCCGCACGGAATCGGGACGGACCGGGAATTCGCAAAATTTTGGCAGAATGTTCAATTCGAAATTCCCGGGTACCGGAAATTTCCTTTGCTTCGCATTGGAAATAATGTTGAGGGCTCAGGCGAGCGCCCTCGGTCATATATGACGATCCACACTCCCGCCGGAACCGGGCAGGCGTGGACCGCGCCCACCCGAATGTCGCTGAAACCGCAGGTAGACAGATCGTGCGATGACTGGCGGTGAGGTCCGTGGACCGAGGGGTGCCGAGGCCTCTGCCTGCGCAAACCAATTTCAATCGATTTGCGGCCCGGGGAGCGGCACCATTCCCGTGAGGTGCGTGATGGTCCCGAATTTCCGGGCCCCGCGACGTCCGAGGTTGTAACGAGCGCGCGCCGGCCATCGATGAACTAGTCATGTGAAACCCGGCAGGGGACATCACATGGAGACCGCACCCTGCGCGGCGCCGGGAATCGAGAATCGCAAATAGCACATAGGCCGCTGGTACCGGTTCGATTCCGGCCCAGGTCGAGACCGGAATTTGACAGTCCCACGAATTTGGATTTAGGTTTTGTATGTCAACTCGCAAAGGTTTTGTGCATCAGTTCACGAAGGTTTTGTGACCCGACTGAGATGAAGGAGTTGAACGATGAAGACCGTGACCATGGCGAAGACCGCCGCAGCAGGACTGTTCTTCGGGGGATCGCTGCTCGTCGCCGGCGCCGCTCCGGCCGCCGCCGCCCCGACCACCGTGCAGGACGGACTGGTCAACGTGGACGTCGGCAACATCACCGTCGCGAAGGACGTGAACGCCGGCGTCGCGGCCCAAGTCGCCGCCAACGTCTGCGGTGTCACCGTCGGACCGCTGGACGTCCTCGCCAGCGAGGTGGACAACACGAACACCCCGTCGACCGTCTGCACCACGCCCCAGGGGCCGGTGACGATCCTGCAGAACTAACCACCGAACTCGACGAGGTGGGCGACCTCCCGACGGTCGCCCACCTCGTCGGTTCCCCGCCTCGAGGTCGGTTCACCGCCTCGACCGTGTCCCACCCGGAGCCGGAGGTGTTCCGGCCGGAGATGAAGAGCAACGTCGGGGCCGACATTCCCGGCGATGACCGGGCACACGCGGGCGGGGTGCCGGTGTCCGTCAGCGGTACGAGCGCGTCGATGGGTCTTCCTCGAGGTCGAAAACCCGGTTCTCCCAGCGCTCGGACCGCTCTCCGACCACCCGTTCGAGTTCGGCTTGCGATCCCACCCGCGACGACGCCGCCGTTCATCCCCCACCGTCGGAGGCCCTAATTGGTGACCATCCTCATTGTTCTCACCCTCGTCTTCGCCCTGATCAGCGTCCTCGGCGCCTACCTCACCACCGCGGCCGTCGCGGCCGGCGAACTGCGGCGCGCGAACACACACCGCCACGCACAGGTCCCGGACGAGCCCGGCCCGCCAGCACGCCCCCGCAGCGAGGACGACAGACCAGAGTGAGGCCAATCGCCTCTAGAGCCACCCGTGCGGGCTCTGCGATCATGGCCACGAGGCACCGAGACGGAGTTCGCACTCGGCCTCACTCGAGGAGACCGCAGGTGTCAGAGTTCGACGAGCGCGAGTTCGAGCGGGTCGCGAAAGCCACAGTGGAACAAACGCTGCAACGAGTGATGGATCGGTTGCAACGCGAATGCAAGGGCATGTCGGTCGAGGAGACGAAACGTCGCTTGGCCACGGCGTGGGAGGATGCCACCGACGCAGCGATCACCGATCCCGAGTTGACGACCTACGCCACCCAGCTGGCCGCCGGCTCCCGGGTCACCATCAGGCTCGAATAGCGGGGGCCGATTATCGGTGGGGCGACCTGTCCCGTGCGGGACTCGTGCTCGATGGAGCCGTTCGTAGTGCGCACGTGCCGTGCTGCGGTGCACCGAGGGGTGCCGTGGCCGAAAGTCTGCGCGGCCCTGCGGTGTCACCCCGGGCCGGCGGGGTCCCGGGGTTACCGGCCGTAGGCCACCAGGGTGGTCCGCATGGTCTGCACCGGGGCCTCGTGCTGGTCGAGCATGATCGTCTTGTCACCAGGATGTCGCTGCCGGCGGCGTGCCGGAACGAGTCCAGGACGACGTCGCAGATCAGCCGGTCGCCGACCTCGATGGGCCGGTGGAACTGCAGGCGTTGATCGGTGTGCAGGACCTCGCTGGGGTCGTAGCCGGTGACGAACTCGTCGAACAGGTGCTGCTGGGCGATCATCGCGACGAGGGACCCGAAGGTGAGTGGGGCGATCAGCCCGTCGTACCCGAGGCCCGCGGCGGCATCCTCGCTGCGGTGCGCCGGATGCGGGTCCTGCAGGGATTTGGCGAACTCGCGGATCTTCTCGCGGCCGACCTCGTAGAAGTCGGTGACCCGGTAATGGTCCGACCAGGCCCGCCGTCCGCTCGGCCCGAGTCCTGGCGGCGAGGGTGGTCACTGCGGAAAATCTACCCGCCGCGGTGCCGCACCGCTCGGCACCCGCACGGCGCGCGTGTCGGACGGGCCCGTGCGACAACGGATGTCGTGCTCGACAGGCTCTCGTCGCTCGGGTGCTACGCGCCCTCGGCGCAGGATTTGGACAGCGTGGAGTTACGTCACCGGCGTTGCCACGGGACGAGGACGGCGATCGCGGCGCCTCTCGGACGCGGGGAACCTCATTTCCTCCTCACGCTCCCTCCACTTCCTGTCGAACCTTTCGAATGATCAGATACCCGATGACCCCGAAGAGCAAGTACACACCCACCGCAGCCATCACCACGACCAGAGTCCCGCCGGTGTCGTCCGTCATCTCACATCCCGTTCTTCGGAGGGAGCCGAACCACTTCAACGATACGGCCATTCGGATCTTTCACAATGACCGTGCCCTTTGGGTGGCTCGGGCGCAGATGTTCGTCAGAGCCGGACTAGGGCGGGCTTCCAGCTCGTACTGATATTTCCTGGTGCATTGAAAGTCGTTGGGGCAGTCCGCTTTCAGCGAAATAGTTTACATATTCTTCGTTATCGGCAATTGCAGTCGCCGGACGATAGGAGGTTTCCTGCGCCAAGTGACACCGGCCCCGCGCTGGTCTCTCATGACCTCGAAGCACTTCAAGTTGGCTAGTAGACCTACGGCAAGACCACGGACAATGACAACCTGATGGCACCAGCCAAGTCCGGTACAGCGGCTCGGTCATCGGGGGTGGTCCACCACGCGGTGATGATGAACACCGCGAACAGTGCCCATCCCGCGGCTGCATCGGTGCATTGAGCCAGTGTGTTCTGGGCGAACGCGGTCACGTCGGTGTATATGGTGCCATCGATCTGATGGTTCGTTGAAAGTTGCTATGCGCCGCAACCTTTCGTCACTCTTTTTCGCCTGTCACCGGCGGGGACTGTGTGCGGGTGGGATCGGCCTTGCTGGTGGCCGTTATCGCGGCGCCGGCGAGGACGGTGAGCGCGGCCAGGACCCCGAACCCGGCGGTCAGTGTGGCGGCCGCCCCGACGCCCGCGACCAGAAGTGGTCCCCCGGCGTCGCCGAGCTCGCGTCCGAGTTCCGCGGCGCCCATGGTCTGCCCCATCCGCTCGCGAGGAGTCGAACCGGCCAGCGACGCGAACGCCAACGGTGTGATCAGGCCAGTTCCCGCGCCGATCGCGACGGCAGCGAGAAGCACTCCCGGCAGCCCGGGAAGCATCGCGCATGCCAGTCCGGCACCGGTGAGCAGCAAACCCAGTGCCGTCCCGGACGCCGCGGAAATCCGGCCGGCATCCAACGCCCGTCCGGCCCGCGGTTGCACCACGGCCGCGTAGACGGCGAGAACCGACACCGCCGCACCGGTCGCGATCGAACCGAGCCCTGCAGCAGCGCCGGTGACCGGCAGAAACCCCACCCCCACCGACAGCGCCGCCGTCGCGAACGCCAGTGCGGCAGTGGGCCGCAGGAAACGGCGATCCGACAGTCGGCGCGCTAGGTCCACGACCGTCTGACGGGTGCGTGGCAGGGGCCGAATGGCGGGCACCACGCACGCCGCCCACACGGCGACCGCGACCGCGAGCGCGGTCATCACCGCGAACAGCAGGGTGAGGCCACCGAGCCACACCAGTACCCCACCGAGCAGCGGACCCAGGGTGTAACCGAGGCTTTTGTAGAACCCGTACGTTCCGAACGCCGTCCCGTGAGTGGCCGCCGGAGTCATCCGGGCGACCAGCGCACTGGCCGCCGGGGAGAACGCGGACGCGGCCGCACCCTGCCCGAGCCGGACCAACCACAACCATCCCGCATCGCCGACGAGGACGAACACAGCCGAGGTCGCGGCGAATCCGATCAGGCCCCCGAGGAGGACCGGGCGGGCGCCGATCCGGTCGGCCAGGGTCCCGAAAACGGGTTTGAGCAGCACCTCGGCCCCGTCGTACAGCGCCAGCAGGACGCCCAGATAGAGGAGCGAGCTGCCCAGATCCTCGATGTCGAAGGCGAGGTTCGCTGCGACGGCGTGCGCTCCAAACGCCGTGGTGAACCCGGCCGCATACAGCGGCCACTTCCGCCCCGCGGCGAAACCCTCCTCCATCGCAGGCTCGGTCACCGGCGCTCGCCCTCGTCGGCGGGCTCGGGGGCGTGCAGCGCGGCGTAGACCCGCTCGGCGTAGTCCTCGAGCCGCAGCGTGCACTGCCGCAACCTCGTTGCGGCCTCGTCGGCGTTGGGCGCTCCGAACACGTCCCGCCCCTTCACCTCGCGGTGCCACCTTCGCAGGCGCTCGAGGCTCTGTTCTTCTTCTTCGAGTTCGGCGAGGGTGAACTTCCGGATCCGGATCTCCTTGTCCAGTTCCGCTTCGTATTTTCCGCAGTCGGACAGGAATTCGGCCCAGTCGTCCTGCCGGGCGGCGGTGAACATCGCCTCGAATCGTGCGCCGTCTGCGGCACTCGCACCTGCTGCGTGCAGGAAGATGATCTCGCCCGACGCACGCTCGACCAGCCCGGTGGCGCGCTCGATGCCGGCGGTGAACGCGGGAACGCCCGGCACCGCCCACGTTCCCTGCCCCAGCGACAGCGCGCCGACCTTGCGCAGTTCCCGCCAGACCGCCACTCGATGCCGTGACGGCTCGGCCGGCAGTTTGACCAGCATGATCAGCCAGCGGGTCGGCGTCTCCTCGGATTCCACCTGTCGAATGTAGCAGTCGTTACATTTGATTCAGTAGCATGCATTACTTCAACGGAGTTCGACGTCGTTGGTGGCGGAGGTCGAGGCGGTCGCCCGCGGCTCGCGGCTCAGACCCTGGTCACTGCGCACCAACCGGAGAAGAATTGGCATATGCCCAGCTCATACCGGACGCTCACGAAGGAGTAGGGAGATGGTTGGGATGGTTGACGAACATTCCCCGCCTACGTCGGCAGTGGCGGCCGCGGCGGCCGCGTTGCGCGACATCGCGGAGGTGATCGGGAAGGAGTCGCAGAGCGCGACGGCGCTGCTGCCGACCGAGGAGGGCTGGACGGTGGAAGTGGAGGTGATCGACGACCGGCGTATTCCCCCGTCGGCGGACATGCTCGCACTGTATGAGGTGGTGCTGGACCTGGATGGAGAAATTCTGTCGTACCACAGGACTCGCCGGTACCGTCGCGGATCCGCCCTCGGGGTGGCAGACGAAGAGCCCCCATCGACGAAGAGCCCCATCGTGACGGAGGCGACGGTGCCCGGTGACCATTGCCGGTGAAAATCCGAGCCCGCAAACCCCAACAGGGCGTCGGTCCCGCCCAGGTTGGCGAAAATCCGGGAGTGGACACAACCGTGAGACCGCGCAGTTCAGGGCGCCGTGGCTATGACACGGTCCGCGAGAACCCCCATGCTGGTGTCGGTGCGCAGCCTGACCCCGGCTGTCTCGCATTCGGAGTTGAAAGAGCAGAGTTTTGAGCGTGTAGTAGGAATTGGCGTCGCTTCTCGGCGGCGCACCCGATAAAGAGAATCGCTGAAGCGACCAGGATTCGAGCTCGACTGAGCTTGGTCGGTTTCGCCCCTTTCGAAGACGGCTTCGCCTGTTG
>Ga0247825_10001616_pt1 | contig 14844 bp, 14 predicted proteins | sample 13C_Vanillin_Day_FD_194413 | JGI IMG/M metagenome (GOLD analysis project Ga0247825, IMG submission 194413) | Soil microbial communities from agricultural site in Penn Yan, New York, United States - 13C_Vanillin_Day48 | ecosystem: Environmental > Terrestrial > Soil > Agricultural land | place... | reverse complement strand
AGTCCATGGTGCTTTCCAGCCCGTCCATCACGTTGCGGGTCGGCTGGTAGCCGAGCAGGCGCGCGGCCTTGCCGGTGTCGGCGCGCGACAGCAGCATGTCGCCGCGCCGCGGCTCGCGGTGCACGGCGCGCACGCTCGCCAGGTGCGGCAGCCGGCGCGCGAGCAGCGTGCGGATGATCTCGTAGAGCTGGTTGAGCGTGGTCATCTCGCCGTGCGCGACGTTGTAGGCCTGGTTGAGCGCCGCCGCGTCCTCGGTCATCGCCGCCAGCAGGTTGGCCTGCACCACGTTGTCGATGTGGCAGAAGTCGCGCGCCGCGGAGCCGTCGCCGTTGATGTAGGCGGTGTGGCCGCGCAGCAGCGCGCCGATCCACGCCGGGATCACCGAGGCGTAGGGGCCGTCGGGGCTCTGGCGCGGGCCGAACACGTTGAAGTAGCGCAGGCCGATCCACTTGAAGCCGTAGCAGGCGGCGAACACGCCGGCATAGAGCTCGTTGATGTGCTTCGACAGGCCGTAGGGCGAGGCGGCGCGGCCGATGCGCTCCTCCACCTTGGGCAGGATCGGGTCGTCGCCGAACACCGCGCTCGAGCTGGCGAACACCAGGCGCGGCACGCCGGCATCGCGCGCCGCCACCAGCATGTTGAGGAAGCCGTTGACGTTGTTGTCGTGCGTGTCGAGCGGCCGCTCGATCGAGCGCGGCACGCTGCCGAGCGCGGCCTGGTGCAGGACGCGGTCGACGCCCTTGCACGCCTCGCGGCAGGTGTCGAGCGAGCGGATGTCGCCCTCGATGAAGCGGATGCCTTCGGGCAGGTTGTCGCGCTTGCCGGTGGAAAAGTTATCCAGGCCGACCACGTCCTGGCCCAGCTCGAGCAGCTTGAGCGCCAGGTTGGAGCCGATGAAGCCGGCGACACCGGTCACCAGCCACGTGCGGCGCTCAGCCCTGATGCGCGGTTGCACTTCTTCGTAGGTTGTCACGTTGGTTCCTTGTCAAGACGAGTTGCTGCAGCAATCCTTCGTATCGGTCCACCATCGCGCGCTCCGAGAAACGCGCCTCCACGGTGGCGCGCGCCGCGGCGCCCATGCGCTCGCGCGCGGCCGGCGCCGCGAGCGCGCCGAGCGCCGCCACCAGCGCGGCGGTGTCGTGCGCGGGGAATAGAAAGCCGTTTTCCTCGGGGCGCACCATCTCGGCCGCGCCGCCGATCTCGGACAGCACCACCGGCCGGCCGAGCGCCATCGCTTCGAGCGCGGCGAGCGAGAAGGTCTCGACCGAGGTGCTGGGCAGCGCCACCACGTCGCTCGCCGCGAGCAGCGGGCGCACGTCCTGGTGGAAGCCGGCGATCAGCACGTCGCCGGCGACGCCGAGGTCGCGCGCGCGCGCCTCGATCGCCGGGCGCATCGGGCCGTCGCCGATCAGCAGCGCCCGCGCCGGCACGCCGCGCGCGCGCAGCTGCGCGATCGCCTCGACCAGCTGCAGGTGGTTCTTCTCCGGGCGGAAGACCGCGCACATGCCGATGGCGTAGTCGCCGTCGGCGAGTCCCAGCACGCGGCGCATGCGCGTGCGCGCCGGCGCCGCCGGCGCGCTCCAGTACTCGGGGTCGACGCCGTTGTGGATCACGCGGTTCGCGCGGCCGCTCACCAGGCGGCGCAGCCAGTGGCGGCGCTGCGCCTCGCACACGAACACCAGGCAGTCGGCGCCCCAGAAGAACGGCCGGTAATAGAGCATCTGCAGCCACTGCTTCGCGCCCGCGAGCAGCGTGGTATGGAACGTCACCACCAGCGGCGCGTTGAGCCCGGCGTGGCGCAGCGCGAGCGTGGCGTACAGCATGGCATAGGGATTCGCCGCGATCACCGCCGAGGGGCGGATACGCGACAGCAGGACCGCAAGCCTCTTGATGGCCTTGAAATCCAGATACCTCCGGGCGTGCAGGCATTCGACGCTGGCCGCGCCTTCCACGCGCTCGAGCTGGTTGGCGTTGTCCTGCACGTACGCGGCGTGGCACTCGTGGCCGCGCTGCGCGAGGCGGTTGAGCAGCGTGATGGTGTGGCGCTCGGCGCCGCCGTGGGTGAGCGACCCGGTGATGAACAGGAGTCTCATCGGTAGCCGAGGCTCCGGTTGAGCGGGCCGGCGATCGCGTCGAACGTGCGCAAGTCGTCGGCCGACAGCTCCTTGCGCCACTTCTCGCTGTTGTGGATCTTCTTCGAGCCGTTGAGGCGCGAGCCGTGGCCCAGCACGTGGGCGTGCGGCGCCGGGCATTCGTCCAGATCGCGCGGCGCGACGCCGACGAAGCGCCACAGCTGGCTCAGCGTGCCCTGCGGGTCCTCGCACAGCGTCTCGTACTTGACCTGGATCCAGCGCTGGCCGCCCATGCGCCCGGCGATCGCCTGCGCCTCCTCGTTGGTGCGGCGCCAGTCGCGCGCGCCCTTCGGGAAGCTGGTGCTCTGGTTGCGCGCGATGCTGAGCGCGACGCCGCGCCCGTCGCGCACCAGCCCGATCGCCTTGACCTCGAGGCTCGGGTTGCGCAGGTGGTACTTGAGCTGCACGCCGGACTTGGACGAGTCGACCAGCACCGGCTTGCCGGTGCACTCCATGACGCTCTCCACCAGCGCCGTCTTCAGCGCCTGCTGGCGCTCGAGGTGCGCGCGGCCGCCGGGCGCGAGCAGCATGCCGACGTCGCGCGCCAGCTCGAGCAGCGGCCCGCGGTGCAGCGGCTTCAGCAAGCGTCGCGCCAGCGGGCTGGAAACGTTGCGGATGTCGGTCTCGGCGGTGGTCGCGCTGTAGGTGAAGCCGCGCTTCGCCATCGCCGACGACACGCACTGCCAGAAGCCGCATTGCACCAGCTCGACGCCGCACGAGCACTGGTAGCCGGGCCGCGCGCGGTGGACGGTGCCGCTCAGCTCGCCCACCGTCGCGACTTCGGGGTGGCGCGCGAGCAGCTGCGCGAGCAGCGTGGAGCCGGAATGGCTCGCCGAATGGATGTAGACCAGGGGACGCTTGGCGCCGGGCTTGCTCATCCTTTCCTCCAGCGGTAGATGATCGGCAGGTAGGCGAGCGCCAGACCGCAACCGCCGGCCGCGAGGCGCGCGAGCGGGCCGCCCTGCACCAGGAGATCGACCACGATGCGGATCAGCGCCGCGGTGGCGACGGCATAGCCGAGCGCCATCGCGATGCCGCGCCAGTCCTGCAGCTCGCGCACCGGCACGCTCACCTGCTTCGAGATGCGGCGCAGCGAGATCACGCGGTCGAGGCAGACCGCGGCCACGCTGCCGCCGGCCGCGCCGGCGAGGCCGACCCAGCCGGCGAGCGCCCAGCTCGTCGCCACCGAGACCGCGAGCGCGAGCGAATTGATGCCGAGGGCGAAGGAGCCCTGGCGCAGCATGAGCAGCACGCTGGTCAGCTCGACCACCATCAGCGCGATGCCGACCAGATACACGCGCATCACCGGCGCCGCCTCGAGGTAGGCCGCGGTATAGACCAGGGTGACGAGGTCCTCGGTGAAGGCGAAGACGAAGGCGAGCACCGGGTAGAGCAGCGTGCCGACCAGCACGTTGCCGCGGCTGTTCAGCTCGAGCATGCCGCGCACGTCGCCCGCCGCCTGCAGGCGGCTCATTCTCGGCACGAAGGCCTCGAGCACCGAGCGGCGGAAGATGGTCACCAGCGGGCTCAGCACCGAGGCCACCGAGAAGGCCGCGAAGCTGTGCAGCGCGAACAGCGTGGCCGCGATCCACTGGTCGGCCTGCGAGCGCAGCCCGTAGAGCGCGCTCGCCAGGCCGAACGGCGCGATCTGGCGGAACTGGTCGGCGAAGGCGCGGCGGTCGAACCACGGCGCGCCGAAGCCGTGATGGCGGCGCACGTACGCGGCGAGCATCGCGAGCTTCATCAGCACCACCGCGAGCAGCAGCCAGAACACGACGCTGATGTCGCCGCTCGCCCATGCGCCGACCCCGACCAGCACGGTGCGCAGCAGCGAGCTGCCGACGGTGGCGTAGGCCTGCCAGCGGATGCGCTCCTCGACCGTGGGCAGCGAGTCGAGCATCGAGGCCACGATCCACAGCCCGACGAACGCGGGCACCAGGCCGCCGTGCGTCTGCAGCGGCGCCATGGCCGCCGGCATCCACGGATTCCACGGCCCCGCGAGCACCGCGCAAAGAACGCCGGTGATCGCCAGGAAGATCAGCGTCTGGTGCACATACAGCCGCTTGCGCGCCGGCTCGGCGTGCGGAATGAAGAGCGCGAGCCCGCTCGGCATGTTGAGCGTGGCGAGGGTCATCACGGTGCCGACCAGCAGCCACAGCAGCCGGTATTCGCCGAAGGTGGCGGTGTCGAGGCAGCGCACCAGCACCACCGGCAGCAGGAACTGGGTCGCCTTGTCCGACGCCTTGATCACGCCGATCGACAGCGCGCGCTTCGTCAGGCGCCGGAAGGTCATCGCTTTGGCCGAGGCCGTCATCCGACCAGCGCCTGGAACACCTCGCCGTACTGCTCGAGGACGGTTTCGGGGGCGTATTTCTGCGCGAAATAGGAGCGGCACGCGGCCGAGCGCATGGCCCAGTGGCCGTCGTCGGCGTACAGCGCCTGGATCTCGGCCGCGGCGGCGTCGGCGTCCTGGAACATGGCGTACGCGCCGGGCGCGCCGACGTCGACGGTGGCGACGGTCGGCAGGCCGCGCGCCCAAGCCTGCAGGAAGGTGTTCGGCATGCCCTCGTAGCGCGAGGTATTGACGAACACGCGCGCGCGGTCGAACCAGGGCTCGACCTGCGCGAGCGGCAGGAAGCCCTTGAACTCGACGTTCGGCAGCGCGGCGGCCTGCGCGCGCATGCGCTCGTAGAACGCCTCGTGCCCGGGACGCGGGCCGCCGATCATGACGAACCGGCGCTGCGGCAGGCGCGCCGCGATCTCGAGCAGCAGCTCCGGGCGCTTGCTTTCCTGGATCATCGCCACCCACAGCACGCAGTCGCGCTGCGCGGCGCGCCGCTCCTGCGGCAGCTCGTAGCAGCTCGGGATCACCACCGCGTCGCGCCCGCAGTGCTCGCGGCAGCTCTCGCGCTGCGCCTCGTTCTGCGCGACGATGGCGTCGGCCGCGGCCAGGCCGCGGCGATAGAGCCAGCGGTCGCGCGCGTAGCGGATCTGCCCGCCCACCTCGGGCAGGAAGTCGACGTCGGAAGCGCCGGCGTAGAGCGAGCGCTTGCCGTTGCGGCGGCAGAATTCGGTCACCAGCCAAAGCCAGATCGAGGCCGAGCGGCAGTAATAGATGTCGGCGTCGACCGCGCGCAGCGCGCGCCACATGGAGGTGATGCGCGGATGCAGAAAGCGCAGCACCGGCACGCCGGCGTCCGGCGCGAAGGTCTTGTACACGGTGACGCCGTCGACCACGCTGCGGTCGGGCTGGCCGTAATCCATGGTCACCATCGACACGCGGTAGCCGTTGGCGACGAACAGGCGCGCGAGGATGCTCTGCTGCACCTCGGCGCCGCCCATCACCTTGATGTGCGGATCGCGCGACAGCACGGGCCAGGCGTGCGGCGCGACGAAGCAGATGTGCTTGTTCGCCATCTGCTTTTTCGCAGGCAACACGGCGGCGCGGGCTGTCGCTCCGAAGCCCGCAGGAACCTTCTCGGCAAAGCCCATTGCTAGCTGGCCGGCCTCCGGGCGAGCAGCCCGTACATGATGCCGATCGCGATCCACAGCAGCACGTTCTCCGGCTGCGGGCGCAGGCTGCCGCCGGTCAGGCCGGAAACCGCGAACGCCACCAGCGCCGCGCAGGCGCCCTGGAAGAACCCGCGCATCAGCGGCGAGAGGTAAGCATTGCTGCCGAGCGCGCGAAAGCCGCGCCACACGGTCCAGTAGTAGGCGACCATCAGCGCCAGGCCGATCACGCCCATGTCGAGAATGGCCTGCAGGTAGGCGTTGTGCGGGTGGCCGACGAACAGCACCGAGCCGCTGGTCATGGCGTGCGACCACAGGATCGAGTCGAGGCCCTGCCCCCAGAGCGGGCTCTGCAGCGCGTCGGGGACCAGCGGCAGCCAGATGTGTTCGATGCGCCCGGCGGACACGGCGTCGGCGCTGCCGGTGTCGAAGCCGTAGGTCAGGCGCCGGTAGACCGCCTCCGGCGCGAGCGCCACCGCCACCGCGGTGCCGAGCAGCGCCAGGCCGAGCTTCTTGGCGTTGAAGCGCCAGATCAGGAACAGGCCGTTCACCAGGAAGAAGCCGAGGAACGCGTTGCGCGAGAAAGTGAGCACGATGCAGAGCGAGAGCACGCCGAGCGCGGCGAACAGCGCCACCTTGGCCTTCTCGGTCTTGGTCTCCCACCACGCGAACAGCAGCAGGGCATAGGCGGTGACGAACACGCGGCCGAGCTCGTTGGCGTGCGTGCCGATCTGGTCGAAGAACGCGCGCGCGCGCGCCGAAGCGAGCCAGCCCAGGCGCACGCCGCTCGCCAGGATGAAGCCGAGCATCACGAGCGCGAGCAGGCAGGCGCCGACCGCGAGCGCGAGCACGAACGGCTCGGGCTTGCGCGCCTTCGCCACCGCGGCGCCCACCAGGGCGGCGGCCAGCACGGTGAGCAGCGGCTTGATCACGGTGTCCCGCAGGTAGCCGCTCCAGTTGGTGTAGTTGATCACCAGCTGCTCGTAGAAGCCGGGGTGGATGTCGTCCACGTGCATCGTGCCCATCACGCCGGCGGCGACGATGGGCAGCATGTAGAGCAGCACCAGCGGGCGCGGCAGCAGCGCGCCCGGGTGCTCGAGCCGCCCCTTGGCAAGGTAGGCGACCAGCGTGGCGGCGAGCAGCAGGTTGATCGGGTTGAGGCCGGTAATTCCCATCAGGCCGCGCGGGAAGATCGAGGTCGCCGACACCGGCAGCAGCGCGACCAGCAGGACGGCGCCGATGCGGTAGTCGAGCAGCACCGCGATCGCCGCGGCGCCCGCGAGGCCGACGTAGAGCGCCTCGACTTCCTGCATCGCGAGCGCGTAGCCGCCGGCCGCGGCGCCGACCAGCAGCACGAAGCCGACCACCAGCCACAGGTGCCGGCCCAGCCCCGCGCCCTGCGCATGGGTCATCGACATCGTCGCCATGGTCAGGACCCGCCCTTGGTTTGCAGCAGAAGCATCGCACGCTCCCCTTGGTAATCCGTTGCGACCGGCGCCTTGGTGCCGGCGGCGCTCGCCGCTCCGATCAGGAGCGCGAGCACGGCCAGCAGGAGCTTCGGTTTCTTCATTTCCTTCTAGTACGCGTTCATCAGCGAGCCGACCACGCGCGCGCTGGCGTCGCTCAGGTCGCGCATCGCCTGCTCGGTGTCCGCGAGCCGCGTGTGGTCCTTGCGCGAGATCATCAGCGCATCGCCCGAACGGAAGGTGATGGCGGAGGCGTCGGCGTACTGCGTGACCGGCGGCGTATCGATCAGGATCACGTCGTACTCGGCCTGCGCGCGCGCCAGCAGCGCGGCAAAAGCGCCGCGCGAAAGGAGCTCGAGCGGGTTGGGCGGCAGCGGCCCGGCGGGCAGCACCGCGAGGCCGGTAATGCCGGCCACCGGCGCCGCGGCCGACAGGTCGGAGCGCCCGGAGAGCGCGCTCGACAGGCCGAAGCGGTCGGAGATGTTGAAGATGGTCTGCTGGCGCGGCGCGCGGAAGTCGGCGTCGATCAGCAGCGTGCGCTGGCCGAGCTGCGAGAACACCACCGCCAGGTTGGCGGCGATGAAGCTGCGGCCCTCGCGCGCGCACGGGCTGGTGATGGCGAGCGTGCGGCGGCCGGCGCCCGGGTTGAACCAGCGCACCAGAAGCTGCGTGCGCACCGCGCGCAGCTCCTCGACCATGGCATGGAACGGGTCCCAGGCCGCGACCAGCTCCTTGCTCACGCCGTCCGGCCCGCTCACCAGGTACGGGAACTCGTACTGCTTGGCGAGCGCCTGCTGCAGGTCGGCGTCGGTGATGAAGTTGAGCTCGATGGCGGCTTCGCCGAAGCGCCAGCCCAGCTCGCGCTGGCGCTTGAGCACCTGCTCGGCGTCGGCAGGGCTGAGCTTGCCTTCGTCCATCAGAATGGCGCCGAGGTGGCGGCCGCCGGCACGGGCGGAGGCGGCTTCCATCGGCAGTACGTTGTCAGTCGGCTTGACGAGCATGTGGGTCACCTACCAGGGCTGGGGAAGGGCACGAGCAGCACGCATCGGCGCCGGCAGCAGCCGGCCGCCCGTGGGCTGCCACTTGGAAAGCCGGCCGAGCGACGGCACGGCGAGGCGCGACTCGAGGTCGTAGCGCGAGCGCACGCGACGGTCGAGACTTTCGAGCACGTAGACGATGCCGCCGGCGAGCAGCAGGCCGAGCACCACCGAAAGGCCGGCGATCAGGCCGACCTTGGGGTGCACCGGCTTGAGCGGCGTAATCGCCGGCGCGAGCAGCAGCGCGTTGGTCTGCTTCGCGCTCGAGTCGATCTTGTTCTGCATGTAGCGCGCCAGCACCGCGTCGTACGAGCGTTGCGAGGCCTCGATGTCGCGCGTCATGCCCGCCATCTCGATGCGGAAGTCCTTCAGGCTGAGCAGGCGCTGGTTCTGCGCCTCGATCGCCGCCTGGATGTCGCGCTCGCGCTTGCGGCTCTGCTCCACCGCGTTGCCGAGGCCGGCGATCAGCTTCTTGGTCTCGGTCTGCAGCTTGCTGCGGATGAGCTGCGCCTCGGCCTGGCTGCGGATGTACTGCGGATGGTTCGGTCCGAGCACCGAGCTTTCCTGCTCGATGCGCGACTCGACCCGGCCGAGGTCGACCTTGAGGCCGTTGATGTACGCGTTCGCCAGCACCTCGGGAATCGATTCCGGCGAGCCGCCGTTCTCCAGGATCTCGGTGGCCTGCCTGTGGCGCGCCTGCGCCTCGGCGATCGCGCCCCGCGCCGCCATCAGCGCGGTGGACAGCTCGGACATGCGCGAGGACTCGACGTCGATGCGCGCATCCTCGACCAGGATGCCCTTCTGCTTCTGGAAGTTGTTGAGCCGGGTCTGCGCCTGGGTCACCTGGCTGCGCAGCGTCTTGAGCTGGTCCTCGAACCAGACGGCGGCTTCACGCGTCGGCTCGGTGCGCAGCTGCAGCGTGGTGTCCAGGTACGCCTTGGCGTAGGCGTTGGCCACCTCGCTCGCGAACTGGGCATCGTCGGAGGCATAGTTGATCAGCATCAGGTTGCTGACCGAGGTGTCGACGGTGAGCTTCTCCTTGAGCTGGACGGCGAGCCAGTCTTCCACCGTGCCGCGTCCGCCGGTCTCGCTTTCCCAGGCCTCGCGCACGCCGGGGCGCTGCGCCAGCTTGAGGTCGCGCGCCACCTGGGCGGCGACGCGCGGGCTGAGCACCAGCTCGACCTGGGTCTGCAGGTAGCTCGCGCGCTCGCGCGGCGACATGCGCCCGGGGCTCATGGTCTGCTCGTCACGCGCATCGAGGATGATGGTGGCGGTGGACACGTACTTCTTCGGCACGACCATCGCCACGGCGAGCGCGGTACAGATGGTCGCCGCGAGGGCGATGAAGAAAGCCTTGCGCCGCGCGCGCAGGGCCAGGATGAATTGATTCAGATCCATTGCTTGATCTCCCTAGAACAGAGCTTCTTTGACGAAAATGACATCGTCGGCTTTGACGGGGTCGCGCAGGCTGGCGTCCTTCTCCACCAGCTTGCCGTCCGCGCCGACGCGGCGCAGCTTGAGCCGGCGGTCGCTGCCGCGCGGCGTGATGCCGCCGCCGGCGGCGATCGCCTGCATCACCGTCATGTTGGGCTCCACGCGGTAGGCGCCGGAGCGCGCCACCTCGCCGTGGATGTAGAACACCGGGGCGCGCTCGACGTTGACGGTCTCGCCGCCCTTCAGCGGGTAACCCTTGCCGCCGAGCAGCGGCACGCGCTCTTCCTTGCCGTCGCGCATCACCGTGACGGTGTCGCCGCCGGCGGCGGTGATGCCGCCCGCGGCGGCGATCACGTCGGACAGCTGGTAGCTGGTGTCGTCGAGCGGGTAGCGCCCGGGGCGGGTGACCGCGCCGAGCACCGAGACCTGCCGGCTGCGCACCGTGGTCACCGCGACCGAGACCTGCGGGTTCCTGAGGAATTCGCCTTTCTTGAACTTGTCGCCGATCGCGGCCGCGGCCTCGTTCGGCGCCATGCCGGCGAGCTTGACCTCGCCGATCAGCGGCATCGCGATCGCGCCGCGCTCGTTGATGCGCGCCTCGGTGGTGAGGTCCGGCTGCTGGTGGACCAGCACGCGCACCGCGTCGCCCACGCCGAGCTTGTCGCTCTGCGCCCACGCCCCGCCCGCCAAGGCGAGCAGCAACACCGCTTGGAAGATGCCTCTTGCAATACGTTTCGTCATGTCAGTTGCCTCTCTTGAATTCGCCCAGGTATTCGATCGTCGCCACTTCGCGCAGCCGCTTCACTTCCGCCGCCGCCGTTTCCAGCCGCCGGCGCCCCGCCAGGAACTGCTCGATCAGCGGGGCCGCCTGCGGCTCGGTGAGCGGCGCGTCCTCGGCGTGCACCAGCTGCACCACCGAGGCGCCGAGCGGCGTGGCGAACACCGCGATCTCGCCCGGCTTCATGCCTGCCAGGCGCGGCAGAAAGGAAAGCGGCAGCTGCTCCGCGGGTTGCGTCAGGCTGTCGACGCTGTAGGTGGCGCCGCGGGCGCGCAGCCAGGCCGCGAGCTCGTCGAGCTCGCGCGCCTTGGCGGCTTCCGCGCGCAGCACGTCGATCATCTCGGCCGGCGCCGACACGATCAGCTCGCGCAGGCGGTAGATGCGCCGCTCGGCGAACAGCGCCGGGTTCTCGGCGTAGAAGGCGCGCACTTCGTCGCGCGTGCCGCCGGCGGCGGCCGCGGCCGCGCTTTTCTCCAGCCACGCCTGCGCCAGCACCTGGCGGCGCGCGTTTTCGATCGATTGCTGCACCTGCGGGTCGCGGTCGAGCTTGGCGCCGAGCGCCTTCTGCACCAGCAGCTCGCGGTCGATCACCTTCTCCAGCGCCTGCGCCACGCTCGGAGCGCTGGCGGCGCTGCCGGCGGTGCGCACCTGCTGCACCGAGATCTCGGTGCCGTTCACCTTGGCGGCGAGCTGCGCCGCCGGCCGGTCGGCCGCGGCGCGCTGGCAGCCCGCCGGCACGAACAACAGGCTGATCAAGAGTATTTTCCCGATCACAGGGAATGGACCAATCTGCGGTGCGCCACCCAGCCGGCGAGCGCGAGCCCGGCGACGAGCAGCAGCCACTTGTCGGGCTGGCGCGGGGCGCTGACCGAGAAGCGCGGCTCGGCGGCGGCCTGCGCCTGCGGCGCGGCGACGCGGATCGGCATCTCGGCCGCGGGTTCCGCGGGCAGCGCGCCCATCGGGCCGCTCACCGTGAGGCGAAACACGTCGACGAACGAATAGAGCGCGGGGTGCTGCGCGGCGCGCTGCGGCCGCGCGCTGTCCGCCAACGCGGGGGCGGCGGCAAGGGCGATGCCGAGGAACAGAAGCTTGAGCAGTTTCATGAAGGCGTGGCAGCATCGTAGTGGCGGGGTATTACGGGTCGGAGCCTTCCGGCCTTGCGCGCGATGCGCCGTGCGGACTAGTACGCGCATTTCCGTCGCCAAAAGAAAACGGGGCCGCGCGGCCCCGTTCGTAAAAACTTCTGCCGGCTTCGGCTACGGGTTCAGGATGCGCAGCTCGAGCGCCTTGCCGATCGCCTGCGTGCGGTTGACCACGTTCAGCTTGCGCAGGATCTTCTGCACGTGGTTCTTCACCGTGAGCGGGCTGATCTTGAGGATCGCGCCGATCTCGAAGTTCGACTTGCCGAGGTAGATCCACTTCAGGATGTCGAGCTCGCGCACCGTGAGCACGCCCTGGTTGGAAGCCTTGTCGGCCGAGGTCGGCGTGCGCTGCAGCTGCGTGCGCACCCACGAGGCGTGCAGCGCGGGCGCGAGCAGCTGCGCGAGATAGGTCTGGCGCGAGCCGACGCTGCCCGGACGGCAGGCGAAGGTGAACAGCGTGAGGGCTCTGCCGTCGGCGTCGTGCACCCCGTGCACCAGGAGCTGCGTGCCGCCGAGGCGCTCGAGCTCGCGCGTGAACGCGCCGCTGCCGAGCGGGTTGGCGGTGACGTCCCAGGTCACGGGCTGGTAGCGGCGCTCTTCCCACGCCTTCAGCAGCGCGGGCGCGACCGAGGTGTCGCGCAGGAAGATGTCGGACAGCGTGGCCGGATCGGGCGTGGTCATGGAGAAGCCGTCGGCGCGGAACGCCGGCGGCTTGCCCAGGCAGAGCGTGCAGATCAGCAGCTCGTGGCGGATCAGGCTCTGCAGCAGCCCCTGCGTCCAGCTGAAGAAGTGCGCGCGGGCGTGCACTCTCAGCGAGGCGTCGAGGTTGAGCACGATCGACTCGATCTGCAGGAAATCGGTAGCGGCGGAGCGAGCCGAATCGTTGAGATTCGTGCTGCCGTCGCCCGGGGCGATCGGCATCGATTGCGGCATCGGCTGCGCCTGCACCGGGCTGGCGGTATTCGTTTCGGCTGTAGTCATAGGCATGGCGGCGCTCAATATAGTCGAGAGTGATTAAGCAATAGTTCGTTAGACGCAGTGGCCAAACGCTAGTCCGGTGGGCCTACGGCGGCGGCCGCGGGCCCACATCAGCGTTGAACCGGGCTCGCCTACGCTGTGGGTGCCTTGCAAGCCACACGCGAAACCCGGACGCGGTTGATGATGCGCAGCCAGCCCGGCCCGGGCCCGCTGCTGCAGGCGGCGCTCGACCCGCTGGTGGCGATCGGCACCTTCGCGGCGGCGGTTGCCTTCTTCGGCGCCACCTTCGACGGCGCCTGCCTGATCCTTGCCCTGCTGGTGTTCGCGATGACCTTCCCCGGCGGGCTGGTGAAGGCGGACGCACGCCGCGGCGAGCACAGCGGCGACCTGATTCTCGATATCGTCACCGGCTGGCTCGCGGTGATCGGCCTGCTCGGCCTGCTCGGCTGGGCCACGCACACCACCGAGGTGTTCGACCAGCGCGTGCTGCTCGCCTGGGCGCTCGCCACCCCCGCGGCGCTGTTCGCCGCGCACCGCCTGCTGCCGGTGGTGCTGCCGCGCGTGCTGGCGGTCGAGGGCATGCGCAAGACGGCGGTGATCGCCGGCGCCAACGACCTCGGCCGCAAGCTCGCCGAGCGCCTCAACGACCCGATGCTCGGCGTGCGCTTCGCCGGCTTCTTCGACGACCGCGCCGCCGGGCGCCTGTCCAACCTGCCCGAGGCGCAGAACCTCGGCGCCCTGAGCCGGCTCGCCGACTACGCGCGCGCGCAGCGCGTCGACGTCATCTACATAGCGCTGCCGATGGCCTCGCAGCCGCGCATCCTGCGCCTGCTCGAGGACCTGCGCGACACCACGGCCTCGATCTACTTCGTGCCCGACATCTTCGTCTCCGACCTGATCCAGGCGCGCGTCGACTCGATCGCCGGGCTGCCGGTGGTCGCGGTGTGCGAGACGCCGTTCTACGGCTTCAACGGCGCGGTCAAGCGGCTGAGCGACGTGGTGCTCGCGAGCCTGATCCTGCTGCTGATCGCGCCGCTGCTCGCCGCCATCGCCATCGGCGTGAAGCGCTCCTCGCCCGGCCCGATCCTGTTCAAGCAGCGCCGCTACGGCGTCGACGGCCGCAAGATCGTGGTCTACAAGTTCCGCTCGATGACCGTGGCCGAGGACGGCGACGTGGTCAGGCAGGCCACCCGCAACGACAGCCGGATTACCAAGTTCGGCGCGTTTCTCCGCCGAACTTCCCTGGACGAGCTGCCGCAGTTCATCAACGTGCTGCAGGGGCGCATGAGCGTGGTCGGCCCGCGCCCGCACGCGGTCGCGCACAACGAGCTCTACCGCAAGCTGATCCGCGGCTACATGATCCGCCACAAGGTGAAGCCCGGCATTACCGGCCTCGCCCAGGTGAACGGCCTGCGCGGCGAGACCGACACCGTCGACAAGATGAAGGCGCGCATCGACTACGACCTCACCTACCTGCGCAACTGGTCGCTGCTGCTCGACCTGCAGATCATCCTGAAGACCGTCGTGGTCGTGCTGGGAAAGGACAAGAATGCGTATTGACCAGCCCTGGTACCTGATCCCGGCCGCGGCCATCGCGCTGCTCATCGTGCTGCTCGGCAGCACGGCGTACACCCTGGCGCAGCCCTGGGACACGCTGTGGAACTTCCTGGCGTATGCGGCGCTCACGCTCGTGCTCTGGATCGCCACCGACGGCAAGCGCCCGTGGCTCGTGCCCGGCGCGGTGATGTTCCTCGGCGCCTGGATGGTCGACCTGGCGGCGGCGGTGCCCGCCGCCGTGGTCACCGCGGGCGCGCTCTCATTCCTGCAAGGAAAGCCAGCATGTGCGGAATCGTCGCCGCGGTAGCGCGGCGCAACGTCGTCCCCATCCTGATCGAAGGGCTGCGGCGGCTGGAGTACCGCGGCTATGACTCGGCCGGGGTGGCGGTGATCAATAGCGGGCTCGAGCGTGTGCGCAGCACCGGCCGGGTTGCCGAGCTGGCAAAACTGGCGGTCGGCCTGCAGGGACAGATCGGCATCGGCCACACGCGCTGGGCCACGCACGGCGTGCCCTCCGAGCGCAACGCCCATCCGCACGTCAGCGGCGGCATCTCGGTGGTGCACAACGGCATCATCGAGAACCACGACGCGATGCGCGCGCAGCTGCGCGCGCAGGGATACGAGTTCACGTCCGACACCGATACCGAAGTGATCGCGCATCTAATTCACTCTTTCGCGGGCCGGGGCCTGTTCGAGGCCACCCGCGCGGCAACCCGCGAGCTGAAAGGCGCCTACGCCATCGCGGTCATCGCCGCCGACGATCCTGCGCGCCTGGTCGTCGCCCGCATGGGCGCGCAGGATCGTCGGCGG
>Ga0247825_10001615_pt1 | contig 14844 bp, 10 predicted proteins | sample 13C_Vanillin_Day_FD_194413 | JGI IMG/M metagenome (GOLD analysis project Ga0247825, IMG submission 194413) | Soil microbial communities from agricultural site in Penn Yan, New York, United States - 13C_Vanillin_Day48 | ecosystem: Environmental > Terrestrial > Soil > Agricultural land | place... | reverse complement strand
CCTGGGGGCCTTGAGGGCCCTGGGGGCCTGCTTCGCCTTGCAGCCCCTGATCTCCCCTGTCTCCCTTCAGGCCCGTCAGGCCCGAATCGCCTTTCTCACCCTGGGTCCCCCGTGGACCGGGGGGGCCCTGCTCTCCTTGAGGGCCGCGTTCGCCCGGTGGTCCACGATCCCCTTCGTCCCCCTTTTCCCCTTCGTGGCAGCCGAAGAGGAGAGAGGACACAACGGCGAGCAGACACATCCACTTACGATTCATTCTCAGCCTCGCTTGGTGAAGCTGGCCCAAAGCCAGACAGCCGCGAAGCTAGAGAAAACCCGGTGACGGAGCGATACCACCAATGTGGTATGCCGAAGACGAAGATGCAGCGCCTACCCCCGCTCTCCATCGTCGTCGGGCCTCGAAATCGGCCCGATCTCGGTGCGTGTCAGCTCGGTGAGCATGCTCTCACCCCACCTGCGCCACTCCTCGAGTGAGAGCTTCGCTCGTCTCTCCTCCAGCATTTTGCGGATCGACTCGTCATGGCGCTGAGCCTGGCGATCAGCGTGTCGAGAACCTCCTGCTGTGGTTCCGTGAGGCGAGTGCTGCCGCACTCTGCTCGGACGGTTGCGCATGGGCCTCGGCCAAGCGCCCCTCGCCGTCCCAGCGAACCAGGAAGGTGATGCCCTTTATGCCAGGGAGAGCAGCCTCGCCGTCCTCGTGGAGTACCTCCAGCGGAAGCCTGAAGGCATGCGCCGCCTGCTGAGCGGAGCCGCACCGGCGCACGAGTTCCGCCGCAGGGGTGAGCCCGCACCTGAGTGCCCCTGGCGCTCGAGCGCGGCCAGCCCACAGCAAACCAACGTGGGCGCTCAGCTTACGCGAGGCGGCAGGTGGCCATGTCTGAAGCCTTCAGACTTGGCGCACCGGATGAGTCATGCCTCCCGCTCGCTCCAAGGCGGTGCGGGAGCTGCGGCCGCGGTACTCCTCCTCATCCTCCTCGTCGTCCTTCTTGTCGTCCTTCTTGTCGTCATCCCCCTTGGCCGGGGGCATGAGCCGGGACAGGCCCGGTTGGATGCTCGGCTGGCTTAGGGCGTCCGCACCCGTCGCGCCAAAGAGGGTGACCAGGGACAGGATGAAGAGCAGGGCGACGGCGAAGGTCTTCATGGGGACGGCTCCGTGCGGGCTTCGTGAGGGTAGGACGGTCCGTCCCCACGTATATTCACCCTGCGGTCAGGTGGCCTGCATTCCGCGGATGTACTTCACCAGCCCATCAATCTGCTCGGCGGTGAGCTTGTCCTTGAACGGCTTCATCTTGGAGTTCTCCTTGGAGCCGTTGGCAATGGAGTCCCTGATCTGCTCGTCCGAGTGCCGCTTCTGCCAGTCGGCGGTGGTGATGTCGGGGATCTTCTCCTTCTCTCCCATCTTGGTCTTCGCCTTGCCGTCATCCCCGTGACACCCCTTGCACTTGGCCTTCCAGGTGTCGGCTGGGGTCTCCTCGGCGTATGCGGCGGCGGACAGAGAGAGGGTCAGAACGAGGGCAAACTTCTTCATCATGGGCACTGCCTCCACGGTGTTTACGGGTTGAATGACTCGCCGGCTCTGACGTGGCCAGCTCAAGGGAACTTCAAAGGCTGAGAGGCCTGGGCGTGCAGCCAGGCCGTCACCGCCTGCAGCTCCTCTTCGGGTAGACGAAGGTGGTCAAAAGCCTCCATCTCGTTGAGCTCGCCGAAGAAGCGAGAGTGGCCAGGTGCGCGGATGAAGGCGTAGGTCCACTCGCGGGAGGCCCAGCCCTTCAGGTCCGGTGCCAGGCCGCTGCCCACCTCGTCGAGCGTGTGGCAGGCGCCGCAGCCCTCGGACTCGAAGAGCTCCTCGCCCTTCTTGGCCAGGGCCGCCGTGACGTCTGGCCGCCCGCCTTGCGAGTAGATGAACTCGGTGAGCGCGTCCGCGGACTCCTGAGGCCCGGTGTAGGGCTCCATGTCGTCGATCTTCGTGTTGCCGAAGAAGTGGGGCGCGCGAGGGTTGCGCAGGAAGCGGGAGATCCAGGCGCGCGAGGCATAGCCCTCCAGGCACGGGCTGCCCGTGTAGGGCACGGTGTCGCAGGCCAGGTGGCACTTCTGACACTGCGTAACGATGACGCGGTGGCCCCAGACGAGCGGATCGTTCCGGTACAGGTCCAATGGGCCGGAGGCGGGGACGCCCCCAAGCGAGGCCAGGCGGCGGGCCTCGACGGCCTCCTCGTGAGCGCGAGCGGCCATGGCAACCACGGCGGAATCGCTCCGATCGGACTGCACGGCCAGGGCTCCGAGCCCGCCCACACCCACCAGGCCAAGGGTGAGGACTCCGGCCAGCATCCGGTGCACCCGGGGCGAGCGGCGCGAGAGGAAGGTGTGCAGGAAGGGCAGCGCGGCCAGGAAGCCCATGGCCAGGCCCGGGAGGATGACGGTCCCCACCAGCTCGGCGCCGCCCTCGAAGTACTTGAGTAGCTGGAAGAGCGGGAGGAAGTACCACTCGGGCCGGGCGAGGTACTGCGAGGACGGATCGGCCGGAGCCTCGAGCGGCGCGCCCAGGCGCCAGGCGAGCATGAAGATGACGCCCACGCCCACCAGGGAGACCACGGTGTCGTAGAGCAGCTGCCGGGGGAAGAAGGGCTCCGCTTTGCGATCCAGCTCCTCGGCGGGCAGGTCCGGCGGGGTGACGCCGTGCTTGCGGAAGAGCGCCACGTGGATGCCGATGACGGCGAAGAGGGCCGCAGGCAGCAGCACGACGTGCAGCGTGTGGAAGCGGGTGAGGGTGAGGTTGCCGTAGGACGTGCCGCCCTGGAGGAACGTCTGCAGCTTGGGGCCGATGACGGGCAGCGTGCCGGCGATGGAGGTGGCCACCTGCGTGGCCCAGTACCCCTTCTGATCCCACGGCAGCAGGTAGCCGGTGAGCGCCAGGCCGAGGATGAGCTGGAACAGCACGAAGCCCGCCAGCCAGTTCAGCTCGCGAGGAGCCCGGAAGGCGCCGGCCCACGCGGTCTGCAGCAGGTGCAGCGCTACGACCACCACGATGGCCGAGGCGCCCCAGTGGTGCACCCCGCGCAGCAGCGAGCCCATCCACACCTGGGTCTCGATGTAGTTGACCGAAGCCCAAGCGTCCGTGGTGGACGGGCTGTAGTACAACTCGAGCGCGATGCCCGTGACGGCCTGCACCAGGATGAGGACGGTGACGGCCGAGCCGAAGACGTAGCGCCAGCGGGCGCCGCCGGGCACGCGCTCCTGCAGCGCCATGTGCAGCAGGGCGCGATGACCTGTCCTGGAGTCCAGCCAGGCTTCGAGACGTTTGAACATTTAGGGCCTCACACCACTTCCCGCTCGGGGGTGCCCTGCTTGAAGCGCTGGTAGTGGATCAGCACCTGATCACCCCGCACCTCCACCTTGAGAGGATCCATGCCGCGGGGGGCGGGGCCCTCCTCGCGGCTGCCCGCGAGCGAGAAGGCGGAGGTGTGGCATGGGCATGCAAACTTGTTGCGCTGCTTGTCCAGGTTCACGCCGCAGCCCAGGTGGGGGCAGATGGTGGACAAGGCGATGAAGGTGCCATCCGCCTGGCGCGTCACCCAGGCCGCGCCCACGGTGGTGGCCTCGGAGCGGCTCCAGGCATCCGTGACGGAGCGGATGATCTCCACGCGGCGGGGCACGCCCACGGTGAACTCGGAGACGCTGCCCACCGGGACGGGGGCGTCCGCCGCGTCCTTCTGGGGCGAGGTGCGCAGCGGGGAGAAGAGGCTGCCCAGCACCGGCACGGAGGCGAGTGCCGCGATGGCGCCCCCCAGCAACACGGTCAGGGCGCCGAGAAAGCCTCGGCGAGTCGGAGGTGAAGAGGAAGGCTCGGACATGGACGGCGGCGAGTATAGGGGGCTGTTCAGCGACGAACCATTCTCGCGTTTGACAAGTGTCCCAGGGTCATTTATTAAGTGACCCAAGGTCATTGATCGGAGGGGTTCTCATGAACATGACGAGCGCGGCGCTTCTACTGAGGGTGTGCCTGGGCACCATGCCTGCGGATGCTCCCTTGCTGCTGGCCCAGGAAGAGTCCGCGCGGGCAGCTCCCTCGCAGGCGCTGTCCATGCCTGCACCGGCCTCTCCGGGCGCGCCCTCCTCCTCGGTGCTCATGGTGTCCCAGATGGAGAGTTACCTGGACGCGGAGCGCTCGGAGAGCAAGCTGTTCGTCGGGATGGGAGCGCTCTCGATCGCGGGTGGAGCGGTGGCACTGGCCGCCTCGGATCGTGACTTCCTGAGGGGCGCCAGCCTCCCGTTGATGGGCGTGGGGCTCATCCAGCTCGTGGTGGGGGGCTCTGTCTGGTGGCGCACGGAGGAGCAGAAGGCTCAGCTCCGCACGCTCATCCTCTCGGACCCCTCCCGGTACGTCTCCGAGGAGTCCGCGCGGATGAAGCAGGTCAACGACAACTTCGTCATCTATCGCTGGACGGAGATCTCCTTGCTCGGAGCGGGCGCGGCAACGGCGGGAGCGGGCTACGCGCTGGACAAGGACTTCGTCACCGGGCTGGGCGTGGGGCTTGCCTTCCAGAGCGCGGTGATGCTGGCGCTGGACTACTTCGCCGAGAAGCGCGGCAACGAATACGCGAGCCAGGTGGCGGGATTTCGCTTCTGAGCGGTGCCAGGCGCGTCCTCTGGAGAACATTGCCCCGGGGCATGCTGCCCTCCACGCCACCTGATGATTACTCCTCCCCAAAAGGCGTGGTTCGGGGTGGAGTGGGGGCATGGCTGGGCGGGTACGGATCTGGGGTGGAGTGCTGCTGGTTGCCGCATGCTTGATGGCGCTGCGGTGCAGTCCCTCGACAACGGAGATGGCGGAGAGACCCGAGGCACCGCTGCCTCCAACTCCCGAGTCTCCCAGTGCGCCAGCGCCCTCACCGGATGACGGAGGAACGGCGGCTCCTCCGGATGCTGGGACTCCCGAGCCACCACGTGCCACCCGCTGTGCTCCCGAGGGTGGGGGCCGGCACTGGGTGTTGGAAGGCGAGACGCTGACCGTGACGTTGCGCTGCGCAGAGGGGCTCTCCGGACCGGAGCTGCGCTTCACCGTGTCACCACTGCCTCCGGGAGCGAGCGTGGACGAGGCGGCAGGCACCTTCCGGTGGACGCCGGCGCGGGATCAGGCCGCCGTCTGGACGCTTACCCTCACCGAGCGCACCACGGGGGAGACCGGGACGCTCGAGGTGGGCGTGGTGGACAACTGGCAGGCGCGGGGCAACGTCCCCATCACCGAGCCGGAGAAGTACACCGAGGAGTACGGGCTGCCCGTCTTCCAACTGTTCTTCGAGGGCCAGCTCACCGCGGGCGGCTACCGCCCGGCGGAGCTCGTGTACCGCGGCCATCGCTATGTCATGGAGGCGCAGTACCGGGGCGCCACCTCCAGCGTGTTCCCCAAGCGCAGCCTCACCTTCAAGTTCCCGAACACGGATCTGTTCAATGAGCCCAGCCAGGCGGATGGCTTCACGGGCCGGAAGCGCGTGGTGCTCATCACCCACTTCAATGAGAACTCGTACCTGCGGCCGCGGATCGCCTTCGAGCTGTGGAACCGCATGTCGCCGGACCACATCCAGATCAAGACGTACAGCGCGGTGCTCTACATGAACGGGCGCTACTGGGGCATCTTCACCGTGTCCGATCACGTGGATGACGAGCTGATGGCGCTGCACGGCCTGTCCAAGACGGGAGATCTCTTCAAGGCCGTGGATGCCGACGCGAACTTCTCGCGGCTCGACGCTGACGGCCAGCCGAAGGAGACGCTGCATCAGGGCTTCGAGAAGAAGGAGGGCAAGCCCGAGGAAGGCTGGCCCACGGCCTTCGAGGGGCTGGACGCGCTGACGGCCTTCATCGCCGACACGTCCGGCACCGCGTTCCGCGAGACGCGCGCCCAGCACCTGAACCCCCAGGACTATGAGGACTGGTGGATCCTCAACACGCTGATTCTCGGGACGGACTCAGGCGCGAAGAACGCCTACCACTACCAGGTCCGCGAGCCGCGCCGCCCGTTCCGCTTCGTCCCGTGGGACCTGGACGCCAGCTTTGGACAGGGCTGGGACACGCGGCGTCACCCGGCCACCGAGCTCAGGGACTTCGCGAGAGACAACCTCCTGTTCTCCCGGATGCTGCAGGACCCGGCCATCGCAGGGCCCATGCGCGAGCGCTACCGCCAGCTGCTGCACGGCCCGCTGGCCAAGGCAGAGGTGCTCCAGCTCATCGACGGGTATGCCCACGAGCTCGACGCCGCGGCCCGGCGCGACGAGGCGCGCTGGGGACCGCAGTACCGCACCTTCGAGCGCTGGGCCGACCGCACCGACTTCACCTCCTGGGAGCAGGAGGTGGACTACATCCGCCAGTGGGTGGACCAGCGCTGGGAGCTGCTGGAGCGCCAGCTGCCGTAGCGCCAGCTACCTCGCGTGGGTGACGACGTCCTCGCGGACCTTGCTGACGATGCCCTGCCAGTTGCCGTTGGCGCCGTGGCCGTAGGCCTCGCCGTCGTCGCGGAACTGCACCGTGTGGTAGCTCCACTTGGGGAAGTTGCCCTCGCACACGCCCGAGCCCGTCGTCAGGTCGTTGCAGAACCAGTCGGACGGGTTGCACCACGCCCCGCCCGCGCTGCCCGCGACGCCGCCCGTGGAGTGGTAGGCCACCGCCTCGTCATCCTGCCCCGGGAGGATGCCCGAGTAGAACGTGCCCTTGGCGCCCGCGAACATGTAGAACCACACCGAGCGCGTGGTGTTGTGGTTGTAGAGCGCGCGCGCCGTGGTGGTGACCAGGTCGCCCACGATGGCATCGCCCGTGGCCCACTCACCCTTGTCCGCCAGCTCGCTGCCGCCGCCCGCGCCCGAGGCCACGTTCACCCACTTGATGTTCCAGCCCACCTGCGTGGTGCCATCCGTGTTACCGCAGACGCCGCTGGAGTTGGGGGTGGCGTTCTTCTTGTAGCGCGCGGAGCCACCGTAGAGGGCCAGCGCGTAGCCGATCTGGAGATCACCCGCGCTGTGCACGGCGATGTAGCACCAGTTGTTGCCCGTGCAGAAGCAGTCCAGCGCGTCGCGGATGCGGTAGTTCTGGTTGCCGATCTTCTGCCGCCCATCCCAGTTGACGGCCTTCTTGTTTACGCCGGCCGCCGTGGAGCTGGGGCCCCAGTTGGAGAAGTCTGCGTAGTTGCCGGCCTGCGTCCCACCGCCGTTCTTCCCGTGGATCCACAGCGTGTAGTTGGTAGCGAAGGCTTGAGGTGCGGCAAGGAGGGTGAGCGCAAGCGAAGTGGCGAGCGCCGTGTGGAGGGAGAGCGGCATGGAGGCTCCGGGGGATGGGGGAAAAGCGGCTCGCTCCGCGGCAAGCCAAGCGAGTTATCGGAAACTGAGAGTGGGAGTTGCCGTGAGAGCCTGGGTTTGTGTCGCTCGAGCGAGGGAGCCATCGCCCCCATGGCAATGATCCAGTTCACTCGTAACTACACCGACCGATCCAACGACCAGGGCTTCCAGCTCGAGTTCCACTGCGACAAGTGCGGTGCGGAGATGGCCGCCAAGGCGAAGTTCTGCCCGGAGTGCGGAACGCCCCGAGCCTGAGCCGGGCCAGTGGATCCCCGCAGACACGACGGGCGGCCCTCTTGCGAGAGCCGCCCGTTCGCTTTCTTCACCTGGCTCCGGGACTACGGCCGGGTGTAGTTGATGGACAGGTTGTAGCTGGCGTTGCCGTTGCCCGCGCCACGGACCATGATGTACGCGCTGCTCTGGCCCGCGGGCACCGTCAGCGTGCACGTCTCGGAGGCCCCATTGGTGGCCGGGCGGCAGTCAAAGGCGGACGTGGTGGGGGCCGCGCCGAAGCGCACGTACAGGTCGGGGTTGCGCGTGCCCGTCATGACCACCCTGAACTGGGTGCCCGCCAGCACGCTGTACGGCCCGTGGTGCCTGTTCGTGTTCTTGGACACGCTGCCGCTGGCTATCTCCGACACCGGCGTGCCACCGCCGCCACCGCCGCCGCCGTACGTGCCCGTGAGGCTCACGCCCGAGTACGAGGAGTAGGCGTGCAGCATCACGTACCACGTGCCCTCCTGCGGGTTGGTGAAGGAGCACGTCTCCGCGCTGCCGCCCGTGTACGGACGGCAGTCGTAGGCGCTCGCGGATGGCACCGCGCCGCGCCGCACGTAGAGATCCATGTCACCCGTGCCGCCGGTGGTCTGGAACGTCAGCGTGGACTGCCCGGCGGGCACCTCGAGCGTGTAGTACTTCTTGTTGCCCGTGCTGCCCGACAGGCCCGTCACCGGCACGCCGTTGGTCAGCGGCGTCGTCACCGGCGGCGGAGGAGGCACGCCCACCGCCAGCCACGCGTCCGTCACCGCCTGCACCGTGGCCGCGTCGTAGCCCAGCGCCTGCGCCGCCTGTACCATGTACGCCTTCGCCTGCTCGAAGGTGGTGCTCGGCGTGAACAGGTCCGTGTTCGCCTTGTAGAAGATGCGGGCGGCCTTCTCCGGGCCAATGGCCGCCACGTTGAGGGCCGTCTTGCCGCGCGGGTGCGTGCCGCCCTTGGAGAGCATCGCGAACACCAGGTTGCTGATGCCCGAGCTGTAGTGCACGTCCTGCCCGGCGTAGTCCCCGTAGAAGTCCAGCGAGACGCCGTCCCGGGCCGGGTCATCCATGTAGCGGAGCGCATCCCCCGCCGTGCCCGGCGTCCAGATGTCCTCGCCGATCTTGAAGACGTCCGCGTCCACAGCCCAGCCGCGCGTCCAGCTCTCGCACACGCCCGCGAAGATGTCCGAGAAGCTCTCGTTCAGGCCGCCTGACTCGCCCGAGTAGATGAGGTCCGACTCGCTGTCCGTCACCGCGTGGCTCAGCTCGTGGACCGTCACGTCCAGGTCCTTGCCCAGCTCGATGGAGTCCACGCCGTTGCCGTCGCCGTACACCATCTGCGTGCCGTCCCAGTAGGCGTTCACGTAGTTGGTGCTGTAGTGCACCGTGCTGATCAGCGCGGCGCCCGCGTTGTCGTACGAGTCTCGGCCGAAGAGCGTGTTGTAGCAGTTGTACGTCACGCCCAGCTGGTCGTAGTTCATGTCGATGTGGGCATCACCCACCGGCGCCTGTCCCTCGGAGCGCCTGAGCGTGCCCGGCGTGCTGGTGCCGTTGTTGGCCGAGTACACCCGGCGGTTGAGCGCCGAGTGGACCTGCGGGTGCACCGCCAGGATGCCGCTGCGCTGCGCGTCCACATAGACGAGATCATCCGCCTGCATGCCGCTGCGCTCGCCCTTCACCCGCACCTGCCAGGCCAGCTGGAGCTGCTTGCTGCCCTCGGGGCGCAGGTAGACCAGCGTGGGGGCGCCGTCAGCGCGGCCGTCCGCCAGGGAATCCACGGCCACCTTCAGCGCGGCCTCGGAGGCCACCTTCGCCTGGGCCGGCACGTCCCTACCACCGTGAGCCGAGCCGTTGGCCGCATAGACCAGGCCCTCGGGATTCACGTGCAGGATGAGCTCGCCGCCCACCACCTTCAGGCCGTTGAGCGTCTGCTGGAAGCGCAGGTGCTGGTGGCCCTGGCTGTCCACCGAGGACTTGCGGAACACCAGATCGTTGCCGTTGAGCCGGAACGCCGGGGCGATGTCGTTGATCGCCAGCCGGGCCGCATCGCCGTCCTCGCGCGCGCGCTGCTCCGAGAACCGGGGTACCTCGCCCAGCCGGCCCTCGATGTAGAAGGGTACGCCTTCCTCCGTGTTCGCGACCACCCGGGCCTGCTGGAAGCGGGCCAGCGCGGACTGGATGTCCGCATCCTTGGCGGGAAGCATCGGTGCCTGCTGCTCCTGCGTGGAACCGCATGCGGCCAGGCTCGCGCCCAGCCAGGCCGCACAGACTGCCTTCAAGAGCCGACTGCTCATCGTCACCTCAGTGAGGAAGGGGGATTCTCATTCTTTGACATAATGGGAACTCCGTAATCAACTGTGATGAGTGAAATTCTGGTTTCCCCTTTGTGGTCAAAGAGTGTGGGGTGAGGTAGCCCTTCTTCAGTGGGAAGGAGCAGGGGTGACGCGTGCGGGTGTGGCCAGCTCCCGCTCGCGGAGCCGTGAGGCGATGGCGCGCTCACACGCATCAGCGTGATCGAGGAAGGCGAAGTGGCCGCTGTCGAGCTCGAAGTAGGTCGCGAGCTTCTCCGCGCGCTCCGGTTATGGCTGCAGCCTGCCTCTCTCCCAGGGGGCTGTGGCCCGCAGGAGCTTGACTCGACCAGGAGGTTCGAGCCCTGCAGCGCCCCGGCCGCTTACTCCTGACGTACTTCCGCTTTGCGGTGCGCGACTACCTCTATGCGCGCATGCGCGGGGTGCGAGAGAAGGCCCTGGTCCCTGCCTGGTGAGGCTTTGCGTGACGTTGGTGGCGCTGCGGCTGGACTGGGAGCTGCGGGGCGGGCTGCCGAGAAGCGCGCTGAATCCTCCCAAGGAAAACCCCTCGCTGATCAGCGCCTACCTGATTACCTGTAGCTGAGCTGAGGAGCACCGCGCGGAATTTCGCGCCCACGGTGAAAGCTTTTGCTTAGGGCCAGACAGAAATTCCTGACCACAATAAAACACTTCAGGGTGCACATTGCAGAGGGATCCATGCCGGGTATCTTCGCCAGCGCGTGCGCGGGAGGGCTGGATCCCAGCGCACGAGCACCGCTGAAGTGGAGGCTTCCTCTTTATGAAAATGCATCGACTGCTTCACGCCGCGTTGCTCGCGTCGGTCCTGGTGACCGCGGCTGCGTGCGGCGACTCGGATCCTCAGGTGAACCCGGACCCGCAGCCGCTGCCCACGGATCCGAATGATCCGAACAACGCTACCAAGGACACCGACTGTGACGGCCTGAGCGACAAGATCGAGTTCGAGACGGATCGGGGCGGCAAGAAGACGCACCCGGGCCTGCAGGACACCGACGGTGACGGGCTGCCGGATGGGCTCGAGCTGGGCATCGACACGCCGGTGCCGGGCACCAACTGCATCCTGCCGAAGGATGCGAGCGCGGTGCTGAAGACCGACCCGACGAACCCGGACACGGACGGCGACGGCCTCAAGGATGGCGTCGAGGACTCGAACAAGAACGGCAAGGCGGACGACACGGAGACCCACCCGCTGCTCAAGGACACCGACTGTGATGGGTTGATCGATGGCCCGAGCGCAGGGGGCTTCAAGGGAGAGGACGAGAACGCCAACGGCGTGGTGGATGCCGGCGAGCCGGATCCGCGCAAGTCGGACACGGATGGCGACGGCCTCTTGGACGGCATTGAGCTGGGCGTCACCACGAATCCGGATCCGGCCACCTGCACCGGCTTCAAGCCCGACGCGAACCCTGGCACGACGACGAACCCCACCAACCCGGACTCTGACGGGGATGGCGTGAGTGACGGCGCCGAGGACACCAACCAGAACGGCGCGGTGGACCAGGGCGAGCTGGATCCGCGGGCGGGTGACGCGACGGGCCCCGTGGGCCAGGTGTGCACCACGGCCAACCTTCGCCCGGTGTCGTTCAAGGATGAGAGCGGGCCGGACATCAAGCTGGCGCTGCCTCCCTCCTTCACGGAGGTGACCCCGATCACGATGGGCGGCGAGGTGGGCGGCGATGTGGCAGGCCTGGTGGGCTACGACAAGGACAACAAGGTCGCTTTCCTCGTCTTCCGGCGCTCCGCGCCCACGGGGGCCACGGATCCGCTCGGCGACGAGGAGGCCCTGCGGTCCGCCATCGAGGGCACTGGCGCCCTGCGCAACCGCACCGCTCAGCGCTTTCAGACGTGGGATAACTACAGCGCCGTGCAGGCCTTCTATGATCAGACGGGCCCCACCACGGACCTCAAGCGCCGCACCGATCAGCTCGTGGATGCGCTGGTGCCCGGCAGCACGGGCCGCCTGAGCGCGGAGGCGGCGGGTGTCAACGGTGACTTCCGTCTGCAGACGCTCTTCGTCCACCGCTCGGACCAGAGCGTGGTGGTGCTCATCGCAGTGACGCAGCTGGCGGGAGTCACGGGGGAGAACCGCAGCTCGCCGGCGGTCTTCTCGGCCAGGGATCTGTCGGACGGCTCCGCGCTGGCCCAGTTCGGCGAGCCTACCGCTGTCCAGTGCGAGCGCTTCCAGCTGCAGTCGGCGAAGGTGGACTTCCTCTTCGTCGTGGACGACAGCGGCTCGATGCAGAGCTCGCAGACGTCGCTGGCCACCGCCGCGCAGGCCGCGGTGGATGCCCTCAACGCCTCGTCGCTGGACTGGCGCATGGCGATGGTGACCTCCAGCTACCACATTGGTGGTGAGCCCAACTCGGGCAAGCTGCGAAAGTTCACCCGCAACCTGAACAAGGTGAGGTCGTGGCTCACGCAGGGCAGCACCTGCTCTTCCGGCGTCTGCAGCGGAGTGCCCAACACGCCCGAGGCCGCGCAATGCCCGGGGGACACCTCAGAGGGCTCGAACGGTGGGTGCTGGATCAACACCACGGGCAGCGGCAATGAGGGCGTGCTCGGGGCGGCCCGGAAGGCCGTTGATGATCTCACGCCGGGCACCGAGCCGGGAGCGTCCGAGTCTCTCTCCTTGGCTCGCAAGGACGCCAGCCTCGTGGTGGTCATCCTGGCGGACGCGGATGATCAGACCACCGGGTACACCGCGACCGCGGGAGCCTGCGGCTCGGGTGGCAATGTCGATCGGCCAGGCAGCGCCTGCGAGAACGTCCAGACCTTCGTCAACTTCTTCGGCAACGTCTCCTCCGCGACGCCGCCCACGAACGAGACGGGCAAGCTCATCACCGTGCATGGCATCGTGTGCCCCTCTGGCAGCAACTGCGGGTGTGACAGCAATGGCGCGAACTGCGAGTTCAACCCGAAGCCGGCCAACGGAGGACAGCGCCACGCCGCGGTCATCAACGCCACGGGCGGCGTGAACGGCTCCATCATCAACCTCAACTCCATCCAGGCCTCCATGGACGCGATCATCTCCGACGCCATCGGCAACGCGGGCTACAAGACGCTCAAGCCGCCCATCGGCGCCTCCATCAAGGTGGCCATTGACCGGGTGAGCAACCCGACGGTGTGCTCGGCCAACAACATCCCGCGCAGCACGGTGAACGGCTTCGACTTCGACGGCAGCGCGCGGACGATCTCGTTCTTCGGCGCGTGCCGACCGGCGGACCAGAGCTCTCAGGCCGCTGTGTCGTACCAGTACTGGATCAACGCCGTGAGCGATCCGAACGGCGGCGTGCCGTGCAAGGACGACCCGAACCACAGCCCGACGGAGCCGGATCACTGCGCCGGCCCCACGCTGGGCTGCAACAGCTCGGGCACCCAGTGCGTGTGCAACCCGAACTGCGGCGGCACCTGCGGCGCGGGCACGGCCTGCGACATGAGCACCTGCTCGTGTGAGGTGATCATCGGCTAGCGCCGGATGGGAGCTCAGGCCCCTTCTCCGCTACCTCAGGCGGGGGAGGGGCCTTTCCATTGCCGCGCATGGCAGGGAACAGGGGCGGTGTTACTTGCCTGCCTGCTTGAAGAGGAATGGGTAGCTGACGACCACCCTGCCGCCCCCCTTGGGCTTGGGGAACTGCCAGAGGCGCACGCGGCTGGCCACGCAGAGATCCAGCTCCTTGCTGCCCGTGGAGGTCTGCGTCACCTTCGACTCGAGCACCTGGCCATCGGGCCCGATGGTGAACTGGGTCTGCACCGTGCCACCCAGCTCCGGGTACAGGTTCAGCAGGCTCTCGAAGCAGGCGCGGATCTGCCCCTTGTTGTCCTGGATGACCTTGCGGACGAGCTCCCGGTCCAGCGTGCCGTCATTGACCTTGAACTCGACGGGCGCGATGGCGGGATCCACGCTCACCTTGCCGGAGAGGCCACCCGTCCGCTGGCCGTAGTTCTTGTCGCCACCCGCGCGGCCAGGGGTGAAGATGCTGTCGAGGCCGATGGTGCTGCCACCCGTGCTGCCCGGATTGCCCGAGCCCGGCTTCGTCACGAGCGCGTTGAGGCTGCTTGGGTTCCCCACCGCGGCGGTGACGTTGCTGATCGCGTTGCGGAGCTCGTTGTTCCTACCCCGAGAGTTGAAGAGGGAGGCGACGCCCTTGCCCTGGCCGCTGAAGAGATCCTTCACCATGCGCTCCGCCTTGTCCCTGGGGTTCGAGGGACCAGAGTCAGACAGCGGCCGATCCACGGGCTTGCGAGGCAGCTTCTTCACAGGCTCGCTGGCCTGGGCGACCGGCTGAGGCTGCTTCGGCTTCTGCGCGTTGAGCTGCGCGAGGAACCGGTTCTGCTGCGGCTCGGGCGGCTTGATAATCAGCTTGGTCAGTCGCGTCGTGTCGCCGTTGAGCTCGTCGGTGAAGGCCTCGCTGTTCTCGGTCCGGTTCAGGGCTCCGATGACGAACATGGTGCTGGCGAAGAGCATCAGCAGGAAGATGTTCAGCGCCCGGTAGTCCACCGAGTCGCTCAGCGGGACGTACACCCGCTTGGGCACGGGCTGGAAGCACACCTCCAGCGTCACGCCGCCCAGATCCGCCCAGAGGACGTCATCGTGATCGAGCGCCAGCGTGTACGCAGAGTCCTCGTGAGAGGCCTGGCCGGACTCGATGACTGCCTCGAGGCTGAGGGTCTCAGCGCCGCGGATGAGCTCGCCCTTCATCTTCCCCGTGAAGCAGACGGTGTACGTCTGCCCATCTGTGCGCAGCACCTCCAAGCTCGGGCTGCCGAGCCGGGAGTCGCCCATGACGAAGTCCACGCCCGCGGCCGTGCCCACGCTGAACGAGTTCTTCTGGCCCGGAGGCAGGAAGAACTCGCCCACGCGCTGGTCACCCCACACGAAGCTCAGGGACACGCCCAGCGGTCCGCTCGGCTTGTTCCGGCGCACGGGGTGCACGGGAGGCAGA
>Ga0247825_10001614_pt1 | contig 14846 bp, 14 predicted proteins | sample 13C_Vanillin_Day_FD_194413 | JGI IMG/M metagenome (GOLD analysis project Ga0247825, IMG submission 194413) | Soil microbial communities from agricultural site in Penn Yan, New York, United States - 13C_Vanillin_Day48 | ecosystem: Environmental > Terrestrial > Soil > Agricultural land | place... | reverse complement strand
TGGCCACCTGAGAAGCCTCGCCGTGGTTTGAGGTGCCCGGGGCACGGGCAGGCCACTCGAACGAAGGAAGGCGACCCACGTCTCCAATGCTGCAGCGAGTCGTGGCCGCAAGAATATCGGACAGTCACAATCCTCCGAGGACTGGGCGGTCGACGACCCGAAGAAGCGTGCCAAAGATCTGGATTGGAAGGTTATTCGAAGCTGAACAAGAAGTATCTCATCGACGAGCTTCGCAATCACTAGCCGGGCGAGCGTACATCAATCCACCTGAAACAGAGAACGACGACCGACCACATCGACATGAACTTCGGTCGGTGCCCTCGGTCGCCTCTCACCTGCGTCGGCGATGACCATTACCCGATCCGCGGAGCGTCAATCATTGACGCCGGCACCAGGGTTGGTGCGGAGCGTTCGCTGCTCGTCCGGTTGCCGGACCTGAATCCGTCCGCCCCGCACCCGGGCCTCGAACACCTGCCGCGGTCGGGGCGCAGGACCGCGCATTACCCGTCCGTCCACGACACGGAAACGGGCCGGTTCAGCAGAGGGCTCCGTCCATCAGTGCACTCGAGCCCCGAGCCCCGAGCCCTGCCGTATCCAATCGAATTGTGAATCGTCTGGAGCCAGAGGTCGGCCATGACGTGCACCCTGCGGGCACACGTGGAGGGTGTGCAGTGCGTTGGGCCGTATCGCGGAGCAAAACGGCGGTGCTGGTCGGCACGGCCGGCGTTCGGTCAACGCCGAAAGCGAGCGCGGGCAGCAGCGCTGAAGGCCAGGATGTGAGGTGTGCCCACACCGCGAGACTATGACGCCGACCCTGGCCGGTTTCGGCGCCCTGTCCGTCTCACCGCGGCCCATGTCCGGCCCGGAGCGGACCTGCACGCCCGGATCGTGCGTCTGCTGCTCGACGCCGGGGCCGCTCGCGTGCTGGACATCGGCTGTGGTGACGGGGCATTGGCCCGGTCCGCGGTCGGCAGCGCGTTACGGGTGTTCGGCATCGATGCCGCGACGGCGATGACAGCAGCGGCGGTGCGGCGCTGCCCGGTGGCGCGAGGCGATGTCATCGCACTGCCCGTCGCGGACGCCGCAGCCGACGCCGTCGTCGCGGTCAACGTCTTGGACCACCTCGACCGGCCCGAGCTGGGCCTGCGCGAGGCCTACCGTGTGTTGCGCCCGGACGGGCTGTTCATCGCCGGCACGATCTCCAGGGTGGATTCCCCGGAGTTGGCGCCGTTCTGGCAACCGGAGCCGACACCGTTCGATGCAGAGGACGCTCAACAGCTGGTCGCCGCCGCCTTCGGGGCGGCTGAGACCGAGCCCTGGGACGCGTCGCTCATCACGCTGCCCGACCGGGACGCTGTGCGGGACTTCCTTCAGGCACGCCTGGTGCCGCACCACCGGGCAGAGCTTCTCGCCGATGCGCTGGCCGACCGCGGGCCCCTGCCGCTGCCGTTGACCAAACGCTGAGCACTCATACTCGCCCGACGCGCATCGTGACCGCCTCATGCGACAGATTCATGACGACGTGCTGTCCCGCAAGGGATCGTCATCCGGGTGTTAGTCGTGTCGCTCTGTGAGGAAGTATCCGAGGGCGAGGACGGGCAGGACGGCCCCGGTCAGTGCGGCGGCTGTCCATCCGTGGTGGGCGTAGACGAATCCGCCGAGTGCTGAGCCGACTCCGCCCCCGACGAAGAATATGGCCATGTAGAGGCCGTTGAGGCGGGCCCGTAGTTGGGGTCCGAGGCTGTAGATGGCGCGTTGTCCGAGCACCACATTGGTCATGACACCGAAGTCGAGCAGAATTGCCGCACCGACGAGGATTGAGAGCCCGAGGGCGGATCCGGCGGGGGCGAGGGCCGCGGCCAGCAGTGCAATCAGGACGCAGCCGATGGCGATCCGCGTCCATGACCGGGTTCGGTTGCGGTCGGCCATTCTGCCGGCGATCGGTGATGCGATGGCTCCGGCGGCTCCGGCGAGGGCGAACAGTGCGACTCCGCTCTGGGACATCTCGAACGCGTCGCTGGTCAGCAGCAGCGGAACGACGGTCCAGAAGAGGCTGAACGACCCGAACAGGCAGGCGTGGTAAAGCGCGCGGCGACGCAGGACCGGGATGTCGCGCACGAGGCGAGGTAGGGATGCCAGCAGTGCGCGGTAGCCCGCGGTGTGTTCGGGCCGCCGGGCGGGCATCGTGAATCGGATCGCGGCGCCGATCATCACGACGAGGAGGGCGGACAGCACGTAGACGGCCCGCCAGGACCACAGGCTCGCAATCAGGCTCGCGGCAGGGCGGGCCAGCATGATTCCGATCGTGAGTCCGCCCATGACCGTGCCGATGACCCGGCCGCGCTGGTGTTCGGGGGCATAGTGCGAGGTGAAGGGAACCAACACCTGGACTGCGACCGCGGCGAGCCCGATGAGTGCGGAGATCACCAGGAAGACAATCGGCGCCGTCACGAGGGCCGCTGCGATGAGGACCACCGTTTCGGCGGCCAGCAGGACCGTTACCAGGGTGCGGTTCTCGTAGAGATCACCGAGTGGCACGACGAGGAGAAGCCCTACGCCGTAGCCGATCTGGGTGAGTGTGACGATCAGCCCCGCTGACTGGGCAGGTAGGCCTAGCGATGCACTGATCTCGCCGATCAGGGGCTGCGAGTAGTAGAGATTGGCGACCACCACTGCGCAGGCAGTCGCGATCAGCAGCACCAGCCAGGTCGGCATGGCCGCACGGGTCCCGGTGGCCGGGGTGGTATCGGCTCGGGGCATCGAGGTTCCTCTCGGCAGCGACAGGTGTGCACGCCGTCGGACAGTTATTCACGGAAGGTGGTGCGCGCACCACGCAGCCCAGAGGTCGCCCTCAGGGGGCGGTGCAGGCGACTCACCGGCAGGCAGCGATCAGGCGGAGGTGATCGCCGGGGTGTTGGGGGGACAGGCTGGCGGGTTTACCTGAACGTGGGCAGATGGGTGCGGCCCTGGCCGCTGCCGTTGGCGGTTCGCATCGCGTCGAGTAGCGATTTGACGTCGGCGGTGTGGGTCGCGCTGTCGAAGACGAACCAGACGCCGCGGGCGGGAACCGTGCCCGGGTTGTAGAACAGGTGTGGCCGGCTCGAGTCGAAGCAGAACGAATCGCCGGGGCCCAGATCGTGTTCGTCGAAGTCGAGCCGGAGCCGCAGCGTGCCTTCGAGGATGTACGCGAACTCGGCTCCGTCGTGGCGCATCTGTTTGCCGTCGACCGAGCTGGAGGCGCCGACCTCGTAGGTGACGTAGAGCGGTTCGATCTCGGTGCGCCCCCCGGTGGCCAGCCGCTGCCAGGTGACCCCGTTTTCCATTTCGAGGACGGGATTGTCTGCGGCGCGCTGGATACCGGCCGCCGCGTCGCGGTTCTGCGGGAGCTCGACGTCGAGACCGCTGCGACCGGACACTATTTGGTCGAGGGAGACCTCGAGCACGGTCGCGAGACCGAAGAGCGTTTTCACCGACGGCTGGGTTTTTCCGTTCTCGACCTGCGAGAGCAGGCTGGTGGAGATGCCGAGCTGATCGGCGATCTGGCGCAGTGACAGTTTCTTGTCCAGGCGGGCCCGCTTCAAGGCCACGCCGATTTCCTCTTCCACCACTGTGCCCCGTTCTGTGTGTCTGACGCTCGATATCCACTCTGGCTTAACTCCGGCAGTGGTGCAACACCGCAGTTCATCGCCCGATGTTGACATTCACACTACACGACTTGCATGATTGGAGTCACAGATTTAAGCCAGGATGAATTATTGAGTTGGTCGGTCTGGCATCGTCGTAAACCTGCGCTACGTCGCAGGATGCAACCCATCCAACCCCCTCTGGAAGGAAGAATTGATAGTGAGCAAGATCGAATTGATCGCTGGAACGTGGACGACCGCTGGTGACGCCGACGCCGGCAACGCTGAGAACGATCGCAGTCCGCACAGCTTCCAGGAGCGCATCGAGGTTGCCGCGAAGGCCGGATTCACCGGCGTGGGCATTGGTTACCTGGATCTTCTAGACGCCGAGCAGCAGTACGGGTTCCCCACCGTCAAGACCATGCTCGCCGACAACGGCATCGCTCACCTCGAGCTCGAGTTCCTGGAGAACTGGTTTCTCACCGACGACCGCCGGGCGGCCGCGGACGAGATTCGCGCGAACATGTTCCGGGCCGCCGAAGCCCTCGGCGCCCGCCACATCAAGGTCGGCGGCGACTTCAGCGGTGGTGAATTCGATGCGGACCACATGGCGGCCGAGTTCGTGAAGCTCTGCACCGACGCTGCAAATGCCGGTACCACGGTGGTGTTCGAGCCGATGCCGTTCGTGAACGTCAAGACGCCGCAGCAGGCACTCGAGTTCATCGCCAAGGCCGATCATCCCGCTGGCGGGTTGTTGATCGACATTTGGCACGTCGCCCGCGCCGGCGTCGACTTCGACACTCTCGCCGACATCCCGGCGAAGTATATCTTCGACGTCGAACTCGACGATGCTCCATTGACGTTCGAAGGTGACCTCATCGCCGACACCTTCAACGGTCGCCGGCTTCCCGGTGAGGGCGAACTCGACATCCAAGGCTTCGTCGACGCCATCCGTAAGACCGGCTACGACGGAATCTACGGCGTGGAGATCCTGTCCGCCGCGTACCGCAAGCTCCCGATCGGCGAGGCCGTTCCCGCCGCCTATGAAGCGTCGATGAAGTACCTGCGCTGACCTGGCCTGATACGGATCGAATACCGAAAGAAGAGGACATCGCAATGGCGCGGTTGGATCAGAAGGTAGCTATCGTCACCGGCGGAGCTCGCGGTATCGGCCGCGCCACGGCGGAACTGTTCGCCGAGGAAGGCGCGAGGGTGGTGGTCGGCGACCTGCGCGAGCCGGAGCCGTTCGATCACCCGAACATCACCTTCACGCCCCTAGACGTCACCCAACTCGACAGCTGGCAGGGGCTCGTCGACTCGGTGATCGCCGCGCATGGGCGGATCGACATCCTGGTCAACAACGCCGGCCTGGTCGGCTCCTACGAAGCGATCGCCAAGATCGACCTCAACGACTGGCACAACATCATCGCGGTCAACCAGACCGGGGTCTTCTACGGCATGCGCTCGGTCCTGCCGACGATGCAGGCCCAGCACGCCGGCTCGATCGTCAACGTCTCGTCGATCTGGGGCATCGTCGGCGCCGCCGGAGTCTCGGCCTACCAGGCCAGTAAGGCCGCGGTGCGGATGATGAGCAAGAACGCCGCCCTGTCGTACGTCGACGACGGCATCCGGGTCAACTCCCTGCACCCAGGTCTGGCCAGCACCCCGATGATCGACGCTCAGGACGAGGCGATCACCGCCGACGTGATCGCCGCCACCCCGATGAAGCGTGCCGCCAATCCCCGCGAAATCGCCTACGGCGCACTGTTCCTCGCCAGCGACGAGGCCAGCTACGTCACCGGCATCGAACTGCCGGTCGACGGCGGCTACACCGCACCGTGAAAGGAGTTGAACCGATGACCGATCGTGGACTGTTCACCGAAGGCCGCTCAGCCGAGGTGGTGATCGACAGCCTCGGAGCCGACACCGATCCCCGGCTGCGGCAGATTCTGACCTCCCTGATCCAGCACCTGCACGACTTCGTCAAGGACGTCCAGCTCACCGAGTCCGAGTGGGAGAAGGGCATCGAGTTCCTCACCCGCACCGGGCACACCTGCAACGACGTACGTCAGGAATTCATCCTGCTCTCCGACGTCCTCGGGGTATCGATGCTGGTCGAGACGATCAACCACCGCGCCCTCGATCACGCCACCGAGCAGACCGTTCTGGGCCCGTTCCACATGGTCGACTCCCCGCCGCGCGAGCTCGGCGACACCATCGCCCTCGACGACGGTGGTGAGCCGTGCCTGGTGACCGGGCAGGTCCGCAGCGCGGACGGCACCCCCTTGGCCGGGGCGAGCGTGGACGTGTGGCAGGCCAACGCCGAAGGCTTCTACGACGTCCAGCAACCCGGCATCCAGCCGGAACTGAACCTGCGCGGGTTATTCACCACCGACGACGAGGGCAAGTTCTGGTTCCGCTCGATCGTTCCCCGGTACTACCCCATCCCCGACGACGGACCGGTGGGGGAACTGCTGGCGATCACCGGACGCCATCCCAACCGGCCGGCGCACGTGCATTTCATCGTCACCGCACCCGGCCACGAACCGGTCACCACCCACCTGTTCGTCGACGGCACCCCCTATATCGACTCCGATGTCGTGTTCGGGGTCAAGGAAAGCCTGATCCGGGAGTTCCCGGTGGTCGATGACCCGAAACGGGCCCGCGAGCTCGGGTTCGGCAATCCTTTTCGCACGGTCCATTTCGATGTGACCTTGCTCGAATCCGAGGTACGAGAGGCGGCCGGACTGTGACCTTCACCAGCTCCTTCCACTATCAGGCCCTGCCGATGCGGGTGAGCTTCGAAGTCGGCGCGGTGACCAAGGTCGGGGAGGAACTCGACCGACTCGGGCTGAGCCGGGCGCTGGTGCTGTGCACCCCCGAGCAGAACCACCTGGCCGATCTCGTCATGGATCACCTCGGTGACCGCGGTGCCGGCATCTTCGACCAGGCCCGCATGCACGTGCCGGTCGAGACCGCGGACCGCGCCCGGGACCGGGCCCGCGAGCTCGGCGCGGACAGCTGCGTGGTGATCGGCGGTGGTTCCTCGATCGGCCTCGGCAAGGCGATCGCCCTCGAACACGGGCTACCGATCATCGCGATCCCCACCACCTACGCCGGATCGGAGATGACCCCGATCTGGGGTCTGACCCGCGACGGGCGCAAGCAGACCGGGCGCGACGCGAAGGTACTGCCGCAGAGCGTCATCTACGACCCACAGCTGACCGCCACGCTGCCGGCGGAGATCTCGGCCGCCAGCGGTCTGAACGCGGTCGCGCATGCCGTCGAGGCGCTCTATGCCCCGGACGCCTCGCCGATCATCTCGCTGATGGCCGAAGAGGGAGTACGCGCCTTCGCCGAATCTCTGGCTGCGGTAGTCGCCGACGGCAACGATCTCGACGCCCGATCGAAAGCCCTCTACGGAGCATGGCTGTGCGGCGCCTGCCTGGGGGCGACCACGATGTCGCTGCACCACAAGCTCTGCCACGTCCTCGGCGGATCCCTCGACCTGCCGCACGCCCAGACGCACGCGATCGTGCTGCCCTACGTGCTGGCCTACAACGAATCCCACGCCCCGGCAGCGCGGGCCGCCTTGCAGCGGGCCCTGGGCACCGACGGTGATCCGTCGACCGCGTTGTGGGACCTCGAACAGCAACTGCAGATCCCGCACTCGCTCGAAGAACTGGGCGTGCGCGAAACCCAACTCCCTGCCGTCATCGACGAGGTCCTGTCCAACCCCTACTCGAACCCGACCCCGGTCACCGAGGACGGGCTGCGCCACCTCCTCGGCCAGGCTCTGCGCGGCGATCGGCCCACCCGCCGATGACCCGGTACGACACCCACCCTCACCCACCCTGAACAGCACAGGAGCCGACGTGACAGCTACCCACGACGCGACGACCACCATCCGGGATCTCGAAAACGCCCGGTACCGGGCGATCGTCGACCAGGACCTGGCCCGGTTCGCCGAGCTCAGCCACCCCGACCTGGCCTACTCGCACTCCTCCGGCGACACGGACAGCCTCGACTCCTACCTCGACAAGGTGCGGTCGGGCTACTACGTCTATCACGACATCGACCACCCGATCGAGTTCATCCGGATCGTCGACGACGTCGCGCTCGTCATCGGTGAGATGAACGCCAGCATCACCGCCGGCGGACGCGAGAAGAAGCTGCGTAACCGGTGCCTGGCCGTATGGAAGTACACCGATGATGCGGGCTGGCGATTCCTCGCCTACCAGCCCACACCGGTGCCCACCGCGTAAACCCCCTCACCCGACTCCCCCGTGCACCGGTGTGCCGGCGGAGCTCACCCCACCCGAACACCAGATTGGATTCCCCATGTCCACCCTCGAGAACAAGATCGCCATCGTCACCGGAGCCAGCCGCGGACTCGGTGAGGGCATCGCCGTCGAACTCGCCCGGCGCGGGGCCACCGTCGTCTGCGCCGACCTGCACAGCGCCGAGGACACCGCCGCCACGCTGCAGTCCGCCGGCAGCCCGAAGAGCAGCTCCGCCAAGGTCGACGTGTCCAGCGCGGCGTCGGTGGACGAGTTGGTCGGTTCCACTGTCGAGACGCACGGGCGCCTGGACATCATGGTCAACAACGCCGGCATTTACACCTACGGTGCAATCGCCGACGTCACCGACGAAGACTTCCGCCGCACCATGGACGTCAACATCGGCGGCGTCTTCAACGGATCCCGTGCGGCCGCCCGGGTGATGAAAGAGCAAAAGTCGGGGCGGATCATCAACACCGCCTCCCAGCTCGGCAAGCTCGCCCGCCCCAACGAGGGGGTCTACTCCGCATCGAAGGCGGCCGTCATCTTGATGACGCAGGCCCTCGGGCTGGAACTGGCGCCCTACAACATCACCGTCAACGCCATCTGCCCCGGCTGCATGCACACCGAGATGATGGAGAAGTCGTTCGCGGAAATCGCTCAGAGCGAGGGAATTACGCTCGAGCAGAAGCTGCAGGACTACCTCGACGCCAAGATCCCCACGGGACGTTTCGGCACTCTCGAGGACATGGGCAGGATGGTCGCCTGGCTGGCCTCCGACGAGGCCTCGTTCACCACCGGTTCCGCTCTCAACCTCACCGGCGGCGAGCAGGTCTTCTTCTAGACCTGCGGCCGCCTCGGCGCAGACACCGCGGTGGTAACCGGTCGGGATTCACCCGATCGGTTACCACCGCGTCTGTATTTAGCGATAATGAACATTTATCGATATGACCCGAGCAATTCCGTGGTGTTGACAGTCACGCTGAACTAAATGCTATGGTGGGCGTCACACGTTTAAGTAACGATGAAAGCCGTCTGGGGCGTCTCCACCCCCGAGCCCCGCAGTACCACGTTATTTCCCAGCCTGTATCAGGAGCCCTCCGTGACCTCACAGATTCCCGCTTCGTCACCCGCTGCCATCGAGGCGACCGGGGTCAGCAAGCACTTCGGCGGTGTGCACGCGCTCAAAGACGTGAGCATCCGCATCGACTCCGGTACCTGCCACGCCATCGTCGGCGCGAACGGCGCCGGCAAATCCACGCTGATGAAGGTGCTCGCCGGCCTCTACAGCCCCAACGAGGGTCAGGTGCTGGTCTCCGGGCAACCGCTGTCCGGGGGAACCGTAGCGTCCAAGGCCGCCGGCATCGCACTGGTCCATCAGGAACTGAGCCTGTGCCCGGACCTCACCGTTGCCGAGAACATCTGCGTCGGAACCACTCCCACCAAACACGGACTCGTCGACCGCAAAGCCATGCGCTCGATCGCCGCCGCACTGTGCGCGCGGCTGGGCGTGAACATCGACCCCGACACCCTCGTCGGTCAGCTGCCGGCGACCCTGCAACAGTTCGTCGAGATCGCCAAGGCGTTGCGCCTGGACCCGCAGATCCTCATCCTCGACGAGCCCACCGCCTCCCTGACACCCCAGGAGACCGACCAGCTGCTCGAACTGCTCGAGTCCCTGCGCGATCAGGGTGTGACCATCGTGTACATCTCGCACCGGCTGCGGGAGATCTTCGAACTGTGCAGCCGCGCCACCGTGCTCCGCGACGGCCGCCTGGTCGAGCACCTCGACCTCGCCGAGACCACCACGGATCGGCTGGTCGAAAGCATGGTCGGGCAGAAACTGCTCGACCAGGAACAACACGAGCGGGAAGAGAAAACCGACTCATTCGGTGAGGTGGTGCTGTCCGTCGACAACCTCTGGGCGCCGGGGGTGTTCGGCACCAGCCTCGAGGTCCGTGCCGGCGAGGTCCTCGGTCTCGGCGGTCTGATGGGCTCGGGCCGCAGCGAACTGGTTCGGGCCATCCTCGGCCTCGAACCCCGCTCCCGCGGATCGGTCACCCTCAGCTACGACGGCCACCGCCGCACCATCAGTTCCTACCGCTCCGCGGTCCGGTCCGGCGTCGCCTTCGTCCCGGAAGACCGCCGCACCGAAGGGGTGCTGCTGGCCCGGTCGGTGCGCGAGAACCTGGCGCTGCCCTCGCTGACCGCGCTGAGCCGGTTCGGACAGATCCGCACCAAGGCACTGAAAAAGATGGCCACCGGCCTCGCCGGCGAGGTCAACCTGCGCCCCGCCAACACCTCGGCCACCGTGAAACTGCTCAGCGGCGGCAACCAGCAGAAGGTCGCTTTCGGCCGGTGGCTGCCCACCAATCCGCGATTGTTCGTCCTGGACGAGCCGACCGCCGGCGTCGACGTCGGAGCCAAGGCCGAAATCCACGAACTGGTCCGCAACCTCACCGCGAAGGGCACCGCCGTCATCGTCGTCTCCTCCGACCTCGAGGAACTGCTGTCGTTGTCGGACCGGATCGCGGTCCTGCGTGACGGCACGATCACCGGCGAACTGTCCGCCGCCGAGGCCGACCAACAGGCCATCGTCCGGCTCGGCACCCATCACGACACCACGCACCAACGCAAGGAAGCCGCACATGTCTGACACCCAGATCGCGCCCGCAGGGAAGGTCGCACCTTACGTGCCGCCCCTGCGGCGCAAATTCGATGAGAACCCCACCGCCATCGTGGTCACCGGGGCGCTGATCGCACTACTGCTGTTCGCCGCGGTCGGACTCGACGGTTTCTGGTCCGCACAGAACCTCGGCACGCTGCTGCGTAACAGCGCCTTCCTCGGATTCGTCGCACTGGCAATGACGTTCGTGGTCGTCTCGGGCCTGATCATCGACCTGTCGGTGGTGCCGCAAATCGCCCTCGCCGCCATCGTCGTGATCGCGTTGAGCCCGCACGGCATCGCCGTGGCCGCACCGGCCGCGATCCTGGCGTGCCTGGGGTTCGCGATCGTCAACGGCATCGGCGCCGGACTGATGCGCGGCAACGGAGTCATCGTCACCCTGGCCACCGCCACCGCCGGCATGGGCGTGCTCAACTACATCACCGGTGGGGCCCAGTACTCCGGAAACACCACGCTGCTGTCGTGGATCGGCAACGCCTCCGTCGCCGGCATTCCGGTGGTGTTCCTGATCTTCGCCGTCGTGGCCGTGCTCGCCCACAACCTGCTCTCCGCCACCAGCTTCGGGTACTCGCTGCGGGCCACCGGCACCAACCGCGGTGCCGCCCGGATCGCCGGCCTGAACACCACCCGCACCCTCACCCTCACCTTCGCCGTCTCCTCGCTCGGGGCCGCCGCGGCGGGCATGGCGCTGGCCGGCTACAGCTCGAGTGCTGTCTCGACGATGTCCGCCGGCTACGACTTCAACGCCCTCGCCGCCGTTGTCATCGGTGGCACCAGCCTCTTCGGCGGCCGCGGGTCGATCCTGGGCACCGTCCTCGGTGTCGCGTTCGTCCAGGTGCTGCTCAGTGTGCTGTCCCTGGCCGGGTTGCCGTTCCAATGGCAACAGTTCGTGCAGGGCTTCATCATCGTCGCGACCCTCGCGGCGGACGCCATCCTGCGCCGACGTGGAGGTCTCAAATGAACGGCCACACTCTTCTGACCCAGTTCAAGAGCTGGACCGCATTCCGGGCGGTGATCCTGCTGGCCCTGGTCGTCGTGGTGCTGCTGGCGGTACAGCCAACCGCACTCGGCTCCTACGGCATCGCCCTGTCCCGCATCGTCGACGTGTGGCTGGTGGCGATCGCGCTGGTCCCGGTCCTCGTCCTCGGCGAGATCGACCTCAGCGTCGGATCGACCATGGCCGTCACCGCGGCCGTCGCCGCGCAGGTCTCCGGCAACCTCGCCGTCTCGATCCCCCTCGCGCTGATCACCGGTGCGGTGGTGGGACTGATCAACGGTCTCCTCGTCGTCAAGGTCGGCATCAACTCCTTCATCACCACCCTCGGCATGCTGATCACCCTGCAAGGTCTCGCCCTGGCGATCACCGACGGCGCCCCGGTGCCGCTGCAGGACTCCACCCGGGCCCTGGAATTCAGCGTCCCGCTGATCGGGCAGATCACCCCGGACATCATCATTGCCGTCGCCGCGACCGCCGCCCTGTGGTTCTTCATGACCAAGATGCGTACCGGCCGTGAGCTCTACATCATCGGCGGCAACGCCGAAGCCGCGGCGTCGGGTGGGATCTCGATCGACACCCGCAAGATCCTCGCCTTCATCATCTGCAGCTGCGTTGCCGGCCTCGCCGGTGTCGTCGACACCCTCAACCTGGTCGCCGCCTCACCCACCCTGGGATCGACGGTGATGCTGCTGGCCATCGCGGCCGCCGTCGTCGGCGGTGCAAGCCTTTCCGGTGGCCGCGCCAGCGTGATCGGCGCCGTCATCGGGGCGATCGCACTCGGCGGCATCAGCATCGGCCTGCAGATGAGCGGGCTGGACTCGAGCGTCGAGAGCATCGCCATCGGCGCGATCCTGTTCGCCGCGATCGTCTTGACCAAGGAGGGTGTGCGGGCCCTGCGGCTGCCGTCGCTGCTCGGTCCCCTCACCGGTGCATCCTCGGACCACACAGCTGCCGCAGCAGGAAAGGCACGATGATGGCGCACAAGAATTCACTGTTCCGCCGGGCCGCACTCGCGATCGCCGTCTGCGCGGCCACCGTGCTGACCGGCACCGCGTGCGGCGCTCCCGGCGCGGCAACCGACAACGAGGACTGGCCGACCATCGCTTTCCTCGTGCCGATGGACCGCAACCACGAGTACGGCCGCAACTACGTCTCGTCCCTGCGGAAGGCAGCCGAAGAACACCACGTCAACGCGTTCGTGATGAACTCGAACTACGACGCCTCGGTGCAGGCGTCGCAGATGAAGATCGCGATCGCCAAGAAGGTCGACGGCATCGTCATCTGGCCCGCGCTCTACGGCGCCGAACAGCCGATGCTGATCCAGGCCCAGCGGGCAGGAATTCCGGTCGACATCAGCAACTCCCAGCCCCCCGAGGACCTCGACACCAGCCTGTACCACGCGTTCACCGGACCGAACGACCAACGAATCGGCGAACTCCAGGGCAAGGAACTCGCGAAGCTGCTCGGCGGCAAGGGAACCTACGTCTACATCGGCGGCACCCCGGGCAACGCGGCCGCGATCAACCGTCAGATCGGCCTCGAACGCGAGATGGCCAACCACCCCGACATCAAGCTCCTCGGCTCCCAGCCGGGCAACTTCGACAAGAACCAGGCCCAGACCGCAGGGAGCTCACTGATCAGCCGATTCGGCAACCAGATCGATGCCCTCGTCACCCCGGACGACATCATGGCCTCCGGCGCCGCCCAAGCCCTCGACGCCGCGGGGATGGCCGGACAGGTCAAACTCCTCGGCCATAACTATGCCCCGGTCGCCCGGTCCCTGCTCGAGAACGGCTCCATGGCGACGACACTGTTCCAGTCACCATGCTGGGACTCCACCCACGCCCTGACCACCATGATGGACGTCCTCGCAGGCAAGGACGTGCCGCCGGTCAGCTACATGCCGCTGCCGGTGGTCACCAAGGACAACCTCGACGAGTTCACCCCCAACGGCTGCCTGCCCGAGGGGTACTCCGAACCCGCCACCAACTAACGACCCACGCCCGAGAGGAAACACGATGGAAACCGGACTAGGGGACAAGGTCGTCGTCATCACCGGCGCCGGCTCCGGAATCGGAGCCGCATCCGCACGCGCCTTCGCCGCGGAAAACGCCCGCCTCGCCCTGCTCGACCGCGACCGGCACGGCCTCGACATCCTCGTCAAGGAACTCGAGCAGGTCACCGAGGTGCACTACGCCGTGGCCGATCTGAGCACCGAGACCGGAGTGACCGGCGGCCTCGACGAGGTCCTCGCCCCTTACGACGGCCGGGTGGACGTATTGTTCAACAACGTCGGCGCCGGCAGCCTGGGAACCTTCGACAGCCTCACCGACACCGACTGGGTCTCCACCCTCGAACTGAACTTCCTCAGCCAGGTCCGCGCCGCCACCCACGTGCTGCCGGCCATGCGGGCCGCCGGACGCGGTGTCATCGTCAACAACGCCTCGGACCTGGGCCGCCAGCCGATCGCCGCCGGACCGGACTACGCCGCGTCCAAGGCAGCCATCCTGTCGTTCACCAGCTCGCTGGCCATCAGCGAGGGCCCACTCGTGCGAGTCAACGCGGTCGCACCCGGCCCCATTCTCTCGCCGATGTGGCTGATGGAGGGCGGCCTCGCCGACACCTTCGCCGCCGTCCACGGCGTGCACCGCGACGAGTCCATCGACGTCGAGATGAAACATCGCGGACTTCCTCTGCAGCGCATCGGAACTCCGGAGGAAGTGGCCAACGTGGTGGTCTTCCTCGCCTCCGACCTCGCCTCGTACGTCACCTCCTCGGTCTACGGCGTCGACGGCGGATCATTCCGCAGCATCACCTGACCCACAGCGCACACGCGCACCGAATCGGGGCCTGTCAGAACATCGACAGGCCCCGATTCGTCGTGTCGCCACCTTCCTGGGCTGGGTTCTGCGCTCCACGCCGCCCTCCCGATATTTACTCTCACTAAAGTTGTGTGCGCATGGCGAACCGACTCGTCCGCTCGGTCCGTGCTACTCCGCGATGTCGTTTCGACCGCGTCCGCGTGAACGCGGAACCCCGCAGGACTGACACGATTTACGGTTCACGCAAACGTTGCTCGTCCATACCGGCTCGCTGAGCACATCGACTGACCGACGGTCGAGGACAGGAGGGTCGGATTCTTGCCAGGCATGACCTGCACGAGAAGTGTGTTGACAACCACGGACGCACCCGCGCCATTGCCGCCGCCATCAGCACCGGTCTCGCGCGGTGACGATCCTGACAGTATCGAGGAACGGATC
>Ga0247825_10001613_pt1 | contig 14848 bp, 10 predicted proteins | sample 13C_Vanillin_Day_FD_194413 | JGI IMG/M metagenome (GOLD analysis project Ga0247825, IMG submission 194413) | Soil microbial communities from agricultural site in Penn Yan, New York, United States - 13C_Vanillin_Day48 | ecosystem: Environmental > Terrestrial > Soil > Agricultural land | place... | reverse complement strand
CCCCCGCCCCAGGAAGCGCCACAGACGCAGGCAGCACCGCTGCCGGCGCTGGACCAGAGCGATGCCCACGTGCGCGACCAGCTGGGTCGACTGTCCTCGGATGCCGAGTTCCAGAAGTGGCTCGGCATCGAGGGGCTCATCCGGCGCTTCACCGCAGCCACTGCCAATATCGCCGAGGGGGAGAGCCCTCGCGCTGTCCTGGCATTCCTGGCGCCCCAGGGGGCCTTCCAGGTCGTCGAGCGCGACGGCCACACCTTCATCGCCCCCGAGAGCTTCGCCCGCTACGACCCGGTAGCGCGTGCCTTCAGCTCGCTGGACACCCAGGCCGCAGCGGGGGCCTACAAGGCGCTGAAGCCGCTCCTCGACCAGGCCTTCGCGGAGATCGGCCGCCCGGGCCAGCGCTTCGACGAGACGCTCTCGCGTGCCATCCAGCGGCTGCTCGACACGCCAGTGCCCGAGGGTGATCTCGAGGTGGTGGACACACCGGGCGTCAACTACGCCTACGCGGCCCCAGAGCTGGAGCAGCTCAGCGCGGCCCAGAAACACCTGGTGCGCATGGGGCCAGCCAACGCACGAGCCTTCCAGGCCAAGCTGCGCGAACTGCAAAGAGCGATGGGGCTGCCCGCCGCAGGCCGCTGAGCCGGTGCAGGCAAGACATGGCCCTTGATTCTCCTGACGGGGGCTCACCTTCCTGGTAGAGCTATAGGGCCATGCGCTTGCTCCTGAACATCCTATGGATCGTACTGGGAGGCGGGTTCGTGATCGCCCTCGAGTACCTGATCGGCGGTCTCCTGCTCTGCCTCACGGTGATCGGCATTCCCTTTGGAGTGCAGTGCTTCAAGATCGCCGGGCTGGGACTGCTCCCCTTCGGCAAGGACATCCAGGACGCGCCGGGAGCCAGCGCCATTGGCTGCGCGCTGAACGTCTTCTGGCTCATTGTTGCGGGCATCTGGATCTTCCTGAGCCACATCGCGCTCGCGCTGGGGCTGGCGGTGACGATCATCGGCATTCCCTTCGCGTTCCAGCATCTGAAGCTCGCGATGCTGGCCCTTGCCCCCTTCGGTAAGCTCGTTCGAGAGACCTGACGGAGAGACCATGTCCACCCTTGAAGGAAAAGTCCTGTTCATCACCGGCGCGAGCCGCGGTATCGGCCTGGCCATTGCGCTGAGGGCCGCCCGCGACGGGGCGAAGATCGTCATCGCGGCGAAGACGACGGCGCCCCACCCGAAGCTCCCGGGCACCATCTACACGGCGGCCGAGGAGATCGAGGCAGCGGGAGGCAAGGCGCTGCCGCTCATGGTGGACATCCGCTTCGAGGATCAGATCGCCAAGGCGGTGGAGGAGACGGTGGAGAAGTTTGGAGGCATTGACATCTGCGTGAACAACGCCAGCGCCATCAGCCTGACGGGGACGCTGGAGACGCCGATGAAGCGCTTTGATCTGATGCACTCGATCAACATGCGTGGGACGTACGCGACGTCGCAGGCGTGCATCCCCGCCCTAAAGAAGGCAAAGAATCCGCATATCCTCAACCTCTCGCCGCCGCTGAACATGAACCCCAAGTGGTTCCAGAACCACGTGGCCTACACGATGGCGAAGTACGGGATGAGCATGTGCGTGCTGGGGATGGCGGCCGAGTTCAAGGACGAGGGCATCGCGGTGAACGCGCTCTGGCCGAGGACGACGATCGCGACGGCGGCCATCAACATGTTGGGCGGAGAGGAGATGATGCGCCAGAGCCGCAAGCCGGAGATCATTGCGGACGCGGCGTACGCCATCCTCACGAGCGACAGCCGCACCTGCACCGGCAACTTCTTCCTCGACGAGGACCTGCTGCGCTCGCGAGGCGTCACCGACTTCGATCAGTACGCCATGGAGAAGGGCGCGGACCTGCTACCGGACTACTTCCTCGACTGAGAACCTACTGGCACGGCTCGGGCCTACACAGCCTCGGTTACATACAGGATGTGCGGAGTGGTGTAGCCCCTGTCCAACTCCACCACCTCCCGCATCCGGAAGCCCGCCTCCCGCAGCAGGGACTCCACTGTGTCCCGGGGCTCGAGCACCAACCCGCCGCCTGCCTTCGTGCGGCCGAGCAGCTTCACCATCACCCACTCCTGCGCCAGGCACTTGTAGTGCTTCCAGGAGTGGTTGCCCTCCGCCTCCTTCAAGAGAAACCTCCCTCCGGGTTGCAGCAGGAGGCGCACGTCGCGGAGAAACCCGGGCCACTGCTCCCTGGGCAGCAAGTAGAGGACGTCACACACCACAGCTGCGCCAAATCCGCCGGGGCGTTGCTGCACGAGGCTCTCCACGGTGCCGACCTCGAAGCGAGCATTGGGGAGCCCTCCTGCTGCCTGCGTGGCCCACTTCACCTTGCGCGGGTCTGGATCCACGCCGTGCACAGTGCGGCTCCCATCCTCCAGCGCAATCATCGCGGAGAGCAGTCCGTGACCGGAGCCTATCTCCGCAACGGTGCCTCCTCGGGGAACGTGCGCAGATACGGCCTCCAGGGGCGCGGAGAGAGCCCGGGCGCGCACATGGAAGCGCTCGGCCCGGGGGAGCGTCGAGAACAGCTTCAGGGTTCTTTCAGTCAGCTCGCTCATGAGAGGTAGAGCTCCCGGCCAAAGCCCCAGGAGAGAAGGACGAGCCCTACCGCACTCACGGCCACGAGTCCTCGGCGCAGGCCCGGGCGCTCCTGAAGCAGCAATGCGAGGGTGAGAAAGAGCGGGAAGGCGGAGATGAGATAGCGCGCCATGCCCATGAAGTCCTTGGTGCCCAAGGCGGGCATTCCCACGACGGCCAGGGTGAAGACCGCGTAACCCCACCCCAACCGCCGGGCCGTCGGCACCACCAGCGCAAGCCCAAGGAGTGTGAGCGCCGCGTGGGTGATGTACCGAATCCGCACGTCCCATCCCGTCGCCGGGTCGAAGACGGTCTGGAACCAGTACACCTTGAACCACGTGTGCGGGCCAGGAGCCTGCTCCCATCCGGGCGAGCCCTGCGTCTCCACGAATGCGAACGGTGCGCCGAACGTGCGATCGAGGTACAGGAGATAGAGGACGAAGCCGAGAGCGGAGAACACGGGCAGGAAGTCCCCCGGGCCCCAGCGCTCTCCCCTCTCCCGCTTCCATTCGAGCCGACGCACCAGCAACCCCAGCACCACCGCGGGTGCCACCGGCCGAGCCGCCGTGGCGATCGCTCCCACCAGCACCGCGAGCACCAGGTGTCCCTTCTCCAACAGCAGGAAGGCGCTCACCACCAACAGCACGAAGAGTGCGTCTGAGTACATGGCGCCGTAGAGATAGAAGGAGAAGGGATAGAGCGCGATCAGCAGCCCCGCCTGCAATGCCGTGCGTTCATCCACCCGGGTGCGAGCCCATACCGTGAAGAGCACCACCGCCAGCGGCCCACAGAGCAGCGTGATCAGGATCCCTGCGCCATAGACCGAAGCCCCCAGCTTCATGAGCGCTGAGATGGCCAGCGGGTAGAGCGGGAAGAACGCCACCGGGCTCTGCTTGCCGGGCGTGTACGTGTACCCTTGCTCTGCGATGAGCTTGTACCAGCCTGAATCCCAGGCCACCCACCCCATGGAGAAATAGTCGTCCAGGTGCAGGGCGGCGGCATCGGGGCTCTTGCGATAGAGGCGCCACGCGCCCGCGCTAGCGGCCGCGCCACAGATGAGGGTGGCGGCCAGGACGACGAGTGCGATGGTGCGAGCGGCGGAGCGCGACATGCGGCGGAGGCATCGTTCAGCCTCCCTCCCCGGTCAAGGGGTTTTAGGAAACGTACTCCGCGGCCCCGTAGGCGGCTGCCAGTAGGACCATGAATGTCCCGCTGGTGGCCATCACCCCGAGCCGCAGGCGTGGGCGCTCACGCAGCATGAGCGCGAGCGTGAGGAAGATCGGGAACGCCGCGAGTAGATAGCGGCTCATGCCCATGAAGTCCTTACTGCCCAGGGCGGGCAATCCAATGATGGCCGCCGTGTAGATGCCGTAGCCCCAGCCCAGCCGCTTCACGGTCGGCCACACCAGCGCGAGCGCCCCGAGCGTGGCGGCCGCGTGCCCCACCAACCGGAGGAAGTCTCCCACCGGCATGTCCCTGGAGAAGCTCCGGAACCAGCGGACCTTGGCCCACGTGCGCCAGCCCGGCGTCTGGTCCCACCCGGGTGCGGACTGCACCTTCACGAAGGCGAACGGCTCCCCGAAGCTGTACCAGAGGTAGAGCACGTAGAGCACGAAGCCCGCAGCGGCGAACACCGGCAGGAGGTCCACGGCGCTCCAGCGCTGACCGCGCTCGCGCTTCCACTCCAACCTCCGCGCCAGCATCCCCAGGACGAGTGCTGGTGCCACCGGGCGAGCAGCGGTCGCCACAGCGCCCAGCAGCACCGCGGGCACGAGCTGACCACGCTCCAGCAGCAGAAAGGCCGCCACGATGAGGAGCAGGAAGAACGCGTCCGAGTACATTGCCCCATAGAGGTAGAAAGCGCAGGGATACAGGGCGATCAGCAAGCCCGCATCCCGCGCCGTGGCCTCGTCCGCTCGCGTGCGCGCCCAGTGGACGAAGAGCACCAACGCCAGCAGCCCACACACCATGGTGACCAGCACCCCGGCCAGGTAGGTGTCCAGCCCGAGCAGCCCCAACCCTCGAAGCAGCACCGGGTACGCCGGGAAGAAGGCCACGGGGCTCTGCACCCCGGGCGTGTAGCTGTAGCCCTCGGTGGCGATGTGGGCGTACCAGCCGGAGTCGTAGCGCGCCCAGCCCAGCGGCGGAGGCAGCTCGGGCCACGTCGCGCGGGCGGGGCTGTAGCCCTCCGGGAACAGCCGCGAGCTCACCGTCACCACCGCCGTGCACACCACGAGCGCGCCGAGCGCAGTCAGTGCGACGATGCGGGAGGCGGAGCGGTTCATGGCGACGGGACTTCGTCCAGAACCGCTCCAGCGTCAAGCCTCGAGGAAGCACGGCCGCGGCCGCGCTCAGCGCGAGTGGAACCCCTTGCCCTGGTTCACCACGTCCACCAGGAACGGAGCGGGCGTGAAGCGCTCGCCGTACTTGTCCTGGTAGTGCTCCAGCCGCTTGAGCAGCGCGGCGGGTGTCAGGCTGTCCGCGTACCGGAACGGCCCGCCCAGGAACGGCGGGAACCCCAGGCCGAAGATGGCCCCCACGTCTCCATCTCGTGGGCTGCGGAGAATGCCCTCGCCCAGGCAGCGGATCGCCTCGTTCACCATCTGCAGGGCGCAGCGCTCCGCCATCTCGGTCCGGTCAAACTTCCGGCGCTCGTGGCCGTGCGGCAGCAGCGCGTACACGGAGGTGTCCACCTCCTTCTTCTTCCCGGTGTACGTATAGAAGCCCTTCTGGTTCTTCCGGCCCAGGCGCCCGTCCTCGATGACCTTCTCGAGCGTCTTGGGCGCCGCCAGCCGCTTGCCGAACGCCGCCTCCATGATGGGCCCCACCTTGTGCGCCACGTCGATGCCTACCTCGTCCAGCAGCGTGATGGGCCCCACCGGGAAGCCGAACTCCACCAGGGCCCTGTCCAGCTCGGCGATGTCCGCGCCCTCGGCCAGCAGGTACGCCGCCTCGTTCATGTACGGCGAGAGGATGCGTGAGGTGTAGAAGCCCACCCCATCGTTGACGACGATCACCGTCTTGCCCTGCTTGCGGCCCACCTCCACACAGGTGGCCGTGACCCAGTCCGCCGTACCTTTGTGGGTGATGATCTCCAGCAGCGGCATCTTGTGCACCGGGCTGAAGTAGTGCATCCCGATCACCTGCTGGGGCCGCTTGCTGCCCTTGGCCAGCTCGGTGATGGGCAGGCTCGAGGTGTTGGACGCGAAGATACAGTCCTCGCGGGTGACAGCCTCCGTCTCGGCAATTACGCGGTGCTTGAGCTTCAGATCCTCGAACACGGCCTCGATGACGAGATCCACGTTCTTGAAGCCGCTGTAGTCCGTGCCAGCGGTGACCAGCGCCTGCTTCGCCGCCGCCTCGCGCCACGTCAGCGAGCGCCTCTTCACCCGCTCATCCATGACGCTCTGCACCTGCTTGAGCGCGCGCCCCACGCCCGCGTCGTCCTTGTCCTTCACCCGCACGGGCACGCCCTGGAGCGCTGAGGTCACGTAGGCGATGCCGCCGCCCATCAGCCCCCCGCCGAGCACGCCGATCTTCTTCACCTCGCGCGGCTTCACGCTCGGATCGGAGGTGCCGTTCTCCTTCTTGAGCGCCGTGGTGGCGAAGAAGATCTCCACCAGCCGCTTCGAGACGTCCGACACCACCAGCTCGCCGAAGAGGCGCGCCTCGGCCTCCAGGCCCGCCTTGCGGCCGGACTCCACGCCCACGCGGATGGCCTCCAGCGCCTTCTCCGGTGCGGGGTACTTGCCGCGCGTCTTCTTCAGGAGCTGCTTGCGCGCCTGATCGAAGAGGATCTTCCGGCCCAGCGGGTTGGCCTCGAGCGCCACCTGGGCCCACAGCTCCTTGTTGGCCAGACTCCCAAGAATGCCCGCCAGCCCCTTCTTTGACTGTGCGGCCACCGCCTTGAGACGCTGGCCGTGCGGCCGCTCCACCTTCAGCGCCCCGGCCGCCAGCTCCCGAGCGCGCTGGAGCGCCACCGAGCGAAGGATGGGCACCGGCACCACCTCGTCCACCAGCCCGAGCCGCTTCGCCTTCGAGGGCTTCACCGTCTTGGCGGCGAGGATCAGATCCAGGGCCGCCTGGATGCCAATGAGCGCCGGGAGCCGCTGCGTGCCCCCCGCCCCCGGCAGCAGGCCGAGCTGCACCTCGGGCAGTCCCAGTGATGTCTTCGGGCTGTCCGTGGCGATCCGGTAGTCACAGGCCAGCGCCCACTCCAGGCCGCCGCCGAGGCACGCGCCGTGGATTGCCGCCACCACCGGCTTGGGGAGCGCGTCCAGCCGGTCGAAGCCTTCCTGGGCCTTGCGGGAGACATCGCTGGCCGCGGCCGCCGTCTTGATCGTCTGCAGCCAGTCGATCTTCGCCCCGGCCACGAAGTTGTCTTTCTTGCCGGAGATGAAGACCACGGCCTTCACCGACGGGTCCTTCTCCGCGTGGCCAAGCAGCTTATCGAACGCCACGCCCGACTCCGGCGAGAGCGTGTTCACCGGCTCGCCCTGCTGGTCGATCGTGATGACGGCCACGCCGTCCTCGACCTTGTAGGTGAAGCCCTGCTGCGCCTCGAGCTCTTCCAGTTTGATAGCCATCACGCACGCTCCAGGACCACGGCGGCCCCCAGGCCGCCAGCGGCGCAGACGGTGCACAGCACCGTGTTCTTGTTCCGACGCTTCAGCTCGTTGAGAGCCTGGGTGACGATCCGCGCGCCCGTAGCCCCGAAGGGGTGGCCCAGGGAGATGGAGCCACCGTTCACGTTGAGCCGCTCCCGGTCCACCTCGCCCACCGGAGCGCTCCAGCCCGCCTTCTTCGCGAAGGCTGGCGAGGCGAGCGCCTGGAGGTTGCTGGCCACCTGCGCGGCGAACGCCTCATGCATCTCCACCAGATCGATGTCGTCCAGCTTCATCCCCGCACGCTGCAGCGCGACAGGCGCCGCATAGGCCGGGCCCTGCAGGAGCTGATCCGCGGGATCGGTCGCGGCGTACGCGTGAGCCCGCAGGTAGCCGAGCGGCTCGTACCCGAGCGCCTTCGCCTTCTCCTCGCTCATGAGCAGCAGGGCCGCGGCGCCATCCGTGAGCGGCGAGGCATTGCCGGCGGTGATGGTGCCGTACTTGCGATCGAACACCGGCTTGAGCTGCCCGAGCGCGTCCAGGCTGGTGTCCTCACGCACGATGTTGTCCTTGGCCGCCACGTCCTCGTACCTCGGCGGGATGACGACGTGCATCACCTCGCTATCGAAGCGGCCCTCCTTCCAGGCGCGAGCGGCGTTGTGGTGCGAGGCCACGGCGATGCGGTCCTGCTCCTCGCGGGAGATGCCGTTCTCCTTGGCCATCTTCTCCGCGCTCTCGCCCATGGTCTGGCCGGTGGAGTACTCGGCGATGGCTGGCGGCACGGGCAGCAGATCCTTCGCCTTGAGCTTCTGGAAGGGCTTGAGCTTGTCCGGCAGGCTCCGGGCCCTGGAGGCGGCCACCAGCGCGTGCGCCAGGGGACGGCTGGTGAAGATGGGCGCGTCCGACATGGACTCGGTGCCGCCCGCGATGACGACGTCCGCCTCACCCACCGCGATGGCGTTGGCCGCCGTCGTCATCGCCTGGATGGAGGTAGCGCAGGCGCGTGCCACGGTGAAGGCCTCGATCTTGCGCGGCAGCCCCGCGGCGATCACCACCTCGCGGGCGATGGACGGAGCCGTCAGCGTGGGGATGACCTGCCCAAAGACGAGCTGATTGATCTCGTTGGGATCGAGCTCCGCCCGCTGCACCAGCTCCTGGACGACCATCCGGCCCAGGTCCAGCGCGGTCAGCCCCGAGAAGAGGCTGCCCGCCTTCACGAACGGGGTCCGCAGCCCGCGGACGATAGCCACCCGCCGGTGGCCGTTGCCTTGTGCCATGTGCCTCACCTCCTGACTGCGAGTGAGGCGCTTCTAACGGCCCCTAATGCACCGCGTCAACGGGAATTGATTCTAAAGTCAACCGGTGGACGGAATGGCCCGGCTCCCCTACGGGCGTGGCGCCGAGCCCTGGCGCAGCGCGATGCCGTGGCGGTGCACGGCGTCCACCATGAACTTCGCCGCGTCGGGATCCGTGGGCGGGAGGATGCCGTGGCCGAGGTTGAAGATGTGCCCCACCGGCCCGGCGCGGTTCAGGATGTCCAGCACCCGCGCCTCCAGCTCCTCGCGCGGCAGGAACAGGTGCAGCGGATCCAGGTTGCCTTGCACGGCCACGTCAGGCCCGAGGATGCGCCGGGCCTCATCCATCCCGATGCGCCAGTCCTGGCCGATGACATCCGCTCCCGTGCGCTTGAGCAGCGGCAGGTGCGTGGACATGCCCGTGCCGAACAGGATGACGGGCACGCCCGTGGCCTGCAGCTCCTTCACCATCCGAGTCAGGTACGGGAGGCTGAAGCGCTCGAAGTCGTACGGGCCCAGCTCGCCGCCCCACGAGTCGAAGATCTGGACGATCTTCACCCCCGCCTCCACCTGCATCTTCAGGAAGGGGATGAGCGTGTCCGTGAGCTTCTGGAAGAGCGTGTGCGCCAGCTTGGGCTGCTCGAAGAGCAACCGCTTGATGAGGATGTAGCTCTTGGAGCCGCCGCCTTCGACCATGTACGCGGCCAGGGTGAACGGCGCGCCCGCGAACCCGATGACGGGCACCGAGTCATTCAGCGCCTTGCGCGTGCGGCGGATGGCCTCGGCGACGAAGCCCGTGCCCTGCACGGGGTCCGGCACCGCGAGCTTCTCGATGTCCGCCGCCGTGCGCACCGGGTTGGGGAAGTGCGGCCCCTTGTCTCCCAGCTCCAGGGCAATGCCCATGGCCTCCACGGGGATCAGGATGTCCGAGAAGATGATGGCCGCATCCACGCCCAGCCGGGTGATGGGCTGCACCGTCACCTCGGCGGCCAGGTCCGGGTGCTTGCACAGATCGAGGAACGCGATGTTGCCGCGGATGGCGCGGTACTCGGGCAGGTAGCGGCCAGCCTGGCGCATGAGCCACACCGGGGTGGTGTCCGTGGGCTGGCGACGTGCCGCCTTCAAGAGTCTGTCGTTCATGGAGGAGCCCTCCGGCGCCGCCGGGCGCCGTCAAGCAGCCCATACCGGACTTCCGCGCGGATGTCCTGCCTGTCGCGCAAGGGCCCGCCTGAAATGACGAGGGCCGAACCCACCCTGTAGGCGAGCCCGGCCCCGAGCCATGTCACTCTGGCGCTACTTCGCGATCAGCAGCAGCAGGCCACGGCCGCACACGCTGTAGTTGGTGAACTCGCCGCCGATGAGCGCCTCGCTGCCAGGGCTCGCCACCTGGCTGGTTCCCTCCGCCCAGGGGCAGGTGTCCGTCACCCGGTACCAGTTCTTCCCGGTGCCAGGCCACGGCAGCACGAAGTTCACCGCGCCGGACCAGCCATTGTAGGCCACGTAGATGGCGCTGGCAGTCTCATTGGGGAACTCGGTGCCGTCCACGCGGAAGGCCAGCGCGTGGTTGCCGCTGTTGTTGAAGTACGCGGCATCCGGCACGTTGCCATCGGGCTTGAACCAGCGGTGCTGCTCCATCACGTTCCCGTTGGTGTCCACGGTGCTGTAGAAGTTCGCGGGCCGCAGCGCTGGGTGCGCCTTGCGGAAGGCGATGAGCCGCTGGGCGAACGTCTTGAAGTTCGTCTGGTCCGTGGTGAGCGTGTAGTTGAGCCAGTTCTTGTCCGAGTCCAGGTTGTACACGTTGTTGTTGCAGTACTGGGTGCGCAGGAACTCGTCCCCACCGGTGAACATGGGCGTGCCGGCGCTCACCATCAGGAAGGCAAACCCGTTGCGCGCCGCCTTGCGCTGATCCGCGGCGATGCCGCCCTGGTCCCAGCTGTGGTTGTTGTCCTCGCCACCGTCCGAGGGGCCGTAGGGCCACGGCTGGTTGTTGTTCTTGCTGTTGCAGGAGTACAGGTCCTTCAACGTCATGCCGTCGTGGGCCACCATGAAGTTGATGGAGTGGAACGGCTTACGGCCATCATCCCCGTACAGGTCCGAGGAGCCCGCGAAGCGCGTGGCGAGCTGGCTGGGCGTGACGTTCTCCACGCCCATCTGGTTCTGGTCCTTGCGCAAGGTGTCGCGGTAGATGCCGTTCCACTCGGCCCAGGTGCCCGGGAAGTTGCCCACCTGGTACGAGTTGCCGCCGATGGCCCACGGCTCGGCGATGAAGTCCGTGCCCGCACCGCCCCCGGCCGGACGTGGCGCCAGGTCGCGCAGGATGCGGTTGAGCGCGGTACCGCTGTTCATCTTGTCGTAGTTGAAGCAGCCGTGCTGGCAGGTGTTGCCCAGCACCGAGGCGAGATCAAACCGGAACCCGTCCACCCCCAGCGTGTCCTTCCAGTACGCCAGCGAGTGGATGATCAGATCCTGGGCCACCGGGTTGAAGGTGTTGTAGTTGCCGCCCACGCCCGTGTTGTCCCAGTTGAACCGCATGTCGGACGTGAGGCTGTAGTAGGTGGGATTGTCCAGGCCGCGGAACGTGAACACGTTGAAGGTGCTCGCGTCGCTGCCGTTCCAGGCGCCACCCTCGCCGGTGTGGTTGTAGACCACGTCGGTCATGACCTTGATGCCGTGGTCGTGGAAGGCCTTGACCATCTCCTTGAACTCGCGCGTGGGGCCGCCCGGCGACTTGTCGTACGCGTAGCGGCGATCCGGCGCGAAGTAGTTGAGCGTCATGTAGCCCCAGTAGTTGTCCCCCGGGGTGCTGGCCACGTTGTCGTTGGCGTCGTTCTCGGTCTCCTGCACGGGGAGGAACTCCACCGCCGTCACTCCGAGCGCCGCGAGCGCCGGAGCCTTCAGGCCCGCGCCCTTGTAGGTACCGCGATACGCGGCGGTGATGCTGGTGTCATTCTTGGTGAGGCCGCGGACGTGGACCTCGTAGATGACGTCATCCTTGAGCGCGCGCGTGGGCTTGGTGCCAATGGACTGCGTGTCGCCCGCCAGGACAATGCCCTTGGGGGCGTACGGGCCGCTGTCCTTGTTGCGGTGGAGCGGCCCGGAGGCGAACCACGTGCCGTCGGTGTTGTTGGCGTTCGAGGGATCGTGGCTGATCTCCAGCGCGTAGGGATCCAGCAGCAGCTTGTTGGGGTTGAAGCGGTTGCCGCTCGCGTCCACATCCGCCACGAAGCCCAGGCTCGAGCCCTTGGTCCAGCTCGAGTTGTACGTCCAGTTCGGGCCCCAGGCGCGGTAGCCGTAGTACACGGTGCCCGTGATGCCGTAGGTGTTCTGGAGGGTGGCGACCGAGGCTGTCTTCGACCAGACGTTGTTCGCGCCCTTGGTCATCACGTACTTCACCACCTCCTGGGCGCCGTAGGGGGTCTTGTAGATCCAGACCTCGATGCGCGTGGCACGCGACGAGTAGACGTTGAAGGTGATGTTGGCCTTCTCCGCGTCATACCTGGCGCCGAGCGTCCAGGTGACCGCGGCCTGCTCTTGGACCCCGATGCTGTCGAGTTCCTCATCGAGCAGGGAGGCGTTGGGATCCGAGGTACCGCAAGCCGCCAGGAGCGCGGCAAGGCTGGCGGCCAGAAGGGGGCGGTGCCACCGCAGGGGCTTGAAGGCCCCTCGGGGGATGTCAGTGGCTGGTCTCATGGGTCCGACTCCGGCGCGGTTGCAATCAGCGCTGCGAGGGGGCCCGCGCTTGCCCGTAGAGCGGCCTTCCAGCACTTCTCGGCCAGTGAAGTCAATGCGATGAGCCCCGAGAGAGCCGGAATGTCAGGCGAGGGGACGATGGGTCGTCCGGGCTCCAGGGAGCCTCAAAGGGGGATCGGGGGAATGATCGCGGGGCCTCAAACGTAGGCTTGACAGTGGCGGAGGTGGCCGATACAAGGCCCGCGTCGTTGTCAGCGGCGGTCGCCCGGGCGGATAGCTCAGCGGTAGAGCGTCGCCCTTACAAGGCGAGGGTCACAGGTTCGATCCCTGTTCCGCCCAAGAGTTGTGGGGAGTTAGTTCAGTTGGTTAGAACGCCGGCCTGTCACGCCGGAGGCCACGGGTTCAAGTCCCGTACTCCTCGCCAATAGAAGGGCTCGGAATCGCAAGGTTCCGGGCCCTTCGTCTTTTCGGCCGCCACATGCCGCCTTCTAATCCCTCGCACACCTGGGATGCGTTGGTCACCCCTTCCGCATGTGCCATGATGACCGCGACTACACCGCTCTTGCGAGAAGGCGGGGCTACGTGTCCGGGCTGTTCCTGAGCTACCGTCGCAGCGACGCGAGCGCCTGGGCGGGCAGATTGTTCGACCACCTGGCTGCGCGCTTCGGCAGCTTGCAGGTGTTCATGGACGTGGAAGGTGGAATCCCCGCTGGGGCGCACCTCGGGCAAACCCTCGAGAATGCACTTGCCACCTGTGACGCGCTGCTCGTGCTCATAGGCCCTACCTGGCTCAGCTGCACCGGCGAGGACGGGCGCCCCCGGTTAGAGGCGCCGGAGGACTGGGTTCGCACCGAGGTTTCCACCGCGCTCCAGCGCCGCATTCTGGTGATACCGGTCCTCTTTGGCGGAGCACAACCTCCACGTGGGGACTCACTCCCCGAGGAACTGCGTCAGCTCGCCATGCTCCAAGCGCTGAAGGTCACCGACGAGGAATGGGCTGAGAGCGTGGACAAGCTCGTCACCGAGCTTCTGAAGCTCGAACCCCTCCGGTTGCTTGCCGACGTCACGGCCGCGAATACTGGTCTACGTTTGCTCCGGGACCTGAGTAGCCAAGTGCCTGAGGTGGCGGAGGCGGTGAACCGCTCCCGCGAAGCCATCGCGAACACCCACGATCAAGCAGGCAAGCTTGAGACCTTCAAGCTGATCCACGACGAGCTGCACGTCATCGAGTTCGAGTGTCTCCGGCCCATGCAAGCCAGCGGTCCTACCTCAAGGCTTCGCCCCTTCAAGATCCGCTTCGACGGGGTAGCACGCCGCATCCAGGATGCGCTCCAGACCCGCGCTGTAGCTCCGCTCGTCCAGGAGGCGTTGCTCGATGAGCTGGAGGAGGTAGCAACAGCCTTCCAGGCCGCCGTCGCTTTGCAGAACGCAACCGCCCGCGCCCAGCTCCTGGGCGCGCTGAACGTGCTGCTGACGCGCCTGCCCCCCCAGCTCGAGCAAGGTATCTCGGCGGCGGCTCAGGAGCTCAACCTGGACCGCCTAGTGGTGCTTATGGACCTAGTGCGCCAAGCGCTCCCTCGCGCTCCCCTCCATCACCCCGAGTTGGAGCCGCTCATGCAGAGTGCCGAAGCGCTCCACCGGCTCCGGAATGAGCTGGTAGGCAGGGTGGACGAGCACCACCGTTTGCAGGTGCTGGACTCCAAGCTGCGGACTGTCTGCGTCGGAGGCGTCACGCCAGCCACGGTGCCCGCCGAGTGGGCGCGAATTAAGAAAGCACGCTCCAGGCTGCCCTCCCCGCCCGTCACTCCCGAACTGCGCGGCGCGAGCGAGGACCTGACGGCCATCGAGGCGGAATTGGAGGAGGCGCTGGGGAAGAGTGAATCACAGGCAGCCCTGGACCTGCTCCAGGAGTACTTCCGCGCCGTGAGTTCTGTATTCCGGAATGTGGATGCGAGTTTGAAGGAGTTCTGCTTGCAGTTCAGTGAGGTGAGCCAACCCCTGAAAACTGTGTTGGACATGTGCCGTGTGCCTACGGACGAAAGCGGCACCGCCCGAGCGGTGGCGTCGAGGGGGCCCTGAGCGGCCATGCCAAACCAGGAGACGAAAGCGTGGGCAGCTCCCTTCGAAAGCGCCAGTGATCTCCAGGAGGAACATCAGCACCTCCTGGAGTTGATAGACCAGGACATCGGTGACGACATCAACGCCGCCACGGAAAGGCTGTCGCTGGTTCGGCACGAAGCGCGGATCCGCGCGTTCCTGGAGCGAGGCGCGGCGACAGGCGTCTACCTGGATGAGGTAAAGGACCGCACCGCCTGCCAAGTGCTGCTCGATTACTGGGGCGTCGCGCTCTCTCGCGCGGGCCGGACGCTTCCTGGCGTTCGTCTGGCACACTTCGATGAGCGGCAGCTCCCCGCGCTGAAGGACGAGGATTCTCCCTACGTGGGGCTGGAGTCCTTCCGGTCTCCCACCTACTTCTTCGGTCGGGAGGCCGACGTACGCCAGCTGCTGAGCCACGTGCGGGACGTGCCTCTCGTCGTTGTCCTGGGCGCCTCTGGTAGCGGGAAATCGTCGCTCGTCATGGGTGGCATCCTCCCCGTACTCCGCGCGGACACTGCCCAGCCGACCTTGCGTGTCCTG
>Ga0247825_10001612_pt1 | contig 14853 bp, 15 predicted proteins | sample 13C_Vanillin_Day_FD_194413 | JGI IMG/M metagenome (GOLD analysis project Ga0247825, IMG submission 194413) | Soil microbial communities from agricultural site in Penn Yan, New York, United States - 13C_Vanillin_Day48 | ecosystem: Environmental > Terrestrial > Soil > Agricultural land | place... | reverse complement strand
GGTGACGATCCCGCGTACTTCGCGGAGTTCTCACCGCAGGGCTACGCGTTGGCGACCAACATCGTGTTGTATGCGCTGACCCATTGAGCGTCGTCAACGCCACGCGTCGATGTTCACTGTTGCCCGTAGCGCGCCGCTGATCATCTTCCACGCGCCCTGCGTCTCGCCGCCGGCGACGACGATGTGGATGTCGGACGGTTCGTAGATCGTAATCACGTCGTCTGGATTCGCCTTGAGGCGCGAGGCGTACGGTTCGATACCGGCGACCGCCTTGGGACGCAGCAGCTGAATCGACTGGTTGTCCCAGTACTCCCGTGCGGTCAGCAGCGCGTTGTCCGCAAGCCAGGCGATCAGCTTCTCCTTCGTGTCGTAGCCGAGATCGACGAAGCCACGCGCCACGATCGGATCCATCACGAAGAACGGCGGGCTGTACTGCTCGACCGCCGCCAGCGCGTGACGCATCTTCTCCTGCCACGTCGCACGCGGGCCGTAGCCGGCGTGCGTGTACCATCCGCCGAAGAACACGCTGGCCACACTGTCAGTCGGCTTGAATCCCTTCTGCACATGCAGCGGCTGCCAGGGGCTGCGCTCCTCGGCTTCCGGAATCAGCGACGTATACGCGTACCAGTTGCCCTGCGAGCCCATATAGGTCTCGTTCGGAACCGACCCGCCCTGGAGATTCTGCGACAGCAGACCATAGGCGCGTCCGATGGTGGCGTTGGGGTGGTTGTACGGGCCCATCACCCCGATGCCGGTGTTCATCCCCAGCTCGATGCGAATCGGACCATTGATGACGGGAATCGTTGCGAATGATGTCGTGCTGCTCGATCGAGCCGTGATTCCGCTGGCCGCCAGCGCGAGGATCACCGGGAAGTACTCCGGCCGCGCACCGGCCATGACGGCATTGACCGCCACTTTCTCCACGGTGAATTCCCAGAACTCGCGGAACACCGTCGGCCGGAGCCGTCCGACGATCTTGTCCGGTGGATGGCTCGTGCCCTTGAGCATCGCCTCGACGCGCGCTTCCGTCGGCAGGACGATCGGCAGCATGTCTGTCCAAGCGTTCGCTTCGAACAGCCGCTGAAGGTTGTCCTCGGTGCCGGGCTCCACCAGCCGGGGCGTCGTCCGCTCGAACGACAGGCCCTGGAGGTCCGCCTCGTCGAGCAGGCCGGTCAGGCCGTCGAGCACCTCCTGCATGAAGGGACGACCGGAAATCGCGTCATTGCCGTCGATGTACGCACGCAGATGGGCTGGCGACTGGTCGACGACCGGATGCGGCGTGTAGGCCTGCCGCAGTCGCGGCATTCCCATCGACAGCGCTGTCGCGTCACAGAGCCGCTTGAATCGTTGTGTATGCACGGCGATCGAAGGGACACCGCCCTCCTCGAGCGCCGCGGCGAGCCCGACGACCGTCGGGCTACAGGTGCTTCAAAGGCCTATGCCGAGAATCGCGGCATCGCCGTCAGCGGCGATGGCGGCGCGCATCTCGGGGTCATCCGCCCAGGTTTCCTTCGGTTTGATGATGCGCGTGTTGACCGCAGGCAGGTGCTCACCGAACCACTGCTGCAGCTCGTCCATGAACACCGCGGAGTTGTCGAACAGGCAATCCACCAGATAGATCGTCTTGCCGTCCAGTCCGGACAGCCGCGGCGAGAGTCGCTTGCCGACAACCTTCGGTGGATACCCACGTGGGTCGTGCACTGTGATGTGCTGTGTCATGGCGTCATTCGTAGTGTCCGCCTTCAGGCGGACCATGTCCCGTCTCTAAGATACCTATCCGCGCTCAGCGCGGCGGTTGCTCCGTCACCTGCGGCCGAGGCCGCGCGGCCAGCCGATCCGGATCGGACCGTTCCCGCCGCGAGCAGACCGGTCAGGCTGCTGCGCATTCCGCCGTCGACCGGAACCCTTCCGGACGCATCGAGCGCCAGCACGCCATCCAGCAACGCGGTTGCCGGCGCGAGCCCGACGTATACGAACAGCCCGGCCAGCTCGATCTCGTCGGTCTTGCCATCACCGGCCGATCGCGTCCGAACGCTCTTCAGTCCGCCATTGCCGATCGCTTCCTCGACGACTGTGCCAAAGCGTACTTCGATTTTCGGGTTCTGTTGAACCTGCTGGATGTACGCAGACTGGGCGGAGAAATCGGCACCGCGATGAAAGATAACGACGCGCGCTGCGTGCTGGGCCAGGGTCAGCGCTTCCTGCAGGGCTGAGTCGCCGCCGCCGATGACGCCGACAACGCGGTTGCGGAGGAGGGGAGCGTCGCAGCTCGCACAGTGGCTGATGCCCTTGCCGCGAAACTCCTCTTCACCGGGGATTCCCAATGTCTTCAACGTTGTGCCGGTGGCGATCACCAGCGTCCGGGCCAGGAGATCTCCCTCGGAAGTGCTGACGCGCCAGCGGCCGTCATCGGCGCGAAGCGCGGTTGCCTCGCTGGCGGAAAATTCCGCACCGGCGCCGACAGCCTGCTCCTGAATGATCGGGCCTAGGTCGTAGCCTGGAATGCCGTCGGGGAAACCGGGATAGCCATCGATCCGCTCGATGCTTATCAGGTGGCCGCCAAGTTGTGCGCTGGTCAGGACCCGTGTCGTCCGGCCCGCTCGAGCCGACGTCAGTCCAGCGGTCAGGCCGGCCACACCTCCGCCAACGATAACGATGTCGTACTGATGCGACATTCGGATTGATCTTAGTCCTTGGTCCTACGCTGTCGCGAGCTTCTCCGTCGCTGCCAGATCCTGCCGGAGCGAGCGGCTGCCGAGCAGATAGTGCAGCGCGGCCCAGACGTTGACGACGCCGATGATGACCAGCGCGTAGCGAAGGGAGTCCGTTCCAGACGATGCCTTGAGCTGATCGCTGATGAATCCCGTGACCGACGGTCCTAGCCCGAAGCCGATGAGCGTCTGGATGAACAGCAGCAGCGACGTTGCGACCGATCGCATGCGCAGGGTGGCAAGCGCCTGCGTCATGGCGAACGACGGTCCAAAGAAAACCGCCGCGGTGAACATCAGGCCGACGAACGAGGGCAGCACCACCCGGAGATCGGCGGACAGGTACGCGAGAAACTGAAACGGCACACAGAGCAGCGTCGCGAGGCCAGGCACCCACATGTACCACCGGCGGTCGTTGAAGCGGACGCTCAGTCGATCCGCGGCAAGACCACCCAGGAATGTCCCGAAGCCGGCGATTGCCGACAGTACGGCAATCCAGTAGCTCGCTTCGCCAACCGACATCTGATGCGAGCGCTGCAGGAACGCATTGTTGAACGAGCCGCTCGCATACCAGACCACCGAATGGAGCGCCGCGGCCAGCGTCAGATGCCGAAACGAGCGTCGTTGCCAGAGCGTGCCCAGCACCTCGACCATACCCGGCACGGGCGCACGATCTCCTCGCGCGACGCCGTCGGACATTCCACGCGGCGGCTCCTTGATCGTCAACCACATGATCAGAGCCATGACGATCCCGGACATGCCGGCGATCACGAACGTCGTGCGCCAGCCGAACGTCTGGTTGCCCCAGCCGCCGTATGCCGCACCCAGCGAAGAGCCGATCGGCACACCCAGCGCATAGACCGAGAAGGCGGTGCCACGACTGAGCTTCGGGAAATAGTCGGAGATGAGCGAGTGCGACGGCGGGCTGCCTCCGGCTTCACCGACCGCGGTGCCGACACGCGCGGCAAACAGCATCGCGTAGTTCGCCGCCAGGCCAAAGAGTCCGGTCATCGCGCTCCAGCTGGCCACGGCCAGAACGAGCACGTTCCGCCGGTTGGATCGGTCAGCCCACGCGGCGATGGGGATGCCCATGACCGAGTAGAAGACGGCGAACGGAAGACCGGTCAGCACGCCCATCTGGAAGTCGCTGGCGCCTAACTCCTTCTTGATCGCCTGGAGCGACGCGGCCAGGATCTGCGAGCGATCCATGGTGTTGAGCACATAGCCGAGCGTGAGCAGGATCAGGACGTAGTACGCGTACCAGGTCCTGGTGAGCAGCGGCGATTGAACGGCGGGCGCTTGTTGCGTGGTCTGCACTCGTCCCTCCCGATTCGCGGAGGCCAAAGCTTATAGCGGAATCAGGTCCGGCTAAAGCCGGACACTACGTGTCCGAGTCCGGCTGAAGCCGGACACTACGGCGATTGGGACGTACGGTAGACTCCCGCGCATGCAGCCAACCCGCCGCGATTTCCTGAGGCTCAGCACGCTTGGTGGCACGGCGGTGTCGGTGCTCGGCTTCGATCTGGGACCAGCCTATGCGGCGGTCCGCGAGCTGAAGATCGCGCGCACTACCGAGACGCGGTCAACCTGCCCGTACTGCTCGGTGAGCTGCGGCGTCATCATCCACACCCTGGGCGACAAGTCGCGCAACGTGAAGCCGGTGGTCGTCCATATCGAAGGGGACGCGGATCACCCGATCAACCAGGGCACGCTCTGCCCCAAAGGCGTCACGCTCAAGCAGAACATCGTCAACGACCGTCGCCTAACGACGGTGAAGTACCGCGCGCCGGGCAGCAGCGCCTGGGAAGAGAAGTCGTGGGACTGGGCGATCGATCGCATCGCGCGCCTGGTGAAGCAGACGCGCGACGAGCGGTTCATCGGGCGCGACGCCTCGGGCCGCGATCTCAACGCGCTCACGGCGATGGGCGTCATCGGCGGCTGCACCGACACCAACGAGATTAATTACCTCCTGGTGAAGGCCTTCCGCGCCGGGCTCGGCGTGATCCCGATCGAGCAGCAATCACGTATTTGACACGGCCCGACGGTGGCCAGTTTGGCCGCCACGTTCGGCAGAGGCGCGATGACCAACGGCTGGACCGACATCCGCAACACGGATGTCGTGCTGGCCATGGGTGGCAACCCGGCTGAAAACCATCCGGTCGGCTTCCGCTTCGTCATGGAGGCGAAGCGCAACCGCAACGCGAAGCTGGTGTGTGTCGATCCGCGCTTCAACCGGACGGCGGCGGTTGCCGATCGCTTCGTCCAGATTCGCGCCGGCACGGACATCGCGTTCCTCGCCGGGCTGATCCACCACACGCTGGAGAACAACCGGTACCACGAGGAGTACGTGCGCCTGTTTACCAACGCGCAGTTCCTCGTCAACGAGCGCTACGCGTTCGACGAAACCCGCGGCGTGTTCTCGGGCTGGGACGACCAGCAGAAACGCTACACCGACACCTCGAGCTGGAGTTACGACATCGGACCAGACGGCTTCGCACGCGTCGACCCGACGCTTCAGGATCCGCGAACGGTGTTCCAGGTGATGAAGCGCTTCTACGCGCGCTACACGCCGGAAATGGTGTCCAGCATCTGCGGATGTTCCGCGGAAGACTTCACGAAGGCCGCGGACCTCATTACCTCCACCGGCACGGCGGATCGGGCGGGGACGATGATGTATGCGCTGGGGTGGACGCATCACAGCCAGTCTGTGCAGCTCATTCACACCGCGGCGATGCTGCAGCTGCTGCTGGGGAACATCGGGCGCCCGGGCGGCGGCCTCAACGCCCTGCGTGGCCACGCCAACATCCAGGGCGGCACCGATTGCGGCATGGCGTACCACAACCTGCCGGGCTACATCGCCGTGCCGAAGGCGGATCACCAGACGCTCGACACGTTCCTCAAGTCGATCACTCCGAAGCCGCTGCGGCCGCAGTCCACGAACTTCCAGTCGAACTACGACAAGTTCGCGGTCAGCCAGCTCAAGGCGTACTACGGCACGAACGCGACGAAGGAGAACGAGTTCGGCTACAGGCTGCACCCGCGGCTGCCGGCCGCCGATGGCGGCGGCTATCAGAACTGGAGCTGGGCCTACATCTTCGACCACATGTACCGCGGCGAGATGGACGGCTTCTTCAGCTTCGGCATGAACCCGGTGAGCAATGGGCCGAACTCGCGCAAGGCAATCGGCGCGCTGGCGAAGCTCAAGTGGCTGGTCGTCGCCGAGAACTTCGAGCAGGAGACGGCGGCGTTCTGGCGGCCCGACATCCTGGCCGTCTCGGATCTCAAGCCCGAAGACGTGAAGACCGAGGTCTTCATGCTGCCGGCCGCAAACTTCGCCGAGAAGGACGGCACGTTCGTCAACTCGGCGCGCTGGCTGCAGTGGAAGTGGAAGGCGGTCGATCCGCCGGGCGAGGCGAAGCCTGATCAGGAAATCATCGGCCGCATCTTTCTGAGAGTCCGCGAGCTGTATCAGCAGGACGGAGGCGCGTATCCGGATCCGATTCTGAATCTGAACTGGTGGTACTCGAACCCGGCGTCGCCGTCGCTCGACGAAGTGTGCCGCGAACTGAATGGATGGGCGCTCGAGGATGTGAAGGATGCGACCGGCGCGGTCGTCGTCCGCCGCGGCCAGCAGCTCTCGCGCTTCCTCGACACACGCGGCGACGGTTCAACCCTCTCGGGTAACTGGCTCTACATCGGCAGCTACACCGACGCCGGCAACATGACCATGCGCCGATCGACGGCGGATCCGAGCGGGCTTGGACGTTATCCCGAATGGACGTTCAGCTGGCCGGCAAACCGGCGCGTGCTCTACAACCGGGCGTCAGCCGACGCACAGGGGCGACCGTGGGATGCGTCGCGGACGGGCATCGCCTGGAACGGCCAGCGCTGGGTGGGCGACACGCCGGACTACACCGTGGATAGCGCACCGGACGCCGGGCTCGGCGCATTCATCATGCTGCCCGAGGGTGTCGCTCGTCTCTTTGTTCCCGGGCAGTTCGTTGAGGGGCCGTGGTCGGAGCACTACGAGCCGATGGAGTCGCCGATCGCCAATCCGCTGCATCCGGAGCAGAGCTCCAATCCGGCGGTGCGACAGTTCATGACGAAGCACGACGTGCTCGGCACCGCCGAGGAGTTCCCGATCGTCTGCACCACCTATCGGCTGACCGAGCACTTCCACTACTGGACGAAGAACAACCCGTACTCAGTGCAGCTCCAACCGGAGTTCTTCGTGGAGATGTCGGAAGAGCTGGCGCGTGAGAAGTCGATCGCCAACGGCGATCGCGTCCGCGTGAAGTCCGCCCGCGGCGAGATCGAAGGGCTGGCACGCGTGACGAAACGGATGAAGCCGATGCAGGTCGGTGGACGCACGGTCCACCAGATCGGATTCCCGATCCACTGGGGCTTCCTCGGACGCGGCGCCCAGCGCGGGTCGATGGCCAACCTGGTGACACCGACGATCGTCGATCCCAACTCCTACGCGCCCGAGTACAAGGGCTTTCTCGTCTCGCTGGAGAAGGTGTGAGTCTCGAGATCGTCCGCAGCTCGGCGAGCTCGTCACCAGCGCCAGGCGTGCGCGTCGAGCCGCAGCTCGTCAAGCTGGTGGACACGTCCACGTGCATCGGCTGCAAGGCCTGCGAGGTCGCCTGCCAGGAGTGGAACGACCTTCCGCCCGAACCGACCACCAACAGCACCAATTCGTACCAGACGATGCCGGCGACGACTGCCAGCTTCTGGAATCTGATCAAGTTCAACGAGCACGAGGAGGACGCAGGATCGCTGCACTGGCTGATGCGCAAGGACCAGTGCATGCACTGCTCCGAGCCCGGCTGCCTCATCGCCTGCCCGGCGCCAGGCGCCATCGTCCAGTACGCCAACGGCATCGTCGACTTCCAGCAGGACAACTGCATCGGCTGCGGCTACTGCATCACCGGCTGCCCGTTCGACATCCCGAAGTTCAACACCGGAACGAAGCGCGTCTACAAGTGCACGCTCTGCGTTGATCGCGTGTCGGTGGGTCTGCAGCCGGCGTGCGTGAAGGCGTGCCCGACCAGCTGCCTGCAGTTCGGCACCAAGGAGGCAATGCTGGAGATCGCCGAGAAGCGCGTGACGCAGCTCAAGGCGAACGGCTTTGCTCAGGCGGCGGTGTACGACCCGCCAGGTGTCGGCGGCACAGGCGTCGTCACCGTGCTCGCCTTTGGCGATCGGCCTGAGCTCTATGGGTTGCCGAAGGATCCCGTCGTGCCTGCGGCCGTCCGTTTCTGGAAGGGCCCATTGAAGTGGTTCGGCAACGTCACGATGCTCGGCGGCATCGCGGTAGCAGCCGTACACTTCATGCGCTACGGACGGAAGGAAGGGCACGACTGATGGTGATGCTGCCGGTCGAGCGCGTCGTCCGCTACAACCTCCGGGAGCGGCTCGTCCACGCCGTGGCGGGCATCTCGTATGTCTATCTGCTGCTCACCGGGCTCGCGTTCTGGACGCCGGCGCTGTACTGGCTGGCGATCGTTCTCGGTGGCGGCTACCTGTCACGCATGCTTCATCCGTGGGCCGGTCTGATCTTCAGCGGCGTGCTGCTGGTGATGTGGGCGTCGTGGCGGCGCGATATGAAGACCACACCTGCGGACAAGGAGTGGCGGAAGCATATCGTCGACTACATGACCAACAAGGACGAGAAGGTGCCGCCGGTGGGTCGCTTCAACTATGGCCAGAAGCAGTTCTTCTGGCTGATGGTGATCGCGATGTGGGCACTGGTGATTTCGGGCGGCGTGCTGTGGTTCGTCAGCAGCGTGCCGGCCGGCTTCGCGTGGCTCCGCGACGCCGCGATTCTCGTGCACAGCATCTCGGCGCTGGCCACGATCGGTCTCTTCATCGTCCACCTCTACATGGGGATTGCCGTCGTCCCGGGCGGCCTGTCTGCCATCGTGCGCGGCGAAGTCACCCGCGAATGGGCGCGCCAGCATCATTCGCTGTGGAAGACTCGTCCGTAGCGGAACCTCGTCCGTTCGCCGTTCTCTGCCACAACTGACAGCACGATTCTTGCTGAGGTCACCGGTGAGGTGGCTGAATGCTGATGACGCTGGTCGTGCTGTTGTTGCTTCTGTGGTTGCTGGGCATGGTCTCGAGTTACACGCTCGGCGGCCTCGTCCACATCCTGCTGGTCATCGCGGTGATCATCATGCTGGTCCGGATCATCCAGGGCCGAAGGCCCGTCTGAGGGACGATGAAGACTGCATCAATCGTTGGAATCGTTCTGGTGGTGATCGGCGTGGTGGCGCTTGTGTATGGCCGCATCACGTATACGCGGGAAGAGAAGGTGCTCGACATCGGGCCGATCGAAGCCACGGCGGAGCGCCGTGAAACGATACCGCTCCCGCCGGTGCTCGGAGGCCTGAGTCTTGTCGGAGGCGTGGCGCTGATCATCGCCGGCGCGCGCCGGCGCTAGGGATGCGGGGACGGAACGTCGCGTAGAGTACGTCCGTGCCCACGCCCGAACGCTGGTCCGCGCGCATCGAACGCGCGCGGATGCTGGCGGACCGTCATCGTCCCGCGGCGGACATCCTCCGTTTCTACGCTCAGCTCGCGTCGCATCAGCAAGGGCTGGCCGCGAAGTGGGAGAGCGCCGAATGGAATCCGCCGCTGGTTCTCCAGGAGCTTCCCGGGACGCTCGAGTGGCTTGAGATGAACGGGCCGCCCATGCTCGCTCAATCCGTTCAGACGCTGCGCCAGTCGTCCAACGGCGACTGGGAGCTCGCGCTCGAACGCTACCTGGTCGAGGACCCGTCTGAGGCGACGGAAGCGCCACGGGGATTCGTCATCGAAACGCTGCTGCAGCCGCTGGCCCAGCGCTGCGCCACGGCGATGCCGGTGTCGCCGCAACGGCACGACAACCGATGCCCGTTCTGCCAGCAGCGGCCGGCGACCGGCGTCCTGCGCGACGCCGGCCAGGGCACGCGCCGTGCGCTGGTCTGCGGGCTCTGCTTCAGCGAGTGGCCATTCGAGCGCATCGTCTGCCCGTCGTGCGGCGAGCGGCGGTTCGACGCGCTTCCGGTCTACACGGCGGAGCAGGTTGCGGGAGTTCGCGTAGACGGCTGCGACTCGTGCGGTGTCTATCTGAAAACAATCGACGCGTCCAAGGACGGCACAGCCATCCCCGAGGTGGACGATCTGGCGACGCTCACTCTGGATCTCTGGGCTCGCGAGCACGGCTATCGCCGCCTGCGGCCCACGTTCTATCTCTGAGCATCCTTCGGCGGCGTCATCGCCACATGATGGATTCGCGACGCGAACCGCCATCCCTGCGGCGTCTTCGTATAGGTATCTGCGTAATAACCGTCGTGCCGAATCTTCAACGGATCGCCGTCGAGCCCGATCATCAGCATGTCGACCGTGCCTGTCGCACCGTCAGGCGTTGCGGTGATGATGTGGTTCACGTAGAGGTGCTTGACGCCCTGCTTGATCCAGCCGACGTTCTTGCAGCCGCGCGAGCCTCCACCTGAGGCTTCGGCCAGCCGCTCGCGGCCCTGAAACCTGGTGCCAACCACGCCGTTCTGCGACGGCGCGAAGTAGCCATCCGCAGTGAACAGGTCGGCGTAGTCGTAGCCGTTGTTCGAGCAGGTGTCGATCGCGCGCGCATACTTCGCGACGAGCTGCTGTATCTCAAAGTAATCGAGCGCGGTCAGCGTCATCGGCTTGGAAGCCGCCTGGCCGGCCTGCCGTGCTGTCGCGCCAATCGAGACGAACACGCAGAGCACAAACACCGCTGCCAACGAAATCCTCATCGACCTTCTCCTCCTGCGGCGGGTCCGCCTGCCGTATCAGTCCAGCGTTTTCGCGACCCGGAATCCCAGGTAGTTCCGTCCCCGCTGCGTCGCCGGATACGGCGCGCCGCGGCGTGCCGATCGCTGCATGTAGGGATTGCTCAGAAAGGTCCCATCGCGGAAGACGCGGTTCGCGCAGTTGCCCTGCTTGCTCGCCGAGCCGTCAACGGGCGCGTGAGCGTAGTCGGCTTCGTAGCAGTCCTCGACCCACTCGAAGACGTTGCCGTGCATGTCATGCAGACCGAATGCATTCGCGGGGAACGACGCAACCGGCGCTGTCCGATCGACCCACGTGTCGCGTCCCTCGGCCTTGCCGCCCAGCCCAGGGCCCGGACCACCGAAGTTGCCGAAGTTGTGATCGAGCTTGGCTCCCCACGGATACGCCGTGGTCGTTCCAGCTCGCGATGCGTACTCCCACTCCGCCTCAGACGGCAGCCGATAGGCATCGTCGCCGCCGGTCTTCCAGTTCAGCCACCCGACGAAGTTCTGCGCGTCGAACCAGCTCATGCCGATCGCGGGGCGCGTGCCTCGTCCCCAGTCGGCGAACTCCTTGTTTGGCGTGCCGTCCGGGTTCGAGCGCAGCGCCTGCTCGACGGCAGGACCATCGCACCAGCGGTCGCGTACGCACGCTTCCCACTGATCCCAGGTGATCTCGGTCTTGCCGATGGCATATGCGCGGGCGATCGTCACGCGATGCTGCGGTTCGTTCTCGCGCCGTTCCGGCTCGTTGGCGGGGGAGCCCATCATGAACGTGCCTGCGGGCACGACCACCATCTCCGGGCAGTTGCGGCATTCCTTGAAGCTCTGACCAGGCTTCACGGCGGACGGCGTGCGGGTCGCCGGTTGCTGTGCGACCGGATGCACGACGGCCGCAAGCGTCATCAGCGCCAGGACGATCGTGATGCGCCGCATGATGTGGCTCGTCATGGCGCCACGCACGAGAAGTTCGCCGCGTCGTCGGTGCTGCCAGATCCCTTGTAGCGCGCGACCTGAGGATGCGGGCACAGCGGCCGCGACATCGCCCCGCCGGAGCCACCTGGCGAAGGCGGGCCGCCGCTTCGTCCGGCTGCACGTGTCGCGATGATCTGCGCGGGCGCTTCGCCCTTTTCGCGCCAGCGTTCGAGCGCGCCAAGGAAGTCGGCCTGGTCAGGCCCGACGCCACCGCCGCAGTGACCGACACCAGGCATCAGGAAGAGGCGCATCCAGTCGTCCTGCTTCCCGCCGAGCTTCTTGTGTACGGCGTCGTAGTAGTTGATGGTGTTTTCGGGCGCGGGGCCGGGGTCGGCCCAGCCGTGATAGAGCAGGAGCTTTCCGCCGCGCGCCTTGAACTTTGCAAGATCTGGATCGTTGGCTTCGATGAAGCCGCCGTTCTTCAATGCCAGCGCAAGATCCGCTTCCAGGTTGAACGTCATCGGATCCCAGTTCGGATCCTGCCTCCCGACGTAGCGCGGTGTGTCCGCAAAGAGCGCATTGAGTGGAGCGCCGGGAGTCGGGATGCGCCAGCCGGACTCGAAGCCGGGCGATCGTCCTGGATAGACGAGCGCGCCGTCCTTTGTCGTCACCGCCTTGTACGCGCTGCGCGCGTTCTCGACCTGCGCGGGCGTCAGGCAATCCGGCGAGTCAGCTCCCGCCTTGCACGCCAGCACCGCCGGATCGAACTTGCACGCACGCGGTTCGCTGACGATGCCGTCCTTGACGCCATCTTTCTGATCGCACGCGTTCATGACGGCGTTGGCGAAGAGTGTGACCTTCTCCGGCGGAACGATGCGCGACGCGTTCTTCAGCATGTCCACCTGCAGCGAGACCTGCGAGACGTTCAGGTGCAGCATGTTGTAGACCGGTGCGCCGGCGATGATGGCGTCGAAGTCATCCGGGTAGCGCTGGGCCTGCATCATCCCTTGCCGTCCGCCGGTGGAGCATCCCTGGTAGTACGAGAGCTGAGGTGCGCGTCTGTAGAAGGCCTGCATGATCGCCTTCGACTGCACCGCCATCTCGTGCATCGCCCGGTAGCCGAAGTCGATCAGCTTCTCCGGGTGGCCTGGCGCGAACGACGCGTTCGCGCCCTTGTGGCCCGTGTCGTTGGAGGCCGTGGCGTAGCCGCGCCGAAGTCCCGTGGCCAGCGCGTCCCTGGAAAGAGTGCCGGCCCAGCCGCCGTTGCCCACCGCGAGGAACTTGCCGTTCCAGGTGTCCGTGGGCAGCCAGAGCTCCATCTCGATGTGTGAGTCGCTCGACGGCGTGAGCGTTGCTGCAACCTTGCAGTGAGCGGGCAGCGGCGCTGCCGGTCCGCCACGGCCCCGGCCGGTCGCCGACGCGGCGCTGCCGGCGGCGACGAATTCCACCGACGTGATCGTGGCCTGCGGCAGCGTGATCGTCTTGATCGCCTCGCACGACGGTTGCTGAAGAAACGCGGCCGCCGCCATCACCACGAGTGAGCTGACCATTGAGCGCCTCCTGCAGGCAGAGAATACGTCAATCCGTAGGGCACCCTTAAGTAGGGCACCCCTTTAAGTAGGGCACCCCTTGAGGGGTGCCCTACGCGGGATCTAAGCCGACCGATTCGAACGAGACTCCCGTGGGCAGGCCGACGTACTGTTCGGCGAGGCTCGTCATCGCCGCGCACGAGCTGGTGAGGTAGTCCAGGTCGGCGAGCTGGCGCTGATGATCGAACGCGGTTTCGTCCGGTGAGCGGTGCAGCGTCGACGTCATCCACCACGAGAATCGCTGCGCTTTCCAGACACGGCGCAGGCAGGTCTCGGAGTACTCGTTCAACCAGTCGGTCTGGCCCTTCTCGTAGAACGCTTTCAGCGCCCGCGCCAGCACCAGCACGTCCGAGGCGGCAAGGTTCAGCCCCTTCGCGCCGGTCGGCGGGACGATATGGGCGGCATCGCCGGCGAGGAACAGCTGGCCGTGGCGCATCGGCGACGCAACGAAGCTCCGCATCGGCGTCACGCTCTTCTGGATGATGCGGCCGACGTTCGGCTTCCACCCGTCGCGCGTCGTCATCCGCACGAGCATCTCGTCCCAGATTGCCTCGTCTGACCAGTTGTCGATCGATTCGTCGGGAGGCACCTGAAGGTACAGCCGTGTGATCTTCGGCGAGCGCATGCTGAAGAGCGCGAACCCGCGCTCGTGCAGTGTGTAGACGAGCTCCTCCGAGGAGGGGGCTGCCTCGGCGAGGATGCCCAGCCAGCCAAACTGATACTCGCGCTCGTAGAGAGTGAGGACGCCGTCGGGAATCGACGGCCGGCTCACGCCATGAAACCCGTCGCAGCCGGCAATGAAGTCGCAGCGCACTTCGTGATCGTTGCCCTCGTGCTGGAAGCGGATCACCGGCGCCGGCGAATCAAGATCGGCCACTGAGACGTGCTCCGCCTCGAAGTACAGCGGGCGGCCCGTACCGACTCGCGCCTCGATCAGATCGCGCACGACCTCGTTCTGGCCGTACACCGTAATGGCCTTCCCCTCGGTCAGCCCGGCCAGATCGATGCGATGCCGTTCACCACGGAAGCTGATGTAGAGGCCTTCGTGGCGCAGCCCGGCCCGGCACAGCCCGGCGCCCACGCCCATGGCGATCATCAGGTCGACCGTGCCCTGTTCGAGCACGCCGGCGCGCACGCGATCGATCACGTAGTCGCGACTGCGGTTCTCGACGATGACCGAGTCGATGCCGTTGAGATGGAGCAGGTGGGCGAGCAGGAGGCCGGCTGGTCCGGCCCCGACGATGCCTACCTGAGTCGAGTGGATCATGCTCGCCCTGATGCGTTCATCCTAGAAACCGCCCTGCACGAGAAACAATACCTTGTTCATTCATGCCTCCAGAAACGGCGCGGGGCCCGAGGGCGCCACGATCCAGTGCAGATCCTTGAAGACGATGGCGAGCTGTTCGCGGAGCCAGATGCTGCGCGGCTCGTTGTCGTATCGCCGATGCCAGTGCAGCTTCAAGTCGTACGTCAGGTCGAACGGCGGCAGTGCCGCCGCCACGTTCGGCGTCAACGAGGCGAACCGGGTCACCACCGCGTACGGCAGCGTAGCAATCAGCAGCGAGTCCATCACGATGAACGGCACGCTCAGCACATTCGACGTGTACATGGCGATCTTCCGCTGCATCTTCCGCCGTGCGATGAAGCGCTCCAGCACTTCCTGGCTGCGGTGTTCGGGACGCACGACGATGTGCTCGGCGGCAAGGAAGGAAGACACCGTCAGCCGGCTCTTCCACAGCGGATGGCCGGCGCGCATCAGGCAGGCGAAGCCGTGCTTCGAGACCCGGCGCTGCCGGAAGTTGCGCAGGCTCAGCGCCGGGTAGTAGCCGACGGCCAGATCAATGT
>Ga0247825_10001611_pt1 | contig 14867 bp, 11 predicted proteins | sample 13C_Vanillin_Day_FD_194413 | JGI IMG/M metagenome (GOLD analysis project Ga0247825, IMG submission 194413) | Soil microbial communities from agricultural site in Penn Yan, New York, United States - 13C_Vanillin_Day48 | ecosystem: Environmental > Terrestrial > Soil > Agricultural land | place... | reverse complement strand
TGTACTTCCTGCCGGTGACGCCGCACTTCGTCGAGCAGGTGATCGCGCGCGAGCGCCCGGACGCGATCGCGCTCGGCTTCGGCGGCCAGACCGCGCTGAATTGCGGTTTGCAGCTGGATCGCAACGGGACGTTGGCCAAGTACAACGTCAAGGTTCTGGGCACTCCCATCGCCACCATCGTGGCGACCGAGGACCGCAAGATTTTCTGCGACAAGCTGGCCGAGATCGGCGTCGACTTCCCGCGCAGCGGCGCCGCGACCACGCTCGACGAAGCCCTTTCTCTTGCAAAAGCCATTGGCTTTCCCGTCATGGCACGGGTGGCCTACGCGCTCGGCGGGCTGGGCTCCGGCCTGTGCGTCGACGAGGCGCAGCTGCGCGAGCGCGTGACCAAGGGACTCGCGCACAGCCCGCAGGTGCTGATCGAGGAGTACCTGGTCGGCTGGAAGGAGCTCGAGTACGAGGTGGTGCGCGACCGCTTCGACAACTGCATCGTGGTCTGCAACATGGAGAACCTCGACCCGATGGGCATCCACACGGGCGAGAGCATCGTGGTGGCGCCGAGCCAGACGCTCACCAACCGCGAATACCACATGCTGCGCGAGATCGCGATCCGCACCGTGCGCCACCTCGGCGTGGTGGGCGAATGCAACATCCAGTACGCGCTCGATCCGAAGTCGGGCGCCTACCGCGTGATCGAGGTGAACGCCCGCCTGTCGCGCAGCTCGGCGCTCGCTTCCAAGGCCACCGGCTATCCGCTCGCCTTCGTCGCCGCCAAGATCGGCCTGGGCCACGCGCTCACCGACCTGCCGAACGCGATTACCGGCGCGACCAAGGCCTGCTTCGAGCCCGCGCTCGACTACCTGGTGGTGAAGGCGCCGCGCTGGGACCTGCAGAAATTCCGCGGCGCGACCGCGCGCATCGGCTCGTCGATGAAGTCGGTGGGCGAGGTGATGGCGATCGGCCGCAGCTTGGAGGAAGCGCTGCAGAAGGCGCTGCGCATGCTCGGCACCGTGCCGCCACCGCTCGGAACACTGCAGGACATCGAGACGATCCTGCGCGAGCCGACGCCCGAGCGCATCTACGCGGTGCTGGAAGGATTGCGCCGCGGCATGACGGTCGACCAGATCCACGCGCTCTCGCACATCGACCGCTGGTTCCTGCAGCGCCTCGCGAACATCGTGCGCATCGAGAGGAACCTCGATCTGGCCGAGGCCAAGCGCGCGGGATTTTCGGATGCGCAGATCGCGCGCCTCCAGGGCAGAACCGCGGAGCAGGTGCGCGCCGAGCGCGAGGCCGCGGGCATCGTGCCGTGCGTCAAGCAGATCGACACGCTCGCCGGCGAGTACCCGGCGCAGACCAATTACCTGTACCTGACCTACAACGGCACCGAAAACGACGTCGCCGCCGGCAGCCTGGAGAACGCGGTGCTGGTGCTGGGCTCGGGCGCCTACCGCATCGGCAGCTCGGTCGAGTTCGACTGGTGCGCGGTGAACACCGTGCAGTCGCTGCGCCGCATGGGCTACCGCACGATCATGCTCAACCACAACCCCGAGACGGTGAGCACCGATTACAACGAGTGCGACCGGCTCTACTTCGACGAGATCAGCCTGGAGACGGTGCTCGAGCTGTGCCGGCGCGAGCGGCCGCTGGGCGTGGTGGTGTCGGTCGGCGGCCAGCTGCCGAACAACCTCGCGCTCGAGCTCGCGGCGGCGGGCGTGCCGCTGCTCGGCACCGCGGCGGAAAGCATCGACACCGCGGAGGACCGCCACAAGTTTTCCCGCCTGCTGGACACCCTGGGGATCGCCCAGCCGGCATGGAAAGAGCTTCGTTCCACTGAAGAAAGTCTGTCTTTTGCAAAAACGGTCGGTTACCCGGTCCTGGTGCGGCCCTCGTACGTGCTGTCGGGCGCGGCGATGGGCGTGGCGTCGAACGACGCCGAGCTGGTGCGCTTCCTGAACAAGGCGACCATCCTGTCGCCGCGCCATCCGGTGGTGATCAGCAAGTTCCTCGAGAACGCGCGCGAGCTGGAGATGGACGCGGTGGCGCGCGACGGCGTGCTGGTGGCGAGCGCGGTCTCCGAGCACGTGGAGAACGCCGGCGTGCATTCCGGCGACGCGACGCTGGTGCTGCCGCCGCAGCGCACCTACCTGGAGACGGTGCGCCGCATCCGCCGCATCTCGGCGCGCATCGCCGAAGCGCTGCGCATCAACGGCCCGTTCAACATCCAGTTCCTCGCCAAGAACAACGAGGTCTCGGTGATCGAGTGCAACCTGCGCGCCTCGCGCAGCTTCCCGTTCGTCTCCAAGGTGCTGCGCACGAACTTCATCGAGGTGGCCGCGGGCGTGATGATGCGCCGGCCGGTGCCGGTGCTGAGCGGCTCGTCGGCCACCGACCTCGACTACGTCGGCGTCAAGGCGCCGCAGTTTTCCTTCACGCGCCTGGAAGGCGCCGACCCGGTGCTCGGCGTCGAGATGGCCTCGACCGGCGAGGTGGGCTGCCTGGGCGACGACTTCGACGAGGCCTTCCTCAAGGCGCTGCTCTCGGTGGGCTTCCGCCTGCCGGTGAAGAGCGTGCTGCTGTCGACCGGCCCGATCGAGAGCAAGGCCGCGTTCCTGGAGAGCGCGCGCATCCTTTGCGACATGGGGGTGAAGCTGTACGCGACGCGCGGCACCGCCGCATTCCTGCAGCTGAACGGCATCGCCTGCACCTCGGTGAACTGGCCGAAGGAGACGCGCTCGCCGAACGCGCTCGAGGTGATCCAGGGCCGCAGCGTCGACCTGGTGATCAACATCCCCAAGCACAGCGGCGAGGAAGAGCTGGAAAACGACTACCTGATCCGGCGCAAGGCCGCCGACCTCGGCATCCCGTTGATCACCAACCTGCAGCTCGCCATGCGCCTGGTCGAGGCGCTGTCGAAGAAGGGCGTGGCCGAGCTGCAGATCAAGAGCTGGCAGGAGTACAGCCAGGTCCCCGGCGTAGTCCCTTCGGACCCCTCGCTCGCGACGGGACCGCGCAGGTCGCGCGCTAAGGTGGCGTAGCCATGAAAACGCAGACCATTCAGATGCCGTCCGACCGCTCGTTCGGCTGGACCTTTGCGGTCGTATTCGCGCTGGTTTCCATCTTCCATCCCTGGGTGCTGGCGATCGCCGCGGCCATCGCGCTCATCACCCTGACGCGCGCCGAGTGGCTCGCGCCGCTCAAGCGCGGCTGGATGAAGTTCGGCGCGCTCATGCACCGCGTGGTGAGCCCGGTGATCATGGGCATCATCTTCTTCGGCGTGTTCACCCCCGTCGGGGTGGTGATGCGCGCGTTCGGACGCGACGCGATGAAGCGCGCCTACGAGCCGCAGCGCGCAAGCTACTGGGAGCGGCGCGACCCACCCGGGCCGGCCGACGACAGTTTCCGGGACATGTTCTAGTCAGCAGGAGGAACCAATGGAGTTCGTGATTCAGATGTGGCGCTTCCTCGGCGCGCGCCGCAAATTCTGGCTGCTGCCGATCATCGTCGTCACCGTGCTGCTCGGCGGGCTGATGGTGCTCGCGCAGGGCTCGGTCGTCGCCCCGTTCATCTACACCCTGTTCTAGATGAAGATTCTCGGCATCTCGGCGTACTACCACGACAGCGCCGCCGCGCTGCTGCGCGACGGCGTGGTCGTCGCCGCCGCGCAGGAAGAGCGCTTCACGCGCAAGAAGCACGACTCGTCCTTCCCGCACGAGGCGATCCGCTCGTGCCTGGAAAGCACCGGCACGCGCGCCGCGGACATCGACCTGGTCGCGTTCTACGACAAGCCGTTCCTCAAGTTCGAGCGCCTGCTCGAGACCTACCTCGCGTTCGCGCCGCGCGGCTTCGCCTCGTTCCGCGAAGCGCTGCCGGTGTGGGTCAAGGACAAGCTGTTCCAGAAGCGCAACATCCTGAAGGAGCTCGAGCAGCTCGACCCGAACCAGGACTGGAACCAGAAGCTGCTGTTCTCCGAGCACCACCTGAGCCACGCGGCGAGCGCGTTCTACCCCTCGCCGTTCGAGCGCGCCGCGGTGCTCACGCTCGACGGGGTGGGCGAGTGGACCACCAGCTCGGTGGCGATCGGCAACGGCCGTGACCTCAAGGTGACGCGCGAGATCCACTTTCCGCACTCGCTCGGCCTGCTTTATTCCGCGTTCACCTACTACACCGGCTTCAAGGTGAACTCGGGCGAATACAAGGTGATGGGTCTGGCACCGTACGGCTCGCCGCGGTTTGTGGATGTCATAAAAGACAACCTCATCGATATCAAGGACGACGGCAGCTACCGCCTCAACCTCGACTACTTCGAGTACTGCACCGGCCTCACCATGACCAACGGCAAGTTCGCCGACCTGTTCGGCGGGCCGGCGCGCACGCCCGAGCAGCGCCTGACGCAGCGCGAGATGGACCTCGCGGCGTCGGTGCAGGCGATCACCGAGGAGGTGATGCTCAAGCTCGCGGCCGGCGTGGCGAAGGAGTCGGGCGAGCGCAACCTGTGCCTGGCCGGCGGCGTGGCGCTCAACTGCGTGGCCAACGGCAAGCTGCTGCGCAAGAAATACTTCGACCGGCTGTGGATGCAGCCGGCGGCGGGCGATGCCGGCGGCGCGCTGGGCGCAGCCTATGTTGCATTCCATAAATTTCAGAAGCAGGAGCGAACCATCGCGCCGGGCATGGACGCCATGCGCGGCGGCTACCTCGGGCCGCAGTTCACGCAGGCGGACATCGAAGCGCGCCTGCGGCGGGCGGGAGCGGTGTTCGAAGTCATGCCGGACGACCAGCTGATCGGCGAGTGCGCGCAATCGCTCGCCGACGGCAAGGCGCTCGGCTGGTTCCAGGGCCGCATGGAATTCGGCCCGCGCGCGCTCGGCGCGCGCTCGATCCTCGGCGACGCGCGCTCGCCGAGCATGCAGAAGACGCTCAACCTCAAGGTCAAGTACCGCGAGTCGTTCCGCCCGTTCGCGCCTTCGGTGCTGGCCGAAGACGCGCCGCAGTACTTCAACATCGACAGCGAGAGCCCGTACATGCTGCTGGTGGCCGACGTGGCCGAGCAGCACCGCATTCCCATGACCGAGGCGCAGAACGCGCTGTTCGGCATCGACAGGCTGAACGTGCCGCGCTCCTCGATCCCGGCGGTGACGCACGTCGACTACTCGGCGCGCATCCAGACCGTGCACCGCGAGACCAACCCGCGCTACCACCAGCTGATCTCGCGCTTCAAGGGCATCACCGGCTGCCCGGTCGTCGTCAACACCAGCTTCAACGTGCGCGGCGAACCGATCGTCGGCTCGCCCGAGGACGCGTTCCGCTGCTTCATGGGCACCGAGATCGAGAGCCTCGCGGTCGGCAACTGCTTCCTGCGCAAGGAGCGGCAGGACCCGTCGCTCAAGCAGAACTACGAAACCAAATTCGAGCTGGACTGAACCCATGATCAAGAACCTGCTGGTCCTCGCGGTGAGCAGCGTCGTCACGCTGGCCGCGGGCGAAGTCGCGGTGCGCGTGCTGCTCAAGGACCAGACGGTGATGTTCCCGCGCTACCACACCGACTACCAGTACGGCCGCTACACGCTGCGCGGCGTGCGGCCGAACGCCGAGTTCCGCCATGCGAGCGTCGACGGCAGCTGGACCTTCGTCACCAACAGCCGCGGCTTCCGCGACCGGCGCGAGTTCGACTACGCCAAGCCGGCCGGCACGCTGCGCGTGCTGAGCCTGGGCGACTCCCACACCCAGGGCTACGAGGTGCGCCAGCAGGCTACGTTCTCGGCGGTGCTCGAGCGCGCGCTGGCGCGGCGCGGGCTGCGCGCCGAGGTGCTGAACGCCGGGGTGTCGGGCTACAGCACGGCGGAGGCGCTCGCCTTCCTCGAGAACGAGGGCTACCGCTTCCAGCCCGACGTGGTGGTGCTGGGCTTCTACGCCAACGACTTCGAGGACAACCTGAAGGCCGGCCTGTTCTCGCTCGAGGACGGCCGCCTGGTCGAGCGCAAGTTCGAGCACCTGCCGGGCGTGAAGCTGCAGAACCTGATCTACGCGGTGCCCGGCGTGCAGTGGCTGGGCGAGAACTCGTACCTCTATTCGCTCGCCTTCAACGGCGTGTGGTCGCTGTTCAAGACCGCGCTCGCCTCCAAGGCGGGCGGCGCGCTGGAGTACGCGGTGGCGACGCAGGAAGCGGCCGGCGCGCGCGAGAGCGCGCTAGCCGCGGCGCTGGTCGAGCGCATGCGCGCCTTCTGCGAGAGCCGCGGCATGCGGCTGATCGTGGTCGACATCCCGCGCGTGGGCGCGGAAGGGCGCGGGCTCGCCTCGCTGCCCGCCGGCCTGCTGCCGGGCGTCGAGGTGGTGACGAGCGACGAGCTGCTCGGCGACTTCAACGGCGTCGCCGAGGTGCACGTCGCCCACGGCCACCGCCACATCTCCGAGTTCACGCACGCCCTGATCGGCACCGAGCTCGCGCGGCGCATCGCGGCGCGCGAGCCGAACCAGCGCGCCGCGTTCGCGCCGCGCTGAACGCGCGCCGGGAGAACTATGCCCGGCGTGCGAGCGGCCCCTCGGGCAGTAACGCGACAACGCAAAAATAGGCTCATGAACTACCTGGATCAGCTCGAAAGCGAGAGCGTTTATATCCTGCGCGAAGCATTCAACCGCATCGACAAGCTCGCGATGCTGTGGTCGCTCGGCAAGGACTCCAACACCATGGTGTGGCTGGCGAAGAAGGCGTTCTTCGGCCACGTGCCGTTCCCGGTGCTGCACGTCGACACCGGCAAGAAATTCCCCGAGATGTACGCGTTCCGCGAGCGCTACGCGAAGGAATGGAACCTCAACCTGATCGTGCGGCCGTGCCCGCCGGTGGAGGCGGTCGACCAGAGCCTGCCGCCCGCGGCGCGCTCGGCGGCGCGCAAGACCCTGGGCCTGAAGAACGTGCTGAAGGAGTTCGGCTTCCAGGGCGTGATCGCCGGCATCCGGCGCGACGAGGAGGCGATCCGCGCCAAGGAGCGCGTGTTCAGCCCGCGCGGCGAGGACGGCACCTGGGACCTGAAGGACCAGCCGCCCGAGTTCTGGAACCAGTTCAACTCCGACGTGCCGCCGGGCACGCACCTGCGCATCCACCCGCTGCTGCACTGGACCGAGGTCGACATCTGGCGCTACTGCCAGCGCGAGAAGATCCCGTGCGTCGACCTCTACTTCGCGAAGGAAGGCAAGCGCTATCGTTCCCTGGGCGACCAGGACATCACCTCGCCGGTCGCGAGCAACGCCGCGACCATCGAAGAAATCATCGCCGAGCTGCAGACCACCAAGGTATCGGAGCGCTCCGGCCGCAAGATGGACCACGAGTCGGAAGACGCGTTCGAGCGCCTGCGCGCAGACGGGTACATGTAAATGAACACCAACACCAACAAGCTCAAGCTGGTCATCGTAGGGCACGTCGACCACGGCAAGTCGACCCTGGTGGGTCGCATCCTGCACGAGACCGGCGCGCTGCCGGAAGGCAAGGTGGAAGCGGTCAAGGCGATGTCGGAGAAGCGCGGCATGCCGTTCGAGTGGGCGTTCGTGATCGACTCGATGCAGGCCGAGCGCGACCAGGGCATCACCATCGACACCACGCAGATCCGCTTCAAGACCGCGGCGCGCGAGTACCTGCTGATCGACGCCCCGGGCCACAAGCAGTTCCTGAAGAACATGGTGAGCGGCGCCGCCGGCGCCGACGCGGTGGTGCTGGTGGTGGACGCGCACGAAGGCGTGCAGGACCAGACGCGGCGCCACGCCTACCTGCTGCGCCTGCTCGGCATCCGCCGCATCATCGTCGCGATCAACAAGATGGACCTCGCCGGCTATGGCGAGGAGCGCTACCAGGAGGTGCGGCGCGAGGTCGCCGCCTACCTGCGCTCGATCGGCGTCAACGCGATCGACATCACCTTCCTGCCGATCGCCGCGCGCGAAGGCGCCAACATCCGCGAGCGCAGCGCCGCCATGCCCTGGTACGAGGGCCCGACGCTGCTCGAGGCGCTCGACGCCGTGCCGCAGCCGGTGGCGGCGACCGACCTGCCGCTGCGCCTCACGGTGCAGGACGTCTACAAGTTCGACGAGCGCCGCATCATCGCCGGCCGCATCGAGAGCGGCAGCCTGCACGTCGGCGACACGCTGCTGTTCTCGCCGATCAACGCCACCGCGCGCGTCGCCTCGATCGAGAGCTGGAACGCCGCGCAGCCCGCGAAGGCCGGGGTCGGCCAGTCGGTCGGCATCACGCTGGACGAGGACATCTTCGTCGAGCGCGGCCACGTGGCGAGCCATGTGCACAGCGCGCCGGTCGTCAGCAACGTGTTCCGCGCCAACCTGTTCTGGCTCGGCCGCAGCGCGCTGGTGCCGGGCGCGCAGTACCGGCTGCGCCGCGGCGCGGCCGAGACCCCCGCGGTGATCGAGCGCATCGACCGCGTGGTCGACACCAACACGCTCGCCTCCGGGCCGGGCGACAAGGTCGAGTGGAACGGCGTCGCCGAGGTCACGGTGCGCACGCGCGGCCTGCTCGCGCTCGACCACCACGCCGACAACGCGCTCACCGGGCGCTTCGTGCTGGTCGACGGCCACCAGATCGTCGGCGGCGGCACCGCCAGCACCGAGGACTACCCCGACCAGCGGCGCGACGCCGCGCCCAAGGGCACCAACCTGTTCCACGTGCGCCACCGCGTCGCGGCCGAGGACCGCGCGCGGATGAACGGCCACCGCGGCGGCATCCTGTGGTTCACCGGGCTGTCGGGCGCCGGCAAGTCGACGCTCGCGGTCGAGCTGGAGCGGCGCCTGTTCGCCAAGGGCTACCAGACCTTCCTGCTCGACGGCGACAACGCGCGCCAGGGCCTGAACGCCGACCTCGGCTTCTCGCCGCAGGAGCGCGCCGAGAACATCCGCCGCATCGGCGAGGTCTCGGCGCTGTTCGCCGAGGCCGGCATGATCGTGATCTCGGCCTTCATCTCGCCCTACCGGGTGGACCGCGACCGCATCCGCGCCACGCACGGCGAATATTTCCACGAGGTCCACATCAGCGCCCCGCTGCACGTGTGCGAGGCGCGCGATACCAAGGGCCTGTACCGCAGGGCGCGCGCCGGCGAGGTCAAGGACTTCACCGGCATCTCGGCGCCTTACGAGGCGCCGGTCGCGCCCGAGCTCGAGATCAAGAGCGGCGAGTGGACCACCGAGCGCTGCCTCGCCGCGCTGGTCGACTACGTCGAGGAGCACCTCGCCTACCGGCCGGCGAAGATCCGCGCCGTCGTCTAGTGCACTTCGTCGTCTTCAACGGCGACGCGGACGGGCTCTGCGCCCTGCAGCAGCTGCACCTCGCCGAGGGCGCAGCGGCTGCAGCGCTGGTCACCGGGCCGAAGCGGCGCATCGCGCTGCTCGCCGGCGTCAGCGCCGGCGCCGGCGACCAGGTCACCGTGCTCGACGTCTCGTTCCATTCCAACCGCGAGGCCGTGCTGCGCCTGCTCGCCGCCGGCGCGCGCGTGCGCTACTTCGACCACCACCACGCCGGCCCGCTGCCGGATCATCCGCGGCTGGAAGCGCACATCGACACCGCGCCGACCCTGTGCACCAGCGCCATCGTCGATCGCTACCTCGGCGGCGCGCAGCGCGCGTGGGCGGCCGTGGGTGCTTATGGGGATAACTTGAAGGAAACCGGCAACGCATTGCACGCCGATCCCCGGTTGGAGCGTCTTGGCGTCCTGCTCAATTACAACTCCTACGGCGAGAGCGAGCAGGACCTGTTCTTCCCGCCCGCCGAATTGCACCGCCGCCTCGCTCCGCATGCGGACCCGTTCCAGTTCATCCGGGAGGATTCTGCGTACAAGACCCTGGAGAACGGTTACGCCGAAGACATGGAACGCGCGGCCAGCCTCAAGCCCGCGGCCGCGCGCGGGAACGCCGCGGTCTACGTGCTGCCGGACGCGAGCTGGGCGCGGCGCGTGAGCGGGGCGCTGGCGAACCGCCTGGCGCGCTCGGCGCCGGCGCGCGCGCATGCCATGCTGAGCCCGAACTCGGCCGGCGGCATGCAGGTCAGCGTGCGCGCGCCGCTCGAGCGGCCCGCGGGCGCGGCCGCGCTATGCCTCGAATACCAGACCGGCGGCGGCCGCGAAGCCGCGGCCGGGATCAATCACCTGCCGATCGAAGGCGTGGAGGCCTTCACCGGCAGGTTCCTCGAGTACTACGGCAAATCCTAGGACAGCGCCTTGTAGAGGTTCCAGACGCTGAGGCAGGTGATCAACAGGCCGACCGCGACGAACAGGCGGCGCGCGCTGATTTTCCTGCACAGGCGGGCGGCGAACGGCGCGGCGATCAGGCCGCCGATCACCAGGCCGGCGACCACCGGCCAGGTACCCTCGACGGCGAGGAACGTGAACGACGCCGCCGTGGCGAGCGTCATGAAGAACTCGGCGAAGTTGACCGAGCCGATGGTCATGCGCGGGTCGGAGCCGCCGCCGACCAGCGAGCTGGTGACCACCGGCCCCCAGCCGCCGCCGCCGATCGCGTCGACGAAGCCGCCGAACAGGCCGAGCTTCGCCGCGTGGCGCGGCTCGCCGTTGCGCAGGCGCACCTGCCGGTAGGCTTTCGCGAGGATGTAGAGGCCGATCAGCAGCAGGTACGCGGCGACGAAAGGCTTGAGCACGCGGCCGTCGATCTGGGTGACCAGCATCACGCCGAGCATGCCGCCGGCCATGCCGGGCACCAGCAGGCGCACGAACAGCTTGCGGTCGACGTTGCCGTACTTCGCGTGCGCGATGCCGGACACGCCGGTGGTGAACAGCTTCGCGATGTGGGTGCTGGCGCTGGCGACCGCCGGGCTCGCGCCGGTGCCGAGGAGAAAACTGCTCGCGGTCACGCCGTAGCCCATGCCGAGGGCGCCGTCGACCGCCTGCGCGGCCATGCCGATCGCGAGCGCGATCCAGAACGCGCTGCCCTTCAGCGTCTCGCCGATGGTGTGGAACGCCACCTGTGGCTCGCTGCCGGCGAACAGGCGCGCGATCAGGTAGATCAGGACTACGGTGATGGTGAGGGCGGTGAACCAGGTCGCCACGCGCAGGATGGGATGCGCGGGCGCGCCGGCCGCGATGAAATTGGGCTTGGGGATTTCCATGGAGCTGGCCATCATCGCTGCGCCAGGTTAGCCGCCAACGCGGCCGCGTTAGTCCGCCTGGCACGGCGTTGGCTAGCAGCGACGTCAACTCCTTCCCACATGCTTGGGCGCATGAGATTCCTGGCCATCCTGCTGCTCGCCGCCGCGCCGCTCGCGGCGCACGCGGCGCCGAGCGCGGTCTCCACCTTCCACTCGATCGGCCTCTACTGGAGCCCCGCCGGCGGCGGCGAGTCGAACGCCGCGCGCGTCGAGTTCCGCGCCGCGGGCAGCGCCGGCTGGCGCCGCGGCCTCGACCTCTGGTTCGACGCACGCAACGGCGAGTACCGCGGCAGCCTGGTCGAGCTCGAGCCCGGCACCGCCTACGAGGTCAGGCTCACGCTGTCGTCGGGTGCGTCCGAGACGCTCAAGGCGAGAACCTGGTCCGAGAAGTTCCCGGTCAAGAAGACGGTCCAGGTGGCGCCCGGCCGGCGCCTGGTGATCGGTCCGGAGGATTCCGGCAGCGAGAAAGAGGGCTACGTGGTGTTCACCGCGCCCGCCGGGCAGAACGTGATCGAGGGCAACGAGCACGACGACAGCTGCGTGCTGATCCGCCAGGGCGCGCACCACGTCATCGTGCGCGGCCTGGTGCTCAGGGACTGCAAGCGCTACGGCGTGCTGATCCAGCGGCAGGGCGGCGAGGTGCCGAGCGATGCCCGGAGCCACGACATCGTGATCGAGGGCAACGAAGTCAGCGGCTGGGGCGGCTTCGAGAACCAGAAGAAGGAATCGCGCCTCGCCGACAGCGACGGCGCGATCCACTGCAACTACTACCGCGAGACCGACGACGCCAAGCGCCCCGACCGCATCATCGTGCAGGGCAACCGCATCCGCGATCCACGCCACGGCGCCAACCCCTGGCAGTCGGCGCAGCACGGCCGCAAGCACCCGTACGGCCCGCTCGGCGTGATGTTCGACCGCTGCGGCCGCAATCACGTGATCCGCTACAACGAGATCGGCTCGAGCAACGGCAAGCGCTACAAGGACGGCATCGGCGGCGCGGACAACTTCAGCGCCGCGGGCTTTCCCTGGGCGGACTCCGACATCTACGGCAACCGCATCGCCGAGGTCTACGACGACGGCATCGAGGCCGAGGGCGCGAACCGCAACGTGCGCATCTGGAACAACCACCTGAAGCACGTCTACGTGGCGATCGCCAACGCCACGGTCGCGACCGGGCCGCTCTATGTCTGGCGCAACGTGGCCGAGGGCATGGCGCGCATGTACCAGCCCGAGGGATACGCGAAGCGCGACCAGCGCGGCCCGTTCATCAAGGCCGGCAGCAAGCAGCCGGAGGTGAACGGCGGGCGCGCCTACTATTTCGACAACAGCGCGCCCGGGGCCGGCGCCGGCATCGCCCGCTCGGGCGGCCCGGCCTACAACTTCGTGGCGCGCAACAACAAGTGGCCGGCTTCGCGGGTCGACCCCGCCGATGGCCCGTTCGAGCTGAAGGAAGGCCGCTCGGCGCCGATTCCGAACTTCAACGACCGCGACGCATCAGCGATACGCTTCGGCGTTTCAGCGTATAAAGCCGATCGGCCAGCGGACTGATGCGGTAGCCGAACGCCGCGGCCTTGGCTTCGGTGGCGGCGGCGTCGTAGCGCACGCGAAGGAACTCGATGGTGCCGAAGGCGCTGTCGAACAGCGCGCATTCGGCGAGCTTGTGGCGGTTCTTGCGCGAGGCGTCGACCGATCCGGGATTGATGAAATACGTGTTCTCCTTCCGGAGAAGAACCTCGCCATGGGTCGGTACCTCGCTCACGTCGTCGCCGCTGACCTGCCAGACGCGCTGCTCGTGGCTGTGGCCGAAGAAGCACACCCGGGCGCCGGGATGGTCCGCGGCCAGGAACTCCGCGTTCTCGCGGATGTGCGCGCTCGTCACCATGTACTGCTGCACGTCGCGCACGCCGCCGTGAACCAGCAGCACATGGGGTTCCGGCCGGAGATGGGAAGGCAGCGCCGACAGCCACTGCCCCGCGTCCCGCCCCAGCGTGCGCCGCGTGCGCCGCAGCGCGTACTCGGCGATGTTCGAGCAGCGGCTGAAGTCGAGGCGGCGCAGGCCGATCAGGTCGTGGTTGCCGGCGATCGCCGCGAAGCGCCGGCTGCGCACCAGCGCGACGCATTCGTCGGGGTCGGCGTTGTAGCCGACGATGTCGCCCACGCACAGGAACTGGCGCACGCCGCGCTCGTCGAGCGCGCGCAGCACCGCCTCGAGCGCCTCGCGGTTGCCGTGGATGTCGCCTAGGACGCCGTAGCGAGCCATCGGTGCATCCGGCGCTGGAAGGCGGAGCGGATCGCGCCGAGCCAGTGGCGCACGAACGGCAGCGGATCGCTCCAGGAAAAGAGGTCGTAGACCATGGGGAAATGCGCGATCGAGCGCAGCCAGCCGGCAAGACCGAGCTCGCCGCGCGCCGAGAGCTCGCGGTACGCGCGCCAGTCGTAATGCAGGCACAACCAACGATGCTCGGTGCGAGCTTCGACGTGCAGCGGACGATGCTCTTTGGTCAAGAAATCATAGGCAACTTTCGGCAGGTTGACCCCGCTGCAGGCGCCGAGGTAATGCCACAGGTTGAAGCGCGTGTTGATCTCGAGCAGGTAGTAGCGGTCGTTCGACGCGCTGCGCTTGAAGTCCATCTTGAACACGCCGGCGAGGCGCAGGCGCCGCGCGATGTCGCGCCCGAGCGCGACCAGGCGCTCGTCGCGCGCAAGCGCGAGGTACGAGCTGTCGCCGGTGAGCGCGGGCCAGGTGCGGATCTTGCGGCCGACGAACCACTCGAGCACTTCGCCGCCGGGGGCGGCGAAGCCGTGGAACGACCAGATGGCGTCGTCGCCGCCGGGCACGTATTCCTGGAACGAAAGCTGGTCGGCGAGCTCGCCGGCGCGCGCCTCGATCTGCGCGCGCGCCTCGCGCCCGCTGGCGAAGATGCAGGCCTTGCCGGCGCCGCCGAACAGCTGCCGGCGCACGCTGGAGTGGTCCCAGGCGGTGCGGCTCTTCGGCTTGGCGAGCACCGGGCCCGCGGCGCCGGCGAGGGTCTCCCAGTCGAAGCGGCGCGGCACCGGCAGGCCGGTGCGCTCCGCGAGCGCCTGGAAGCGCGATTTCTCCACCAGCGCGTCGGCCAGCCCGGGCTCGTTCAGCAGCAGGGCGTAATGCGGCGCGAGCGCGGCGCGGTAGTCCTGCACCAGCGAAAGCCGGTCGTCGTTGTCGTAGAACAGCGGCGCGCGCGCGCCGACGCGTTTTGCCAGGCGTTTTCCCTCCTGCACGAGCGTCTCGACCACGGCGTCGCGCTCGGCGATCGGCGGCAGCTCGATCACCCCGCTGCAGTAGCGCGACGCCATCGACGCCAGGCGGCGCTTCGAGGAGGCGATGATCACCGGGATGCCCGCCAGGCCGAGGGCGCGGACTACGTTCAGGCCGCCGAGCAGGACCACGGGTGTCATGGACCGAGCGTATCGTTCCCGCGCTACAGGGCGCCCGCGCTTGCGTTGCGCCGTCCGGGGGACGTCGTCGATCGGCGACGATCGTGCCGCGTGCCCTGCGCCAAGCGGCTTAGAGCGGGCCGGTTTCATAGTCGAGGCGCTCCTCGGTACCCTGCAGCGCATCCATGATCGTCGCGATCCACCAGCCGCATTTCCTGCCGTGGCTCGGCTACCTGCATCGCATGGCGCAGGTCGATGCCTTCGTGCTGCTCGACCATGTGCAGTTCGAGCGCCGCAACTACCA
>Ga0247825_10001610_pt1 | contig 14870 bp, 12 predicted proteins | sample 13C_Vanillin_Day_FD_194413 | JGI IMG/M metagenome (GOLD analysis project Ga0247825, IMG submission 194413) | Soil microbial communities from agricultural site in Penn Yan, New York, United States - 13C_Vanillin_Day48 | ecosystem: Environmental > Terrestrial > Soil > Agricultural land | place... | reverse complement strand
CTCGAGCACCCGGCACTTGGCGCGATACTCCTCGACGGTGACCCGGGTGAGATTCCACTCGTCGGCGTGCTCGGCCACCACGCGCAGCGTCCGGCGCTCGCCGCGGCCCCCCACGATCAACGGCACCGCGCCGCCCGGCGGCACGGGGAAGGACTGCGCTTCGCGGAGCGGGGCGTAGGGCTGCTCGAGCGTGACGGGCTTGCCCCGCCACAGGGCGCGGATGGCGCGAGCGCCGCACTCGAAGCGGTCCATGCGCTCCTTGAGCGACGGAAACGGGATGCCGAACATCGCATGCTCGCCCTCGTGCCAGCCGGCGCCGATCCCGAGGTCGAGGCGCCCCCCCGAGAGCTCGGCCACCGCGGCGGCGCGCTTGGCCAGGAGGGCCGGGTGATAGAACGTGAGCGGGCACACGAGCGGCCCGAAGCGGATCCGCTCGGTGTGGCCGGCCAGCCAGGTGAGCGAGGCCCAGGTGTCGAGCGAGGGGCGGGTGGGATCGCCGAACAGACCGGTGAGGTGATCGGAGCGGAACAGCGCGGCATAGCCCGCATCCTCGACGGTGCGGGCCAGCGCCTGCCAGCGCTCCCAGGTGAGCCCTTCCTGTCCCTCGACCATGACCGCCAGCTGGATCGCCATGCGTGCCTCGCTCGATGCGCCCGGGATATTTGCGCCGGTCCGGCGCCGCCCGTATCATACGTCCAGATCGCCCAAATCCGGCCGGAGGGGCCATGCCGATCGCCCACGACTTCTCGCTCGACGCGAAATACCGCCAGGAGGACGGCACGATCTTCCTGTCGGGAATCCAGGCGCTGGTGCGGTTGCCGCTCGACCAGCATCGTGCCGATCGGCGGCGCGGTCTCAACACGGCCACGCTCATCTCCGGCTATCGGGGCTCGCCGCTCGGCGGGCTCGACCTCACGCTCGAGCGTAACCCCAGGCTGCTGAGCGACCACAACGTCGTGTTCATCTCCGGGGTGAACGAGGACCTCGGGGCCACCGCCGTCTACGGCAGCCAGCTCGCCAACTACTTCCCCCAGGCGAAGTACGACGGCGTGCTCGGCGTCTGGTACGGCAAGGGGCCCGGTGTGGACCGCACCGGTGACATCTTCAAGCACGCCAACTTCGCCGGCATCGGCCGGTACGGGGGTGTGCTCGCCCTCGGCGGCGACGATCCGCTGTCGAAGTCCTCGACCCTGCCCACGCACTCCGAGGTCGCGTTCTACGACGCGCAGTTCCCGACCCTGTTTCCCGGCAACGTGCAGGAGATCCTCGACCTCGGGCGCCTGGGCTTCGAGCTGAGCCGTTACTCCGGGCTGTGGGTCGGCTTCAAGATCGTGACGAACGTGGCCGACGAGATCGGCACCGCCGAGATCGGCCCCGAGCGCATCACGATCGCCGACCCCGGCTTCCTCTACGAGGGCAAGGCGTGGCGGCACACCCAGAACCCGCTCCTGCTACCCCCGTTCGGGCTCGAGATGGAGCGCGAGATCCACTACGGGCGGCTGGAGGCGGCCAAGGCCTTCGCGGCCGCCAACGGCCTCAACCGGGTGGCGCTCGACACCGCCGACGCCTGGCTCGGCATCGCCGCCGCCGGCAAGACCTACTACGACCTGCGGGAGGCGCTGCACGAGCTCGGTCTCGACGACGCGGGCCTGCGGCAGCACGGCATCCGCCTCCTCAAGATCGGCATGCTGTTTCCGATGGAGCCCGGTATCGTGCGCCACTTCGCGCGGGGGCTCGAGGAGATCCTGGTCGTCGAGGAGAAACGCTCGTTCGTGGAGATGTTCCTGCGCGACGTGCTCTACAACGATGCCGTGCACCCCCGCCTGGTCGGCAAGCGCGACGAGCAGGGGCGGCCGCTGGTGCCCGCCAACGGCGAGCTCGACGCCGACCGCCTCGCCCAGATCGTCGCCAGCCGCCTGGAGAAGCGCCTGCAGCTCGAGTCGATCACCGCGCGGGTGGCGCTGCTGGAGGCGCTGCGCGAGCGGCCGGCCCCGCTGACACTCTCCCGCCAGCCGTACTTCTGCTCGGGCTGCCCGCACAACCGCTCGACCCAGGTGCCCGAGGGCTCGATGGCCGCGGCCGGCATCGGCTGCCACGGCATGGCGCTCACGATGCCGGAGCGGCGCACGGCCGGCGTGACGCACATGGGCGGCGAGGGCGTGCAGTGGGTCGGCATGGCGCCGTTCACGCACGTGCCCCACATGTTCCAGAACCTCGGCGACGGCACGTTCTTCCACTCGGGCTCGCTGGCCATCCGGCAGGCGATCGCCGCCCGGACGAACATCACGTTCAAGATCCTCTACAACTCCGCGGTGGCCATGACCGGCGGGCAGGACGCGGCCGGGGCCACGCCGGTGCCCGAGATCACGCGGATGCTCGAGGCCGAGGGCGTGGGCCGCATCCTCGTCATGACCGACGAGCCGGACAAGTACGGCCGCGGCGCGCGCTGGGCCCAGGGCGTGGAGGTGTGGCACCGCGACCGCCTCGACGAGGCCCAGCGGATGCTGCGCGACACGCCGGGGGTGACCGTGCTGGTCTACGACCAGCGGTGCGCGGCCGAGAAGCGCCGGCTGCGCAAGCGCGGCAAGCTGCCCGACCCGGCCATGCGGGTCGTCATCAACGAGGCGGTGTGCGAGGGCTGCGGTGATTGCGGCGTGAAGTCCAACTGCCTCAGCGTCCACCCGGTCGAGACGGAGTTCGGCCGCAAGACGCAGATTCACCAGTCGTCCTGCAACAAGGACTACTCGTGCCTGCGAGGCGACTGCCCGTCGTTCCTCACGGTGGTGCCGCTGGGCCCGCCGAAGAAGAAGGCGCGCACGGCCGTCACGATCGACCGGCCGCTGCCGGAGCCAGTGCTGCGGGTGCCGCGTGATGCCAATGTGTTCATGATGGGTATCGGCGGCACCGGCGTGGTGACGGTCAACCAGGTGCTGGGCACCGCCGCGCTGCTCGACGGCAAGCACGCGCGCGGCCTCGACCAGACCGGGCTCAGCCAGAAGGGCGGGCCGGTCGTCTCGCACCTGAAGATCACCGAGCAGCCGGCGGAGCTGTCGAACAAGATCGCGGCCGGCGCCGCCGACTGCTACCTGGGCTTCGACGTCCTGGTGGCCACGGTGCCGGCGAACCTCGACCACGCCCGGCCCGACAGGACCATCGCCGTGGTCTCGACCAGCCAGGTGCCGACGGGCGCCATGGTCACGCACACCGACGTGCAGTTCCCCGACGGCAGCGGGCTGCGCACGGCGGTCGATCGGATCACCCGCAAGGACGAGAACGTCTACCTCGACGCCCTGGGCCTGGCCGAGACGCTGTTCGACGACCACATGGCGTCGAACATGCTGGTCCTCGGGGCCGCCTTCCAGGCCGGCGCCATTCCGGTGAGCGCAGGAGCGATCGAGCAGGCGATCACGCTCAACGGCGTGGCGGTCGCGATGAACACCCAGGCGTTCCGCGCCGGCCGGCTGCTCGTAGCCGACCCGACCTGGGTGTCGACCATCGAGCGCCACCGCCTGGGCGCCGTCGAGACCGCGACGCCGCTCACCGCGGCCGCCCGGGTGCTGGTGGACCGGGTGGGCGCCGAGGGCGAGCTGCGGCGCCTGCTGCAGGTGCGCGTCCCCGAGCTGATCGACTACCAGGACGAGCGCTACGCCGCCGGCTACGTGGATTTCGTGGCGAGGGTGCGGAAGGCCGAGCAGGCGGCGGTGCCGGGCGAGACGCGCCTGAGCGAGGCGGTCGCCCGCTACCTGTTCAAGCTCATGGCCTACAAGGACGAGTACGAGGTGGCGCGGCTGCACCTCAAGGCCGACCTCGCGCGCGGCCTGGCCGAGGAGTTCCCGGGCGGCGTGCGTGTGCAGTACAACCTGCACCCGCCGCTGCTGCGGGCGCTCGGGCTCACGCGCAAGCTGAAGCTCGGCTCCTGGTTCGACGCCGCCTTCCGGGGCCTGGTCGGCATGAAGAAGCTCCGCGGCACCGCGCTGGATCCGTTCGGCCGCGCCGCCGTCCGGAAGGTGGAGCGGGGGCTGCCGGGCGAGTACCGCGCGATGGTCGAGCGCACGCTGGGCGGGCTCGCGCTCGATACCTACGAGCGGGCGGTGCGGGCGGCCCGGCTGCCCGAGGTGATCCGCGGCTACGAGGACATCAAGCTGCGCAGCGTCGACAAGTACCGCGAGGAGGTCCGCGCGCTGGGCGTGTAGCTGGCTGGCACCGCCGTTGCACTCTGGCCGGAGGAGGAGGGTTGCCATGCGTCCCACCCTGCTAGGTCTCGCCTTGATCGCGTCCACGACCGTGTTCGAACCCTCGCTGGCCGCCGCCTGGCATGCCGGCGACGTTGTCATCGACGGGTACCGCCTGCCGCGCGACCACCGCTTCGAGAGCCAGGACGAGAAGGGCGGCAAGCGGTACGCCGTCGACATCAACGACGTGCCCCGGTTGATCCGGCAGGGCAAGCCGGTCTTCGACAAGACCGGCGACGCCTGGGTCAGCAGACCCAACGGGACGATCAACCAGAAATACGTCGCCGCTGGCGCGTCGCGTGACAAGGACAAGGACAAGGATAAGTGGCAGCGTGTCCACGGTCAGGTCCAGAGCGTGGAGGGCTCCACGCTGCGCCTCCGGGCCGACGACGGCCGCGTGCTGAACGTCGACATGTCCAAGGTGAGCCCCGAGATCCGCCGAGCGCTCACGCAGAACGAGCGGGTCACCGTGATCGGGTTCGGCGACAACGGCAAGAATCGGTTCCGGGCCGAGTACATCCAGCAGGACTCGTCGGGCGGCGCATCGTCGGCCTCGACTCGACCGGCGCGGTCGGGCTCGCAGGGCATCCGGGGACACGTCGCGGCGATCGGCGGCACGACCATGGACATGCGCACCGATGACGGCCGCACGCTCGTCGTCAACCTCGACCAGATTCCGGCCGACCTGGTCAAGTCGCTGAACCCGGGCGACCCCGTCACCGTCACCGGGACGCTCGACGGTCGCAATCTGACGGCGAAGTCCCTGACGAAGTCCGCGTCGCGGTAGGTCCGTTCGGTTGGGGGGGCCTCGAACGGGGCCCCCCAAGGCCCACGGGCCCCCGGGGCGCGGCTCGGGACGCCCGGGCGCTCCTCGATACTCAGCACTCAGTCGTCGAGAGCGGGGCGGGTCCGCGCGCGCTTGAGCACCGCCCGGCGCCGCTTGACGTCCAGGCGGCGCGCCTGCGCGCCGGTGGAGACCTGAGTTGCGATCCGCACCCGCGGCCGGACCAGCGCCGCCGCCACCAGCCGCCGGATCTTTTCCCGCGCGTCCTCGACGTTCCGGGCCTGGTTGCGAGAGGCCTGGCTGGTGACGACAAGGCGTCCCGTCGCGTCCAGCCGGTGCCGGGTGATGGCGTCGAGGCGCGCCCGTGCGGCCTCGGTGAGGCCCTCGATCGCCTCGAGATCCACCCGCAGATCGACCTTGGTAGCGACCTTGTTCACGTTCTGCCCGCCCGGTCCCGACGCCCGCACCGCCCGCAAGGTCAGCGCCCGGCCCGGGACCCGGACCGTGTCGGTGACGACGATCGCCTCGCTCATACCGGCATTGTAGCGGCATAATCGGGGTGATCCTCGCGGACAGCGAAACCTGGAGGCGTCCCATGAGCACGCTCGAGGAGCAGTGGAAGTCGGTGCAGCAGCAGCTCAAGGAGCTCGGCAAGCAGGCCCAGAGCGCGCGGGGCCAGGCGCGGAGGCGGATGAAGCGTCTCGAGCGGCGGACGCGGGTGGCGGTGGCGCGGGCCCTGCGCAAGGCCGAGCCGCAGGTGCGGCAGGCGGTGGACGAGGCGACGCGCGTGGGCCGCGGGCTGCGCGCCGGCGTGCGCGCCGGCACCGCCGCCTACCGGGACAGCGCCCGGACGAAGAAGAAGTGACGCCCCCGCCGGCGGCGCTGACTGTCGCGGCGCGCCGCCGGCTCACCGCCGTCGCCCGCGGCCGGGCCCCGGCCGATCTCTACGTGGGGGGCGGCACGCTGCTCAACGTCTACACCGGCGAGATCTACCCGGCCAACGTCGCGATCGTCGGCGAGCGCATCGCCTACGTGGGGCCGAGCGACGCGATGGTGGGCCCCCGGACCGTGAGCCTCGACGCGGGGGGCCGTGTCCTGGTGCCCGGCTACATCGACCCCCACGTCCACCCGGCCCACATGGTCACGCCCTCGGGACTGGCCCGCCACCTGCTCGCGCTGGGAACCACGACCGTCTTCGCCGACACCCTGCAGATCTGGGAGCTCGGCGGGCTGCGCGCGTTCCGCACCGTGGCCGACGCGCTCGCCCGCTCGCCGCTCAAGTTCTACTGGATGATCCGCGTGCACGCTCAGGCGCGCTCGCTCGACGAGCCGGCACGCTATCGCCCGCGCGACATCGCCCGCGCGCTGGCGCACCCGTGGAGCTTCGCCGCGGGCGAGGTCACCCGCTGGCCCGACGTCTGGGGCGGCGGCCGCGACCTGCTCGGGCGGCTCGACCTCGCGTTGCGCCGCGGCCAGCGTGTCGAGGGCCACACGGCCGGCGCCGCCGCCGAGAAGATCGCCGCGATCGCCGCCGGCGGCCTCACCTCCGACCACGAGCCGATCACGGCCGCCGAGGTGCTCGACCGCGCCCGCCAGGGCATCGCGGTGATGCTGCGCGAGTCCTCGCTGCGGCCGGACCTGGTCGGCCTGCTGGACGCGCTCAAGGCAGCGCCGGCGCTCGCCTCGCGCCTCATGCTGACCGCCGACGGCTCGATGCCGGCGTTCATCCGCGACCACGGCTTCGTGGACCACCTCATCCGGGTGGCGCTCGAGCGCGGGATCGCGCCGATCGACGCCTACCGGATGGCGACCCTCAACCCGGCGACCTACCTCGGCCGCGACGCTGATCTGGGTGGCATCGCGCCCGGCCGCTACGCCGACCTCTGCCTGCTCGCCGACCTGGCCGAGCCGCGGCCGACCGCGGTGATCGCGCGCGGACGACTGGCCGCCCGCGACGGCCGGGTCCTCGTGGACGTGCCGGAGCCGAGCTGGCGCCGCGCGTTCAGCACGCCCGAGGCGCGGCTGACCGTCCGCTGGCGCGCGCGCCCGGACGACTTCCTGCTGCCGCCACGGGCGACCTATCCGGTCGCGCGGCTCGTCAGCGCGGTCATCACCCGCCTGGAGGAGCGAGCGCTGGGCGAGGGCGATCTGCACGCTGCCCTGGTCGACCGCGCCGGCCGCTGGGTGGCGCCCGGCGTGGTGGCGGGGTTCGGGGATCGGGTCGACGGTGTGGCCTCCACCATCACCACCGACTTCAACATCCTCGTCCTGGGCCGGCGGCCGGAGGCGATGGCCCGGGCGGTCAACCGGCTGCTCGAGGTGCGAGGCGGCGTCGTGCTGGTCGACGGCGATCGAGTCGCGCTCGAGATGCCGCTGCCGCTCGGCGGCGTGATGACGCGCATGAGCGTGCTGGAGGCCGCCGCCCACGAGGACGCGCTGCGCGCGGCGCTGATCGCGCGCGGCTACCCGCACCACGAGCCGCTGTTCACGCTGTTCTTCCTCGCCGCCGACTTCCTGCCGTTCGTGCGGCTGTCGCCCCGGGGCGTCTGGGACGTCAAGCTGGGTCGGGTGCTGCTGCCGCGCCGCGCACGCCGGGCCTGACGAGCGATGGCGGTCGCACGTCGGCGCGCCGGCCTGCTCCTGCTCGTCGCGGCGCTGGCCCTGGCGGCAGGCGCAGCACCGGGCGGCACCTTCTCCCGCGGCACCCTGCAGGGCCGCGCGTATCGCGCGTGGCTGCCGACGCGGCCGGCGCCCGGGCGGCCGCTCGTCGTCGCGCTGCACGGCTGCTGGCAGACCCCCGAGGACTTCGCTCTCGGTACCCGTCTCAACGACGCCGCCGAGCGGCGCGGGCTCGTCGTCGTCTATCCCGCCCAGGGGCGGCGGGAGAATCCGTACCGGTGCTGGAACTGGTTCGACCCGGCGCAGCAGACGGCCGCCGGGAGCGAGCCGGCGCAGATCCTGGCCATCGCGCGGCACGTGCAGGGCGAGCGGGGGATGCGCGAGGGGCGCGTGATCGTGCTGGGCTTCTCGGCAGGCGCCTGGATGGCGGTGAACCTCGCCTGCGCGGTGCCCGACGCGGTGGCCGGCGTCGGCGCGCTGGCCGGCGGTCCCTACCGCTGCGCCGACGGTCCCGAGGGCGCGATCCAGTGCATGCGCGGCACCGCGCGCGACGGTGACCGCGCGGCGGCCGCCGTGGCCTGCGGCCGGGCGCCGGGCCTGCGCGTCTCGCTCTGGCACGGGGCGCTCGATCCGGTCGTGAGCCCGGCCAACCTGACCGCGCTGGAGACCATGTTCGCCCGGCTGCTCGGGGCCAGCGGCGGGGTGACGAGCACCGACGAGGGGGCCGTCCACGCCGTCTACCGCGACGCCCGGGGCGTGCCGGTGCTCGAGACGTGGCTGGTGCGGGACATGGGGCACGCGTGGAGCGGCGGTGATGCTCGCGGCACCCACGCCTGGCCCGCCGGCCCCTCGGCGACCGAGCGCATGCTCGACTTCCTGCTGGCCGCGCGCTGAGCGATGCCGGGCCAGCGCCGGCTCGCCCTCGGTGTCCTTCTCGGCGCGGCCACCGCGGCCGTCGCGGCGTTCCCGTTCCGGGCGACGTGGTGGGGAGGCTGGATCCTGGCGATCGCCGAGGCCGGCGTCGTCGGAGGCCTGGCCGACTGGTTCGCGGTGACCGCGATCTTCCGCCGCCCGCTGGGGCTGCCCATCCCCCACACCGGGCTCATCCCGCGTAACTGGGAGCTGATGGCCGAGCGAGTCGGCGTGATGGTCGGCAGCCGTGTGCTCACCAAGGAATACGTCCGGGAGGAGATCGGCCGCGTCGACCTCGCCGACCTGCTGGCCCGCGGCGCCGAGCGCATCTCGCGCGGCGACGTCGAGCGCGCCACGCGGATCGTCGCCGGCTGGGTCGCCGAGCAGCTGACGCCGGCCACGACCGCCGAGCTGCTGGCGCGCGCGCGCCGCGCGCTGGTCGGGCAGCCGGTGGCGCCTCTGCTGGGCGCCGCGCTGCGCGTGGCGCGCCGGCAGGGCTGGGACCAGCGGCTGATCGACGGCGCGTTCACCGTGCTGGCGGAGTCGATGGACCGGCCGGAGTTCCGCACGGCGGTGGGCGAGGTGATCGACGACCTGCTGGCGCGCTATCGCGAGCGGCTGGGCGTCTACCCGCGCCTGTGGATGGGCGTGGCCTCTCTGCTCGGGGTGCTCGACCGCGACCGGCTGGTGGCCGCCCTGCACGCCGGCCTGCGCGAGGTGGCCAAGGACCACGACCATCCGCTGCGGGTGCAGGGCGTGGCACTGCTCGCCGACCTCGAGCGCCGGCTCACCACCGACGACGCCCTCGTGGCCCGCGTGGAGGCGGCCAAGGCCGAGCTGCTGGAGGCGCCGGCGGTGGCCGCGCTGCTGGACGATGTCGCGGCGGCTCTCACGCGCACCCTGCGGACCGAGCTGGTCGGCGAGCGCTCGGAGGTGCTCGCGTGGATGGCCGACCGACTGGACCGCGCCCGCCAGGCGCTGGTCGCCGACGCCGGGCTCCGCGCCGAGCTCGACGCCTGGGCCAAGACCCGGCTGAGCGAGCTGGTCGAGCGCCACCACGCCCGCATCGCCGGCTTCATCGAGAACGGCGTGCGCGCGCTCGGGCCCGAGGGCGCGGTGCGGCTGATCGAGGAGCACGCCGGCGACGACCTGCAGTTCATCCGGGTCAACGGCACCGTGGTGGGCGGACTGGCCGGCGGTCTGATCTACGCGCTCCACCTGATCGTGGACGCGGTGTTCTGAAGTCCGCCGGAGCGGACCGGCTCGCGAGGCGATGCGGTCGTTTCGCCGTGGTACACTGCACACGTCAGCGGCACCCCGGAGGCAGCGAAGATGCGCCCGCGAGCGGTCAGGCTCACGTTCCGACTCGAGAGGTAGTCCGACGCTCGCGTGAAGAGCTACATCGCGCAGCGCCTCGGCATCGCCGTGCTCACGCTGTTCGGCATGTCGGTGGTCATCTTCCTGCTCCTGCGCCTGGCCCCCGGTGACATCGTCGACGTGCTCTTCTCGGCGGCGGGGTACGTGAATCCCGACGAGAAGCAGGCGATCTTGAAAGAGCTCGGCCTCGACAAGCCGTACTGGCGGCAGTACCTCGACTGGATCGGCCGGATCGTGGTGGGCGACCTCGGCAAGTCGTACCGCTACGACCTGCCGGCCTGGCAGATCATCAAGCCGCTGGTCCCCGTCACCGTCGAGCTGGCGATCCTCGCCACGATCATCTCCGTGGTGCTCGGCGTGCCGGCGGGGGTGATCAGCGCCGTGAGGCAGGACTCCGCGCTCGACTACGCGCTGCGGGTGTTCAGCCTGGCCGGGCTCTCGATGCCCTCGTTCTGGCTGGGCATGGTCATCATCCTGTCGCTGGTCTCGTGGCTGGCCTGGATCCCGCCGCTGACCTACGTGCGCCCCTCCGAGAACTTCTGGCTGCACGCCGTGCAGTTCATGCTGCCGGCGCTGGCCGTCGGCTACCGGTCCTCGGCGCTGATCATGCGCATCACCCGCTCGGCGATGCTGGAGGTGCTGCGCGAGGACTACATCCGGACCGCCCGGGCCAAGGGCCAGCACGGCGGGGCGGTGGTGTGGCGGCACGCCCTCAAGAACGCGGTCCTGCCGGTCGTCACGGTGATCGGGATCGAGTTCGCGTTCCTCATCGGCGGCCTGGTGGTGACCGAGACGGTGTTCAACCTGCCGGGGGTGGCGCGGTTCCTGGTCGAGGCGATCCTGTGGCGCGACTACCCGGTCGTGCAGAACCTGGTCATGTTCATCGCCATCGTGGTCATCGTCTCCAACCTGGTCGTCGATCTCTTGTATGGCGTCCTCGACCCCCGAGTCCGCTATGCCAAGTAGCTGGAAGCCGAGGAACGCCCAGCTGCGGCGCCGGCTCGTCGCGGGAGGCCCTCGGTGGCGGTGAGGCCGATCGGGGCCGAGATCGAGCTGACGGTACCGGCGGCGAGCCTCCGCCGCGACTCCGCCGCGGCGACCATCGTGCGCTTCGTCCGCAAGAAGCCCCTCGGGGCGGCCGGCGGCGTGCTCATGCTGATCATGCTGTTGACCGGCGTGTTCGCCGATATGCTGTCGACGCACGACCCCATCGCCACCGACGCCTCGGCGACGCTGGCCCGGTCCAGCGAGGGGCACTGGCTCGGCACCGATCACCTCGGCCGCGACATCTACTCGCGCATCGTGCACGGCGCCCGCGTCTCGCTGATCGTCGGCATCGGCTCCACGCTGCTCGGCTCGGTGCTGGGCGGCATCATCGGGCTCCTGTCCGGGTACGCGGGTGGCAAGATCGACCTCGTCGCCCAGCGGCTGCTCGACATCCTGCAGGGCCTGCCGCTGCTCGTGCTGGCGCTCGTCATGTCGGCCTCGCTGGGTCCCTCGATCCCGAACGTCATCGTGGCGATCTCCATCCCGATCGTGCCCCGGGCGGCACGGGTCATCCGGGCCAGCGTGCTGTCGATCCGCGAGATGCAGTACATCGAGGCGGCCCGCGCGCTCGGCCTGCGCCACCTGCGCATCGCCTTCCGGCATGTGCTGCCCAACACGATCGGCCCCTTCATCGTGCTGTGCACCGCCCAGCTCGGGGCGGCCATCCTGGTCGAGGCCGCGCTGTCCTTCCTCGGTCTCGGCGTGCCCGAGCCGTACCCGTCGTGGGGCCGGATGCTGTCGGTGTCGGCCGCGGAGTACGCGCAGAAGGCGCCGCACCTGGTGCTGTACCCCGGCATCGCGATCAGCCTGGCCGTGTTCGGCTCCAACCTGTTCGGCGACGCGCTCCGCGACACGCTCGACCCCCGCCTGCGCGGCGCGTGACCCTCGTCGCGATCCTCACGGTCCGCCGGGACGCGCTGGAGCAGTTCCGGGCGTTCGAGCGGCACGCCGCCGCCGTCATGCGCGCCCACGGCGGTCGAATCGAGCGCACGGTGGTGGTGACTCCGGATCCCGCGCCGGGTCGTGTCCGCGAGATCCACGTCGTCACGTTTCCCGACGAGGCCGCCTACCGCGCCTACCGCGGTGACGCCCGGCTCGCCGAGGTGGCCCATCTCCGGGAGGCCTCCGTCCTCGCCACCGACGTGCACGTCGGCGAGGAGGGCCCCGCCTATGGCTGAGCGGATTCGTGACGCGCGGGCCGGCGATCGGGACGCCATCCGGGAGGTCACGCTGGCGGCCTACGGGGAGTACGCGACGCAGATGCCCGCGCTCTGGCAGCGCTACCGGGCGAACATCCTGGCCACGCTGGCCGACATCGCGCCCGCCGAGCAGATCGTCGCCGAGCAGGCCGGCGCCGTGGTGGGCGCGGTCCTGCTCTATCCCGCTGGCGCCGCGCTGCCCGGCGCCGAGGGCGGCCGGGCCCGCATGCCGTGGCCCCAGGTGCGGCTGCTGGCCGTCGCGCCGCCCCACCGGGGCCGGGGCGTGGGAGCGGTGCTGATGCAGGAGTGCGTGCGCCGCGCCCGGGCGGCCGGGGCCCCGGCCCTCGCGCTGCACACCACCGAGCTGATGCGGGCGGCGGTGCGCCTCTACGCACGCCTGGGGTTCGTGCGCGCCCCCGAGCTCGACGCCCGGGTGGCGCCGACCCTGATGGTCCACGGCTATCGCCTGGATCTCGGATGATTGAGACGCGGCGAGAAACGCCCTACCATACGAACGCCAACGATTCGAGCTGTTCACCTGTCGTCTCAGGAGAGACCGATGGCCCGGGAGGAGCGTGCGGACGAGCTGAGCTGGCTGCCGGCGACCACGCTGGCAGGGATGATCAGGCGCAAGAAGGTTTCGCCCGTGGAGGTTGTGAACGCGATCCTCGCGCGCATCGAGGCGCTCAATCCTGTCCTCAACGCCTTCGTCACCCTGACGGGGGACCAGGCGCGCCGCGAGGCCCGCGCGGCCGAACGGGCGCTGGGCAAGCGCGGCGCCCGGCTGGGCCCGTTGCACGGGGTGCCGTTCTCGGTGAAGGACCTCGTGATCACCCGGGGCGTCCGCACGACGTTCGGCTCGCCGCTCTACCGCGACAACGTCCCCACCGAGGACGCGCCGATCGTGGCGCGGCTGAAGGCGGCGGGCGGGATCATGCTGGGCAAGACCAACACGCCGACGATGGGCTGGATCGGCGCCACCCACAACCTGCTCTTCGGCATCACGCGCAATCCCTGGAACCTGGATCGCACGCCGGGCGGCTCCAGCGGCGGGGCCTCGGCCGCCGCGGCGGCGGGGATGGGGCCGCTGCACGTCGGGACGGACGGTGGCGGCTCGATCCGCATCCCGGCCTCGTGCACGGGGATCTTCGGCTTCAAGGCCTCGTATGGCCGCATTCCGGTCTATCCGGCGAGCGGGGCCTGGAGCCTCTCCCACGTCGGGCCGATGACGCGCACGGTCGCCGACGCCGCGCTGATGATGAACGTCTGCGCAGGGCCGGACGAGCGCGATCCCGCCTCGCTGCCCGCCGAGCGCGTCGACTACGTCAGGTCGCTGCGCGGCTCGCTCAAGGGGCTGCGCCTGGCCTGGAGCGACGACCTCGGCTTCGCCGAGGTCGTGGACCCCGAGGTGGCCGCCGTCTGCGCGCGCGCGGCCCGGGCCTTCCGCGACCTCGGCTGTCGCGTCGAGGAGGTGACGCCGCGCTGGCCCTCGCCGTTCGAGGCGTGGTCGGAGATCTTCTGTGGCGGCATCGCCACGCGGCTGGCGCCCTACCTCGACCGCCGAACGGAGATCGACGCCGGGCTGGCGAAGATCATCGACGGCACCTTGCGCAACCCGCCCACGAAGTACGTGCAGGCGTGGCTCGACCGGCTCGCGTGGTGGCAGCATCCGCGCGCGTTCTTCGAGAAGTACGACCTGCTGCTCACCCCGACGATCGCGTGTCCCCCGTTCAAGGTGGGGCTCGACAATCCCTCCGAGATCGCCGGGCGCCCGGTCGTTCCCTACGCGTGGCTCCCGTTCACGTATCCGTTCAACCTGACCGGCCAGCCGGCCGCCTCGGTCCCGTGCGGGTTCACGGGCGACGGGCTGCCGGTCGGCCTGCAGATTGTCGGGCGGCGTTTCGCCGACGTGGCGGTGCTGCAGGCGGCCGCGGCGTTCGAGCGCCTGCGGCCCTGGGCTGACCGCCGTCCCCCCGGCGTGTAAGGCCTGCACGCCGGCTCACCGGCACACGCCTTGCGGTGCCCCTGAGGCTCAACTTGCCTCAGGAGGTACGCATGGTGCGCAAAACTCCGACTCTGATCGTCGCTTCGCTCGTCCTGCTCGCGGCCGGTGTCGCGGCCGCCAACAACATCCTCGCGGGCCCGTCGGTCGGCCTCGCGGTCAACAACGGCTCGGTCGTTGCGCAGGCTGCGCCCTCGACGACGGACACGACCACCACGCCCTCGACGGGGGGACCCAGCACGGGCACGCCGGGCACGATTGGCACGACGACCGGCACGACCACGGGCACCACGAACGGTACGCCCACGAACGGTACGCCCACGAACGGCACTGTCACGACGTCGACGGGCGGCACGCTGGCCGTGGATCAGGTCGTGTCCATCACGCGCTCCGTGCCTCCGGGCACCCCGGTCACGGCCTTCACCGTTCCGGCCGGGCAGCAGCTGGTGATCACTGACGTGCTCGTCACGAATCCCGGCACGGCCCCAGTGTGCGGCGCCCAGGTGAGCCCGAGCGGCACGGTGACGACGACCACGGGCACCGGCACCAGCGAGGCGGGCACCGGCCTGCTGTGCGTCCCGGCCCAGACCTCGCTCGACCTGGGCCTGACGACCGGCCTGGAGTTCGCGGCCGGGCAGGGTGTCGTGCTCGCCAACACGACCACGACGACGGAGACCGCGACAGCGGCAACGCTGCAC
>Ga0247825_10001609_pt1 | contig 14871 bp, 10 predicted proteins | sample 13C_Vanillin_Day_FD_194413 | JGI IMG/M metagenome (GOLD analysis project Ga0247825, IMG submission 194413) | Soil microbial communities from agricultural site in Penn Yan, New York, United States - 13C_Vanillin_Day48 | ecosystem: Environmental > Terrestrial > Soil > Agricultural land | place... | reverse complement strand
CGTCGCCCCGACCTGCTCGTTGATGTTGAAGCCGTCGGGCTTGGCGCCGATCGACACCACGTCGGCGCCGAGCTCGTGGAACACGTGCGGCGCGACGTGGTAGGCGGCGCCGTTGGCGCAGTCGACCACGATCTTCAGGCCCTTCAGGTCGAGCTGCGAGGGAAAGGTGGACTTGCAGAACTCGATGTAGCGGCCGGGGGCATCGTCCACGCGCCACACCTTGCCGAGCTTGGAAGCCGGGTTGCAGCCCATCGGCTGCTCCATCGCCGCCTCGATCGCCGCCTCGGTGGCGTCGGGCAGCTTGAAGCCGTCGCCCGAGAAGAACTTGATGCCGTTGTCGGGATACGGGTTGTGCGAAGCGCTGATCACCACGCCGGCGGTGAGGCGCAGCGCGCGCGTGAGATACGCGACCGCCGGCGTCGGCATCGGGCCGCACATGTGGACGTCGATGCCCGCGGCGGAGAACCCGGCTTCGAGCGCCGACTCGAGCATGTAGCCCGAGATGCGCGTGTCCTTGCCGATCAGCACCGCCGGGTGCACGTTCTTCTCGAGCAGTACTTTTCCGGCCGCGTAACCCAGGCGCAGCACGAAATCCGGCGTCATCGGGCTTTGCCCGACCGTGCCGCGCACGCCGTCGGTGCCGAAGTGCTTTCTCACTTGAATGCCTGCCAAACCGCGATCACGTCGCGCGTCTCTTTCACGTCGTGGACCCGCAGTATTGTCGCCCCGCCCTGCAGCGCGAGCAAAGCCATCGCCAGGCTGCCGGCGAGCCGCTCGTCCACCGGGCGGCCGGTGAGCTTGCCGAGCGTCGACTTGCGCGACAAGCCCGCCACCAGCGGGAACTCGGACAGCTCCGGCAGCCGGCGCAGCAGCTCGAGGTTGTGCGCCACCGTCTTGCCGAAGCCGAAGCCCGGGTCGACGGTGATGCGCTCGGGCCCGATGCCGGCGCCCTGCGCCGCGTTAACGCGTTCTTTCAGAAAGGCTTTTACTTCACCCAGGACGTCGTCGTAGTGCGGATCCTGCTGCATCGTGGCCGGGTCGCCTTTCTTGTGCATCAGGCACACCGCGCACGAGCTTTCGGCGACCGCCTCGAGCGCGCCGGGCGCGGCGAGCGCGTCCACGTCGTTGATCATCGAGGCGCCGGCTTCCAGCACCGCGCGCATCACCGCCGGGCGGCGGGTGTCGACCGAGACGCAGAGATCGGCGATCTCCTTCAGCACCGGCAGCACGCGCGAGAGCTCGTCCTCTTCGGATACCGGCGCGGCGCCCGGGCGGGTGGATTCGCCGCCGATGTCGATGATGTCGGCGCCCTCGCGCGCCAGCTTGCGCGCGTGCGCGACCGCGAGCTTGGCCTTGAAGAAGCGGCCGCCGTCGGAAAAGGAATCGGGCGTGACGTTGACCACGCCCATGATCAGGGGCCTATTTAGCGGGAAGGAGTATTTCCCGCTCCGCAATACCCGCGGGGGTTTCTGGTCAGGCTGCAGGTGTCGGTGCGGCAGCGCCCTCGGTGCCGCCGTCGCTCGCCGGCGGCTTGGCCGCGCTCTGCGAGCCGCTCGGCTTCGGCGGCCGCGGCGGCTTGCCCGACATGATGTCGCCGATCTGGTCGGCGTCGAGCGTCTCGTACTCGAGCAGGGCCTTGGCCATCATCTCGACCTTGTCGCGGTTCTCCTCGAGGATCTTGCGCGCGACGCGGTACTGCTGGTCGATGATGCGGCGGATCTCGGCGTCGACCTTCTGCATGGTCGCCTCGGACACGCTCTTGTGCGTGGTGACCGAGCGGCCGAGGAACACTTCGCCCTCGTTCTCGCCGTAGACCATGGTGCCGAGCTCGTCGGACATGCCCCACTGCGTCACCATGCGGCGCGCGATCTCGGTGGCGCGCTCGAAGTCGTTCGAGGCGCCGGTGGTCATCTGGTTCATGAACAGCTCTTCGGCGATGCGGCCGCCGAACAGCACCGCGATCATGCTGAGCAGGCGCTCGCGGTCCTGGCTGTAGCGGTCCTCGGTCGGCAGCTGCATGGTCACGCCGAGCGCGCGGCCGCGCGGGATTACCGTCACCTTGTGCACCGGGTCGGTCTTCGGAAGCATGCGCGCGACGATGGTGTGGCCGGACTCGTGGTACGCGGTGTTGCGGCGCTCTTCCTCGGGCATCACCATCGAGCGCCGCTCGGCGCCCATGATGATCTTGTCCTTGGCGCGCTCGAAGTCGTCCATGTCCACCAGGCGCTTGTTGCCGCGCGCGGCGAACAGCGCCGCCTCGTTCACCAGGTTGGCGAGGTCCGCCCCCGAGAAGCCGGGGGTGCCGCGCGCGATGATGTCGGGCTTGACGTCGGGCGCGAGCGGAACCTTGCGCATGTGGACTTTAAGAATTTCCTCTCTACCCCTTATGTCCGGGAGAGGCACGACGACCTGCCGGTCGAAGCGGCCCGGGCGCAAGAGCGCCGGGTCGAGCACGTCGGGCCGGTTGGTGGCGGCGATCACGATCACGCCCATCGTCGCCTCGAAGCCGTCCATCTCGACCAGCAGCTGGTTCAGCGTCTGCTCGCGCTCGTCGTTGCCGCCGCCGAGGCCGGCGCCGCGCTGGCGGCCGACCGCGTCGATCTCGTCGATGAACACGATGCACGGTGCGTGCTTCTTCGCCTGCTCGAACATGTCGCGCACGCGCGCCGCGCCGACGCCGACGAACATCTCGACGAAGTCGGAGCCGGAGATGGAGAAGAACGGCACCTTGGCTTCGCCCGCGATCGCGCGCGCGAGCAGCGTCTTGCCGGTGCCGGGGGCGCCCACCATCAGCACGCCGCGCGGAATGCGGCCGCCGAGCTTCTGGAACTTGGACGGGTCGCGCAGGAAGTCGACCAGCTCGGAGACTTCCTCCTTCGCTTCCTCGCAGCCGGCGACGTCGGCGAAGGTGACGGTATTGGTGGATTCATCCAGCATCCGCGCGCGCGACTTGCCGAACGAGAACGCGCCGCCGCGGCCGCCGCCCTGCATCTGGCGCATGAAGAAAATCCACACCCCGATCAGCAGCAGCATCGGGAACCACGACACGAAGATGTTCATGAGGAGCGAGGGCTCCTCTTCCGGCTTGGCCTTGATCTTGACGCCGTACTTGAGCAGGTCGGTGACCAGCCAGAGGTCGCCCGGCGAGTAGCTGGTGACGACCTTGCCTTCCTGGGTGCGCGCCTTGAGGTTGCGGCCCTCGATCTGGACTTCCGTGATCCGGCCCTGCTTCACCTCTTCGATGAACTGGGAGTAGTCCATCACCGCCTGCGTCTGCTGGCGGGTATTGAACTGGTTGAACACGGTCATCAGCACTAGTCCAATGACCAGCCAGATGACCAAGTTCTTGAGCATGTTGTTCAAAACCGTTGCTCCTTAACTAAAAAACCATCTTACAGGGGGCGCAATCCCCGTGCCACCACGTAAGTCTCTGCCGATTCACCCCGGGAGGCGGATGGTTTTACGACTTTTACCTTCTGAAACACCGCGCCGAGCCGCTCGCGCAATTCGTCGAACGCCTCGCCGTGAAATGCTTTGACAACGAAAACGCCGTCGCGCTTCAGTACTTTGGCGCAGAGTTCGATCGCGGCGAGCGCGAGTTCGAGCAATCTCGCCTGGTCCACGTTGGGTATTCCCGACAGATTCGGCGACACGTCGGACAGTACGACGTCGACCGGGTTTTCGATCGGAATAGTGCGGAAGTCTCCTCTCAGGATGGTAACCCCGGAGATGGGGGCCATTTCCAGGACATCAATGGCGATGACCTGCCCGCCAGGCTTGACCTTCTGCGCGGCGACCTGCGACCAGCCGCCCGGCGCCGCACCAAGATCGAGCACGGTTTGTCCCGCGCGGAACAGTTTTTCCTTCTGGTCGAGCTCGATCAGCTTGAACGCCGCGCGCGAGCGATAGCCCTCCTTCTGCGCCTTGCGGACGTAGGGATCAGTGACGTGCCGGCGCAGCCACTCCTTGCTCGACTTGGCCATGGCCCGCGAATTTACGCCGATACAGCCAAAGCAGCAGCGCGATCAGCGTGCCGCCGGGAAGCAACAGCTCGATGAGGAGATAAGGGCTGAATTTGCGTAGCTGGTCCACGGCCGCAGCGTGCCCGGGCGCGATAGCGGAAAAATTTCCGCCTCCGCGCGCAAAGTTACAGACGAAATCACGCGCCTAGTCAGATCTACCCGGGGCGGCCGATGGACCGTTCACAGGGCCTGCTATTAGCTCGCAGTAATGGTGCGTACGCTCGTCCTCGCGCTTTGCGCATTCCTTCTGCAGGCCGGAAACGCCGCCGCTGCGCGCATCGAGATTCCCCTTCGCGTATCGCTCGACACGCTGCGCGAGGCATTCAATGCGCAGCTCAGCGGCTACCGGGACGGTCCGTGCCGCTATCTCAACCTCAAGCCCGCCGCGCTCGAGTCCCGGCAAGGCCATCTGCATCTCGCGATTCCCGGGAGCGGCGGGCTCGGCCTCGCGCTCGCGGGCAAGTGCCAGGGGGCGGCCACCTGGCAGGGCACGCTGCATTTCACGCTCGCCCCGCGCATCGACGAGGCGGGACGCGTACGGGTGACCATTGTCGACTCCCGTGCGAGCGGCATGGCGCCGGCGCTATGGGAAGCGGGCAAGCGGCATCTCCATCCGCGGCTCGAGCGCTTCAGCTACGACCTCGGCGCTTCGCGCGACGCGCTCGCCGGGCTGCTGCGCGGCGCCGTGCCGCCGGCGCAGGCCGCGGCGATGGACCTGGCGTTGCAGCGGATCGAGGTGATGAAACCCCGGGTCGAGAGCACGCACGTCGTCATCCCCGTCGGCCTGCAGGTTCCGGACGCCTGGCTCGCCGCCGCAGTGCCCTCCGCCGCCGCCGGCGCTTCCGCGCCGCTCACCGAAGCGGAGATCGAAGCGCTGGAAAAGGCACTCGAGCCCTGGGACGCCTTCCTGGTGACCATCGTGCGGCAGATCGCGACCGATGGCGAGGACGAGGCGCTGCGCCGGCGGCTGTTCACGCTGCTGCTCGACAGCCGCTATCGCCTCTCCGCCGTGCTCTCGGGCGACGAGCCGGCGCAGGGCGATCCCTTGCGCGCGCTGTTCCTCGAGGCCTGGAGCGAGCTGCGCGCGATCCTGCTCGAAGCGCAGCGCGCCGGCACGCTGCCGCCCTCGCTGCTGCGCTACGCGCTCTTCATCGACGCCGGGGACGCGCTCGCTGCCGTGGAGAGCGCGGCGCCGGGGCTGCCGCTCTCGGCCGACGGCTTGCGCCAGCTCGCGCGCAGCCTGAAGCCCGGCGACGCCGGCGACCCGCTCGCCTACGACTGGTCGGTGGACCGCGACCTTAGCGGGCTGTTCGGGGTCGAGGAGATTCCGCAGGCCGAGCCCACACCTGCGCCCGCGGCGCCGACCAGCTGGCTCGACTTCTTCATCTCCCGCGCGCACGCCGACAACCCGCTCGACCGCTGGGTGCCGACGCGCCAGGAGCTTCCCGCCTACGAGGCGCGCATCGGTGAGCTGCTGCAGAAGACCGCCGCCAGCGAGCTGCAGCGCGGCGCGGTGGCGGCGCCTTACGACAAGATCTACCGCCACCTGCTGCCGACCACCGCGCTGATCGAGAGCTGCTGGAAACAGTACGTAGTGCGCGACGGCAAGGTGACCTACCTGCGCTCCCAGTCGAGCAGTGTCGGCATCATGCAGATCAACCAGCGGGTGTGGCGCGGGTTCTACGACATCGAGCGCGTGCGCTGGGACACGGCCTACAACGTGCGCGCCGGGGCGCAGATCCTGGCGCGCTACCTGAAGGACTACGCGATCCCGTACGCGCAGAAGACTGGCAAGCCGGACGACGTGGCGCGCGCGGCCTACGCGGTCTACAACGCGGGTCCGCGCGCGGTCGGGCGCTTCGACAAGTCGCCGCCGCATCCGCGCGAAGCGCGCGTGGACGAGAAGCTGTGGACGCTGTACCGCGGCATCGCCGGCGGCGCGCCGGTCGATCTAGCGAGCTGCGGCGTGGCTACACGCGGAACATCTTCAGCCGCTCGCGCGCAGTAGCGACGCGATTGGTCTCGCGCGCCGTCGGCGTGCGCAGGTGCGGGCGCAGCGGGTGGCGCAGCGAGCGCCGTGCCAGCAAGGTTCGCATCTGCGCCTCTTCCAGGTTCGACTTGGCCAAGACCCTGACTTGGCCACCCTCCACGGCGGCGATCGGCAAGCCATCCTGGAACAGGATGCGGCTGCGATAGATCGCGGCGACTCTCGCCTCCGGCGTGAGGATGCCGACCAGGTTCAGCGGGTCGGCCGCGCTCAGCACGACCAGCTCGCCGGTTTTCTCGCTCTTGCGCACCGCGCGCAAACGGCCCACCGCGTCCGGGGCGGCGAACTGCTCGCCGCCGAAGCCGGCGACGAAGCGCCCGCCGCGGATCTCGCCGCGCGCTTCGAGGCGGCGGTACACGCGCACCAGGTCGCGCCATGGCGGCAGGTGCGACTCGCGCTGCAATAGAACGCGGAATACCACGCCGTAACGCTTGAGCAGGGACCTCGCGATCGCCTCTACGTCATCGCTCTCGGTGGGCCTCAGCAGCGACCACCGTCCCGCCGTCTCCACCAGCCCCTTGCGCTTCTCCTGCGGCGCGAGCAGCGCGCGCAGGCCGGCGAAGCTGTCGGCCGTCGCGATGCCTGCCCCCGCCAGCTCGGCCAAGCCTCGCTCAACGTAACTGGGTAATAGTTTTGTAACACCAACCAACTCGTGAAAGAACGAGGCGCCCGATTTTTCCAGCGCCTCGCGCACCACCTTCGCCTCGGACGAAAGCTCGATTGAAGGGTCGGTCTCGACGCCCCAGTGTCCGAGATGCTCGCGCGGCATCAGCGCGATCGGCGAGCTGCGCAGCGGCGCCTTGGAGCCCGGCGTGAGCCGGCCCCACGCCACGCGCCCGCTCAGGCACAGGCGGTCGATCTGCTCGGCGTCGTAGTCGGCCACGCGCGCCGGCAGCACATCGTTTTCCCACGCCCCAGCCGCGAGCTCGAAGCCCTCGAGCTGCTCGACCACCGCCATCAGGCCGTCCACGCCCTTGACCTGGTCTTCGCCCGCCACGTGCTGCCAGTGCAGCAGGAAGCGCATGAAGTCCGCGGCCGAAACCGGCTCGATCTCCGCGCGCAGCTTGTTCAGCGTGTAGCGATGGATGCGGGCCAGCAGCCGACGGTCGCACCACTGCGGGTCCATTGAAGAAAATTTTCCCCGTAGAACGCGCCCTTGCGATTCGAGCGCTACCAGCGCCGATTCCGCCTCCGGGATATCCAATTGGTGCGCGCTGACCGGGCCGAGAACTTCCAGACGGCTGGCGAGAATCTCCAGCGCATCGTCGTTCTTGCGCTCGAGCGCAAACCACGCATTGCCGCGGTTTACTGCTCGCTCACCCAATTCTTTCAGGAGTGAAGGCCAGTGCGGGGCGAGCTCAGTCTCCTTAATGTACCCCGCCACCATCAGCGCGTCGTACATCTCGTCCGCGGTGTTCGCGACCGGCCACGCCTCCTGGCGCACGCGCTCGATCGCCGCCGGGTCGAGCGCGCCGAGGTCGTCGGCGTTGCGCACCTCGGTCGCGCGCCGCGTGTACACCGCGCGCGTGCGGCGCTCCTCGAGCGGCGCATCGTCGAGGAAGGTGTAGACCGCCGAATTGAGCAGCTCGTGGCTGAGCACCGACGGCTCGGGCGTGTCGCGAGCGACGAAGCCGATTTCCCCATTGACCAGGCGGGTCAGCACGGCCTCGAGGCCGTTGGCGTCCACCGCCTCCTCGAGCGAGTCGCGCAACGCCTGGTTGACCAGCGGATGGTCCGGAATCTCGCGCGCGCCCTGGATGTTGTCCTGGCAGGCCACGGCGTCGGGGAACACCGCCTGCAGCAGGTCCTCGGCGTACATGCGCTGGAGCTGGTTCGGGATACGCGCGCCGCCACGGTTGCGCGGCACGGCGAGCGCGAGCGTGGTGCTCCAGCGCCAGCGGGTCTCGAAGATCGGCGACTGCAGGATCGCCTGCACCAGCGTCTCGCGCAGCGTGTTCGGGTGCAGGTATCGCAGCACCTCTTCCAGCGGGAAGGAATGCGTCTCGCCGAGCGAGAGGATGATGCCCTCCTCGGTCGCCGCCGCCTGCAGCTCGAAGTTGAAGCCCTGGCAGAACTTCTTGCGCAGCGCGAGGCCCCAGGCGCGGTTGACGCGGCTGCCGAACGGCGCGTGTAGCACGAGCTGCATGCCGCCGGATTCGTCGAAGAAGCGCTCGAGCGCCACGGTGTCGGTAGTCGGCACGATGCCGAGGCTGCGCTTGGCCTCGGCGAGATAGGTCGCGATCTGTTCGGCCGCTGGTTTGCTCAAGGAATATTCACGAACCAGAAAATCGATCGCCGGCTGCAGCTCGCCTTCCTTGCGCGGCGCGTCGGGCCCCGGCAGCTCGAAATCCACCGCCGCGCGCAGCTGCGACACGGCGACGCTCATCTCTTCGCTGCGCGCCGGTGCCTCGCCCAGCCAGAACGGCATCGACGGCGGCTGGCCCTGCGCGTCGGCGACGCGCACCGTGCCGTTGCCGATGCGCAGGATGCGCCAGGAGGTGTTGCCGAGCTGAAACACGTCGCCCGGCAGCGATTCGATGGCGAAGTCCTCGTTCAGCGTGCCGATGAAATGCCCTTCGGGCTCTAGCAGCACGCGGTAGTCGAACACCTCGGGGATCGCGCCGCCGTTAACGATCGCGCTGAGGCGACTGCCCTTCCGAGCCCTCAGCTTGTGATTCAGAGAGTCGTAGTGGATCAGCGCACCGCGGCGGCCCCGCCGAGTGGCATAGCCGCGCGCCAGCATCTCCACGACTTCCATGAATTGCGGTTTCTCAAGCGTTCTGTATGGGTAAGCCCCCTTGAAAAGCGAGAACAGGGAATCCTCATCCCATTCCAGTTCCGCCGCCGACTCGGCCACGATCTGCTGCGCGAGCACGTCGAGCGGCTTGTCCGGAACCGCCACGCGGTCCAGCACGCCGTCGTGCACCGCGCGCACCATCGCCGCGCATTCGATCAGGTCGTCGCGCGTGAGCGGGAAGATGCGGCCCTTGGGCACGCCCTTGATCGTGTGACCGGAGCGGCCGACCCGCTGCAGGAAGGTCGCGATCCGGTGCGGCGACGAGATCTGGCACACGAGATCGACGTGGCCGATGTCGATGCCGAGCTCGAGCGACGCGGTCGCGACCAGGACTTTCAGCTTGCCATCGCGCAGTTTTTCTTCCGCCTCGAGCCGCGCTTCCTTCGCCAGGCTGCCATGGTGCGCGGCGACGTTCTCCGCGCCGAGGCGCTCGGAGAGTTGGTGCGCCATGCGCTCGGCCAGTCGGCGCGTGTTGACGGTGATCAGCGTGGTGCGGTGCGCCTCGACCAGCGCAACCAGCCGATCGTAGATCTCCTTCCACACCTCGTGCGACATCACCGCTTCGAGCGGTGAATTCGGCACCTCCACCGCGAGATCGATCTGGCGCTTGTGGCCCTTGTCGACGATGGAGATTTCTTCTTGAGTTAAGAATCTTCCAACCTCGTCGATCGGCTTTTGTGTCGCGGAAAGCCCGATGCGCTGCAGCTTGCGCCCGCACACGTAGTCCAGCCGCTCGAGCGACAGCGCGAGGTGCGCGCCGCGGCGTGACTGCAGCACTGCGTGGATCTCGTCCACGATGACCACCCGCGCGGTCTTCAGCATCGCGCGCGAGCGCTCGGCCGTGAGCAGCAGGTAGAGCGACTCCGGCGTCGTGACGAGAATGTGCGGCGGCGTGCGCAGCATGGCCGCGCGCTCGGTCTGCGGGGTGTCGCTGCTGCGCACCGCGGCGGTGATCTTCACCGGCGACAGCGCATGGATCTCGCGCCGCGGCACCGCCAGGTTCTTGTGGATGTCGGCCGACAGAGCCTTCAGCGGCGAGACATAGATGACGCGCACCTCGTCGGGCAGGCCGCCTTGCTCGAGGCTTTCCCTAAGTAATTCATCTATGGAAGTCAAGAACGCGGCGAGCGTCTTGCCGGAGCCGGTCGGCGCCGCGATCAGGGTATGGCGGCCCTGGCGGATCGAGCGCCAGCCTTCGATCTGGGCGGGCGTGGGCTCGGCAAAGCGGCTCGCCCACCACTCGCGCAGGACGGGATGAAAGTCGGAAGGTAACTGCGCGGGGGGTAGCACGCTGCTCATTTTGACATTAGATTCGCTGATTCATTCATGCTCACCCCCGCGGAACGCAAGGCGCTGAAGGCGAAAGCCCACAAGCTCGATCCGGTTGTTCACATCGGCGCGAAGGGGCTCACCGAAGAGGTGATCGCGGAAGTCGACCGCGCGCTGCACGCCCACGAGCTGATCAAGGTGCGGGCCGCGAGCCTCGATCGCGATGCCCGCGAAGAAGCGTTCGATCGCATCGCGGAAAAAACCCGGGCCGAGGCGGTGCAGCACATCGGCAAAGTTTTCGTGCTCTTCAGAAAGAAGAACGATGAGTAACAAAGGCATGCTCACGCTCGAGCAGCTCAAGGGCCTGGTGAAGAAAGGCGAGGTCGAAACCGTGCTCGCCGGCTTCACCGACCACTACGGCCGCCTGATGGGCAAGCGCTTCGACGCCGAGATGTTCGTCGAGCAGATCGTGGAGGGCGGCGGCCACGCCTGCGACTACCTGCTCACCGTCGACATGGAAATGGAGCCGGTGCCGGGCTACAAGTTCGCCAACTGGGAGCTTGGCTACGGCGACGTCCACATGGTCGCCGACCTGGACACGCTGCGCGTCGCGACCTGGCTCGACAAGACCGCGTTCGTACTCTGCGACGTGAAAAGCGAGAAGACCCACGATTACGTGGGGGTCGCGCCCCGCTCCATCCTGCGCCGCCAGGTCGATATCGCGAAGAAGCTCGGCTACACCGGCTATGCCGGCACCGAGCTCGAGCACTACCTCTTTACGAACAGCTTCCGCCAGGCCGCGCAGCTCGACTACCGCAACCTCGAGCCCGCCGGCTGGTACCTCGAGGACTACCACATCCTGCAGGGCACTCGCACCGAGGGCTTCCACGCGGCGGCGCGCCGCCACTTGAAGAACTCGGGCGTGCCGGTGGAGACCTCGAAGGGCGAGTGGGGCAAGGGCCAGCACGAGCTCAACGTGCGCTACGCTGAAGTGCTCGACATGGCCGACCGCCACGTGGTGTTCAAGCAGGCGATGAAGGAGATCGCCGAGAGCATGGGCATGAGCGTCACCTTCATGGCCAAGTTCGCCGCCGACGGCGCCGGCTCGAGCTGCCACATCCACTTCAGCCTGTGGCGCGACAAGAAGAACGCGTTCGACAAGCAGTCCGACACCTTCAAGCACTTCCTCGGCGGCTGGATCGCGCACGTGCCCGACGTGATGGTGTTCTACGCGCCCACCGTCAACTCCTACAAGCGCTACGTCGACGGCTCGTGGGCGCCGACGCGCATGGCCTGGAGCATGGACAACCGCACCGCGGGCTTCCGCGTGGTCGGCAGCGGCCAGAGCCTGCGCATCGAATGCCGCATCCCGGGCGCCGACTGCAACCCCTACCTCGCCCTCGCCGCCTCGCTCGCCTCGGGCCTCGATGGCATCAAGAACAAGATCAAGCCGCCAGAAGTTTTCGTCGGCGACATCTACCAGGCGCGCAACCTGCCGCGCGTGCCGTACACGCTCGCGGAAGCGAACCGGGTTTTCAAGGAAAGCTCTTTCTGTAAGAAGGCGTTTGGCGAAGAGGTGGTGGAGCACTACGGCCACTTCTACGACACGGAGGCCCAGGCCTTCGACAAAGCGGTGACCGATTGGGAACGCCGCAGATACTTCGAGAGGATATGAGACTAAAAGACAAGGTCGCGCTCATCACCGGCGCGGGAAGCGGCATCGGCTTGCAAACAGTGCGCCTGTTCGCCAAGGAAGGCGCGTCCGTCGTTTGCGTGGACGTGAACGAGCAGGCCGCCAAGGATGCTTCTGCTTCCATAAAAAATTCAATTGCAGTGAAAGCGGATGTCTCGAAAGCGGCCGACTGCGAGCGCATGGTCGCGGAAGCCGAGAAGAAATTCGGCAAGCTGAACGTGATGTTCAACAACGCGGGCATCATGCACGGCAAGGACGACGACGCGATGTCGACGCCCGAGGAAATCTGGGACCTCACGCTCGACATCAATGCGAAGGGCGTGTTCCTCGGCTGCAAGTTCGGCATCCCGGCTCTCAAGCGCGCGGGCGGCGGCTCGATCATCAACACCGCCTCGTTCGTCGCGCGCATGGGCGCCGCCACGCCGCAGGTGGCCTACACCGCGAGCAAGGGCGCGGTGCTCGCCATGACCCGCGAGCTCGCCGTGATCCACGCCCGGCAGAACATCCGCGTCAACGCCCTCTGCCCCGGGCCGCTCAAGACCGAGCTCCTGATGGCCTTCCTGAACACCGAGGCCAAGAAGCAGCGCCGCCTGGTCCACATCCCGATGGGACGCTTCGGCGAGGCCGAGGAAATCGCCAAGGCGGCGCTGTTCCTGGCCTCCGACGAGTCTTCCTACATCACCGGCACCGACTTCCTGGTCGACGGCGGGATCACGGCCGCCTACGTGACGCCCGAGTGAAAATCCTCGGCATCTCCGGCAGCCTGCGCAAGGGCTCATACAACAGCGCGCTGCTGCGCGCGGCCGTGAGCCTGATGCCGGACGGGGCGCAGCTCGAGGCGGCCTCGATCCACGGCATCCCGCTTTATGACGGCGACCTGGAGGCTGCGGAGGGAATCCCGGCCTCGGTGCAGACCCTGAAAGACAGGATCGTGCAAGCCGAAGGGCTGCTGCTGGTCACGCCGGAGTACAACAACTCCATCCCAGGTCCGTTCAAGAACGCCATCGACTGGCTTTCCCGGCCCTCTTCCGACATCGTTAAGGTGTTCGGCGACCGGCCGGTCGGGGTCATTGGCGCCTCGCCGGGCGGTTTCGGCACCATCCTGGCGCAGAACGCTTGGCTGCCGGTCCTGCGAACGCTCGGCACGCGCCCCTGGTTCGGCGGGCGGCTGCAGGTTTCGCGGGCGGGTAATGTTTTCAATCCCGCCGGCGAGCTCACCGACGAGGCCATCCGCGCTCAGCTCCGGAAGTACCTGGCTGGCTTCGTTGATTTCATTCGTAATCGAACGCCCGGCGGCTGAAATCCGGCGGTGGCGCGCCGGCACGACGATGCCGGCATGGGCACACACGACTATTGGCTTTATTCCGTAGGTCTGGTCTTCGTCACGATCCTGGTGGTTGTCGCGTAACGCTGCGCTGCCGCATCCGGCAGCGCTTTGTTGAACGACTATTGCCGCCGCTCTTCCCGCGGGACTAGAGTAGCTCACCGCGTTTCGATTCCACTGGGAGGAGGCAGGCATGCGCTTGACGATCAACGGGAAGTCTCACGAGGTCGACGTCGACCCCAACACCCCTTTGCTGTGGGTGATTCGTGAGCAGGTCGGGCTGACCGGAACCAAGTACGGCTGCGGCGTCGCGCAGTGCGGCGCGTGCACCGTGCACGTCAACGGCGCGCCGGTGCGCTCCTGCTCGATGCCGGTGAGCGCGGCCGCGGGCGCGAAGATCACCACCATCGAAGGCCTGGCGAAGGGAAAGACGCTGCACAAGGTGCAGGCGGCCTGGATCAAGCACGAGGTGCCGCAATGCGGCTACTGCCAGTGCGGCATGATCATGGCGGCCGCCGCGCTGCTCGCGCAGAAGCCCAAGCCCACCGACGCGGACATCGACGCCGCGATCACCAACATCTGCCGCTGCGGGACGTTCCAGGAAGTGCGCGCGGCGATCCACGACGCGGCGAAAGCCTGAGGAGGACAGCATGAAAATGAACCGTCGCTCCTTCATCGTCAGCTCCGCCGCCGTCACCGGCGGCCTGGCGCTCGGCTTCGAGATTCCGTTCGCGGGCAAGCTCGCGAGCGCGCAGGACACGGCCCCGGAAGTCAACGCCTGGGTGGTGATCCAGCCGAACGACACCGTGGTCATCCGCATGGCGCGCTCCGAGATGGGCCAGGGAACGATCACCGGCCTCGCGCAGCTCGTCGCCGAAGAGCTCGAATGCGACTGGAAGAAGGTGACCTACGAATATCCGACGCCGGGCACGAACCTCAAGCGCAAGCGCGTGTGGGGTGACTACTCGACCGGCGGCAGCCGCGGCATCCGCACCTCGCACGACTACGTGCGCATGGGCGGCGCGACCGCGCGCGTGATGCTCGTTCAGGCCGCGGCCAACCAGTGGAAGGTGCCGGCCTCCGAGTGCACCGTGTCCAACAGCGTCATCACGCACACGCCCTCGGGCCGCAAGACCACCTACGGCAAGGTCGCGCAAGCCGCGGCCAAGCTCGAGCAGCCGAAGGACGTGAAGCTCAAGGACCCGAAGGAGTGGAAGGTGATCGGCAAGCCGCTCGCGCGGCTCGACACCGCCGACAAGGTCACCGGCAAGCAGGTCTACGGCTTCGACCTGAAGCTGCCCGGCATGCTGAACGCGGCGATCAAGGATTGCCCGGTGTTCGGCGGCAAGATCAAGAGCTTCGACGCCGGCCGGGTCACGAGCATGAAGGGCGTGAAGAAGGTGGTGCCGGTGGGCGACTCCGCGGTCGCGGTGGTCGCTGAAACCTGGTGGCAGGCCAAGACCGCGCTCGATCAGCTGCCGATCCAGTGGGACGAAGGCCCCAACGCCAAGGTGTCGAGCCAGAGCATCGCCGAGATGCTGAAGGCCGGCCTCGACGCTCCGCAGGCCTTCGTCGGCAACCAGAACGGCGACATCAAGGCCGCGCTCGCGGGCGCGGTGAAGAAGGTCGAGGCGACCTACTCCTACCCGTTCCAGAACCACGCGCCGATGGAGCCGATGAACGCCACGGCGCGCTGGACGCCGGAACGCGCCGAAGTGT
>Ga0247825_10001608_pt1 | contig 14874 bp, 13 predicted proteins | sample 13C_Vanillin_Day_FD_194413 | JGI IMG/M metagenome (GOLD analysis project Ga0247825, IMG submission 194413) | Soil microbial communities from agricultural site in Penn Yan, New York, United States - 13C_Vanillin_Day48 | ecosystem: Environmental > Terrestrial > Soil > Agricultural land | place... | reverse complement strand
ATCAGGTGTCGGCGCAGGATCTTGTAGGTCAGGGTGTCGGCCATGTTCCTTGGGTTGGCCTTCATCTTTGAGGATTCCTTTCCTCAGTGCACTGTAGGAGTGCAAGAAGCCGGGAGGCGGGATGGCCGCCTGGAATGGTCGATCCCGGCCACCGGCATTTGGGGCTTCGGCGGCGGGTGAGTGTCCGCCGGGGCAGCGGAGATCCGACGATGGCCAGGATCCGCAGACCATCCTCGGCGTGCGCATCGGCAAGCGTCATACGTGGTCCTTCAGGAGAGGACGTCCCGCGGCGTCCCGGTCGGACCAGGACTCCGCGGTATGTGCGTACCTACCGCGGTGGAACAGCAAGGGGCGGCTGTCCGGCCTCGAGGCGAGACCCTCAACCGCTCCGACGACGATCAGATGGTCACCGCCGTGATGAACGGCGTTGACCCGGCAGTCGATCCAAGCGCAGGCGCCATCGAGGATCGGTTGGCCCATGGGGGACGGCTCCCACGTCACACCGGCGAACTTGTCGGTCCCTGACTTGGCGAACTTGGCGCTCACCTGTTCCTGGTGATCAGCGAGGATGTTCACGCAGAACTTTCCTGCCCCACCGATCTTGGGCCAGCTCGTGGACGTCTTGCTGGGAAGCACCAGGATCATGGGAGGGTCGAGCGACAGCGAGGAGAACGCCTGGCAGGTGAACCCGGCCGGACCGTCGTCGGTAATGCCGGTGATGATCGTGAGTCCGGAGGCGAAGTGTCCCAGCACCTCACGGAACGACTCAGCTTGGTTCGTGCTCATCCTGTACTCCTTGTCGGTCAGACATCATTGTCGAACCATGTCGACGTGAGGGATGTGGCGGACATTCCTCAACCATGGGCTCAGCGGGCCCGATCAGGTGGCGCCCCAGTCAGCTCTGCTCGGCCGTCCTGTAGCGGACGTTGTGCGGGGTTCTCTACGGTCGGCCCGAGTAGTCCGAGGACAGTGATCCTGTATCCCGTCGAGGCCGCCGCACTTCGCGGGGTTGTCGGTGATCGGATGCCTTCACTTCGGGTCGGCGCGGGTCGCAGCGGACCGGAGGCACACCGGAGGTCAAAAGAAGCTCACGACCTCCCCACCGATGGTGATCGGGTCTCCAATCACGGTGTACTGGGAATCCAGCACCGAAACCCGCGTGGCGGCCGTGTCCAAGAACGTCTGCTCGTCGGGGATCACCAGATCCCTCCAGAGCGGCAGTGCCCACAGCTCCTGGCGGGATTCCACACTGTCATACCAGCTCTCTGAGAACCCATCGAACGGAAGCGACTCACCGGGGAAGCCCGGGTTGGGTCGAAGGTGGTGTTGCACATAGCGGCGGATGGCCTTGCGCGGCTCCGGGGTGTCGCGCAACAGTGCGCCGTGCACGTTGCGCCAGTGGTCGGAGAATTCCTCCCAGCTCAGGTCCGGATGGCGCTTGTAGAAGCCCAAAACGACGATCACGCCGTCACCTCTCTCGAATTCGCATGTAAAGGTCGGAGCCGTCGGCGATTTCGCTCGGATAGCCTCCAGCCGCTTGAGGACAGGGCACTGCCGGGTCGAACCTCTCCCGCAGCGACCGCTTGTCGATCTTTCCGTACGCATTGCGCGGGATCGCGTCGACGAACTCAAAGCGCCGCGGCACTTTGTAAGGAGCCAGCAGCAGCTTGGCGTGCGCAGTGAGCTCGCGGCTGTCCGCTCCGCCCGGGTGCGCTACAACGACCGCAGTGACGGTCTCTCCCCAGGTGCGGTCTGGCGTCCCGATCACCGCGACGTCAGACACGCCCGCGTGCTCCAACAGTGCCCGCTCCACCTCAATGGCATAGACGTTGGACCCACCGGTGATGATCATGTCCTTCGAGCGGTCAAGTAAGAACAGCCAGCCATGACTGTCGATGCTGCCCAGGTCGCCAGTGTGAAGCCAACCGTCCCGCAGGGCCTTCGCCGTCTCCTCAGGACGGTTCCAGTACCCGGCCATCACCGCCGGGCCGGACACCGCGATCTCGCCCACCTCGTCGGTCTCGAGTGCTGCCCCGGTCTCGGGCTCGACGATGCGCACGTCCATTCCCGGCCGGGGCCTGCCCGCCGAACGCAGCAGCGCCGTATCCGCGCCGTCCGGGTCGGGATGGTCCGCGGCGGGCAACCACGTCATGGTCATCGGCGATTCGCCTTGGCCGTAGAGCTGGACCAACACCGGTCCGAAGGTCCGCAGCGCAGCGGCCAGCTCGGCCGGTGGGAAGGGAGCGCCGCCATAGACCATGTGCCGCAAGTCGGGCAGGTTGGGCAGGGCCCCGGAAAGGTGGTCCGACAGCATCGTGATCTGCGTGGGCACCATCCAGGTATTGGTCACCCGCTGCTCTCTCATGAGCGCGAGCACCGTCGGCGGATCGAACTGCTCTCCTGTCGGGATCACCTGGTGTGCACCGCGGGCGACCGCAGCGAGGGCGTGGAAACCGGCGCCGTGGCTCAGCGGTGCGGCGTGCAGAGTCACATCGCCCTCATCCATCGGCGTCAAGTCGGCCAGCCAGGAGCCGACGACGAAGGCCAGGCCGCCATGGGTGAGCATCGCTCCCTTCGGACGCCCCGTGGTGCCCGAGGTGTAGAAGAGCCACGCAACCGTGTCCACGCGTACGTCGACGATCTCCTGCGCAATGTCGGCGTACTCCGCGACAAGCCGCTCATACCCCTCCCCGGTCACGATCAGCGGGACGCCCGGATCGCCGACCTCCGCGGCCCCTGCCTCGTCTGTCACAAGGGCGGCAGCTCCGGAGTCCTCGAGGTGGTAGGCGACCTCAGCTGCCGGCAACTTCGAGTTCAGGGGGACAACGACCATGCCCGCTTTGAACGCGGCGTACATGGCCTCCAGCAGCTCCGGGCGGTTGCGCATCAGCAGCGCTATCCGGTCCCCCGGTCCTGCCCCGAGCCTCCGCAGCGCAGCCGCGAGAGCATCGCTGCGCCGGTCGAGCCCTGACCAAGTAACAGTGCAGTCGCCCCAGGTGACGGCCGCCCGGTCCGGCCATCGCGCCGCCACCTGACTCAGCATCCGGCCAAGGTTCATGAGCGACTACACCGGCCTCTCGGGGTCGGTGGGCAGATCCTCGGTCGGCTTGGCTGACTTCTCCGCGTTGCGCCCAGCGATGAACTTCAGCAGGGCTTCGGGCACGTCCTGACCCTCCGCCGTGGCCGCGTTCTTCACGTCGAGCCAGTCCTGCAAATCCCGCGCGGCGGAGTCCTCACGGGCGTTCCAGTCGTCGACCAGCGGGCAGGTTATCTCCAGCCGGATGTCGTTGACCGGGTCGCGGAAGTAGATCGACAGGATGATCCCGTGGTCGGTCGGACCGACGATCTCAATGCCGTTCTGCCGTAGCCAGGCCGCCCAGGCGTGGATGTCCTCCGGCGTGTCTGCTTCGAAGGCGAGGTGGTCGAATATGTCGTAGGCCGGATGCCCCTTCGGGTTGGCCGGCGGTAATCCGGGCGCCTCGAAGAAGGCGAGCGTCGAGCCGTCGTGTAACCGGAAGAAGACGTGGAAATACGGGAAGTCGTCTCCAGTGGAGGGAACTTTCGACCCGATCACGGTGCTCACCATCGGCATACCCATGACACGGGTATAGAAGTCGACGGTGCCCTCGACGTCGTGCGTGACATAAGCGAGGTGGTTCAGCATCTTCGGACGCCCCTGAGCGGGCGGTCCGGACAGTTCGGTGGTGTCAGTTGACTGACTCATCATCGGTCTCCTCGATGCGGGGGATGTGCCGGTCAGGACAGGGCATTGATCCACTCGGCAATGCGGTCACAGGCCTCGTCGCGTAGCTCGGGCTGCCCTTGGAAGTAATGGCCTGCGCCCTTGATCGTCACGAGCGTGGCGAGCTCGTCGGGTGTGGCCTCGAACATGTCGAGCGCGTGCTGGGGGTGCGCCGCGGTGTCTCCTGTGCCGTAGACGATGAGCACCGGTACCTCGAGGTGAGGCAGCCAACGTAGGGAGTCACCCTGCGCGTGGTCGATCGACCATTGGTTTAGCCAGCTCCGGGCGGTCGTGTATCGGGCGATCGCGGCTGGGAGCAGATTCGCCGCGCGCGGTGGGCCCCAGAGCGATACCCCAATCTCCCGGTCACTGGGCTCCAGTGCGGCGTCCAGGCTTCGGGGGTCCGCGTACGTGCCGTGCACGACGAATGGGTAGTCGTCCACGCCCTGGGGCGCCGCTCTGAGCAGCTGCTCCGCCCAGGCACTGATCCTCCGGTTGCGAGCGACTTGCGCTGCGCGATACCGCTCGATGAACTCCGCGCTGTACGGCGGTCCGTTCCGCTCGTCGTACATATCGATGGCTGGATCGCGCAGGAAGGGATTCGTCTCATCGATGATGGCCGGGTCGAGCCACTCGGTAACGAGGCGTGCCCGTCCGGAGTGGGCCATCAACATCACGACTGCGTCCGCAGGCGGGAGGTCGTGCTCGGTGAGGTTCGGCCCACCGCCCGGCGGATCCGTGACGGTCGCGTTTGTTGCCTGGGCTTGGTAGTACGGCACCACCGAGGCGCCACCGGAGTTGCCGACCAACACAATTCGGCGGTATCCGCGGTCCTCGCGCAGGTGCCGCACCATCGATGCGATGTCCAGCAGCACGTTCTCGGTGATCAACGAGGAGTCGTTGCCCACGTATCGAGTGGTCAGGCCGATCCCGGCGAGACCGCGCTCTGCCAGCGGGCCCAGGGCGTAGTGCCCCAGCATGTTCGAGGTCGGGTGGACCACCATGACGGCGGTGTCGGGATCCTGGCCCTCGGCCGTCACCTCGCTCGCCCATACTGTCGCCGCAAGGCGGGCCACGCCCGAATATACGTCTACTCGCGCGCTGGGGACAGCCTGCGCAGCGAGGAGGTTGCGTCGCAGGGCCGTTGAACTTTGGGGGAGATTGATCGTGCTCACCCCTCTACGTTGGCAGGCCGGAGATGTCGAAAGTGTGTCGTCTTGTGGATCAGCGCTCATTGATGTGCCGAAGTGACCGCAGCCACTCTCCCAGGTTGCGGTCAGGGCGGGAACGTCGTGCACTTACGCGCCCAAGACGCACTGAATCGGCTTGTTTCTGATGATGGATGCTCGCTTCGGTTGAGCGGGACTGCGGATCTACTCGGCCTTCTGGCAGCTGTTCACTGTCCAGGCAGCACGTGGTTGAGCGTGCCTCCAACCGGTCCGTCCCGGTCGAGGTGACCGCATCGAGCGCGGCAAGTCGGTCGCCGTCGCGTCGCCACGAACTTTGTCAGGTGCGCTATCCGGGAGCATTTACCGAGTCACCCACGGCCAAAGGCAGGCCGGGTGGGCGGGGTCGGCAAAAATTTGACCCCGCCGGAAACAATCCGGCGGGGTCGGCAAAGCGCAGGCTCTCAGCCCTTGGTGAACTCGAATTCCTCGACGATCAGACGGGCCGAGGGCGGGTTGCCCACGAAGTTCTTCTCGTCGACGCGCAGCTGTGCCATGTACAACGGATCCCCCCACGCGGCGCGGGCGTCGGCAAGGGTGTCGAACCAGAACTCGGAGATGCCGTCATAGGGGATGAATTCGACTGGCCGCGCGACCGAATCAGCGATCCCGTGATGCTGCACATAACGGCGAGCGTATTGCACGAAGGCCGGATTCTGCTTCACCAGTTCACCGTGCGCGCCATAGTGCTCGCTGAATTCGATCGGCGTCAGACCGGAACGCCGACGCGGCATGCTGAGGGTCTTGACACCCGTGCGGTCGCCGCCGATGACGATGTGCTCCTTCGCGAGGAATCGCATGGTGTGCTCGGAATCGGCGAACTCATCCTCGGCTGCCTTCACCGTCGTCCGATAGTCGTCCTCGTCGTGATAGGTCACGAGCGGACTCTTGCGCGGCTTCTCCCAAGTTTCGATGATGGCGTCCCACATCGGATCCACGGCCACTCCCGGCTGCGCGGGCAGCGAGATCGATAGCACGAGCCGGTCGGAATACTTCCAGAACGTGTCGGAGCTGGTCAGGAGTTTCGCGTAGGACCCCTTGACGGTTTCAACAAAGGCATCGCGCGTGACATCTTGCCTGGCGCGCAGAAAGACGAACTTACGAATCATTTCCATCAATTCCTCCGTTGTTTGTCGATATCAGTTTTCGAGTCCCCGACCGGGGTTCGCAGCGGATCGCAGATCATGGTGTGCCGCAAGAGGTCGCGTCTCCCCGGTGGGAATGTCATCCGCGATCCGGTCGGTCTGGCGGTCCGTCGGTGCCAGGCTGTAGCCCACATGTCGAGCCTGGCGGGCTGCGGGGTCAGGGACCTCGGGTGCGGGACATGCGCCGAGGTCGGCGAGGATCCACTCCGCGGCCGCAGTCTGGGCGCCGGGCGCGTCCTGGTCGGTGGTGGGGGCGAACAGGACACAGGCGCGGGGTCTACCTGCGGGGCGCAGGTAGACGACGATTCCGCGCCGCTTGGCGGAGAACCGAGCCATGGCCGCGTCGAGCTCGCTTCGACATGCGCAGAGCGTGGAGCGCAGCACGTCGCCGCTGAGGCATTCGGTGTGCACGTAGACCGGGACGGTCTCGTCGACCGGGCCCGCGACGAGGGCAACGTGCTCGGCCCCGTCGTGCGTGCTCGTGAAGCCCACGGCCCGGAACGGACCATGTTCGGTGGGCAGCGATGTCTCGCTCACGCGCCGAACCTGCGGTTCGGTGCGGCGCCGGTACCTGATGAGGTCGGCGACGGTGAGCAGCACCAGGTCGTGCTCTTTGGCGAAGCGCTCGAGCTCGGCGCCATGCGCCATCTCGCTCGGCCGGTCCTGAGAGACGATCTCACACAACGCGCCCACCGGCGCCAGACCGGCGAGCCGGGCCAGGTCGACCGCCGCCTCGGTGTGTCCGGGGCGGTCGAGCACACCACCGGGACGGGCCCGTAGCGGGACGACATGCCCGGGCCGGACGAAGTCCGGCGGGGTCGAGTCCGGTGCGGCGAGGGCCGCGATGGTGGCAGCACGGGCGGAGGCAGAGGCGCCGGTACCGGTGCCCGCCAGGTCCACGGGCACCTGGTAAGCGGTGCGGTAGCGGTCCTCGTTGGCGTAGTGCATCGGGGACAGCTCGAGCCGGTCACAGTCCTCGCCGGGCAGTGCCACACACACGAAGCCCGACGTGTGCCGGACGGTGAACGCCACCAGCGCCGGGGTCGCGAGAGCCGCAGCGAAGATCAGGTCGCCTTCGTTCTCTCGGTCGGCATCGTCGACCACGATCACAGGCTCACCGACAGCGAGGGCAGCGAGGGCGTCGCGCACCCGCTGGTCGGCGGGTTCAGGGCGGTAAAGGTCCACGACGATTCCTTCACGTTCGGACCAAGAGCGGACGGCTGCCCGTTCAGATGATGGTGAGGCGTCGAAAACGTCTGTCCCGGAAGGGCAGCGGCGCCGCGGCCGGGTCGGCGCGCAGACGGTCGACGCGCAGACGGTCGACGCGCACCAGCACGATGTCGTGGTCGCCCGGCGGGAACCTCGGCATGGATGGTGCCGTCCGGCGCGCAGACCCTCCGCGAACACATTTCCGTAGGTGGCGGCTGACCACTCGGTGTCGGCGAAGCGGTCCGGCCGCGCCCCGATCTCGTCCTGCCCTTCGGCCAGCACGGTCATGCCGAGGCGGAACGCATCATCCCCGCAGGCCGGCCTCCTTGAGCAACGGCATGACCCTCTCACCGAAGTAGTCCAGTTCCTCCTGCCAGTTCAGGAAGCCGAGCATCACGCCGTCCATGCCGGCGTCACTGATGTCCTTCAGCTGCTCGACGACCTGCTCCGGAGTGCCTACGATCCGCGCCGCGCCGGCGCCCGCGATGAACTTCCGCTTCATCTCACCGAACATGTGGGCGTCGAACGAGTGGCTCTCCAGTCCGAGCGTCGACATCCAGTTCTCTGCAGCCACCCAGTCGGCGTCGTCAAGGATGCCGTCGAGCACAGCCTGCGCCTCGGCCTCGGTGTCCCGGCAGATCACCACGGCGAAGGTCAGCACACCGAGTTCCCGCCCGAATTCCTCCCGCGCCGTGGCCCGAATGCTGGTGCTGTATGCCTGCGCGTCCTCGACTGTGCCGAAGGAGGTGAAGTTGAAGTCGGCGTGCCGAGCCGCCCAACGGGCGCCGGTGGGCGAGCTACCGGCGTTGAACACCACCGGGCGCGGCTGGAGCGGCTTGGGCTTGGACTGCGCGGCGGTAAGCCGATGGAACGTGCCGACGTGGTCGAACGGCTCGCTTTCCGTCCATAGCCGGTCGATGATGTCCATCCATTCCGAGCCGTAGTCGTAGCGGGCCTCGTGGTCGCGCTGGGCCAGCCCGAACATTGCGAACTCTGGGGTCAGCCAGCCCATCACCACGTTCATCCCGAACCGGCCGCCGGAGATGTGGTCGATCGTCGTGGCCATCTTGGCGGCGACGATCGGGTGGATGATCGGGGCGTGCACGGTCGCGAACGTCATGATGTTCGACGTGCTCGCCGCCATGGCTGCGGCGTAGGTGTGCGTCTCGTAGTTGGTGCCCATGTAGTCGATCTCGCCGCCCGACCCCTGCCAGCGGGCCACCGGGAGGAAGACCTCCATCCCGAGCGCGTCCGCTTTCTGTGCCAGCCCCAGTTGGTAGTCCCACTCGATCCGCTGTGACGTCGCCGCCTTCGAAATGATCATGCCGTTACTACAGTTCATAGCAAACAGGCCGAGCTTGAGCCGGTTGCCGTTGTAGAGCGGCACATGCCGCCGCCGGTACTCGGCCAGGTCGTCGCGTGTGGTCGTCATCGTTCCTCGTATCTTGTTGCTGTGGTGGTTGGATTAAGAAGGTGGTGCCAGGTCAGAGCACCCTGCGGAGAAGGTCGACGATGACGTCCGCGTCGCCGACCGGGACCGGGTTGGTCTTGTTCGTGAGGGCGTCGAAGGCGCTGGTGGCGACTCCCGGCAGATCGGACTCCTTGACCCCGTAGTCCGAGAGCCGGTTTCTGATGCCCAGCCGCACGGCGAAGTCCCGGAGGAACTGGGCGGCGGCCGCCGCAGCCGCGTCGTCGCTCATCCCGCCGGTATCGACACCCAGGGACTCGGCGATCAGGCGCTGCCGGTGTGCGTTCGCCGGCCGGTTGTAGTCCATGACCTCCGGAAGGACGATCGCCGAGCACGCGCCGTGCGGCACGTCGCAGCGTGCGCCGAGCGGAAGGCCTATGCCGTGGCTCATCCCGAAGGGGATCAGCCCGAACGAGAAGATGGACATCATGGCGGCCTGCTGGCAGGCGCTGCGCGCGACCAAGTCGGCAGGGTCGTCGACCGAACGAGGCAGCGCCGTGGCCAGCATCTCCAGCGCCCCCAAAGCAAGCGCGTCACCAAAGGGCAGGTGCTCGGTCGAGCAGACGGTCTCGACGCAGTGGTCGACGGCGCGCAGCCCGGTGGAGCCCCACAGCCAGTCCGGTGTGGCCTGGGTCAGCTCGGCGTCGAGGATCACTGTCCTGGCTCGCATCTGCGGGTCGCCGAAGGCGTCCTTGCACTGACGGTCCGGATCACTAATGCCGGTGAAGGCGGTGAACTCGCCCGCCGACAGGGTGGTCGGGATGGCGATCAGCGGGATGAACTTCCGCTCGCTGACCTGCCCGACCAGGCCGCCGTCGGCGCGTGGCACCATCCGCAGCGCGTGCAGGTCGTCCGTGCTGCGGACGTCGTGGGCCAACGCCATCGCCACAGCCTTTGCGGTGTCGTTGGCCGATCCGCCGCCAAAGCTGATGACAGCGTCGATGCCGAGTCCACGAGCTTGCTCGGTGGCGGCGAGGACCGACGTCCGCGTCACGTGCTGCACGGATTCCGCGAACACTCCTGCGCACCGCGTACCCAACAGCGATCGCAGCCGATCGACCAGGTCCGTCTTGGTGGCCAGGGTCCGCCCGGTGATGATCAGGGCCCGGGACGCGCCCGCCGCGTCCATCTCATCCGCGAGACCGGTCACCGAGCCGGGGCCGGTAATCACCCGCTCGACCGGGGAGAACTTGAAATCCCCGCGGAAGGGGCCGCCGTCGTCTGGCTGCCCGAAAATCGCGGACACGTTCTCGCTCATTGCCGTACTCCTCTTCGAAACTCACCGTCCACCGGACATGGTGGACGGCTCTGTGTTGGTCGCGACCCCGTCGCACCTCGGCGCGGGACGGCAGCCGGTGCCACACCACGTTCGACCGCATTGACATAGCGGGCGCCGCAGTGACGACGACTCGCGATGTTGCGCCGGCGAGCAGAGCTCCGACGGCGAGAACGGTCGATCCGAGGAGCTAGCAATCCGAGCCACTCTCCTGGTCCTGCCGGCGCGTCCCAGTAGAGCTGGATTTTTCGAAGCCGGGACGCGGAATCGTCCGAAGCCAGGACTGCGCCAGCCCACCGTCCACCGCCAGTTCCTGCCCTGACAGGTAGCTCGCACTGTCCCCTGCGAGGAAGAGAACTGCGTCCGCGACGTCGGCCACGGTCCCGATGCGCCCGAGCGGTACGGCTGCCTCGCGTTGGGCCAGGACAGCCGGATCGGCGTACATGCCCTCGGTGAGTTGTGTGCGGAGCAGCGCCGGGCTGACCAGGTTGCTCCGGATTCCGTACTCGCCGAGCTCGATCGCCAGAAGGTTCGACAGCATCCTCACCGCGGCCTTGCTCACGCTGTAGGCGCCGCTATACGGCTGCGGCAGGCTGCCGGAGACGGATCCGATGTGGATCATGCTGCCCGCGATTCCCGCGTCCGCCATTTGCCGGCCGAACGCCTGCGCACAGCGAAGGTAGCCGTTGAGGTTGACATCCATCACCCGTTGCCAGCGGTCGACGTCGATGTCCAGGAGGGCATCGGCGTACAAGGCAGCCGCGTTGTTGACGAGGACTCCGGACGGGCCGAGCTCTGCGGCGACCGTTTTCGCCGCAGCAGCGACGCTCTGAGTCGACGTTACGTCGCAGTCGACGTCGATCGCTGTGTAGCCCTGCTCCCGTAGTGTCGCCATGGCACGAGACACCCCGAGCCGGTCGATGTCCAAGCCAGCGATCCGCCCGCCCGCCCGAGCCAGTGTCAGAGCGATCTCGCTCCCGATTCCCCCGGCTGCACCGGTCACCACGCAGACCTGTCCGCGTAGGTCCAGCCCAACATTCCCAGCCACGCTCTCACCTTCCTTCAATGTCGGCGGACGGTTTGGTCAGCGCGACCGAGATGTCCTCGCCGACCAGCGCGCCCGAAAACGGGTCCTTCGCGACATGGGAGTTGCAATGTCTTCCCCTTGGAGTTGCGCGGCATGGGCTCGTCCGCCCGCGTCCGGCAATTCCTCGGTGCTGACACCTACACTCCTCCTCGGTCCCGTGTCGGTGACCGGTTCGGCTACCACGGATCACGCTAGGCGCCGCTCCATGTCTCTTCCGTGTCGATCGCGAGCTGACCTCGAACATCGGGACTATATGAATCGGCGGCGTCGCCAGCTAGCATGAGCGCATGCTCAGCGCGGAGCGCCCTTCGCCCGCCACCCACAGCTCGTTCTTGCCCACCCCTCCGGGCCAGGGGCAGCGGGCAGTCGTCGTGGTCGGTCAACGGCCGGGAGAGACAGAACGTCGACTCGCAAACTTGGTCGGTCAGGTCAGCTGGAATTCGGTGCGAGTTTTCGACGAGGAGAACATCGTGTGGGCGGCCACCGTGCACCATCCAGCTGCGGTGATCATCGTCGCCGACGCCGACGACTGGACGGTGCGCACCGTCCGCGCCGTGCGCGCCGCCACGCAAGGCGTGATCGTCGTCGTAGGACGGCTTGACGCGCTTCGAACTGTGCACATCCTGACGGTCGGCGCCGATTCGGTCGTCACTGACGATGCGCCGGACGCCGAGATACTTGCGCGACTGTTCGCCCTCATCCGCCGAGAGCCGGGAACCGTCGAGGAAAGCACTCACTACCTGCAGGCGGATGGACTGACCTTAGATCTGCGCAACCGCGAGGTGACGCAGGCAGGCAACACAGTCCGACTAACCTCGACCGAGTTCAGGCTGCTCCAACTCCTGATGCAAGAGCACGGTCGCACGGTGCCGAATCAGAAGATCATCGCGAGAGTGTGGGGTGGTGGCGCTGCGGAGGGGATCAACACCCTGCGAATCTTCATCGCGCGGCTTCGCCGCAAACTCGGTGATCCGGCGACGAACCCGCGACTGGTCGCCAGCATCCGCGGCCACGGCTACCGGTTCCTGCCGCAGGTAATCGAGCTGCGTACGGACGGACACGACGACCCGACACCAGACACGGAGCCCACGTCAGGCCTCGACGCGGTCGAGCGGCTCGCGCACTCGCTGGCCGGCTGCGCGGACACCCGGACGGTCAGCGAAGCGTTCGTGCACTTCCTCGTGAACGGGACGACGGTCGACGGTGTCGCCGTCCACCGCAAGGTGAACCGGCGTCTGTTACTACAGGCCCAGTACGGTCTATCGCCCGAGTGGGTCCGCCACGCCACCGACCTCCCGATCACGGGCGGTCTCGCGGCCGGGGCGGCCCTCGAGGCGTCGTCGGAGCTGGTCGTCCTCGACCGTGGGCCCCGACGTTTCAGGGACACCGCCCGCCTGCTGCAGGACGAGGGGGTCGCATCCACCCTCTTCCTCCCATTCAACTTCGGGCCCAACGCAATCGGCTGCGTCGGGGTCACCCGCCGTACGACCGGGCCGTGGAGCGCGCGCCCCCTCAGCGTGCTGCGCGCCCTCACCGCCGTCTACGGCAGTCAGGCCGCCGCACGGACTGCATAGCTGCCGGGGTGCGAGGAACAACGCAACTTCCGTCGAGTTGCTGCGCGTCACCGCGCCTTGGACAGCACCTCACCCACGGTCCTCCGCCCCAGCCGCACAGCTGACGACGGCTGCAGATCCCGGTTCGGTGTGACTGAAAGATATAGTGCACGTTTCAGTTTCCCGAAAATAGGGGATTGTCCGCGTTGCGGTGGGCGGCGCAAACTGCTGATTGCCGCACACATCACAGCTACTGGATCGGCCTACCGGGGCGGCATATGATTGCCACGCGCACTGGCTCCGCCATCCGTGGCGTCGCGGAGTAGCGCCTCCCCCGTCAGCCAAACCCAGTGGCTGACGGAGGATTCCACGCTTCGACGGTCCGACTTCACCCGACTCGGGACCGTCGATGGGAACCCCGCCTTCCCGCGCCGTGGGACGGCGGGGTTCCACTTCCTGAGCGAAGCTTGGGAACACCTCGTTGCTCGCAGACCTAGGGGATTTACTCAGGGCAGTGATCTGGGCAGAGTTGAAAAACGGGTAGTCGGTCCACAATGACGTTCGGGACAAACCTCACTCGCACGGGCTCAGTCGCGCACCGTGAAGCGGTCCCGGCGATGAACGAGTACACCCACGGTCCGTCATCGAGAGCGACGATGGCGATTGTCACTGGGACGAGTTCTCCGTGGAAGCCGTCGACTTCACGATGCACCACTCTCGACGAGACAATTGATCCTGTTCCAGTGGAAGCGATGGGCTCGAGTTGAGAGCTGCAACATCGGGAACATGTCGCCATCATGGGCGCGAGTAGCGTCCCGCATTGTTCGCAGATCTGAATCAGCAGCTGCGATCGAGCATCTACCTGCTTCCGGGTCACAGATTGCAGAGTCACCGCGCGAACCGACCGCTAGATGCGTTGAGCACCGTCCTCATCGCATAACCGAAACAGTGGGGGTCATTTATGAGCCAGTCGTGTGTGCCCGCCACAGTGAACACAGTGGGCCCACCTAGAGCATTCCGGAGTGAGAAGTAGCTCGAGCGCGGGATGACTCGGTCGTTTCGTCCCCATAGAAGAGAAACAGGAAGTTGCCTGGTGGCAAGGCATTCGAGTTCCCGAGTTAGATCCACTGCCTTCGCGGTGACAGCGCTTGGGTGGAAGTTCCGCGGAAGAGGTGTCTGCGCCGTTGCCCCACCGAGAGAATTGACGAGGACGAGTTGCGCAACTCGATCGGGCCTTTCGTAAGCCACTTTTACGGTGATTGCACCACCCACAGAGTGACCGACCAGTGTGATGGGTGTGTCAATGCCTATTCCGGAAAGGAAGCTATCCAGCCAGCTGACGCAGTCGCTCAGCCACAGGTTCATGGATCCAGACGGCTGGTCCGCCGAGTATCTCGGTAACCGAGGCGCGTACACGCTCACGCCATTGTGAGCTAAACGGGACAACGCGCCCTGATAGCTGCGGGGTGATCCCCAGCCATGCACAAAGATCGCCGCAGGACCAGCGCCGGCGACGCCATAGGCGGCGCACCGACCTTGGGCAATGACGTGCCGCCAGCGAATCGGGGGTGGTCGATGATTCATCGGCGGAAGCGTGAGCGTGCGACTGGAATTTCGAACGGTGTTGTAGAGATACCCTTTCGGGTACAGAGCGGATCGGTGGTACATCGTGTTTACCTTGGTCGAGCCCGATTCCGGTGGATCGCGTTATGTGCGCCCCGATAGCTAGTCTCGCGCATGCACTGTTGGCCGAATTCGGTTGGTTTAGACGCGGATTGGCGCGCAAATGCTGATGTTCTTGTGTCGCGAGCGACGACGCCGATACCCTATTACGGCCGTTCAGAGCCGATCAGCCGAGGGCTGATTGCATGAGTTCCGCGCCCGAGAGCGTTCTTCCATTCCCATCGACAGGCCGAGATGAAGTGACTAGTTGTCGAAAACACTTCTGATCCGTTGCTGTGGATTTCGGTAAGCGTACTCACGTGACCTGGAGATTCGATAGGTTGCAACACAGAAAAGTGGACGTGAGGCAAATCACATCGCGCTTGTAGGGCGTTCCTCTTGCGTTTCCCTGCGACGGGAAACGTGAGACACCGTGCGAGGCGGAACGTCACGCCGGAGGGGAACGAGGGTGGGTGCAGCCAGGGTCGTAGCCTGAGTTCCTGTGG
>Ga0247825_10001607_pt1 | contig 14874 bp, 13 predicted proteins | sample 13C_Vanillin_Day_FD_194413 | JGI IMG/M metagenome (GOLD analysis project Ga0247825, IMG submission 194413) | Soil microbial communities from agricultural site in Penn Yan, New York, United States - 13C_Vanillin_Day48 | ecosystem: Environmental > Terrestrial > Soil > Agricultural land | place... | reverse complement strand
AGACACGTGTGGCTGACTATCTGCGCAACGAGTCGCGCTTCCGGATGGTGGAACGTGCCGATCCCGCCCGTTACAAATCGTTCGTCGCCGAATCCCAGGCGGCCGCCGAGCGCCGCTACGCCGTGTATCAGCAGCTCGCCGGCATCACCGTACCGGTGATTCCGACGGCCACCGACGAACCAGTGCCGCCCAACTCGAAGGAGGGGTAATGGATCTCAGGACCAGGTACCTCGGGATGCGGTTGTCCCATCCGCTGATCGTCGGAGCCGGGCCGCTCGGGGACGATCTCGACCGCGTGCGGGCGCTCGAAGACGCCGGGGCAACGATGCTCGTGCTGCGTTCGCTGTACGAGGAGGAAATCACCGGTGAGCAGATGGAGGCATTCCTCAACAGCGAACAGCACAGCGGGTCGTTCGCCGAGGCGGAGACATTTGCGCCCGACCCGCTGATCCCGCTCGGCCCCGACGAATATCTCGAGCATCTCCGTGCCGTGAAGTCGGCAGTCGACATCCCCGTCATCGCCTCGCTCAACGGAGTCACTCCGGGCGGCTGGACCTCGTACGCGCGGTTGCTCGAACAAGCGGGCGCGGATGGACTCGAGCTGCACATCTATCACGCGGCCAGCGACATGGCATTGAGTGCGGCCGACGTGGAACAGCAGGCGCTCGACATCGTGCGCGAAGTGAAGCGCAGCCTTCGCATCCCGGTCGCCATCAAGCTGGCACCGCTCCTGACGGCGTTCGCGCATTTCGCCAAACAGCTCGAGAAGGCCGGCGCCGACGCGCTGGTGCTCTTTACACGCTTCCACCGCGTGGACATCGACGTCGATGAACTCGACGTGATTCGCACGCTGCCGCTCTCGGATTCCTCCGAGCTGCCGCTGCGCCTGCGCGGCGTGGCGGCGCTGGCCGGGCGCGTCACGCCGTCGCTTGCCATCACCGGCGGCGTCCACACCGGCATCGACGTCATCAAGGCCACGATGGCCGGCGCGCACGCCACACAACTGGTGTCGGCGCTGCTTCGTCACGGCCCCGCGCACCTGCGCGTGATCCTCTCGGAAATCGAGTCGTGGATGGAGGAACACGAATGGAATTCGCTCGATGAAATGCGCGGCAACATGAGCCTCGAGCGGATCCCCGATCCCGCCGCCTACGAGCGCGCGAACTTCCGTATGTCGCTGCGATGACGCGGTCGCCGGCCGACCTACTTGTTTGCCGGGGCGCGAGGCTTTCCGTTCTCGTCGACCTGGACCGTCTTCACCGGCCCGACGCCCGTGAGCAGAATGATCGCCGGCTCCTTCTCGCCCGTCCGCGCACCGTCCCAGTGCACGGTGTTGGCGACATCGGTGGAGAACGTGCCAGCGTGAAACGGATACGTCGTGCGTTCGTCGTAGACGTTGCTGGAACTGACCCACCACGTTCCCGAGACCACGTAGATCCAGCGCGTCTGATCGTGAAAGTGCGGTCGAGAGAATGCGCCAGGCGCCCACTTGATCAGCACGCCGTACGGCCCCTCCTTGCTCTGATCGCCGTAGAGAACCGCGGTCTGCTGACGCGCCGGGTCGCCATTCCACTTGATGTCCTTGGGGAGGACGAACGGAACATTGGCGGGATTCGGGGGCGGGCCCTCAGGATCGGATAACGTTGCGCGCGTTGTAGGATCCGGCGTCGGACCACGTTGGGCCAGAGCAAGAGTGGCGAGACCGAGGACGACACCGGCGCTCAGAGCAACCTTGAGAAGCGTGTGCATGGCGAGCCTCCTGGCTCCTCGGAAACGCGCCCGACTGATCAATACGCGGGAGGGGCGCAGGACCGGATAGAGGTATAACATCCCACAGATTCGCGACCGTATCGATCTGGAGGGAGTATGAGACAGGCACTCTTCTTCCTGGCGCTCGTGACGTTGCACGTCTCGGCGTTCTCGTCCGCAACCATCGGGCAGCAGGCCCCCGCCGGCCGACAAGGCGGCGCCCCTGGGCGCCAGGGTGGACCGCCACCGGTGCAGATTGCCGAGGGAGCGGGCCGTGAGCAAGTTCAGGCGGCGTGCACGCGCTGCCACGGCCTCAACATGATCACCAACTCGTGGGGCTACACGAAGGAGGGCTGGCAGGATCGCATCGCCACCATGGTGAAGCTGCCTTCCGATGAGCTCGATACCGTATCGTCCTATCTCGGCGCGCACTACCCCATCAAGGACGCTCCGAGCGCTGTGCTGCTCTCTGGTCCGGCGACCGTCGCAATCAAGGAGTGGCTCGCGCCCACGTTGGGCTCGCGGCCGCACGACTCGCACGCCGGCTCCGACGGATCGATCTGGTGGACCGGTCAGTACGCCAGCAAGCTCGGACGACTTGATCCGCGGAGCGGTCAGATACGCGAGTTCGACCTGCCAGCGAATACCCAGCCTCACGGCCTCGCTCAGGATGCGCAGGGAAACATCTGGTACACGGGCATTCAGAAGGGTGTCATCGGCATGCTCGACCCACGCACGGGGCGAGTGGACGAGTACCCAATCAAAGAGCCGGGCGCCCGCGGCCCGCACACGCCGATTATGGATAAGCGCAGCGGCAATCTGTTCTTCACGCTGCAGTCGGGACACGTCGGCCGGATTAACACCGGCACGGGCGACATGGTGATCAAGAAGACGCCCAGCGACAACACCTACCCCTACGGCATTCGGCTCAACTCGCAGGGCGTGCCATGGTACGTGGACTTCCGCGGCAACCGCATCGGTAGCGTCGATCCGAAAACGATGGAGATGAAGGAATATCCGCTTCCAAGTACCGACGCTCGTCCGCGGCGGCTCACCATCACTTCGGACGATGTGATCTGGTACACGGATTTCCCGCGCGGCATGCTGGGTCGCTTCGATCCGAAGAGCGGACAGGTCAAGGAGTGGCTCTCACCAAGTGGGAAGAACTCAGAGCCGTACGCCATTACTCAGATTGGCGACGTGATCTGGTACAGCGAGTCCGGCGTGAGGCCGAACACGATGGTGCGATTCGATCCAAAGACGGAGAAGTTTCAGACGTTTGCGATTCCGTCCGGTGGTGGCGTGCTGCGCCACTTCGAGGCCACAGCGGACGGCAACATCGTCACTGCCAACAGCGGCGTGAACAAGATCGCGCTGGTCGAGATCGGAGCGCTCTCAGCCAACCGATCGAACTGAGTTATCGTGCCGCGGCCACGGGTCTCACACCCGCAGCCGCGGCAAACACTGACCGCGCAGGCGCCTACACACCCTTCGGTGAGTACTTGCTGAGGACGCTCACGAGCGGCTTTGCTGCTGCGGGCACCGGAGTCTTTTCATGGAGGATCTCGGCGGCCTCCACCGGCTTTCCGTAGACCCCCTTGTTGGCATCTTCATCCGTGTGGAGTGTGGTGCCCGTCAACGACACGCCAGCGAATGCTCCACGGCTGCGTGAGTAGCTCAGGATCTTCGCTTTCATCGCCGCATCGGTTTCAGCTGTGGTCGCACGGCCGACAGGACCGGCCGCGACCGACGCATCACCACCGAGCGTGAACTTGCTCTTGAGCAGGCTTTCGATGCCGGCGCGATTCATGACGAGCATCACGACGTCAGTCGCTTCCGCGCCAATCTGGAAGCCGACGCTGCCGCCGCCCAGTTCGACCATCGCCGGCGCTCCCCATCCCGAGTTGCCGGCGCCGCGGCAACTGATCGAGCCGCGTCCGAACGACCCGCCGACGATGAACCCGCCCTTCTTCATGCCGGGCACGACCACGACGCAGGCAGCTTTGTTGAGCACATCGCCGGGAATACCCTTGTCCGGCGCACTCATGATTTCCCCGAACGCCGTCGCCGCGTTCGCAAGCCGCTCATCCGTCTCCTTGTCGGCAAGCACGAAGCTGCTGGAGAGCGAGAGCAAGAGTCCAGTCAGAATTGCGGTCCTCATAATGTTTTCTCCTTCCGGTCCTGCTTCGAGTGGAATGCAGGCTTCGCGCCGATCTGGCGTCGGAGAACCATGCCCGGCGTCAGCTCAGCCCATTGGATTCAACCCAAGGACAACACTGCGCGAACATCACAGCAATATGCCTGTAGCAGCCGATCCTGTGGCCGTCTCAGTAACACCACGCATCGCACTCCGACAACCATGCCGAGGAAGCGCATCAATTAGCGCGCCACGACATGCCGTAGGGGCCACGAAGACGAACGCCCGGTTTCTTGACGATTGACAGACGTCGGGACACTCTCGGGTGCTTGTCGAGCCGCTACGTCGTACCCGATCTGCCGAAGGCGGACTACGACGTGTGGGTCCGTGGATATGGGCTCGTTGACTCAGCAAGGTCAAGGCGACACCAGGTCAGACCGTCAGATGCGTTCCACGGGATCCTCCGGTATTTGGAAGGCCCTCCGCGCCCGTGGAGTTACCATCTGGCAGCGGGCGCGCCAATCGAGCACCACTGGTTCGCCCTCCCTTGTTCAAAATTTCTGCGGGTAAGGAGCTGACATGAAGGTCACCTTGCTTGGCGCGTCCGGCGGCGAAGTCACCGGCTCCGCGTATCTGTTGCAGACGGCGCAGTCCAGCGTGCTCATCGACTGCGGACTCTTTCAAGGCAGCAAGAAGCTCGAGAACTCCAATCGGCTCCCTACGAGCGAAAGACTGCGGCAGCTCGACGCCGTAGTGCTCACGCACGCACATCTCGATCACACGGGCCGGCTGCCCTTGCTCACGCGGTTCGAATATAGGGGCCCAATCCACGCAACGCCGGCAACGATCGAACTGACGGACCTGATCCTCCGTGACTCGGCCTACCTTCAGAGCGAGGATGCCAAACGCCAGAACCGGCGCAGGGCCGACTCCGGCCAGCCGCCGATCGAGCCGCTTTATACGCAGAAGCAGGTGGACCAGTTGCGTCCGCTGTTCAAGCCGATGCGCTACGACCACCCGACGAACGTGACGGCGGATATCAGCGTTCGCGCGGTCGAAGCGGGTCACATCCTGGGCTCGGCCAGCCTCGAAGTCACCGTCGACGAGAACGGACGCCGCAAGGTCATCGTGTTCTCCGGCGATCTCGGTCCGCGCGGCGCGCCGCTTCACCGCGATCCAATCCCGTTCAAGCAGGCCGACGTCGTCTTCCTCGAATCCACGTACGGCGATCGCGATCATCCTTCGCTGGCGGAAACGGCGATTCAAGCGCGCGAAGCCATCAAGGCAACCGTCGAGCAGGGCGGGCGCGTGCTGGTGCCGGTCTTCGCCATCGGCCGGTCGCAGCTCCTGCTCTATCTGCTCGCTGGAGCGTTCAAGCGGAAGACGCTCAAACCGTTTCCGATTTACCTGGATAGTCCAATGGCGATCCGTGCCACCGCGATCTACCGGTCGCACCCGGAGCTCTTCGACGAAGAGGCGATCGCCATGCGTCGGGCAGGCGATCTGGTGAGCCAGCTCCGCACGGCGAGGATCTGCCAGAAGGCGGCGGAGTCACTGGCAGTCGCCAAAGCGCCGCCACCGTATCTGGTGCTCGCGGGCGCCGGTATGTGCACGGGGGGCCGCATCCTGCATCACCTGCAGAACCATTTATCGAACCCGACGACGCTCGTGCTCATGGTCGGTTATCAGTCGCGCGGCTCGCTGGGGCGGGCGCTCGCCGATGGCGCGGCGTCGGTTCGTATCGCGGGCCGAGTGGTTCCCGTGCGCGCGAAGACTCACGTCCTCGGCGGATTGAGCGGGCACGCCGGACAATCCGACCTGCTCAACTGGGTCAGCTCGCTCGCCGCTTCGCGACCACGGGTCATCCTCACGCACGGAGAGGACGGACCGCGAGCCGCTCTTCGCGACCAGATCAAGCAGCAGTTCGGCCTGAGCGCGGAGATGCCGGACTATCGCGATACCCTCGAACTGTGAGCGGCTTGTCCACGGGTGTCGGCGCTCTCCGATCGGCGGAAACAGGAATGCGAACTGGAGTTCACGATGTCGAGTCCATCACAGGATCCTGCGAAGTCTCAGCTGGTAAGTCTGGCCGACGAGGAAGCCGTCAAAGAGATTCTCGGTACCACGATCCAGGGCCTCTGGGAGATCGTCAACGATCTCGCGAGGCTTCGGCCATCTCATCGTGAGCGTTACCGCGTCGCTATCTTCGGCTCGGCACGCGCACGGCCTGGAACATTCGTCTACGACGAGGTGAAGCGGGCGGCGGCCGCGTTCGCTCATATGGGTTGCGACATCGTCACCGGCGGCGGACCAGGGCTGATGCAGGCAGCGAACGAGGGTGCGGCAACGGCCGGCGCCAGCGTTGGATCCGTGGGCATCCGCGTCGAACTACCTTTCGAGCAGGACGTCAATCCCTTCGTCGCGGAGGGGTTCGAGCACAAGACGTTCTTCACCCGCCTGCAGCACTTCGTGATCGCCTCGGACGCCTTCGTTGTCGTACCGGGAGGCATCGGAACCGTCCTGGAGATGCTCATGATCTGGCAACTGCTCCAGGTGCGGCACGTCAACAACGTTCCGCTGATCCTCGTGGGGAAGATGTGGAAGGACCTGGTGGACTGGGCTTCGTCGTCCATGCTCGACCCGGCGCTGCATCTCGCCAACCCGGAAGACTTTCGGATTCCCCAATGTCTCGAGACGGCAGACGAAGCGATCGCCGTCGTTCGCGACCTGCACGCGCAGTGGCTCGAGAAATCTACTTCTTCTTCGCAATCGATCGCAGGTAGTTGACGACGTTCCAGATCTCGTCGTCCTTCAGTTGATCCTTCCACGGCGTCATGTTGAAGTCGGGCGCGACGCCGTTCTTGATGTTGTCGAAGATGGCGCCGTCGTTTGACCCATGATCCCACATCTCGTCGGTCAGATCCGGCGAGTCCCGAGGAAGCCGAGCGCGGCCACTCCGATGATCGCTGTGAGACGAGGCGCACTCACCTGAGTGACTCCTTACTTGTAGGACGAGCGATCGACCTGCGCGCCGCGCAAGTACACCGACGCGATCTTTCGCGTGTTCGTAATGTTGTCGAGCGGATTAGCGTCGAGCACGATGAAGTCGGCGCTCTTGTTGGCCTCGATAGTTCCGGTGTCTGTCATCCTGAGGAACTGCGCGCCATTGCTCGTGGCGGCCACGATCACCTGCGCCGGTGTCATCCCCGCAGCCACCATGTCTTCCATCTCGATGTGCGGCGCGTACGGAGTGTTGCCGTCGGTTCCGACGACGATGCGCGTGCCGGTGTCTCTCATCTTGGCGAGATTGCGTGCTTGAATCTGCCAGAAGGTGTTGACGTCCGGTCGATTCGTGTTTCCCTTCTGCAGCGCCGCAAACGCCTCCGGCGAGAGCGACGGACGCAGCCATTCGATATCAGCGACGACCCCGCGATCGGGCATGTTGGGCCCGAGCACGAGGTTGGGACGCTGCTTCACCATCGACAGGAATTCTTCGTCCAGATCCTTGTCGCGAACGCCGTGGGCGAAGGCATCGAGACCAGCCTTCAGCGTCGCCTTCGCATCGTCGAGCGTATAGATGTGCGCGATCACCCGGATCTTGTTCTTGTGCGCTTCGTCGATGACAGCGGTGTAGAGCTCCGGAGCGAGTTTCTTCACCGTGCCCATGCGATCGTCCACCCAGATCTTGATGATTTCCACTTTCTTCGCGGCGTTCTCGTCCACCGCCTTGCGCGCTTCCGCGTCGGTCGTCACCCAGTACGGAGCGGTCGTGCGACCTGGCTCCGGTCCCGTGATTCCGCGACCGGCGGTAAAGAACCTCGCCAATCCTGGAATCGTCTCCCCGCGCACCTGGAATGACACGTCAGTCGTGTCCTGGCCCATGCTCATCGCCGCCCCGACGCCGAAGTACGCGCGGCGACGGAGATCGTCGAGCAGCATTTCGCGCGTCTGGCTGAGATGAGTATGTGTATCGATGATCGCCGGCATCACGGTCTTGCCGGCAAGGCTGACACGTGTCGCGCCAGCGGGCACTTTCACGTTGGCAGCGGTGCCAACCTGCACGAAGCGTCCGCCGGTCACGACCAATGAGGCGTTCTCGATTGGAGCCCGTGTGTCGCCAACGATCACTCGAGCGCCTTCGAAGACGGTCGTGCCTGCCGGCGCCTGACCGAGAGCGGTGACCGACCACGCCGCTATTACCACGAGAACCAGCAGCTTCACTCGTCGCATAGAGGTTGCCTCCACAGAGGCGAACTCTATCAGGATCGACGCTTGCTCATCGAGTTTCTTCGCGAGCGCGCCGCCTGAGCCGACGTACGAGGTGTAGAGTTAGCGCATGAGGCGTCGGACCGTTTTGGTCCTCGTGCCGATCGTGCTACTCGTCGCGAGCTTTGCCTGGGCGCAGTTCCGTCGCATGGACAGCAGCATCGACGCGCATCTCGCGCGACCTGAGAGCTTCGACGGACGGTTCCATTACTGTCGCGCCGTCTACCGGCAGAACCCGCGCGGCGACGGTGGCAGCTGGCTGACCGACTATCCGCTGGCAGACATCGACCTCTCGATTCGCGTGGCAGAGCTCACGAAGATCGCGGTCAGCTTCGATCAACCTGGCCAGCCGAATCATCTGATCGTTCGACTGACTGACGATGAACTGTTTCAGTGTCCGGTCATCATCATGCAGGAAGTGGGCAGGCTGTTCTTCAGCGCGGAAGATGCAGCGCGGCTCAGGACGTACTTCTTGAAGGGCGGCTTCCTCTGGGTTGACGACTTCTGGGGCTCGTATGCGTGGGATGTCTGGGAGGGCGAAATCCGAAAAGTGTTTCCGGCCACCGATTATCCGATCGTCGATCTGCCGAGCAGTCATCCGCTCTTTCACACGATGTTCGATCTCACGGGCGTTCCGCAGATTCCAGGAATCGGCACGTGGCTCTCGGGCAGAGGCACGTCAGAGCGCGGCGCGGACAGCGCTGTCGTGCACTCGCGCGCGATCGCGGATGCGAAGGGACACGTGATGGTCTTCATGACCCACAACACCGACGTGAGTGATTCGTGGGAGCGCGAGGGAGAAGACCCGCAGTACTTCTACCAGTTCTCGATCGATGGATACCGCGTCGCCGTCAACGCGCTTCTCTACGCGATGACGCACTGACCACGCTTACTGCGTCTTGCGGTGCGGCAGGTCGTTGTAGTCTGGCATGTGCGCCTTGAGTCCCCGCTCGGGCGTAATCTTCGAGTATCCAGCCACGAGCTGTTCGTTCCAGCGATCGATAGCTCAACGAGACGCGCGATAATCTCCGTCGAATGAAAGTCTTCATCAGCTACCGACGTGAGGACAGCGCCGGGCACGCAGGTCGTCTGTACGATTCACTTCAGTCGCATTTCGGCGCTGATAACGTGTTCATGGACCTGAGCGACATCGACTCGGGTACGAACTTCGTCGACGTGATCCAGACCACGACTCGACGGTGACGTTGTGATCGGAACTGCCTCGTTTCTCCGCTTGCCGCGCGGCATCGTAGACGGATCGCTCAGTGGTGATCGTGTCGTATTTGAGACTCACACAGAGGAAGTGAGCGGAGACAAGACGACTCGCGTCGTGCATCACTATCGCGGCACGATTGCAGGCGACACGATCGATTCGCGATGCAGAGTGAAGGCGGCAGTTCGAGCGTGCCAGTCCAGTTCACCGCGAAGCGCGATGCCGTCCCACCATCGAGTTCCACGGAGCCACCGCGTTAGAACGATGTGCCGGCAGTCACGTAGAACCTGCCGTCGCCGCTGCTCACTGGCCCGAGAGATTTCAGTGGCACACCGACGCCGGTGCGAATGCGGATCGCGACAAACGAGAACAATGTGATGTCGGTTGATAACTCGGCGCCAGTGGACAGTAGTTGCGGCGATCCGAGCCGATCGGCGCTGCTCGCGGCGCCGACGCTGTCCACGAACCACGACGATGAGAAGCCACGCAGGTAGAAGGGCAACGCACCAAGACCGCGGCTGATACGCGCGACGGGGAGCCGCATCTCTGTCCGCGCGCTCCACATCGCGTCGGCGGCGACGAATCCTGGTGGATAGCCGCGGACCTCGAAGTCGGAGCCTCCCGCTTCGAGAATCGACGATGTTCCCAGGCCACCCGCAGTCAGCCGGCCGGCGGCGGGGCCCCGCTGTTCGGCCACACGCACAGTCGCCGCGAGTACCGGTCGCCCCGACGTCGTCCACGTGGGAAGCGATCGGTACAGCGACCCGCCCAGCTCCCAACCGGATCGCCAGCGCTCACCTTCCGTCGCTTTGAGGTAGTCGATCCCGGCAGACATGCCGACGCCGTCCTGAACAGAGATCGACCGCAGCCCTGCCTGCACGTTGCCGAATCTCAGTCCCACACCTCCGCCAACGAGCGTCGGATCCTGCTGAATCGGATCGGCGCTCGACACCGCGCTGAAGTCGCCGGCGTTCTCGCGATAACGATCCTCGATCTGGAAGCTCGTGATGACGGACGTGGCTCGTCGAAACGTCTGCCACGGAAAGACGATGCCGAATGCGGCGGAGCGCTTGCGTTCGAGACGCAGCAACTCACCGACACTGGATTCGATGCGCTGCTCGAGCCGCCAGGTCGAGGCGAACTGTCCGAACATCGCGGCGTGCGCGAAGCGGCGATACGCATAGCTTCCGGATCCCGCTGTCCGGCCGTCCGGTCCGTAAGCAGCGGCAGCCTGCCACGAGTGCCTGCCGATGACATCGACGCTCCCGGTCGCTCCGCCGACAAACAGACCCAACTCCTCTACCGTCGCAAAGACCGGCGACCAGCCGCGTGGAATCAGGTCGCTCGCCGGCGTGTACGGCTTGGTCGGGAACATGTCTTTCTCAGAGAGGGGCGGGGGCTCGAGATCAGCCGGCCGCGAAGTGGGGTTCGCGGCCGGCGACGGCACCGTCACCCACTTGTCGCGGGAGATGTCCAGACGCTCGAGATGGCGCCCATCGGCGTGCGTGACTGTCGCGACGACCGTGGTTCGATCTGAATCCACACCGGCGGACCGACTCGACGCGACGACAGTCGCATCGTGGATTCCCGTCGCGACTCGCGCCGTGAGATACGTCCGAAGCGAATCTCCTTCGAGTTCGAGGCCATACAGCTCGCGGACACCGCTGCGATCCGACGTGAAGAACAATCGCCGGATTCCGGGCGGCGCTTTCACATCCCATTCCGGCACGCCCTCCAGCGCGCGATCGTCGGTCAAGAGCCGCACCACCCGTCCGTCCGCGGACAGCAGGACGAGATCGAGCGATGTGAAGCGACTGAATCGAATCGCAGCGAGCCACGCCCCATCAGGCGACCAGCGAGCAGGGCCCCACTGAGTCCTCTCGGCGAACTCCGTCAGTCCAGTCACCGTGCCCGACGCGATATCGACCGTCACCAGCCGGCTCCGCTCGCGCTCGTACTGCACGGCCACGACCATCCGGCCGTTTGGGTGAACGTCGGGTGAAGCGAGCCGCGCGGATCGCGTGAGGCGCGTCACCTCGCCGGAGTCGACGTCGATTCGATAGAGGTCGCCAAGCGCGCGAGCGGTGTCCACCAGCTCGAGCTGCGAGAACACGATCGAGCGTCCGTCGCCCGTCCACGAAAACGCATGCGGGCTGTTCACGCGTGTAATCCGCCTGGCGTTACAGGTCTGGAGATCGGCGACATAGAGACCGAGCGGCTTGCGTCCCTCGTCTGTCGCGAGAAACGCGATCCGCGATCCGTCGGGCGACGCGCGTGGAAACCCGGTGAAATGCGCGCTGTCGCATACACGCGTCGTCTCCGCGAGACCCGGCGCGCTCGCTCGAAGCTGGTCTCTCAGACGCAGCGCGTCGTCTCGTGCGGTGGCGATCCAGGCCTTCCATTCTTCCGACAGGCTGTTGCCACCGAATAGATCGCCGACGCCCGCTCCACGAGAGACGATCGATCGAAAGCTTCCGGCGCGACGAGCCATCCAGTCGGGCACCGTGGGCGCACGGTATCGCGTCGCCACGTGATCGATGAAGAGACTGCCGTACACGTAGTGACGATCGAGCGGCCACGCTCCCGGATCGGACTCGGCTTCGTCCAGATGAGGGCCGTCGGTCTCCAGCAACGCCGCACGCAGCGTCTCAGGAAACTGCGAACCACGAACCCGCCCACTATCGGTCAGGCTCGATTCGTAGTACGTCGCGAGCCCTTCAATGAGAGCGTCGCCATCGAACAGATGCGGGAACGTCAGCTCGCTGCGGCCGAACACCCAACGCAGCACTCGCCAGCCGCCGCGCGCCTCGTCGAGATGAAAGATGTGCGCAAGCTCGTGGGTCGAGAGCAGTTCGAGCGGATCGCGCGTGTAGAACAGATCGCCGTCAACCGGCGTGTTGGCGTATACGACGACGCGGTTCGTTGGCAACGGTGTCGCGGCGCCGTTGAAGATGTCGCCCTGGTCAACGAGTACTACCCGGATCTTTCCTCCTGGAGTCGAGCCGTACGCGCGCATCAGTCGCGCGTACGCCGTCTCGGCCTCCGTCGCCGTGCGACCCGCATAAATTTCCAGCCCGGGTTCGAAGATCAGGATGAAGTGCGGCGTTTCCAAGGTTCGGTATCTCGCAAAGGGAACGCCGAACTGCGCGCTCGCATCAACCGATATGAGTAGAGCCACACACGCGAAGAGCGCGGCTCGTGCCCGCGCGAACCGCACGTCCATGCTGGTGTCAGACGATGTCGTGCGGGTTATGGCCGTGGCAATGCGGCGCATTCACGCAGACGGGTCGAAGCGCCTGTTGAGTACTGGGAAGGGGACGGCACTAGACAGACGCGCAAACGTTCCGTGCTCGGCAATCTCCTGGGCCGCGTAGAGGAAGCTTCCCCACGCCGCGCGCGCCAACGCGCCGCCGACGCTGATCCGGCGGACGCCGAGCGCAGCCAACTCCCCGACCGTCGTGAAATCGCTGCCCACGAGAACGTTCACCGGCTTTGGCGCAACCGCACCCACCACCGCGGAGATGTCGCTCTTCTCGCGGATACCAGGCGCGTAGAGGCAATCGGCACCTGCTTCCGCATACGCCGTGAGCCGGCGGATCGTCTCCGCCAGATCCGGGCGTCCCACGATGAACCCTTCGGAACGGGCGGTGAGGAGGACGCCGGTCCGGCTCTCGTCGATCGCGCGCCGTGCCGCGCGGATACGGTCCACCGCCAGCTCGAACTCGAAGAGCGGCCTCGCATCGTCGTAGGTGGAATCTTCGATCGACAGCCCCGCGACCCCGGTGGTCACCGCCGCGGCGACGTTGTTCGCGACGTCGGTTGGCATGATTGCGAAACCATTCGTGAAGTCTGCATTCACTGGAACATCAACCGTCTGCGTCAACGCGTGAAGATGCCGCACGGTTTCATCGAGCGTCACGTCGTTGTCCTGGCGACCCATCGACCAGGCCAACCCGGAGCTCGTCGTCGCGATCGCTGGAAACCCGATCTGGGTGAGGACTCGCGCGGTGCCGAGATCCCACGGGTTGGGCATGACGAAGCACCCGCTCTCATGCAACACACGGAAAATCTCACGGCGATCTGGGTTCATGACGCGTTTGCCACCCTCACCAGGTAACGGCGTTCTCGGACCGCGCGACAGGTTCTCTATTCTGATCCAGAAGGGCTCCGCGCGCGCCGAACAGGAGTGTGCTATAGAAATCACATATGGCAATCCGACGGGGACTGGGCGTTTCGTGACAGTCCTAACGCTGTGCGCGACAGTCATCAGCGTATTCGCGCAGAATTCCTCCAATCGATCGGCGACACCTGTTGACCCAATCGACGCGATCCTCAAGGCGTTCGAGTCGTATTCCGCAAACGTGGCAGATCGGCTGAATAGTGAGTGCGCCGCGGCTCGCAGGTAACTGCGAGACGACCGCTCTTCCCATACAATCCAAGGCGTGGATCGCACGTTCTTGATCGTGGGTGCGCTTGCCGGATTCATCGGCGTCGCGCTTGGTGCCTTCGGTGCGCACGGCTTGCGCGCTCGACTGCCGCCGGAGATGCTGGCGGTGTTCGAGACCGGCGTGAGGTATCAGATGTACCATGCGTGCGCGATTCTCATCGTCGCGCTGGCGGCAGCCAGGCTCGACGGTTGGCTGATTCGTGCGGCCGGCTGGTTCTTCGCGGGCGGCATCGTGCTCTTTTCAGGGAGCCTCTACGCGCTCGCGCTGAGTCGCATCACCGTGCTCGGCGCAATCACGCCGCTGGGCGGCCTCGCATTCCTGGCTGGGTGGGCATGCCTGGTCGCGGCGGGGCTCGTCCTCGCAGGCGCTCCTATTCGACCGCTGTAATCGGAGCGTCAGCAACAACGGCCGCGACGATCAGAAGCGATGAGGTCGAATGCTCATAGTGGACGCCCATAACGCAGATACAACGCCGGTACGACGAACATGTTCAGGAGCGTTGAGGTGATCAGGCCACACAGAATCACCACAGCCATTGGCGTTTGAATCTCGCTCCCCGACTTGCCGCCGCTCAGGGCGAGCGGGATCAGCGCCAGACCGGCAGCCATCGCCGTCATCAGGATCGGAATCAGCCTCTCGCGCGCACCACGCTCAACGGCGACTCGGACATCGCTGACCCCCTCGACTGTGATCAGATTCCTGATGTGCGAGATCAGCATGATGCCGTTGCGCGTCGCGATGCCGAAGAGCGTGATGAACCCGATCGTGGTCGCCACATTCAACACGCCGCCCGCCAGGAAGACGCCCACGACGCCGCCGATCAACGCCAGCGGAAGGTTCACCATCACGACCACCGCATCGCGTGCCCGGCCGAATGCGAGCACGAGCAGCATGAACAGCCCGGCGATGACGAGCACTCCCAGGCCTAACAATCTCTGTGACGCAGCCTCTTCGCTTTCGAACTGACCGCCGTACTCGACGCGGTATCCCATCGGCATCGGGACAGCCTGGGCCACGGCCGCCTGAATGTCGGTGACCACGCTGCCAAGATCGCGGCCGGC
>Ga0247825_10001606_pt1 | contig 14876 bp, 15 predicted proteins | sample 13C_Vanillin_Day_FD_194413 | JGI IMG/M metagenome (GOLD analysis project Ga0247825, IMG submission 194413) | Soil microbial communities from agricultural site in Penn Yan, New York, United States - 13C_Vanillin_Day48 | ecosystem: Environmental > Terrestrial > Soil > Agricultural land | place... | reverse complement strand
GCGGCCTACAACGAAGACCTGAAGTACTTCATCGCGAATTCGGCGCAGCACAAGTACTTCTCGGGCGTCTCGCTCGACTTCTCGCTGAACAATCCGTACGTCGTCGCGGGCCTGCTGTTCGGCGGCCTGCTGCCGTATCTGTTCGCCGCGATGGGCATGACCGCGGTCGGTCGCGCCGCCGGCGCGATCGTCGAGGAGGTGCGCCGTCAGTTCCGCGAGAAGCCGGGCATCATGAAGGGCACCGACAAGCCGGACTACGGCAGGGCGGTCGACCTGCTCACCAAGGCGGCGATCAAGGAAATGATCATCCCGTCGCTGCTGCCGGTGCTGTCGCCGATCGTCGTCTACTACGTGATCTACTGGGTCGCGGGGGGCGGAGCGGCGGGCAAGTCGGCGGGCTTCTCGGCGGTCGGCGCGATGCTTCTGGGCGTCATCGTGACGGGTCTTTTCGTGGCGATCTCGATGACCTCGGGCGGCGGCGCGTGGGACAACGCCAAGAAGTACATCGAGGACGGCCATTACGGCGGCAAGGGCTCGGACGCCCACAAGGCCGCGGTAACCGGCGACACCGTCGGCGATCCCTACAAGGACACCGCGGGTCCCGCCGTGAACCCGATGATCAAGATCACCAACATCGTGGCGCTGCTGCTCTTGGCCGTGCTCGCGCACGGCTGACGTGACAGCCATTGAAATGGCCAAGCCCCGCGGAGCCATCCGCGGGGCTTTTGTTTCGGCGGGCGCGCTGGTTTGCCGCAACGCCATCCAAGGCTGGCGCGGACAGCGCTTGCTCCACTACAATGATCTCCAAGTGAAACATCCGCCGCCGAATGGCGCAGATCGATTGGGGGAAATGTCATGCGAAAGTGGAAGCAGAGTGTCTGCCGTTTTGGAGCCGTTGTCGCAACCGCTGCCATCGCGCTGACGTCGGCTGCAACGGCTGCTTTGGCGCAATCCTATCCGTCGCAGCCGATCAAGATCATCGTCTCGCTCGCGCCGGGCGGCGTCGCCGACATCGTCGCGCGCGCGTTTGCGGCCAAGCTCGGCGAGCAGGGCAAGCAGGTCGTGGTCGAGAACCGCACCGGCGGCGGCGGCATCATCGGCGCCGACGCTGCGGCGAAATCAGCGCCGGACGGCTACACGTTCTACATGGGCTTCCACGCCACGCAGTCGATCCTGCCACACCTGAATTCGAAGCTGCCCTATGATCCGGCCAAGGATTTCGTGCCGGTGGTGTTCATCACCACCTCGCCGAACATCCTGGTGGTGCATCCGTCCGTGCCGGCCAACACGCCGAAGGAATTGATCGCCCACATCAAGGCCAATCCGGGCAAGCTCAGCTACGGCTCGCCGGGGCTCGGCAGCTCGGGGCATCTCGCGGGCGAGCAGTTCAAGCAGCTCAACAATCTCGAGATCGCCCACGTGCACTACCGGGGCGCGGCGCCCGCGCTGCAGGACCTGGTTGCGGGCCACGTGCAGGTGATGTTCGACATCGTGCCGCTGACCAAGGAGCAACTCGCGGCCGGCCGGGTGCGGCCGCTGGCGATCACCGCGGCCAAGCGCGAACCCGCGGTGCCGAACGTGCCGACGTTCGCCGAGCTCGGCATGCCGGGCATCGAGGGCGGGCCGTGGTTCGGGCTGTTCGCGCCGACCGGAACGCCGAAGGCCGCGATCGACTGGGTCAACGCCGAGGCCAACAAGGCGTTTTCGTCGCCGGACCTGAAGGGCCGGCTCGAAGGGCAGGGGCTCGCGCTGCCGCTCGGCACGCCCGAGGCGTTCGGCAAGCACGTCGAAGCCGAGACCAGGCGCTGGGGCGAGGTCATCCGCAAGGGCAACATCAAGACGGAGTGACCGGCCGCCGGCGCGGTCCGGACTGCGATCAGGTGCCGATCGGCTTGGTGACCGAGAAGATGTAGTTGAGATAGTTCAACTCGTTGCCACTGGTCGGCGTGGTGCGGCTGACGAAGTCGAACACCTTGCCGTCCCGCAGCCCGTAATTGGCCAGACGCTCGACGCGCCGCTTCTTGTCGAAATAGACGGCGACGACGCGCTGGTTGGTCACCTGCTGTTGCAGGAAGGCGAGCTTCTGCTCGGCGCGCTGGGAGATGTAGTAGAACACCTCGCCGCTGACGGTCGCGACCGTCGACGGCGTGCCGAGAACGATCAGCACCTGCTCCTGGGTGGCGCCGAGCGGGACCTGCTCGAGCGCGCCTTCGGGCAGCACGTAGCCGCGCTGATAGACCTGCGTGAAGCTGTCACAGCCGGACAGCAGGAATGCGGCCGACAGCGCCGCCGCGGCCAGCGCCGGCCGCAGTCGCGACTTCCGTGTCTTGGTGCTCGATCCGGTCATTTCGCTTGTATCTGAGGCGGAACGTCTCTTGCCGGTCGCGTTTTCTGCGGCGAACCGCTACACACTTCGCCGGAAAACGCTCGCGGGCGTACCCGAGGTACCCTGAAAGTGCAACGAACAGCTTAACGCCGCTGCCACAGCTCCCACGAACCCTATGATTTCGCTCCCCTTTCGCCGCTCCTCCCGAAGCGGCAGCATTGACGCCCTCTATGGCATGATCGTGGCGCAGGCACGATCCGCCGAATTCTACCGCGCCTACGGGGTGCCGGACACGGTCGACGGGCGGCTCGACATGATCGTGCTGCACATGGTGCTGGTGCTGCGGCAGCTGACCCGGGAGCATGGCTCGCTGCCGCCCTTGGGCCAGCAGTTATTCGACCGCTTCTGCGCCGACATGGACGGCAACTTCCGCGAGATGGGCGTGGGCGATTTCGCGGTGCCCAAGCGCATGCAGAAGGTCGGCGAGGCGTTCTATGGCCGCTCCAGGATCTACGACGGCGCCCTCATGGACACCGATCCGTCGGTGCTTGAAGCAGCCGTCGCGCGAAATGTGTTCGCCGCGCCGGAACCGGCGCTGGGCGCGCGCCGTCTTGCTGCCTATATGCGCGAGGCGGCCGCGCGTCTCGAACGGCACGACGCAGGGACGCTGGAGGCCGCCAAGTTTGAATTCCCCGATCCGGCTGTGGTGAAGGCGCCAACGGCAGCGGAACACTGATGCGATGAGCGAGCGAGCAGGTCCGGAACGGTTCGCGAAGGCGGGCGGCAAAAAGGGCGACAAGCGACCGGCGCCGGCCGCGGCTTCGCCGTGGAGCGTGCCGGTTGTGGTGGCCGAGGTGCCGGAAACCGGCCGCAGGATCGAGCTCGTTCCGGACGAGATGCAGCGCAAGGCGATTGCCGCGGCGGCAGGGCTGGTCGAACTGCCGCGCCTTGAAGCCGCATTCGATCTCGCACGGCACGGGGCCGACAGCCTGCGGGTCGCAGGCCGCGTCGCTGCGACCGTGATCCAGCGGTGCGTGGTGACGCTCGAGCCGATCGAAAACGAGGTCGAGGAAGCGGTCGATCTTTTGTTCCAGCCGGAGGCCGATACCTCCATCGCGCCCGCAGCCGAAGGCGGCGGATATCGGGACGTCGATGCGGCCGATCCGCCCGAGACGCACAATGGCGTGGTCGATCTCGGCGCGGTCGCGACCGAGTTCCTGCTGCTCGGGCTTGATCCCTATCCGCGCAAACCCGGCGCGGTGTTCGACGCGCCCGCCGCAGGCGACGCGGCCGGCCATCCGTTCGCGGCACTGGCGGCGCTGAAGAAGGGCGACGGCGAAAAAGGCCCCTGAAAACTCGGCAATTGCGCGAAAATGCGCGAAATCCGCCGGCTTTTGCCCACTGGTGCGGCACCCGGCTGGCAGGCTATAGGTCCACCCATGCCCGAGAAGGTCCGTATCGCGCTCGACGCCATGGGCGGTGATCATGGCCCCTCCGTGGTGGTTCCCGGCGCGGATCGCGCGCTGGCCGCACACCCCGACAGCACATTCATTTTGTTCGGCGACCGGGCCAGGATCGACCCGCTGCTCGACGCGCATCCGCGGCTCAAGGCCGACGCGCGGGTGGTGCACACCGACGTCGCGGTCCGGATGGACGACAAGCCGAGCCAGGCACTGCGCAACGGCCGCTGGAAGTCGTCGATGTGGCTGGCCATCGACGCGGTGAAAAAGGGCGAGGCGGACGTCGCAGTGTCGGCCGGCAACACCGGCGCGCTGATGGCGATGGCGCGATTCAACCTGCGGATGATGGAGGGGATCGAGCGCCCGGCGATTGCGGCAATCTGGCCGACGCTCAGGGGTGAGTCGATCGTGCTCGACCTCGGCGCCTCGATCGGCGCGGACGCCGAGCACCTGCTCGACATGGCGGTGATGGGCAGCGCCATGGCACGCGTGCTGTTCGACCTCGACCGCCCGACCGTGGGGCTGCTCAACATCGGCGTCGAGGAGGTCAAGGGGCTGGAGCCGGTGCGCGAGGCGGGCCGCATTCTTCGCGAAAGCCCGCTGCCGCACATGGAATACATCGGCTTCGTCGAAGGCGACGACATCGGCCGAGGCAAGGCCGACGTGGTGGTGACCGAAGGCTTTGCCGGCAACATCGCGCTGAAGGCAGCGGAAGGCACCGCGCGCCAGTTCGCCGAATTTCTCCGCGGCGCGATCGAGAAGTCGATCTGGTCGAAGCTCGGTTATCTCCTGGCCAAGCCCGCGTTCACGATGCTGCGGAACAAGATGGATCCGCGGAAATCCAACGGCGGTGTTTTCCTCGGGCTCAACGGCGTTGTAATCAAGAGCCACGGCGGCACGGATGCCGAGGGTTTCGCCGCCGCAATCGACGTGGGCTACGAAATGGTGCGTGACGAACTGCTCGCCAAGATCGGCGCGACGATCCGCCGGCATGCCGGAGAGGCCGCGACCGCGCGTGTTGCCGGCGGAGCCGCCTCGTGACCATGCCTCGTTCGGTTATTCTGGGGTGTGGCAGCTATCTGCCCGAGCGGGTGCTCTCCAACGCGGAACTCGCCGCCACCGTCGACACCTCCGACGAATGGATCGTGCAGCGGACCGGCATCCGGCAGCGCCACATCGCCGCGGCCGGCGAGGTGACGTCCGATCTCGCGATCCACGCCGCAAAGGCCGCGCTCGCCGCAGCCCATGTCGATCCTCAGTCCATTGACCTTATTGTGGTCGGCACCTCGACGCCGGACAACACGTTTCCCGCTTCCGCCGTGACGGTCCAGGCCGGTCTCGGCATCACCCGCGGCGCGGCCTTCGACCTGCAGGCGGTCTGCTCGGGCTTCGTCTACGCCCTCTCCATCACCGACGGACTGCTGCGGACCGGGACCTACAAGCGCGCGCTGGTGATTGGAGCGGAGACGTTCTCGCGCATCCTCGACTGGAAGGATCGCACCACCTGCGTGCTGTTCGGCGACGGCGCGGGCGCCGTGGTGCTGGAGGCGCAGCAGCAGCCCGGCGAGCGCACCGACCGCGGCATCCTGACCACGCATCTGCGCTCCGACGGACGCCACAAGGCCAAGCTGTTCGTCGACGGCGGGCCGTCCTCCACGCAGACCGTGGGCCATCTGCGGATGGAAGGCCGGGCCGTGTTCAAGCACGCGGTGGCGATGATCACCGACGTGATCGAGGACGCGTTCCGCGCCACCGGCTACACCGCCGCCGACATCGACTGGTTCGTGCCGCACCAGGCCAACAAGCGCATCATCGACGACAGTGCGCACAAGCTCGGCATCGCTCCCGAGAAAGTTGTGACCACGGTCCAGTTGCACGGCAACACGTCGGCTGCGTCGATTCCGCTGGCCCTCAACGTCGCGGTGCGCGACGGACGCATCAAAAAGGGCGATCTCGTCCTGCTCGAAGCGATGGGCGGCGGATTCACCTGGGGATCGGCGCTGGTACGCTGGTAGGCGGCGCCGTCTGGCAGAGCATCTCGCGTCATTTGTGGCCGGTTTTACAACTTTTGGGATAGTTGCTCCCGCGCCACATGCCGTCGTCAAAATGCCACGGGACTGCATCTTGGCGACGTTGACCGCCTGAACCCAAGCTAATATCGTTGGAAATTCAGCGGGATATAGTCGCCTTCACTGGGGCTGGCGATGTCGGGAAAAACCATTACGCGGGCTGACCTGTGTGAGGCGGTCTACCAGAAGGTAGGCCTGTCGCGGACGGAATCCGCGGCATTGGTCGAGCTTGTGCTGGGCGAAATCACCAATTGTCTGGAACGTGGCGAGACTGTGAAGCTGTCGTCGTTCGGTTCCTTCGTGGTTCGAAAAAAAGGCCAACGGATCGGTCGCAATCCCAAGACCGGCAAGGAAGTACCGATCTCGCCGCGCCGGGTGATGGTGTTCAAGCCGTCGGCGATCCTGAAGCAGCGCATCAACGGCGCCGACGTTCCGGACGAAGAAGAATAGTTCTGTTCGATCGGAATTGCGGGTTCGGGCGGACCGGCATTCCTCAGTAGCAAAAGTCTGCATCGGGGGCTCTGTAAGGGGGCTTGGGGGCCGTGGACAAGGCGCCGGACGCTTTTCGTACCATCAGCGAAGTTGCGGATGAGCTCGACATTCCGCAGCATGTGCTGCGCTTCTGGGAAAGTCGCTTTCCGCAGATCAAGCCGATGAAGCGGGCCGGCGGCCGCCGGTATTACCGCCCGGAAGACGTCGATCTGCTGCGCGGCATCAAGCACCTGCTCTACGCCGAGGGTTACACCATCCGCGGCGCGCAGGGCATCCTGCGCGACAAGGGCCAGAAGTTCGTGCAGTCGGTCTGGCAGCCGGGTGCGGCCGAGGCGGCCGACGAGCAACTTGAGGGCACAGAGACAGAGCTGGACGCTCCACAAGAAGCGCGGCGCTCGCTGTTCGGTTTGCTCAAGGCGCCGTCGGCGCGCGCAGATCAAGAGTCAGCGGAAGAGCCCGCCGAAGTGGAAGCCTCCGGAAGCGCGCCGCAACAGGCGGCTGCGCCGCAGTTGTCGCGCGAGAATGTGCGCAGGCTGCAAAGCGTGCTGCATGAGTTGCGCGAATGCCGTGCGGCCATTGATCAGGCATTGAAAGAGGAAGCCGCCTAAGCGCGCAAATCGCAGCATGTCGTTTTGGAAGCCCCATCGGATGTCCCGAGGAGCCGCCCATGCCGACCGGTAGGCAGGCCACCCTCCTGGTGTGGTTTGCGGGCCTTGCCGTGCTGGTCGGGCTCACCGTCTGGTACGGCGCCGGGCACGTGGGCGATGCCATCGTCAGCTCCGGATGGGCGGCGCTCTGGGTCGTGGTGATCCGCGCCGCTGCGGTCGCGGTCGCCGGCGGCGGGTGGTGGCTGCTGTTCCCCCGCGACATCCGGCCGTCGGTCACAATCTGCATAGGCTTGCGGTTCGTGCGCGAAGGCGCGAATGCGCTGTTGCCGCTGGCGCAGATCGGCGGCGATTTCATCGGCGCGCGGTGCCTGGCGCTGCGCGGCGTGCGCGGCACGATCGCCGCCGCAAGCGTCATCGTCGACGTGCTGATGCAGGCAGGGAGCCAGCTGATCTTCGCGCTGGTCGGTCTCGTGCTGCTGATCGCCATCGGCGGCAACGAGCTGATCGTCTGGCCGGTCGCCATCGGGCTCGCGCTTGCGCTGCCGCTGCTCGGCGGCTTTGTGCTCGTTCAGGGCGAGCGCGGCCAGCGCTGGGTCAAGTCGCTGCTCGGGCTCGCGGCGGGCGGCCGCGAATGGCTGGTGTTCGGCGCGATCGACGACCTGTTCAAGTGGCTCAACGCGTTCTACGCCTACCGCCGCGGCCTGATCCAAAGCCTGCTCTGGCATCTCGGCGGCTGGTTCGTCGGCGCGCTCGAAGTGTGGGTCGTTCTGAGATTCATGGGCTACGACATCGATTTCGGCGACGCGGTGCTGATCGAGAGCCTGATGCACGCGGTGCGCGGCGCGGCCTTTGCGGTGCCCGGCGCGCTCGGTGCGCAGGAGGGCGGGCTGATCGTGCTGTGCGCGATTTTCGGCGTGCCGCCCGAGGCAGCCCTTGCGCTGTCGCTCGTCAAACGTCTCCCCGACCTCGTCCTCGGCGTGCCGGGCCTCGTCGCCTGGCAGGCGATCGAGGGCTGGCACTTTCACGGCCGCGGCCGGACCAACGATCAGAACGGGAGGGCATGACCGGCGATGTTTCATGACCTCCTGCTGATCGTGCTGTTTGCCGCCGCGGCATTCGGCTGCCTGTTCATGGTGGCGGCCGCGACGCTGGTGCCGGCGGCCGCGTTCCCGGTGCGCTCGCCCGGGCGCATGGAGCCGGCGGTGACCGTGCTCAAGCCGCTGCACGGCGACGAGACCGGCCTCTACGAGAATCTCGTGTCGTTCTGCGACCAGGCTTACTCCGGCCCGGTGCAGATCGTGCTCGGCGTCGCGCGGCAGGACGATCCCGCCGTCGCCGTCGTCGAGCGGCTCCGCCGGGAATTTCCGCACAAGACCATCGAGCTCGTTGTCAATGCGGCCGTGCACGGCAGCAATCCGAAGGTGTCGAACCTCATCAACATGAGCGCGCGGATCGCCAACGACGTCATCGTCATCGCCGACGCCGACATCCGGGTTCGGCCCGACTACCTGTCGCGGATCGTCGGCGCGCTGGAGCGGCGCGGCGGCGCGGTCACGGTCCCGTATTACGGCATCTCGACCGGCAATCTTGGTCGCGGCTCGCCGCCATGAGCGTCGAGGGGCACTTCCTCGCCGGCGTCCTCGTCGGCTCGCGCTTTGGGCTGTCGCGGGCGTGCCTCGGCTCGACCATCGCGCTGCATCGCCATTCCCTGGTCGCCATCGGCGGCTTCGAGGCGGTCGCCGACGAGCTCGCCGACGATTACGAGATCGGCGCCTTGCTCGCCGCGCGCGGCGAACCGGTTTCGCTCTTGCCCTTCGCGGTGGGGCATGTGTGCGACGAGCAGACATTCGCGGATCTTTGGCGGCACGAGCTGCGCTGGGCGACGACCATCCGCAGCATCGATCCGCTCAGCTATGCCGGCTGGTCGCTGACCCACGCTCTTCCGCTGGCGCTGATCGCGCTGCTGCTCGGCGGCGAGGAGGTCGCGGCCGCGCTGGTCGCATCTGCACTCGCCAGCCGCGGGCTTCTGATCTATGCCATCGAGCGTGGTTACGGGCTGCCGCCGCGGCCGTATTGGCTCGTTCCGCTGCGTGATTTATTGTCGTTTGCCGTGTTCGTCGCCGGATCCATCTCCCGCGACGTGCGCTGGAAAGGACACCGCTTCAAGCTGATGTCCGAAGGCACCCTGATACCGGAACGAATATCCGAACGGAGACCGCCGTCGTCATGTTGAGGACCCTGTTTCTGCAAGCCCCGTCGTTCGAGGGCTTCGATGGCGGCGCCGGCGCGCGCTATCAGAACCGCCGCGAGATCAAGTCGTTCTGGTACCCGACCTGGCTGGCGCAGCCGGCCGCGATGGTCGAGGGCTCCAAGCTGATCGACGCCCCGCCGCACCGGCTTTCGCTGGCCGACGTGCTGCCGGAGGCGAAGGACCGCGATCTCGTGGTGCTGCACACCTCGACGCCGTCGTTCGCGTCCGACGTGAAGACCGTGCGGGCGCTGAAGGTGGCCAATCCGAACCTGAAGATCGGCATGATCGGCGCGAAGGTCGCGGTCGATGCCGCGGGCTCGCTGCAAGCCTGCGAGGAGCTCGATTTCGTCGCGCGCAACGAGTTCGATTTCACCATCAAGGAGGTCGCCGAAGGCCGCGACTTGGGAAGTATCGCCGGGCTGTCCTATCGCGCTCACGACGGCCGGATCGTGCACAACGACGAGCGGGCGCTGCTGCACAACATGGACGAACTGCCGTTCGTCTCGCCGGTCTACAAGCGCGACCTCGACATCGAGAACTACTTCATCGGCTATCTGCGGCACCCGTATCTGTCGTTCTACACCGGGCGCGGCTGCAAATCGCGCTGCACCTTCTGCCTGTGGCCGCAGACCGTCGGCGGGCACGCCTACCGCACCCGCAGTGTCGGTCACGTCATCGACGAGTTGAAATACGCGAAGGAGGCCTTCCCGCAGGTCAAGGAGGTGTTCTTCGACGACGACACGCTGACCGACAACCTGCCGCGCGTCGAGGAGCTCGCCCGCGAGATCGGCAAGCTCGGCATCACCTGGGCCTGCAACGCCAAGGGCAATGTGCCGCGGAAGACTCTTGAAGTTCTTGCCGACAACGGCTGCCGGCTGTTCGTGGTCGGCTACGAGTCCGGCAACCAGCAGATCCTGCACAACATCAAGAAGGGCATGCTGATCGACGTGGCGAAGAAGTTCACCAGGGACTGCCACGAGCTCGGCATCAAGATCCACGGCACCTTCATTCTGGGCCTCCCCGGCGAGACCAAGGAGACGATTCAGCAGACCATCAAGTTCGCGACCGAGATCAACCCGCACACCATCCAGATTTCGCTCGCGGCTCCTTATCCAGGCACGCACCTCTACAAGGAGGCCAAGGAGAACGGCTGGTTCGACACCAACAATGCGGACCTGGTCGACGACAACGGCATCCAGATCGCGCCGCTGCACTATCCGCATCTGAGCCACAACGAGATCTTCCACTCGGTCGAGGACTTCTACAAAAAATTCTACTTCCGGGCGCCGAAGATCGCCGCGATCGTCAACGAAATGGTGCGCTCGCCGCAGATGATGAAGCGCAGGCTGCGCGAGGGCGTCGAGTTCTTCCAGTTCCTGAAAGAGCGGCGCGAGGCCGCCCTCTGAAGCGACTGGTCGTCACCGCCGACGACTTCGGCCTTGCGAAAGAGGTCAACGAGGCCGTCGAGATCGCGCATCGCGACGGAATTCTGACGGCTGCGAGCCTGATGGTGGCAGGCGCCGCGGCCGCCGACGCGGTGGCCCGCGCGAGAAGGCTGCCGAAGCTTTGCACCGGCCTCCACATCGTGCTGGTCGAGGGTGTGCCCGCGCTGCCGCCGGAGCGGCTCCCCGACCTGGTCGATAGCTCAGGCCATTTTCGCACCGACATGGCACGGCTGGGTTTCGACATCTTCGCAAAGACCGCCGCACGGGCCCAACTCGCCGCCGAGGTCGAGGCGCAGTTTGCCGCCTATGCCGCCACCGGCCTGCCGCTCGACCATGTCAACGCCCACAAGCATTTCCACCTGCATCCGACCATCGCCGGCACGATCATCGCGGTCGGCCGGCGCTACGGCGTGACGGCGATGCGGGTGCCGGTCGAGCCGCGGTCCGTCATCGCGCAGATCGAGCCCGCGCCGATCGGACTGTCATGGGTCACCGGGCCCTATGCGGCGCTGCTCGGACGCGCGGCACGGCGTGCGGGGCTGAAGACACCGGATGCCGTGTTCGGGCTCGCCTGGTCGGGGGCAATGACCGCGCCGCGCGTCGAAGGCGTGCTGAAGCGTCTGCCGGAGGGCCTGAGCGAGATCTATGCCCATCCCGCGACCGCCGGCGGGTTTGCCGGGCATGCGCCGGGCTATCGCTACGCCGAGGAACTCGCGGCGCTGATCGCGCCCGAGGTCGTTGCCGCGGCACGGCGCGGCGACGTCGCGCTCGGCGGCTACGCCGATTTCTGACGCGGGACCGTTAATTCAAGACATTGAGCGCCGGCAGTTCCGGGCTTTTAGGGAACCCGGGGTTTCCTCCGTTGGTTGTGACGTCGAGCCCCCATAGTCGTCCGAAGGACGGCGTCGCTTCGCTCGCCTATGGGCCGGTCTTCAGCAGGAGCAGGACCATGAGAGCGTTGTGGCTGACCGCAGTTGCCGTTTCGGCGCTGGCTTCCGTCGCGACGGCGGCGCAAGCGCAGGAGAGCAGTCATTCCCGGCAAGCCCCGGCCGGCGCGACACAACCGGCACCGCCCGAGGCTCTGCAGCCCCGTCCGGTGCAAACCCAGTCGTTCCGGCGCGATGCCGAGCCGGACACCCCGCAGCCCGTGCAGACGCAAGCCGTGCGCAAGCGCAATCGCTCTGTCACGACGGGCCAGGCAACCCGACAGGCAACCCGCCAAGTAAGCCGCCAAGTAAGCCGCCAAGTAAGCCGCCAAGTAAGCCGCCAAGTAAGCCGCCAAGCCACCCGTCAAGTGAGCCGTCGAGCGACGGCGCGCGCGTCGAGCGTGAGGCGGACGAGCCGTCCGCTCCCGCTCTACGCGCAGGCGCGGTCCGCGGAGCGTGCGGCGGCGGTGCGCGAGGTGATCGTTTCGCCGGCTGGGCCGCCGCGGACAGGCCTGAGCGCAGGCTTCAACGAGTACATTACGCGCATGAACATCTGGTCGCGGCCGCCGTGGGAAATTCCGGCCACGGTCGGCGCCACGGTTCCGCTCGGGATCCAGGTCTACGGCATGCCGGCCGAAATCGTCGCGATCGATCCGGCGTTCGCCGGCGACCAGTTCGTGGTGGTCGGCGAGGATGTCGTGATCCTGGAGCCGGACAGCCGCCGGATCGTTGCGATGCTGTCGCGCACCAGCGGCGCCTATGTGGCGGAACGGATGGCTGCGCCGGCGACCACGGTCTCGACCACGGGTTTGGCGCCGCCGGAGGATCGCGTCAGGCTCAGCCGCGGGCAGGTCGCCGTGATCCGCACAGTGTTGCGGCAACGGGAGTGTCGCGATCATAGGCGATCCGATTTCGTCGTCGGCAGCCTGGTGCCGAGGACCACGCCCCTGTGCGATTTCCCGGAGCGGGTGATCGCGGCGGTGCCGGACATCGAGGGCTACCGCTACGTCACACGCCGCAACGCGGTCCTGGTGGTCGATCCGGACAGCGATCGGGTTGTCAGCGTGGTCCGCTAGGGCGTGATCCCGAAAAAGCCTGCCCCGGACTTGATCCGGGGTGTGAAGCGGTTTTCGGAAAGATCATGCCCAAAAGATCATGCCAGGAGTGAGCCACCCCGGCGCAGCTTACGCGGCTTTTTCATGTAGCCCGCGCGGGAAAACCAGTCGATCGCCTCGAACAGCCCGTCGCGGTAGGGCCGCGACGAATAACCGAGTTCGCGCCGCGCCTTCGCGTCGTCGAAGTGCATGTGGTAGCGCGCCATGCGCAGCCCATCGAGGGTGGCGAACGGTTCGCGCCCGGTGAAGCGCGCGGCGAATTCCGCGCCATAGGCAAACGGATAGACGGCTGCGCGCGGCAATCGCATCAGCGGCGGCCGGCGGCCCGTGATCCAGGCGATCTCGGTGAGCATCTGCCGCAGCGTCACGTTCTCGCCGCCGAGGATGTAGCGTTCGCCGATCTGGCCGCGCCGCAGCGCCGCGAGATGGCCCTCGGCCACGTCGTCGACATGGACGAAGTTGAGCCCGGTGTCGACGAAGGCCGGCATCCGGCCGGAGCCGGCCTCGACGATGATGCGCCCGGTCGGCGTCGGCCGCACGTCGCGCGGGCCGATCGGCGTCGACGGATTGACGATGACCGCGGGGAGCCCGTTCGCCGCCATTTCGGTAACGACGTCTTCGGCCATCACCTTGCTGCGCTTGTAGGCGCCGACCGCGGCATCGGCCGGAAGCTTCCGCGTCTCGTCGGCGATGCCGCCGTCGCGCAGGTCGAAGGTCGCGACCGAGCTGGTATAGACGACGCGCTCGACGCCGGCGGCGAGCGCCTCCTCCATCACGATGCGGGTGCCGTCGACATTGGCGCTGACGATGTCGGCGGGCGAGGGGGCCCAGAGCCGGTAGTCGGCCGCGGTGTGGATCAGATAGCGCGCGCCTCGCAAGGCTGCCGCGACCGAGGCGCGGTCGCGCATGTCGCCGACGAACACCTGGTCGGCCGCATCGATATTGGTGCGCGGGCTCGAGGCGCGCACCAGGACGCGGACGCCGTAGCCCTCGCGGCGCAGCACCGCGGCCACAGCCGCTCCGACAAAGCCGCTGGCCCCGGTCACCAGGACCGGGTCGCGGGCCGAACCTGGCGCGCAAGAGCTTGGCGCGGAAGAACTTGGCGCGGAAGAACTTGGCGCCATGAAATCATCGTCCTCGAAAATGGGGTGGCCGGCACCACGACCCGGGGTGATTCTAGCGGTATGCGGCGGGTTCTTCACCGCCCCGTCGTCAAAGATTTCCGGTTGTTGCAGGGAATAATCACAGGGACTTTCAGCGGTTAAGACCTTTGACCGGGCGAGCTCATGCCGCCACAATGGCAGGGTCACGATCCGGAAGCGCACATGCTCCAGCTGCGCCTCGCACCGGTCTGGCAGCGTTGGACGAAACAGCAGACCCAGCAGCAGATCTATGGCAATCGAGGTGCGCAAACCGCCGGTCGGCCGGGCGGTGCAGAGTTCGGTCGTTGTGGCCGCGCTGGTCGTGGTCCTGGCCGGGCCCGGTCCCGCCTTTTCACAGCCGTCCGACACCCGCGAGCGTGCAACGACGCAAGGACAGGGCGCGCAGCCCCGGCCGCTTGGCACCGTTCCGGCCGCCGTTCCTGCCGCCGGCGCGCGCGGACCGGCACGGGACGGGCAGTCCAAACCCTGGTCGATCGAGGACGCCCTGCCGGACAATTCGCCCGCGGCGGGCCAGCGCGTCAGGGAGACGCCGGCGCCTGCGAAGCCCGGGCTCGGGCGGATGCCGTTGCAGAACGGTGCGGGTACGTTCGGCCTCGAAACCGAGACCAAGGTGAAGTCGACGGAATTTCCCGATGGCCGCCGGGTGCCCGGCGCCGAAACCACCACGCAGCGTCCGCCCTCGTATTTCGGCCTGTCGATCTCGGTGCCGACCAACGACAAGTCGATTATCCCGTCGATTCCGGCCCCGTTCGGCAAGAGCGAGTAGAAAGCGCCATGTTGGCGCTTGTTTTCGCCGCTTTTTGCCGGCCTTGGCCTGGAGTTCCCCGGGCGCATCCCGCAACTATGACAAGAATGACCGTGGCGCCGGATTTCGCGCGTTATCGTTATTTGCGTTAACAGAGATTCAAACTCATGTTCTAGTTGCAGTCGCGATGCTTTTTTGCCATTTTTCACAACTAGGGCCTGTCTTCAGTTAGTCCGTGAGGACGGATTTAGCCCCGTAGAGGGCAACGGGATTCCC
>Ga0247825_10001605_pt1 | contig 14876 bp, 12 predicted proteins | sample 13C_Vanillin_Day_FD_194413 | JGI IMG/M metagenome (GOLD analysis project Ga0247825, IMG submission 194413) | Soil microbial communities from agricultural site in Penn Yan, New York, United States - 13C_Vanillin_Day48 | ecosystem: Environmental > Terrestrial > Soil > Agricultural land | place... | reverse complement strand
AAGCCGAAGCCCGTCGTCTTGCGGTATTCGGGCTCGAATTGCTCGAGCAGCCCCTTGAAGGCGACCGAGACCATTACGTTGAGATTGCCCGCCACGGGAGCATCCGTTCTGCTGGAATGAAACCGGCCGCGCATCGGAAAACGCGCGGCCGGCGTTTGAGACCCGAAGGATTAGAGCTTCGTCACGCGCACGTGCAGCAGCGCCGCACGGCCGCCGCGCACATGCTTCACGCAGCGCTCCAGTGCCGCCGGCAGGTCGTCCGGATTGACGACCTTCTCGCCGTGCGCGCCGAATGCCTCCGCGATCTTGGAGAATTCGGCGTCCGGCATCAGGCCCGCCTGGAATTTTTCGGAGGCCTTGGCCTCGCCCTGCGGGAACACGCGCAGCGTCGATTCCTTCACGGCCGACCAGCCGGTGTTGTCGAGCAGCACGACGAGGATCGGCAGCTTGTATTGCTGCGCCACCGAGAACACCGACGACGGGCCGCCGAAGTAGAAGCCGCCGTCGCCGACCACCTGCACCGCCATGCTGTTGGGTGCCGCGAGCTTGGCGCCGAGCGCCATGCCGCCGGACCAGCCGAGCCCGCCGCCGCCGGAGCGGACGCAGGTGTTCGGCAGCGGACGCGTGAGCTGCATCGCGCAGGCGCCGGCATTGCGGACGCCTTCGTTGAACACCAGGTCGTCGGGCTTGAGGTGCTTGTTCAGCTCCGCGAACAGGTAGTGCGGGTTGATCTCGTCAGGCTTGCCCTTGTTGGTGGCCATCTTGGCGACGCTTTCGCGCCACGCCTTGCGCTCCGCGCCCAACGCCTCGACTCGCTTGGCCACCGCTTCCTTGAACTTTGGCGTCGCCTTGGCCTTCAGGGCCTCCAGCAACTGGCCGAGGATGACGCCGGAGTCGCCCTGCATGCGGATGTTGCCCGGGAACGTCCACATCGGCGACGCGGACTTGAGCGTGTCGACGTCGATATGCGCCCAGAACGACTTTTCGCCGTGTTGCACATCGGCCGGGAACCACGGCACGTCGACGTCCACCAGCAGGCCGACGTCGGCCTTGGGCAGGTGCTTGTTCGGCGAGTAGCCGAGGAAGCAGGGGAACTCGTGCGAGATGTTGAAGGTGTAGTTGCCTTCGAACACCGCGATGCCGGCGAACGCCGCGAGTTCCTCGATCAGCTTCGGCGCGTTCTTCGACTGGCCCGCGTATCCGCAGATTAGCACCGGGTGTTCGGCGGCGATGAGCTTGTCGGCAAGCTGCGCGATCGTTGCGGGATCGGCGCCGCCGGCCTGCGGCTGCGAATATTGATTCGCCGCATAGCTGCGGATCTGGTCGTTGGCCCATTTCTCGGTCAGCGTTTCGCGCTGCGCCATCAAATAGACCGGGCCCGCGGGCTTGGTCTCCATGATGGTGTGGGCGCGGCGCAGCGCCTCCTTCACCACCACGCCGGAGGGGAGCGTCCACTCCCACTTCATGTAGGGACGCACCAGCGCGCCCTGGTCGATCGGCTCCTGCACGAAGTGCACATAGGTGTCGCGCGAGCCGACCAGCTCGTTGCTGGAGGTGTAGGGCGCCTTGCCCGACATCAGCAGCACCGGCAGGCGGCTCCGGAAGAGGTTGTGCATCGCGTTCGCGGTGTTCGCGGTGCCGACGTCGACATGCACCAGCACCGCCTGGCCGCGGCCGGTCACCGCCGCGTAGCCCATCGCCATGTGCGCCGCCGTATTCTCGTGCGGGCACAGCATCACGTTCGGCACCTTCTCGCCGTTCTTCTGCCGCTCCGCCATCGCTTCGATGGTGGGCGCGTGGTCGGTGCCGAAGTTGCAGAACAGGTGCTCGATGCCGAGCTCGTTCAGGCCCTCGATGAAGTAGTAGGCGGTGGAATGCTGGGGCGCGTTGCTGATCTTCGGGGCAGGCTGGGACATGGGCTGAACTCGCGGTTTGTGATTATGGCCGTGATAGCGTTCCTCGGCGCTTACTGTGCGCTGCCCACGGGGGGTGATTCAAGCCGGTGGCCCCGGCATGGGTGGCCACCGGCTGTCACATAACACCGTATTGGAAAGCTTAAGCCGGCACCGCCTCCGCCGCCGGCACCCGCTTGACCTGATGCGCCTGCAGCCGCGGCAGCACCTCTTTGCCGAAGCGCCGGATCTGCTCCAGGAACACGTCGTGCGCCATCGCGCCGACGTTCATGTTGATCAGCAGGCTGTTGGCGCCCATCCGCTCGGCGCCTTCGATCAGGTTGTCGGCGACATCCTTGGGGGAACCCCAGGACAGTTCGCCGGACGAGATCTTGCGCTCGATGTCGGCCATCGTGGTCTTCTGCATGCCCTCGCGGTCGACGCCGACGCCGACCCGGTTCTCCGGCTTGATGTGGTCCATCGACGACGACGACAGGTAGCCGGTGCCCTTCGGCGACGATGCCTTCTCCAGCGAGCCGTGGTGCCAGAGCGTGTGCACGAAGTAGAGATAGAACGGGCTGTATTCCTTGATCGCCGTCTCGCGGTCCTTCGCCACGTAGGCGTCGGTGAAGAAGCACATGTGCTCCGGCGTGATCCGGTTGCCGTGCGCATGAAGCTGCTTGGCGAAATAGGCGACGATATCCTGCGTCAGTCCGCGGTGATGATCGGGAATGACGGCGCTGAAGTTGTGCTTGCCGGCCCACTCGATGGTTTCCTTCGAGCCGGTAAACGGCACCCATACCGGCGGATGCGGCTGCGTGTAGGGCCGCGGCCAGATCGCGATGTCCTTGTACGACCAGAATTTGCCCTCGTAGGAAAACTTCGGCTCGGTCCAGGCCTTGAGGATGATGTCGACCGCCTCCTCGAAGCGCGCGCGCGACTCGCCCATAGACACGCCGTAGACGTTGTACTCGCGCGGCACGCCGCGGGCGAAGCCCGAGAGAATGCGCCCGCGCGACATGGTGTCGGCCATCGCCAGCTCTTCGGCGATGCGCAGCGGATTGTGCAGCGGCACGAGATTGCCGAGCATCAGGAACTTGAGCCGCTTGGTGCGCTGTGCCGCGACCGCAGCCATCATGTTCGGCGAGTTCATCAGCCCGTGCGGCGTGGTGTGGTGCTCGTTCAGCCCGACCCCGTCGAAGCCGAGCTTGTCCATCTCCTCCCAGGCCTGCAGATGCTGCTCGTAGGTCTGGGCCGCGATTTCGCGATCGTAATGATCGTTCGGCAGCGGGTAGGGGAGGTACTTGGACTCCTTGTACTGGTCGAAGTGCTTGCCGTAGGGGAGCAGGTCGAAGATGAAAACTTTCACGAGCGGCCTTTCCTGATTTCTTCAGCCGAGTTGATGGTGGCGTGCAGGTTGCGGGCGTATTCCACGGCGCCCGCGACCGGCATATCGGGTCCGGTGCGGATGTATTCCTTGGCGCTGGTCAGCGAGATGCGCGGTGCCTTCAGCATGGCGGCGGTGAGCTTGTCCACGTGGGCATCGAGTTGCGCGGCCGGCACCACGTCGCTGACGATGCCATAGGAGAGGGCGCGCTCGGGGCTGACCTCGAACATCGAATAGACGAGGTAGGCCATCGCCTTGCGCGGCACCCGGTCGACGAACGACGACATCACCATGGTCGGCATGATCTGGTGCGACATCTCCGGCACCGAGAATTTCGCCTGATCGCTGGCGATGGTGATGTCGCAGGCCGCCGCAATCGCGCAGCCGAAACCATGCGCGCCGCCCTGTACCACGGCAATGATCGGAAGCGGGCAGCCGCGCATCGCGCCATAGGCGTCGAACACCACGTCGGAGAAATTGCGCCGCGTGTAGGCGGTCGGCTCCGGGCTCGGGCGCGCGCCCATGCCGGCGCGGCCGACGCAGAAGTCCTTGCCGGCGCCGCGCAGCACGACGATGTCGGAGGTCTTCGGCGCGTCGGCGATCATTCTGGTGAGACGCACCACCATGTCGTCGGTCACCGCGTTGCCGCGGTCCGGCGCGTTGAGCGTGATGCGCAGGATCGCTCCGTCCTGCTTCACCAGAATGTCGTCAGCCATCTCGTTCCTCCGTGCCGCATTTTTATGCGGTCCTTGCCTTGCCGTCCCGGATCGCCTGCCACACCCGCTCCGCCGTCAGCGGCATTTCGAGGTGCGTCACGCCGTATTCCGATAGCGCATCGACCACGGCGTTGACCACCACCGCCAGCGCAGGGGTGGTCCCCCCTTCGCCGCCGCCCCGGACGCCCAGCGGATTGCCCGGCGCCAGCGTTTCCGACAGGTCGGTCACAAAGGCGGGCAGCATGGGCGCCCGCGGCATCGCGTAGTCCATCATCGAGCCGGCCAGAAGCTGTCCCGTCACGGGATCGTATCGGGAATGCTCCCACATCGCCTGGCCGACCCCCTGCGCGATCGCGCCATGGGCCTGGCCGTGCAGGATCAGCGGGTTGATGGCGCGGCCCACGTCGTCGACCGAGGTGTACTGGACGATCTCGGTCCGGCCGGTCTGCGGGTCGATCTCGACCTCGCAGACCGCACAGCCAAACGGGAAGGCGGGGAGGCGGATCATGTCGTCGCAATCGGCGGCCAGCGGCCCGCGCAATTCCTCGGGCAGATCGCTGCGCTCCCGCGCGGCCCTCGCCACCTCGAACAGGCCGATCGAGCGATCGGTGCCTTTGACGGTGAAGCGGCCTTCGAGGAAGGCGATGTCGCCGGCGTCGGCCTCCATGACGTGACCGGCGATTTTTGCAGCCTTCTGGATCACCGCCTCCGACGCCTTGCCCATCACCACGCCGCCCATGCGCATGGAGCGCGCCGAGTGCGAGCCGCCGCCGGCCGGCACGATGTCGGTGTCGCCCTGGATGAGCCGGATGCTGTCGAGATCGACGCCGAGCCATTCGCCGACGCATTGCGCGAAGCTGGTCTCGTGGCCCTGGCCGCTGGACAGCGTGCCGACCGTGACATCGACGCGGCCCTCGGGCAGCACGTCGACCTTGGCATATTCGCGCGGCGCGCCGCTGGTCGACTCGATGTAGTTGGCGAGCCCGATGCCGCGCAGCTTGCGCGCGCGTCGCGACTCGCGCTTGCGCGCCGGAAAACCTTTCCAGTCGGACAGTACGAGCGCACGGTCCATCACGTCGGCGTAGTCGCCGGAGTCATAGGTCATGCCGAGCGGGTTGGGATAGGGCTGCGCCGACGGCGGGATCAGGTTGCGCCGCCGCAGGTCGATGCGGTCGTAGCCGAACTGCCGCGCCGCGATGTCGATCAGCCGCTCGATCGCGAACATGGCCTCCGGCCGCCCGGCGCTGCGATAGGGACTGGTCGGCACCGTGTTGGTCAGCACCGCCCGCGCGCGGATATGCGCCGCCGGCACCCGATAGACCGAGGTCAGAAGCTCGCTGCATTTGAGCAGCGGCACGTACATCACGCTGTGCGCGCCGACATTGCTGATCACCTCGCCGCGCGCGGCGAGGAACTTGCCGTTGGCGTCGAGTGCAAGCTCCAGCGTGATGGCCTGGTCGCGGCCCTGATAGTCGCTGGCGAAGGCTTCGGTGCGCTCGCAGGTCCACTTCACCGGACGCCGCAGCCGCTTCGCCGCCCACACGACCAGTCCGAACTCCGGATAGAACGCATTGCGCGTGCCGTAATTGCCGCCGACGTCGCCGCATTCGACGCGCACGTCGGTCACCGGCACGCCGAGGATGCCGGCAAGCTCGGCCTTCTGCCGCACCACGCCGCCGGAGCCGGCGTGCAGCGTGTATTTCCTGGTGGCCGGATCGTAGACGCCGACCGCGGCGCGCAGGTCGAGCGGCACGCCGGTGACGCGCTGCACGGTGGTCTGGATGCGGGCGAAGCGGCTGGCGCGATCGAACGCCGCCTGGGTCGCCGCGCGATTGCCGACGTCGGCATCGACACAGGTGTTGGCCACCCGATCGTAAAGCCGCACCGCACCGGTCTGCACTGCGGCGGCGCCTGCGATCACCGGATCGAGCGGCTCGTATTCGACGGCGATGTGCTCGGCGGCGTCTTTCGCCTGCGCCACGGTCTCGGCCACCACCATCGCCACCTGCTGGCCGACATACCGCACCCGATCGGTCGGCAGCAGGTCCTGCGGCGCGTAGCCGTGCTCGGAGCCGTCGCTGTTGACCAGCAGAATATCCGCCGGCGGTTTCGCCGGAATCGGCGTGTGCGGAATGTCACGAAGCCCGTCGGCCTTCACGTCCGCGCCGGTCAGCACCGCGAGCACGCCCGGCATGGTCTGCGCCGCCACCGTGTCGATCGAGCGGATGCGGGCATGTGCGTGCGGCGAACGAAGCACGCAAGCGTAGGCCTGGCCGGGCAGGTTGACGTCGTCGCTATAGCGGCCGCCGCCGGTGAGCAGTCGCAGGTCTTCCTTGCGGCGGAGCGGTTTTCCGATCAATGGCGACATGGCTGTGCTGTGGCAGGAGGCATGACGGTGAACGCGGAGGAACTTGCCGCCGCGCCGCGAGCATATCGTTGGACGGACCGGCTGCGCCAGATGCCCCCACCTGACGCTCGCTCCGGGGTGGCCGGCGTTGAAGCGCGCGCGGGCTGGCCCTATGCTCGCCGCCGCATGAAGCCCGCCCCGTTCCAGTATCACGCCCCCACGACCATCGACGAAGCCCTCGATCTCTTGGCCGAACATGGCGACGACGACGGCCGGGTCATCGCCGGGGGGCAAAGCCTGGTGCCGACGATGGCGTTCCGGCTGGCGAAACCGCGGCATCTGGTCGACATCAACGGAATCGGCGAGCTGAACTACCTCGAGATCAAGGACGGCCAGCTCCACATCGGCGCGGGCGTGCGCCATTCGGCGTTCGAGAAGCCGGTCGACAACGGTCCGCTCGGGCGGCTTTTGTCCGAGGTGGTGAAGCACATCGCGCACCATCCGATCCGCGCCCGCGGCACATTCTGCGGCAGCATTGCGCACGCCGATCCGGCCTCCGAATGGTGCGCGGTCGCCGCCGCCCTCGACGGCGACATGCTGTGCGAGAGCAAGCGCAGCGGCGCCCGGCTCGTCCCGGCGCGTGAATTCTTCAAGAGCATCATGACCACGGCGCTGCGCGAGGACGAGCTTCTGACCGAGGTGCGCCTGCCGATCCTGCCGAACGACGCCTACGCGGGCTTTGCCGAATTCAGCCGCCGCCAGGGCGACTACGCGATCGCGATGGCGGTCGTGACCTATCGCCTCAAGGGCGGCGTCATGAGCGACATGCTGCGCATCGCCGTCGGCGGCGCCGAGGCCGCGCCCCGCCGCATCGCCGAAGCGGAGCGGATGCTGATCGGCCGCCCGCCCAATCTCGGCACGTTCCAGTCGGCCGCCCATGCCGTCATCAAGGCGGTGCGTCCGCTCGACGACGCCAACGTGTCCGCCGACTACCGCCTGGGCATCGTGCGCACGATGGTGACCCGCGCCTTGCGGAACGCCAACCCGGCAGGCACCGACGAATGAACGACGCCGGCGCTCCGTCGAAATGGATCGGTCAGTCGGTCGAGCGGCTGGAAGATCCGGTGCTGGTCACCGGCCGCGCGCGTTTTGCCGGCGACATCAATTTCGCCCGTCAGCTTCACATGCGCGTGGTGCGCTCCAATCACGCGCACGCCAACATCTTGTCGATCTATGCCGATTCGGCGCGGGACCTGCCGGGCGTGGTCGCGGTGTGGACCGCGGACGACATCGCCGATGTCCCGCCGATCGATTTTCGCGAAGGGCCGATCGAGAAGCTTGCGCCCTACCGCCAGCCGGTGCTGGCGCAGCACAAGGTGCGCTATGTCGGCGAGCCGATCGCGGTGGTGTTCGCCGAGGACCCGTATATCGCCGAGGACGCCGCCGATATCGTCACCATGGAGGTCGAGGAGCTTCCGGTGCTGCTCGACGCGCGCGACGATCCCGGCGAATTCTCGTTTGCCCGCGACACCGAGGCGACGGTTCTGCATCAGGGCTACGGCGACGTGGAGGCCGTGTTCCAGTCGGCGCCGCATATCGTCGAGTTGAAGCTCACCAGCGGCCGGCATTCCGGCGTGCCCCTGGAGACCCGGGGAGCGATAGGCCGCTACGACGCCTCGCGCGACGTGCTCGAACTGCACGGCGCCGCCAAGGTGCCGCACCGGAACAAGGAATTGATCGCGCGCATGCTCAACCGCGCGCCCTCGTCGGTGCATTGCTTCGAATCCCATGTCGGCGGCGGCTTCGGCATCCGCGGCGAGATCTATCCCGAGGACATCCTGGTCTGCGTCGCGGCAATGCGCTTCGAACGCCCGGTGAAGTGGATCGAGGACCGCCGCGAGCATCTGATCGCGGCCAATCACTCGCGTCACCAGCACCACCACATCAAGGCGGCGGTGACCGACGACGGCGAAATCCTCGCCATCGACGACGTGATCCATCACGACAACGGCGCTTATGTTCGCACCCACGCCACGCGCGTCGCGATGATGACCTGCGGCGTGCTGCCGGGGCCTTATCGCGTGCCGGGCGCTTATCGTGCGGTCTGCCATTTCCGGCTGACCAACAAGACGCCGGCCGCGACCTATCGCGCGCCGGGGCGCTTCGAGACCACGTTCGTGCGCGAGCGGCTGGTCGACGCGATCGCGCGTCAGCTCAAGCTCGATCCGATCCATGTGCGGCGGCGCAACGCCGTCACGGTCGACGAGATGCCGTTCAAGCGGCCGCTCGAAGCACTCGGCGAGGAAATCCATTTCGACTCCGGCGACTATCACGCGCTGCTGGACACCACGCTCAAGCATGTCGAATGGACCAAGCTCAACGAGGAGCTTGCCGCCCGCCGCGAGAAGGGCGAGATGGTCGGCGTGGGGCTTGCGATGTTCGTCGAGAAGGCGGGGCTGGGTCCTGCCGACGGCGTGCGGATCCAGGTTGATACGTCGGGCGCGGTCGAGGTGATCACCGGCGGTTCGTCGATCGGGCAGGGTTTTGAGACCGTGATGGGGCAGGTCGCCGCCGAGTTTCTCGGAACCGACTATAAAAAGATGCGCGTCATCCACGGCCAGACCGACCGCATCGAGCAGGGCATCGGCGCCCACGCCTCGCGCGCCACGGTGATGACCGCCTCGGCGACGCGCGTGGCGGCGCTGAAGGTGCGCGAGAAGGCGCTCGGCATGGCGGCCGAACTGCTGCAGTCGCCGGCCGACACGCTCGACATCGTCGACGGCGAGGTGGTGATCGCCGGCCGCAAGGGCGGGCCCTCGATTTCGCTTGGCAAGATCGCCGCTGCGCTCGGTCCAAGCTCCAAGCTGCGCGGCGACCGCGAGCCGGGGCTGTCCGCCGAAGGCTGGTTCTACACCGACCATCAGGTCTACCCCTACGGCAACCATCTTGCGGTGGTGAAAGTCGATCCTGACACCGGCTTCGTGAAGGTGCTGCGCTACGTCGTCGCCTATGACGTCGGCCGTGCGCTCAACCCCGCGCTGGTGAAGGGCCAGATCGCCGGCGGCTTCGCGCAGGGTCTCGGCGGCGCGCTGATGGAGGAGTTCACCTACAACGAGCGCGGCGACCCGCTGTCCTCGACCTTCGGCGATTATCTTTTGCCGACCGTCAAGGATGTGCCGGACATCGAGATTCTGCTGACCGAGGATTATCCGTCGCCACTCAATCCGCTGGGCATCAAGGGTGCGGGCGAAAGCGGTGTGAACGGGGTCGGCGCCGCCATTGCGGCCGCGATCGACGACGCCATCGGCATGCCCGGCGCGATCACCGAATTGCCGGTCACGCCGCAGCGGCTTAAGGCGATCATCGACGGCAAGGATTGAGGAAAGCCCATGACATTTTCTTTGCGCGTCGCGGTGGTCTGCACGGCCCTGGTCATGCTGGCGACGCCGGCGCTGCCGCAAACGAAGCCTGAGGCGCATATCGACGTGCTCGATGTCGTGTCGTCCGGCTTTTCGGGTCCGGGTGAGCCGGTCAAGCGCGGCAAGATCCGCCAGAGATTTTCCCGGACGCCGGCGATGACGGCGCAGGTCGGCACCTCGTTCGGCATGACGGTGCGTCCGGTCGGCCAGCCGGAGGGCGCCGAGGTCGCCTTGCGCTGGGTCTGGAAAGCGCCGCGCCCCATCGGCAAGGACGCCAGGACCGGCAAGGTGGTGCGCGAGGTTTCCGAAGAGGCTCCGGCCAGGATCGGCGAGGAAGCGCAGAAAAGCTTCGAATTCCGCACCGAGGAGCAGCTTGTCAAAGGCAACTGGCGCGTCGAGGTCTGGAACGGCCGCCGCAGGCTCGCGGTCCGCCGCTTCGCGATCCGTTGAGCCGGGCTATAATGCGTTGACCCTGGAACAGCGGGACCCGCCATGAACACCAATGTCGATCCGCGCCGAGCCGCCGCGATTTCCAATGCGCCGAAGCAGGATCTGCGCGCCTGGCTCGCCGAGATGGAAGCCGCCGGCGAGGTGACGCATATCTCCGGCGCCGAGCGCGAGCGGGAGATCGGCGGCATTGTCGACATCTTCCAGCGCAAGATCGGCAATCCGCTGGTGCTGTTCGACGACATTCCCGGCTATCCCAAGGGCCACCGCATCCTCGCGAACCTTTTGACCTCGATCCGCCGCATCAACATGACGATGGGCAACCCGGCCGACGGCACCGAGATCGAGCTGGTGCGCCATTGGCGCAAATACATGAAAGAGGCCAAGACCATCCCGCCGGTCGAGGTCGCGAGCGGTGCGCTTCTGGAGAACGTCAAGACCGGTGACGACATCGACCTGTTCACCATTCCGATCCCGCGCTGGCACGAGCACGACGGCGGCTACTACATGGGCACCGGCGATATGGTGGTCATGCGCGATCCCGACACCGGCTGGATCAATTACGGCGCCTATCGGGTGCAGGCGCACGACAGGAAGCTCGCCACTGTGATGTGCTCCAAGGGCAAGCATGGCGACATGATCCAGAAGAAATATCACGAGCGCGGGCAGCCGTGCCCCGTCGCAGTGGTGTGCGGCATGCACCCGGCGCTGTTCATGATCGCGGGGCTGGAAATTCCGCACGGCAAGAACGAATACGACGCGGCCGGCGGGCTTCTGGGCGAGCCCGTGCAGGTCATCAAGGGACCCGCGACCGGCCTGCCGATCCCGGCCCATGCCGAGATCGCCTTCGAAGGCTTTATCCATCCGAACGACCGGATCGACGAAGGCCCGCTCGGCGAATGGACCGGCTACTACGCGGGCGGCCTCAAGAAGGAGCCCGCGATCCGCGTCGAGACCATGATGTATCGCTACAACCCCATTCTGCTCGGCGCGATCCCCGGCATCCCGCCGGACGACGACTCGTTCTATCGCGGTTCGTATCGTTCCGGTGCGGTGTGGAACCAGCTTGAGGCCGCCGGCGTGCCGGAGGTGCGGGGCGTGTGGTCGCATGCGGCCGGCGGCTCGCGCCTGTGGCTCACGGTCTCGATCAAGCAGATGTATGCCGGCCACGCCAAGCAGGCGGGCCTTATCGCCTCGCAGTGTCACGCCGGCGCCTACGTCAACCGCTTCGTCGTCGTGGTGGACGAGGACATCGATCCCGCCGACATGGACAAGGTGATCTGGGCGATGTGCACCCGCTGCGATCCGCGCGAGGGCATGGAAATCCTGCGCGGCTGCTGGTCGTCGGCGCTCGATCCCATGGCCTATTCGGAGACCGACCCGCGCAATGCCCGCGTCGTGATCGACGCCTGCAAGCCGTTTACCCGGCGCGATACCTTCCCGATCGTCGTGCGCGCCAGCCAGGAGGTCGAAGACCTGGTGCGCGGCAAGTTCGGCGACAAGCTGCCGAAGTAGGAACGCAAACCCAGCGCATGACCGAAAAGAAAGATATCCGCCTTCGTATCAACGGCCGCGATCACACCATCAGCGTCGAGCCGCGCAAAACCCTGGTCGACGCCATCCGCGACGACTGCGGGCTCACCGGCACGCACATCGGCTGCGAGCACGGCTTCTGCGGCGCCTGCACGGTGATCGTCGGCGACGAGGCCGTGCGCTCATGCCTGATGTTCGCGGTGCAGGCGCACGGCCAGAAGATCCACACCGTCGAGGGGCTCGCCAGGAACGGCACGCTGCATCCGCTGCAGCGCGCATTCATGGCGCATCACGGGCTGCAATGCGGCTTCTGCACGCCGGGCTTCCTGATGCTCACCGTGAATGCGCTGGAGAAGAATCCGCGGATCGGTGACGAGGAGCTGCTCGACGTGCTGTCGTCGAACCTCTGCCGCTGTACCGGCTACCAGAACATCATCAAGGCCGTGCACGCCGCGCGCGACGAGATGCGCCCCCCGGCGCCGCGGATCGATCCGTCGCAGGAGGTGGCGCCGGCGGCAGATCTCGACCTGCCGGTCGGCCGGGTCGAGATCGTCAACCGCGACTAGATCTAGTTTCCCGTGATCGCCTTCCGCGTTTCTTCCACCACATCCTTCGGCGTGGCGTAGAGTTCCGCCAGCAACCCGTCGATCGCGATTCCACTCACCGGATTGACCTCCTGGCCGCGCGCCTTCATCTCCGCGATCAGCTCCGGATCGGCCCAGGCGTCGTCGAACGCCTTGCGCAAGGCAGCCGCACGCTCCGGCGGCAGGCCGGGCGGCGCCGCATAGGGCCGCGCCATCTCCTGCCGGCTCAGGACCAGCCGCAACATCTGCTTTTTCTTTTCGGTGTCGGCAAACTCGATGATCAGCGGCACGTCCTGCAGGTCGGCGCCTTTGGTCAGGCTGAGCTGCACCGGCAGGACGACCTTCTTCTCCGCAAGCCATTGCGGCCGGAGCGTCTTGAGGCTGGTCCATGACCAGCTTGCCCGCGTGTCCACCTCGCCGCGCTCCAGCGCAATCGCGATCTCGGCGGTGCCGGGATAGCCGCTGATCAGCTTGAGCTTCGCGCCGAACGCATTCTTCAAGAGCAGCGCGTAGATGTCGGGATCCGAGCCCGAGCCCTCGCCGCCGACCGTGAACGGCTTGGTCACGATGTCGTTCCAGGTCTTCACCGGCGCGGTGTGCCAGGCGACGAACACGCTGGTCTCGTTGGTGCCGCTGCCGAGCCAGGTGAATTTCGTGGCGTCGAACTGCACATTGGTGCCGCCGATCAGCGGCTCCATCGCCATGCCGCGGCTGAACGTGCCGATGGTCGTGCCGTCCTTGGGTGCGACGTTGTAGAGATAGTTGGCGAGCTTGAGGGAGCCCGCGCCGGGCATGTTCTGCACCACGATCGAGGGATTGCCCGGGATGTGCTTCCCGAGATGCCGCGCCAGGATGCGGGAGTAGGTGTCGTAGCCGCCACCGGCGCTGTATCCCACGATCAGGTTGAGGTTCTTGCCGCGATAGAAATCGGCGACCGATTGCGCCTGCGCCCATTGCGGCAGCGCCAGAAGCAGTGCGATCAGTCCGAAAGCATACGAGCGTTGCACGGTCCTTGGCATGGGTTGCTCACTCTCGCGGCGGTTTCCTATACTCGCGGTCCCGTTGCGCCAGGACTGTGATGAAGCCGCCTCCCTTTCAATACCACGATCCGAAGACGGTCGCCGAGGCCGTCGGCCTGCTGGGCACGCTGGACAATGCCAAGCTTCTGGCCGGCGGCCAGTCGCTGATGCCGATGCTCAATATGCGGTTCGTGCTTCCGGATCACGTGATCGACCTCAATCTGGTCGAGGGCCTGTCCTACATCCGGGAAGCAGGCGGCGCGCTGGAGATCGGCGCGATGACGCGGCAGCGCGACCTCGAATTCTCCGATCTGGTGAAAGCAAAATGCCCGCTGATGCATGACGCGATCATGCATATCGGCCACCGCCAGACCCGCAACCGGGGCACCATCGGCGGCTCGCTGTGCCATCTCGATCCGTCTGCCGAACTGGTTTCGGTCGCGGCCGCGCATGATGCGACGGTTTCGGTCGCCGGGCCGGGCGGCACGCGCGAGATCGCGTTCAAGGATTTTCCCGCGGGGTACCTCACGCCCGCGATCGAGCTGAACGAGATCGTCACCGCCATCCGCATTCCGCTCTGGCCCGCCGGTCACAAATACTCGTTTGTCGAGTTCTCGCGGCGCCACGGCGACTTTGCCATCGTGTCGGCTGCGGCCCTGCTGCAGATCGACGGCGGCAAAATCTCCCGCGCGTCGGTCACGATCGGCGGCGTTGCGGTTGCGCCGGTGCGCGCGACCGAAGTCGAGCAGGCGATCGCCGGGCAGGCGCCGTCGAGCGAACTGTTCGCGAAGGCGTGCGAAAGCTGCCGCGGCATCGAAGCCATGTCCGATATCCACGCCTCCGCCGACTACCGCCAGCACCTCGCTGCGGTGCTGTCGCGCCGCGCGCTGCAGCGCGCCTGCGGCTTTCCCACACCGGGAGCGTTGAACTGATGTCGGAGAAACGCACCATCGCGGTCACGGTCAACGGCACCAGGTACGAACGCGAAGTGCCGGTCCGCATCACGCTCGCCGACTTCATCCGCTACGAGTTGAAGCTCACCGGCACGCATCTCGGCTGCGAGCACGGCGTCTGTGGGGCGTGCACGATCCTGCTCGACGGCCGCTCCGCGCGCTCATGCCTGATGCTCGCGGTCCAGGCCAACGGCCACGAGATTCTGACGGTCGAGGGCATTGCCCCTTCGGCCGACAAGCTGCATCCCTTGCAGGAGGCCTTCCGCGATAACCATGGCCTGCAGTGCGGATTCTGCACGCCCGGGATGCTGACCACATTACTGGAATTTCTGCGCGATAACCCGGAGCCTACCGAGCGGGAGGTCCGGATCGCGATTTCCGGCAATCTTTGCCGCTGTACCGGCTACCAGGGCATCGTTTTGGCCGCGCTTGACGCCGCCAAGCGCATGAAAGCCGGCCAAGCCTGAATATTGAGCTTGGTCGACGGCATGATTTTGTCGCAGCGCACCCAACGCCGATAGGTTTTGTTCTGCCGGTGGGCGGCATCTCGAAATTTCCATTCTCGCAATGTTTTTTATG
>Ga0247825_10001604_pt1 | contig 14889 bp, 13 predicted proteins | sample 13C_Vanillin_Day_FD_194413 | JGI IMG/M metagenome (GOLD analysis project Ga0247825, IMG submission 194413) | Soil microbial communities from agricultural site in Penn Yan, New York, United States - 13C_Vanillin_Day48 | ecosystem: Environmental > Terrestrial > Soil > Agricultural land | place... | reverse complement strand
CGCCGGTGACGGTGTCGAGTCGGTCGTAGCGGACCTTGGCGAGCACCGGGTACATCATGATCAGCAGGCCGAGGGCGATCGGCAACGAGATGCCGTCGATCTCCACCGCGGACAGGGCATCACCCAGGCCGGGAATCATCCGGCCGAGGAGCAGTCCGGCGACCATGGCGACGCCGATCCACACCGGCAGGAACCGGTCCAGGGTGGAGAGTTTGCCGACGACGGCCGGGTGTTCGGTGGTCGAGACCTCGCTCATGCCGGAACCTCCGTGGAGGTGCAGGTCTCGGACGGGACGACCGGTCCGCTCTCGGTCAGCAGCACAGCGGACAGCTGCTGCAGCGCCGACGGGATCACCCAGTAGTACACCCAGGTGCCGCGACGCTCGCAGTCCAGCAGGCCGGCGGCGCGCAGCACCTTCAGGTGATGCGAGATCGTCGGCTGCGACAAGTCGAACGACTCGGAGATGTCGCACACGCAGGCTTCGCCGCCGGCGTGGCTGGCGATCAGGCTCAGCAGGCGCAGGCGCACCGGATCGCCGAGGGCCTTGAACATCCGGGCCAGATCCCCGGCCCAGTCCTCGGTCAATGGTTCACGCGCGAGCGGCGAGCAACACGCGCCACCGTCCGACAACTCCTGATTCGACATGCGTCGATATTGACAGATGTCGAATCAGGGCGCAACGTAGCGGACGGCCCAGGTGCGGATCAGGCCGTACTACTCGGCACGTCCGGACGGGAAGTGCACCGACCCGTCATTCCCGATGCAACCACCCTGGACGGGGCCGCTGCCGAAGAAGACGCCGTTGAGTTGCCCACTTTGTCCGGGAGCGTTCGATCCGACCCCGGCACCGCCGACGCCGATCGCCCCGCACTGGTAACTGTTGTTGTCGGCGGGGGTGTTGGGGTCGGCGTGGACGTGGAGCTGCGAGCCGGGTGTGCTCGGGTCCCCATGAAATGCCGGTGCCGCCGCCGCGACGCCCGAACCGAGCGCAAAACAGGCGGCGATCGCGGCCGAGGTAATCGCCGTGCGCAACGCGAACGTGTTCATCTGATGTCACCTTTGATTCGATTGTCGCCCGGCGCCTCACCGGCCGATGATTCTCGGGTTACACATGATTTCGGTGTAGCCATTTTCCCGATGAAACAATTATGGTCCGAGCGGTTGGCGGAAATCACCCCTTCCAGCGCTTATCGGTGTTTTACACGCGATGCCCGCACCCACTCGCCACGGTCGACGCAGCCCTGGCGTGACCGCGAGCGGCGTCGTCGCACCGAAACTGCTTGACCCCGAGGGGTTCACGTGCGAGTTCCGGACAACCGCTAGCGTTGGAGTGCCCGACACTCGCACGTCCGAAGGGGAGACTGCCACGCATGGCCGCTGACGAGATTTCGGAAGGCAACGACGCGCACCCCACCGCGACGCCACGGTTGCGCCGGCGGCTGGGAGTATTCGACTCGGTGATGATCGGCCTCGGGTCGATGATCGGGGCGGGGATCTTCGCCGCGCTGGGGCCTGCCGCGGCCGCCGCCGGAGGCGCCCTGCTCGTCGGGTTGGCGGTGGCCGCGGTGATCGCGTACTGCAATGCCCACTCCTCGGCCCGGCTCGCCGCGCTGTACCCGCAATCCGGTGGCACCTATGTCTACGGCCGTGAACGCCTGGGACCGTTCTTCGGGTATCTCGCGGGCTGGGGATTCGTGGTCGGCAAGACAGCCTCGTGTGCCGCGATGGCCCTGACCGTCGGCGCCTACGCCTGGCCCGGCCGCGAGCACCTCGTCGCGGTGATCGCCGTCGTCGCCATCACGGCGGTGAACTACCTGGGTGTGCAGAAGTCGGCCCTGGTCACCCGGGTCATCGTGTTCACGGTGCTCGCGATCCTCGCTGTCGTCGTCGTCGTGTGCCTGACCGGTTCCGATACCGGCTTCGACGGCCTCGCGATCACCTCCGGGCACGGCGTGGCCGGAGTTCTGCAAGCCGCCGGCCTCCTGTTCTTCGCGTTCGCCGGGTACGCCCGGATCGCCACGCTCGGCGAGGAGGTGAAGGACCCGGCCCGGACCATCTCCCGGGCGATACCCATCGCTCTGACGATCACGCTCGTCGTGTACCTGTGCGTCGCGATCGCCGTCCTGACGGCGCTCGGCGCCGACGCACTCGCGGCCGCGACGGACCCGCTCGCGCAGGCCGTTGCCGCTGCGGGGTTCGGGGGCCTCGAGCCGGTGGTCCGGGTGGCTGCGGTGATCGCCGCGCTCGGCTCGCTGCTCGCCCTGATCCTCGGGGTGTCACGGACCACGTTCGCGATGTCGCGGGACGGCCACCTGCCACGTCTACTCGACGCCGTCCACCCCCGGTTCGCGGTGCCCTACCGAGCCGAGCTGGCGGTCGGTGTGGTGGTGGCGCTCCTCTCCGCGACAGCGGATCTGCGCGGCGTCATCGGGTTCTCCTCGTTCGCGGTGCTGGTCTACTACCTGATCGCCAACGCATCGGCCTGGACCCTGTCCTCGAAACCGTGGTCGCGGCTGGTTGCCGGCGTCGGCGCCCTCGGGTGCCTCGTTCTCGCCGCATTCCTCCCCCTGGCCTCGGTGATCTCGGGTGTGATCGTCCTCGGGCTCGGCGCTGTGATCTACGGGATCCGCACTTCCCTCCGTACCTGACGGTCGGGGTGTGTGCGCTACCCCGCAGAGCATTTCGATTCTCAGGTCGCGGTGGCCAATTGTCGTCTCGCGTGGGAGTCTTCAACGACCATCCTTGCGCCGGGAGAAGGTGAGAATGTTAGTCCTGGTTCGGCACTCCCATGCAGGCGAGAAGAAGCTGTGGCACGGCCCCGACGCCGAGCGGCCGCTGAGCCCACTCGGGCACGAGCAGGCCCACGGTTTCGTCGCGGCGCTGGGCGGAATCGAGATCGCGAGTCTGTTCTCGAGTCCCACCACCCGCTGTCGCCAGACCCTGTTTCCACTCGCCGAGGCGCGCGGTCTGCCTGTCCACGATCACCCGCTGCTGGCACCGGACGCGTCCCCCGACGAACTGTTCGCCGTACTCCACGGGCCCGACGCCGACCGGGCAATCTTCTGCACGCACGGGGAGATCCTCAACGCGCTGGCGGAGTTCGCGCGGTCGCGAGGGGTACCGGACGTCCCGCCCTCGGGCGCGACCGCGAAAGGCGGCGCGTGGTTCGTCGACTGCGGTGCAGGTCCGTCCCCGACGCTGCGTTACCTCGCGCCGATTCCGGCGGGCTGATCTCGACCTCTAGGTCGACGCGAGCCGGGCGGCGTCCTCCCGGGCCTGCCGTGCCTTCTGCAGTTCCAGGCCGTACAGCAGGCCGAACGTGAAACCGTTCTCGCCGGGCGTCGCGCCGGCGCGGGCACCGAGAGTCCGGAGCGTCTCCGCGGCGACGACGCTGTCCTGGTGCTCGCCGAGAATCTTCTGCATCTTCTTGAACCGTGCCGCTTTCTTCTTCGCCGTCTTCTTTCCCAGAATCGGTGCGGCGAGTTCGGCGGCGTACCGGGCTCGTTTGGCGGCCTTCCGCGCGCGGTGCAGGGCCGCATCGTCGTCGCCGGCAGTCGCGGTGGTGACGCGTGTGAGCGCCTTGCGTTCGGCCTTCCGCACGCACTTGTCGATCACGCGGGGATCGTCGCCGGCCTCGGCGGTCAGCGGTGGAGTGGTGCGCCACCGCGCCAGCGTGGCCAGCAGCGCACGGTAGCGGTCACCGTCGAGGGCTTCCATTATTTCCTTCGTACGACGGAGTTGCTCGGCGAGCAGATCGTTCTCGATGCGCGCGGCAACCGGCCCCATCACGAGTTCCGTAGGCAGGGTGGCGAGCGCATCCGCGAAGCGTGCGCGTTGCACCTGCCGATCCCGCACCTCCCCGAGCAACCCGGCGTACCAGGACAGTTCCGCGTCGAGTTCTGCCCGCGCGATCGGTTCGAACAGGCGCTTGAATACCCGTAGCGTGCTGCGGAAACGTCGGATTCCCACGCGGGTGGGGTGGACCGGGTCCAGCCCTCGACGCAACCACACGTCGCCGGCGACGATCGCCTGAACCTGAGCGTCCAGGTAGTCGACGAGCACCGCTTCCACGGTCGTTCGGGTCGTGTCCCTGCCGTCGACCGCGAGGTGCGCGGCGGTAAGCACACGGCTGAGCTTCGACGGATACGGGGACGGCTGCGCACCGCGGCGGGTGAGGCGCTTACCGATCTTCCTGAGCAGTTTCTCGTTCCCGGCGTCGCCGAGTTCGACCTCCACCTCGCGCCACTCACTCAGGACAGCGCGTTCACCGGCGACGGCACCGCGCACCCGGTCGTCGGCCACTTCCGCCAGCAGGCGGTCGTCGCGGTCGAGGAGTCGCTGTGTGCGTCTCACGGTTTTCAGCGTCGCCACCGGATGCACAGGTTTACCCAGCGCGACACCCGCAATCATGGTCGCCAAATCGTCGGGAAGCGCGTCACTCTCACCCGAAGGCATCCGAATCTCGGTGCGGGCCTTGTCTGCGGGGACCTTCAACTGCCACCCCACATCGGCGTCCCCGGTCCGGCGGCGGAACGTGATCTTCTGACGGAGCAGATCGCGGTCATCCGTGTCGTAGTAGACGCTGTTCAGATTCACCGTGCCCTGCTCGATCCGTCCACCGGCAGGCAACACGTCCTCGAGATCCGGAAGGACGAACTCGAGCCCCACCTCGTACTTGTCTTCCCGCTCGCGCTGCATCGACACCATGGATCCAGTCTGCACCCCGAATATGTCCGGAGCACCCGCAACGGCGGAGAAGTGGAGACGTACGGGTGGACAGTGCGGCGGTTCGGATTTAGTCAACAGTACGGTTACCCCCTGGTGATCCATGCCATAGCGTTCCCATTCGTCAGCCGGCGAGTGCGACGCCAACGAGGTCCCGCACTCCCGGGACGCCCACCGAAAGGATCATCATGACGACCACCGAGAACATCGTCGAAACCCGCCCCGCCCCCTTCACCTGGGCACAGTCCGCCCAGTACAGCCAGGGCGCCAAGGCAGGCGACTTGGTGTTCACGTCCGGTCAGGCCGGTTACGACGACGCCGGCAACCTCGTCGACGGTGGCTTCGAGGCCCAGGCACGCCAGGTGTTCCGCAACATCGAGAAGATCCTGCATCAGCACGGCGCCTCGATGTCGTCGGTGGTCAAGCTGACCGCCTACCTGGGCAACCGCGACGACTTCGACGCATTCAAGAAGGTCCGCGCCGAATTCTTCACCAGCCCCTGGCCCGCGGTGACCGCGGTGCAGAACTCGTTCCTCGTCGAGGGCATGCTGTTCGAGGCGGACGCCGTCGCCGTGTCCGGCGCCCAGCGAGTCCTCGCCGACACCGACGCCAGCTAGCCCCTGGCTGGACTCCGACCCTTTCCATCACCAGTACAGAACTGGGATTCCATGTCTGACACACTCTTTCCCACCCTGTTGTCCCCGCTGCAGGTCGGTGACGTCACCCTGAAGAACCGGATCTTCTCCTCCGGGCACGACACTGTGATGGTCCACGACGGCGCGGTCACCGACCAGCTCGTCGAATACCACCGCGCCCGGGCAGCCGGCGGTGCCGGGCTGATCATCATGCAGGTCGCCGGTATCCACGAAACCGCGCGGTACACCTACCACGTGCTCATGGCCACCGACGACAGCTGCATCGCGGGATATCGGCGCGTCGCCGAGGCCGCCCACGAGCACGGGTGCGCCTTGTTCGGCCAGGTGTTCCATCCGGGCCGGGAGATCATGGAATCCCAGGACGGTGCGCTTCCGGTCGCGTACGCCCCGTCGGCCGTTCCGAACGAACGATTCCGGGTCATGCCCCGGCCGATGTCCCAGGCGATGATCGCCGAGGTCGTGGCTGGATATGCGGCCGGGGCGCGCCGCCTCCAGCGGGCCGGCCTCGACGGTGTCGAGATCGTCGCCAGCCACGGCTACCTGCCCGCCCAGTTCCTCAACCCCGAACTGAACCTGCGCACCGACCAATACGGTGGCGACCTCGACAATCGGATGCGGTTCCTGCGCGAGATCATCTCGGCCGTCCGAGAGGCGGTCGGACCGGGGTTCGCGGTCGGCGTCCGCGTATCCGGCATCGAACACTCCTCCGTGGAGGACGAGCCCACCGACATCGTGGAGGTGTGCCGCAGGCTCGACGCGGACGGGTCGCTGGACTACCTGAACATCACCGAGGGCACATCCGCCAGCCGGTCCGGATCGTTGCATATCGTTCCGCCGATGAGCGAGGAAGCCGCCTACACTGCACCCGCCGCAGCGAAGATCAAGGCGGCTGTGTCGATTCCGGTGCTCGTCGCCGGGCGGATCAACCAACCGCAGGAAGCCGAGATCGTCATCGCCAAGGGACAGGCGGACGCCTGCGCGATGACCCGCGCCCTGATCTGCGACCCGGACATGCCTGCCAAAGCGCAGGCCCAGCGTCCGGACGACATCCGGGCCTGCATCGGCTGCAACCAGGCGTGCATCGGCCACTTCCAGGCCGGCTACCCGATCTCGTGCATCCAGCGCCCCGAGACCGGACGCGAACGCGAGTTCGGCACCCTGGTGATCACCCCGAAGCCGAAGGACGTCATGGTCGTCGGCGGCGGGCCCGCCGGGATGAAGGCGGCCGCGGTCGCCGCCCAGCGCGGTCACCGGGTCACCCTGTACGAGGCAAGCGGGCGAGTCGGTGGGCAGGTGTTGCTGGCCGAGCGGCTTCCCGGCCGGTCCGAGTTCGGTGGCGCCGCAACCAATCTGCAGTCCGAACTCGACCGCTACGGGGTCATCGTGAAAACCCGCGTCGAGGTGGATGCGACGATGATCACCGCGGAACGTCCCGACCACGTCATCATCGCGACCGGCGCCACCCCCTATCGGCCGCCGCTCGAGCTGGACGGGGACATGCCGGTGCTCGAGGCGTGGGATGTGATCGGCACGGGCGGCGGCAACACCCCCAAGGGTGAGATCGTCGTGGCGGACTGGCGAGGCGACTGGACCGGCCTCGGAGTCGCGGAAATGCTCGCCCGGGAAGGGCGCAAGGTGACCCTGTGCGTCAACGGCTACGCGGCCGGTGAACAGCTGCAGCAGTACACCCGTATCGCGATGCTGCGGGCGGCTACCGAGGCGAAGGTTCGGGTGATCCCGCATGCCCGCCTGTTCGGAGCCGACGACGACACCGTCTACCTGGTCAACACGCTGACCGGCGAACCGATCATCCTCGACGGCGTCGACGGACTCGTCCTCGCCCTCGGCCACCAGCAGAACGACGCCCTGCTCGCCGAGGTCGAATCCACCGGCATCCCGTTCACCGGAGTCGGCGACTGCCTCGCCCCGCGCACCGTCGAAGAGGCGGTCCTCGACGGCTTGCGGGCTGCCGCTGCCCTCTACGAGCCCTGTTCAGTCGGTGAGTGAAAACGCTTGGGCGCGTGCACGAAGCGCCAGCCACAGCATCGCGATGTCCGATGAAGCCTTCAGGTTTCGTCCTGTCACCGACTCGATCTTCCGGAGCCGGAAAGCAAGGGATTGCCGGTGGATTCCGAGCTGGTCCGCTGTCGCGGTCCAGCTTCGGTCGTGAGTGAGGAAGGTTTCGAGAGTCTCGACGAGGTTCGACTCGTGTCCCCGGTCATACAGCAGGAGATCTCCGAGGATTGCGTCGGTAGCTTGCCGGGCGTCGGTCAGGGTGCGCGGCACGAACAGTGGCACATCGGTGGAGTATCGAGCGGCGGGTACGCCGGTCGATCGGGCGGTGTCCAAGGCCCAGCTCGCCTGGCGGGCGCTGTCCGAGATCTGTCCGATCGCGGTAGCCGACGGCGACGCTCCCATCGCCCGGGTTTTGCCGCTGAGCAGGTCGATGGTCTCGGAGCACCTTACGGTGGGGAGCAGCATGTAGGCGTGCTCGTCGAGTATGGCGGTCACGTTCGGAACGCCTCGGTCTCCCGCTATCGTCCTGGCAGCGGGAAGGAAGTCGGTATCGAAGCTCAACACCGTCCACTCGGGCGCGGACAGGTCGAATTCTTCGAGGAGTGGTGTGACAGCTTCGGGTGCGTCGGAGCCGGCGAGGATTCGCTGCAGCAGGGCTTCACCGACTTCGTCGGCGTACTCCCGCTCCCTGGTGACCTTTTCGACTTCGACGCCGATCAGGGTCCGCACGTGCAGCAATGCAAAGGCATCGACATCCGTCGCCGGGCTTCCCTCCATGACCAGCATGCATTTGCGGTGAGTGGGGAGTGCATGGGCGGTCATCACGTAATCCGCGCCTTCTACGAGCGTGAGGTGGGCAGGGAGTCGATCGAGTGTGCCCGCGACACTCGACGTCAGTGACCGGATGGCGTTCTCGGACAATGCATTGTCCGTGGCGAGAACCTCGGTGCCATGCTCTACGTCGACGACGTGCAGGGTGAATCGCAGTTCTCGCGAGAGTCTGACCAGAAGACTCGTGTCCGCCAGCACAGTCGAGCGTGCGTGCTCGTAGAGTCGGCTCAGTCGTGCGACCGTGCTGACTTGAACACTCTGACTCGCAACCGCCACGGTCCGTCCTATTGCCGCGAACGGGGTCGTGTGGCTGCACCGAAGGATGGGGAAGTTCAGTCTGTCGGCCATATCCAGCATCGCGGCCGTCAGCGGTGGTGCGGTCTCATCGTCTCCGATGATGACGCCTGCCAGTCCCTTTTCGTGAAGGCGTTCGATGAACGTGCACTGTTCTCGTTCGTCCGACGGCACACACAAACCGGCGGTCATCAGCAGCTCGTCCGCCCCCAGCCAGTCCCAGGGGTCGAGTTCCGAGGTGTGCGCCCACGCGATCCGACGGTCGAGCCCCCCGACACCGGCGACGGCCGCGCACCCGAGCTGGTCCATCGCGATGAGGTCACCGACAGTCAATCTCGACATCGTCTTATCCTCGTCTCTCAGTCCTGGCCGCTGCTGATCCGGCGGGTGATCAGTGCCATCCAGAAATCGGCGATGTCGGCGGAACTCTTCATGCTGCGGCCCGTCAGACTCTCGATCTTGCGTAGTCGGTATCCGAGCGTCTGACGGTGGATGACAAGCCGTTTCGCTGTGGCCGACCAGTTCCGGTCCATGGACAGGAATGCATCCAAAGTCTCGACGAGATCACTGTGATGAGCCGCGTCGTAGTCGATAATCTTCCCCAGTACGGCCCGCGTCGCGAAATGCGCCTCGGTCAGTGTGCGGGGAAGGAACAGGGGTGCCGCGGTCGAATACTCGGCAAGGCCGCCACCGGCTGCCCGCGCGGCCTGGAGAGCCCACCGCGCCTGACGAACGCTGTCCGGAACTCGCCCAGTCGTCGCGTTCCGTGCCGACATGCCCATCGCATCGATGTGGCGGTCGAGTAGATCCGCCGCCGCGTCGGCGTCGGCGCTCGAGACCATCAGATAGCCCTCTCCCCCCGCGGAGCACGACAGATACGGAAATCCGCGGTCTCCGATGAGAGTGCGAACGACGTGGAGGTGAGTAGTGTCGAATCCGATTACGCACCAGTTGGTTTCGGTCAAATGCAGTTGGCCGAGCCGAGGAGCAGCCGCCTCCGCGCTGATCGATCCGGCGATCATCTGCTCGAGCAGCTGCGCCCGCGCGACGTCGGAGCGTTCGCGTTCTCGGGTCACCCGCTCTACTTCCACGCCGACCAGGCTCTGCGCATGTAGCAACACGAAGGCATCGACTTCGATGTCGGTGTGCCCCGCGGCGACGAGCATGCACTTGCGGTGGGTCGCGAGGGCGAATGCCGTCGCCGTGGTTTCGGCACCGGCTTCGATCGCCACTCTCGGCGGAAGACGGTCGAGCCGTCCGTCGACGCGGGTGCGCAGTTGATCGACGAGTTCATCTTCCAGTGGATGTGCATCGCGAAGCACTTCGCTGCCGAGCTCGACATCGACGACATGGAGCCGGTGTCCAAGCTCCACCGACAGTCGATCGAGTAGCGAGGTCTCGTCCTCAGGCGACGCGTGCGTGGCGTCGTAGAGCCGACTCAAGCGCGCAATTCGACTGACCTGGACGCTCTGGGCTGCGACGGCGACGGTGCGGCCGATCGCTGCAAACGGTGTTGCATGACCGACCGCGACGACGGGGAAGTGAAGCTCGTCGGCTTCGGACAGCATGCCCTGGGTGAGCGGGGGCGCCAGCAGGTCGTCGCCGATCGCGATGCCGGCCAAGCCTGCCTCGCTGAGACGTCGAATGAACCGCGTCTGTTCGTCCGCCGCTGCCGGCAGGCTCATTCCGGTGGTCATCAACAAGTCGTCTGCACTGAGCCAGTTCCACGGATCGGGCAACTCGCACACATGCGCCCACACCACGGGCCGGTCTACACCGGCCTCACCGGCGACCACGCTGCACGCAAGTTGCCTCATGGCTACCAAGTCGCCGACTGTCAGATTTGACACGAATCACTCCCGGTATTTCACGCCGGTACAAACATCGCCGGCAGAATTATACGCCCGTATGACTCCTCGGCCGCGTGTCTCGGGGTGACGGTCGCTGCCCATTCGTCAGGGGATGAGCACGACGGAACCGGTCGTCTTCCGGTCCTCCAGGTCCCGGTGCGCGTCGGCGGCGCGTTCGAGCGGGTACCGCGCGCCGACACGGACGTTCAGCGAACCGTCCGCGATGGCCCCGAACACTTCTCCTGCCCGCCACGTCAGTTCCTGCCGGGTGCGGACGTAGTGCGCGAGGGTCGGACGAGTGAGGAACAGCGAACCCGCGGGATTGAGCCGCTGCGGGTCGAACGGCGGCACCAGGCCGCTCGCCGCGCCGAAGAGTGCGAGGGTGCCACGGATCCGAACGGAGGCGAGGCTCGCGTCGAAGGTGGCTGCGCCCACACCGTCGTAGGCGGCGGCGACTCCCTCACCGTCGGTGAGTTCGCGCACCCGAGCGGCGATGTCGTCGTCGTAGCGGAGTACCTCGGCCGCGCCGGCCTCCCGCGACAACTTCTCCTTCGCGTCCGACGAGACGGTGGTGAACACTCGCGCACCGAGTTTCGTAGCGAGTTGGGTCAGCAGCAGTCCCACTCCACCGGCGCCGGCGTGGACCAGCACGGTGTCGCCGGACTGCACCGGGTACGTCGAGTACGCCAGGTAGTGGGCGGTGAGGCCCTGCGCCAGTGCGGACGCCGCCTGCGGCGCGGGAACGCCCTCCGGCACCGCGATCGCGATTTCGTTGGGCACCACCACCTTCTCGGCGTAGTTGTCCGTCGCGCCGCACCAGGCGACGCGGTCGCCGGGGACGAAGTCGCGGACGTCGGCGCCGACGGCCTCGACGACGCCGGACCCCTCGTCGCCGGGAACGTACGGCAGCGGGTGCGGGTACACGCCGGTCCGGAAGTAGGTGTCGATGAAGTTGACGCCGATCGCGTCGGTTCGGACGAGAAGATCGGTTGGCCCGGGCTCGGGATCGGGAATCTCGGTGAGTTCGAGGACTTCGGGGTGGCCGAGGCGGGCGACCTGAATTGCGCGCATGGGCAATGTCTACATGCTGAACCGAAATTTGAACACACCGACCATTGGGTGATCTTCTCTCGGTAGCTTCCTCGCCGCGCTGCAGAGACCGCTTCGGCCTGCGCCGCGAACAGCGCACGCCTCCGCCGCACTTGCCGGGCGGTGTAATGCCGTGGCACCGATCCCGGCGGTGCACGAAATGAGGTATTGACGCCCGCACATTTCACCTCTTACAGTGGTGTTCAACACATGAACTACGTGTTCAAAAAGTGAACGGAGATAGACAATGGCGTCTCAGCGCATGCGACTTTTCGCTTTCGACTACCAGGGCCCGGCGCACCTGTCGGCCGGCCTCTGGCGGCATCCGAAGGATCAGGGCGCGAACTACAAGAACCTCGCCTACTGGACCGAGTACGCCAAGCTGCTCGAAGAGGCGCGATTCGACGGCATCTTCTTCGCTGACAACGTCGGCTACCACGACATTTATGAGGGCAGCGCCGACGCGGCCCTCGCCGACGCCGCGCAGATCCCCGCGCAGGATCCGTTCATGGCCGTCTCCGCAATGGCGGCGGTGACGAAGAACCTCGGGTTCGGGTTGACCGGGTCCACCTCGTACGAGCACCCGTACGCGCTGGCCCGCAAGTTCAGCACCCTCGACCACCTCACCGACGGCCGCGTCGGCTGGAACCTGGTGACCTCCTACTCCGACAGCGCCGCCCGCAATCTCGGTACCGGACAGCAGGTTCCGCACGACGAGCGGTACGACATGGCCGCCGAGTACCTCGAGGTCTGCTACAAGCTGTGGGAGGGGTCCTGGCAGGACGACGCGGTCGTCCGGGACGCCGAGCGCGGCATGTACATCGATCCGAGCCGGGTGCACAACATCGAGCACACGGGCAAGTACTTCTCCGTTCCCGGCTTCGCGCTGTGCGAGCCGTCCCCGCAGCGCACCCCGGTGATCTTCCAGGCCGGCGGCTCCTCCAAGGGCCGCGCCCTCGCCGCAGCCAGCGCCGAGGCGGTGTTCGTCAACGCCGTGTCCATCCCGGCGCTGAAGAAGCAGGTCGACAGCCTGCGTAGCCTCGCAGCCGAGGCCGGCCGTGACCCGGAGAACGTCAAGGTCCTGCAGATGCTCAACGTCGTCTGCGCACCGACCGACGAACAGGCCCACGCCAAGTACGAGAGCTACCGCAAGCTGGTCAGCTACGCCGGGGCGATGGCCCGCTACAGCGGCTGGACGGGATTGGACATGTCCCAGTTCGACCCCGACGTGCCGCTCAAGCACGTCAAGACCAACGCCGGCCAGACCATGGTCGACCTGTTCTCGAAGATGGACCCCGACAAGGAGTGGACCCCGCGCGACATCGCCGAATTCATCGGCATCGGCGGCACCGGTCCCACCATCGTCGGCTCACCGACCACCGTCGCCGACGAGCTGACCCGGTGGATGGACGAAACCGGTATCGCCGGCTACAACTTCGGGCACGCGGTCAAGTACCAGGACATGGCGGACTTCATCGAACTCGTCGTCCCCGAACTGCAGCGCCGCGGCACCGTGTGGAGCGAGTACGAAGGCTCGACCCTGCGCGAGAAGCTGTACGGCAAGGGCGCCGTCCGGCTTCGCGACGACCACCCCGGTCTCCGCCTCGGCAACCGCACCGTCGCAGCCGTCTGACCCCACCGACCGAAAGAGGACACCCATGCAGACCGCCGAACTCCACGACGTCGCGACCACCCTGCGTACCGCACGTGTGAACGGTGCACCGATCACCGCACCGACCAAGACCTGGCCCGCCCTCGACGCGGATTCCGCCTTCGCCGTCCAGCGCATCAACGTCGAGCACGCGATCGCAGGCGGTGACCGCCTGGTCGGGTACAAGCTCGGCAACATCGCGAAGGTCATGCAGGAAGCCTTCGGCCTCGGCCAGCCCGATTACGGATTCTTGCTGGCCAGCATCTTCGCCTACGAAGGCACCACCCTTGAACGGGAAAACTACATCGAGCCGTTCGTCGAACTCGAACCCGCATTCGTGCTGAAGAGCAGTCTGCGCGGACCCAATGTCACGGTCGCCGATGTCATCAACGCCATCGACTATGCGGTGCCCGCCATCGAGATCATCGACTCCCGTGTCCAGAACTGGGCCATCGACCTTCCGGACACGCTGGCCGACAACGGATCCACCGGCGCGGTCCTCCTCGGCGGCACTCCCCGCCGCCTCACCGACCTGACCCTGCGCGACATGCGCGGCTCCCTGCATTTCAACGGCCGCGAGGTCATCACCGGCAACACCCGCAACATCCTCGGCAATCCCCTCGCCGCGGTTGCCTGGCTGGTCAACCGCCTCGCCGCCTACGACGTCGAGTTCCAGGCCGGCCAGGTCATCCTCCCCGGCAGTTGCCTGCAGGCAGTTCCCATGAACCGGCCCGGCCGCTGGGTAGGCGAGTTCGAAGGCTTCGGCACCATCGAATTCGACGTTTCCACCGCCAACAACTGACGCGCCCTCTCGACGGGCTCTGCGCTCTGCCCCGTCGAGTCGGTCCACGAGAAATCTTCGCGGGGAGAGCATTCCCCGCGGCAACACGTTCGTTCAGGAATCAGGAGCGCCTTCTTGACTGAACGAACTGCGCGGGTGCCTGACCTGATGTGTCGGCGTCAGGCACCCGCTCTCCACGTGCGACGCACCGCCGTACCGGCCACGCCTGACTGCCGGTTACGGCGGTGCGTTTGTCGTAGGACTACCGATGCCGTCCGCCCGTGCACCCCGCCGCCTCTCGGCGGGGCTTCGGACCCCGCACCGTCGACCCCGGGAAACCGAATGACCATCACCGAGCATCAATCCGACCGCCCCTCTGGCTGGGACTGGCGACATGAGGGATCGTGCCGCGGAACCGACACCGAGATGTTCTTCTCGCCCGACGATCGCGAACAGCGAACCGTCCGCGCACGGCGCGAACGCCGTGCCAAACAGATCTGTCAGGACTGCCCCGTGCTCCCGGAATGCCGAACCCACGCCCTCACCGCCGCGGAACACTACGGCATCTGGGGTGGCATGTCCGAGACCGAACGCGCCCGCCTCGGCCGGCGGCACACCCAGCGGCGTGCCCGCTGACATCCGCCACCGCGCCGCTGAACCATCCGTATCAATCAGTGATGAGCACGAGTACCGGTGGAATATCCGTAACGGCGGGCAGGATCGGCCCCGCCGCGGCCGGTATCTCGGGTCACCGACGAATCAGACTGTTCCCCTGTCGATGTCTGTCGTCCGCACCTGACCAGGACTCGACCAGTTTCGGGCCGGACACGCCGAACACCCCGTCCGCGGAACCTGGGTGCGGGTTCGCGGACGGGGTGCTCGGGTGGATCCTCGCTAGTCGGTGACGCCTTCTGCACGGGCAGCGGCGGCGACTGCCTCCGCGACAGCGGGGGCGACGCGAGGATCGAGCGGGCTGGGAACGATCTTGTCCACAGC
>Ga0247825_10001602_pt1 | contig 14892 bp, 17 predicted proteins | sample 13C_Vanillin_Day_FD_194413 | JGI IMG/M metagenome (GOLD analysis project Ga0247825, IMG submission 194413) | Soil microbial communities from agricultural site in Penn Yan, New York, United States - 13C_Vanillin_Day48 | ecosystem: Environmental > Terrestrial > Soil > Agricultural land | place... | reverse complement strand
TAGTGAGCCTGCATGCCCGACTCGGCGCGTCCCTTCAGTCGACTTCAGTCGACCCAGAATCCCTCGCCTTCAGGCGAGGGTTGCTCAATGACCCAAGTCCAAGCTAGCTCCTAAAGCGTCACCTATCAACAGTTTACGAAACAGGCCATTTGCCCGTATCGAACTTCCGCAGGCTACGAAGCGCCGACGATCCAGCGACACTCCTCGCCTATGCATTTGGCTCTTGTATCCAATATGGATACTAATATAGTATCCAGAAATGGCTTCCGTAAACACTCAATTTTCGATCGCCGTCCACGTACTGGCGGCAATCGCACATCACGAGGGAGTTTTCACGTCGGAAATTCTCGCAGGCAGCGTGAATGCGAACCCGGTTTTCGTTAAGAGAATCCTCGTTAAACTCTCGAAGGCGAAGCTGGCTAAGACGACTGTTGGTAGGTCGGGTGGTTATGGCCTGGCACGAAGCCCAAAGAGTATTTCTCTCTTAGACATCTACTCTGCGGTAAACCCTCCAGATGCTTTTGCCATCCATGCCTATCCCAAAACGAAGGAGTGCGTCGTGAGCTGTAACATCAAGGAAGTCATGAGCGACGTGCTGGTTGGCACTCAGGAGGCCGTCCGTAGGGATCTGAGGCAGACGACACTGGCGGACGTGGTGTCGAAAATCAGGGCCAGGTCCGGTTAGCTTTTTTTTGCTCACAATAGATACGTTTATAGTAACTGATATTCACCGAAAGGAACACGAGATGACTAGACTGAATGGAAAGACCCCTGTGATCACCGGCGGAGCCGCAGCAAAGCGGGGCATGGATGCGCCCACCGCCGTTCTCATCGGGGTGACCGGAGGACTTGGTCACGCCCTGGCCAGGCTCCTCGCGGCCGAGGGCTTCCGGATGGTGCTCGCGGCACGGCGCGAGTACGACGCCGCGGCGCTGACCGGCCGGAGCGACGGTTCGGCGATTTACCTGCGCGCGGACGTCACCGATCCGGCGAGCCTCGAGAAGCTGGCGGCGGCGGCCTTCGAGCACCTCGGCCGGATCGATGCGGTGGTGAACCTCGCGGGCATTTCGCCGCGCAAGTCCATCGAGGACTACACGCCGGCCGACGTCGACGCGCTGCTCGCGGTCAACGTGAAGGGGCCCATCTTCGTGACCCAGGCATTCCTGCCGGGGCTGCGCAAGCAAGCCGGCGGCGGAGTGGTCGTCCACCTCGGCGGCGCCATGGACGGCCGGGTGGCGCTGCCGTTCATGAGTGCCTACGCGGCGACCCGCGGCGCGCTGGCGAGCTACGTGCAAGGCGCCAATCGCGAGCTTGCCGGGACCGACGTGGTGCTTTCTTTCTTCGGGCCTGTGCCCTCCAACACCGAGTCGGAGTCCCCATATTTCGACATGTGGCGCAAGATGGGCGTCGCCCTCTGCGAGCCCGACGTGGTCGCGCGCGAGATTCTCGCCACCATCCGCCAGCGACGTCGCGCCCACATCATGGGCGGAGGGCTGCTCAAAATGCTCACGCTCGCGAATGCCGTGTCGCCGTCCGCTGCCGACGCGATCGGTCTGCGGCGGTTCGCGAAGCTCATCGAGCAGCATCGTCCACGCTGATCTCCGCGAGAGGACACCCGGCAGTGATGAGAGGCATCGAGGCGAAGAGATGAGCGATCATTTCGACAACGGGCGGTTCTTCAACCCGAACGGCGCAGACGCACAGCCGTTCTGGAAGGCGCCGCGCATGCTGTTCGAGCGTTACGCCCCATGGCCTGCGCAGGTGCCAGTCGTGCAACGGCCCTCGCCTCCGCCGACCAGCAGCGACGAGATCGTCGTCACCTTCATCGGTCACGCGACCTTTCTGATTCAGACGAGCGCCGGCAACATCATCACCGACCCGGTCTTCGCGCAACGCGCCGGACCGTTCGGGTGGGCAGGGCCACGGCGCGTGCGTCAGCCGGGCGTTCGCTTCGACGATCTGCCTCCGATTGCTTACGTACTCCTGAGTCACAATCACTACGACCACTGCGATCTGGAAACACTGCGGGCGTTGCAGCACCGCGATCATCCGCGCATCGTGACACTGCAGGGAAACGCGACGCTGCTGCGATCGGCCGGCGTGACTCGGATCGCCGAACTCGACTGGTGGCAGCGCATGCCAGCTGAAATGTCAGCCATGCCGGGTGCGCAGACGCTCGACCCGGTCGTCACCCCTGGACGCGAGATAGAGATCACCGCGGCCCAGGCGCAGCACTTTTCCGCCCGCACGCCCTTCGATCGCAATCGCGCGTTGTGGGGCGGCTTCATGATCACGATCGACGAGCAGCAGATCTACTTCGCAGGCGACAGCGGGTACGGTCCCCATTTCCTGGAGGTCGGCCGGCGTTTTCCGCGGATCGATCTTGCGCTGATACCGATCGGCGCATATGAACCGCGCTGGTTCATGAAGGACATTCACATGAATCCTGAGGAGGCCGTGCAGGCGCATATGGACGTCGGAGCTCGCCGCAGCATCGGCATGCACTTCGGCACGTTTCGGCTGACGACCGAAGGACCGAATGAGCCGGTGGCCGCGCTCGGCCGTGCGCGGTCCGCTGCCGGAATCGACGATGCCGCCTTCACGACGCTCGACGTCGGTGAATCCGCGCGCCTCTGAGCGGCTGACGGCGGCCGATCAAGGGCCAAAATCTGCGGATCGGTTCGAAACGGCAGCTCGAATTGACGAACGATTCCTTCCGGACTCATCAATGACTCCATTTGAGAGCTAACGCTGAGGCGCCCACATGGCGGGCGGTGGCGTTGAGAGGATAGGGGGCAGTCTTCCGCGGCACGATTGCGAAACCCTGGCGAATCCCTCGAAAACAAGGCCAGTTAGGCTGCTTCTTGGATCAACCAGTTGCGGAAATCGTCCAGTGCGGCGAGCCAATCTTTTCAATGGGTTACGGCATTCTACGTAACGGCCCGATTCGGCCTTTCTGAACAATTTTTGGCGAAGCTTCAGCGATTGTTGACTTCGTTGGTTGACGATTCTCGAATTCACTGAGGAAGTTGACATCCGATCATCCGAGCTGATGGTAAGCATCCGGTCTAAGACCAGAGGGTTTGCCGACGTTAGAGCAGTTTTCACAACCGTACAGTGAGCCGATATCCGGAGTGACGGACATGATTCCGGCACTCATCCGGCGTGAAGACGTCGAGCGCCGCGGCTACGAGGGGGACGACGTGATCGAACGTGCGCGGTCGGGCGGCCCGGAGAAACGCCTTCAGTGTGGCGAATGCCTGTTCGATCGGATTGAAGTCGGGACTGTAAGGTGGGAGAAAGCGGATTTGCGCGCCGACCGCCTCGATCGCCGCGCGCACCTCCGGCTGTTTGTGCACCGCAACGTTATCGAGCACAACCACATCACCGAGTCGTAACGTCGGTACCCCTCTCTTTCCATCCGCGTAAAACGAACAACGTCAAGGAAAAGATCTGGACGTGAAGACTGCTCGAGTTCGGCCACCGACCCACCAAGCAGCACGCTGCATACAATCAAGAAGACTGTTCTCGCTCTCTTGTTCCTGTTCCCAAGTGTAGGCGCGCAGCTGGACGACCGCCTCGCGTGGGCAGAAGCTGCCGCGCAGAAGCCCGTACTGGTGCAACTGCTGGAGCCACTGCGCGTCATTGACGTCCGTCTTCCGCCCGGGCACATGCTTGACGTCGCGGGCATTGACCGGCACGACCTCGACCCCGTGGGCCTCAAGGATCTCGAACACGGGGATCCAGTACACGCCCGTGGACTCCAACGCCACGGTCGTGATGCCGACGGGCGGCAACCAGTCGGCGAGCGCGTGCAGGTCACCACTGAAGGTGCAGAAGGTCCGGACCGGTGTCGGGTCACGATCCGGTGCAACCGCCACGACGTGGTGTGTCGCCCCGATGTCGATGGCGGCGGTGTGCGGATTAATCGCAGAAAACGGATTCGACGCTCGACGCTTCGGACGTTGCGCCATCACACTCCTCCTCGGATGCTCCCGAGGCAGGGGGCTGCGCACTCGAACACTTTCCTAAACGGGGATCACCCTGCAGCGTCACCACTGACATGTGCGCAGGCCATCCCCGGACCATGTTTTTTAACGGGCTCGTGATGTCACCAGAAAGCGAACGGCCACAGCCTCGGGCGTGTGAGCGTACGCCACGGAGTTTCTGGCCCACAAGTCGGGCCGCCCCGAAGGGCCCCCGAGACTCGTTTTTCAGGATGTCGCGCTCCGTCCGCAGCTCGCGATTCTCTTTACGGAGCCGGGCGAGCTCCTCGCGCTCGGCGGTGGTCAGCCCGGTGCGGCCGTGCGTTCGATCGGCGCGCGCGCTTGACCCACTCGCGGACTGCCGTCTCCGTCAGGTCCATGTCGCGCGCCCCAACGCCGACCGTCTTGCCCTCGTCGAGCACTGGCGACGGCCTTATGACAAGGAGGCCTTGCTGCCGGCCTTGTTTCATGACGCCGGTTCCGAGCGAGGTGCCGGGACCAGACTCAGCGGCGATTTCCATCCGGCGAGTCGCGAGATTAAGCAGGAACGTAGACCAACCTGATTACATCCTCGCCAAAACGATCATTAGCCATGAGGCGGAGCGGCGGCCGCGGCCCGGCGAAATATGGCTTGCCGTGACCAAGCACGACGGGGTGCAGGTAGATTCGATACTCGTCGATCAGGCCAAGTTCGGTGAGGCTTTGCGCCAAGGCCGGGCCAGCAACTTCGATCTCCCCGTCGCGCTCGGTTTTCAGCTCGCGGATCGCGCCCTCGAGATCATCCTCAACAAGCCTGGCGTTGGGGCCGACCGACTTCAACGAGCGCGAGACGACCCATTTCGGCTGGTTCCGCCACGCCACCGCGAAGGTGTGTTCCTCTGCATCCCATTCAGGATGATCGTCGTCCCAGTAACGCATGACTTCATACATTTGGCGACCGTACACACTGCCCGCCTGCCCCTGAGTCTCCTCGATGAAGTGGCGGAAGAGCGTGGGGCTTGGCGCAAACACCGTATGGTCAACGTAGCCGTCCAGGGACTGGTTCATGCCGAACACGAGCCTGGTCATACCACCTCCTTTCCTCACGCGTCACATCTGCCCGGTTCTGATTGCGTTAGGGCGGCGGCCCATAGTGCAGCGCTGTCCTCGCCGTCGGCCGCGCGTCTCTCTGCCAGCGGACACGTGAAAGTCGGCTACTTGATCTTTTGCGAGAACGTCTCGTTTTCGGCGCAGATCTCGTCGATGAGCTCGGTGTCGGCGGCAAATTGCTGCCGGAAGGTGACCGACCACGGCCGGGTATACGCCTTCGGATCGTCGACGGCGATCTCGATCTCGAGCTGACCAAAATGGGTCCGCGTGATGCGCTCGCGAATCTTGCCGGCACCGGTCACCATGCTGCCGGCCCAGTCAAGCCAGAGGTCGTCGCGAAAGCCGGCGCTGTCGATGACCAGCGTGTCGCCCTCCCACGTGCCGATCGAATATCCCTGCCAGGACGGATTCGGGTCCGTGGGCAGCGGGCGGCCGTCTGTGAACACCTGCCGGTAGGTGCCGTTGTACTCGTTGAGCATCAGCAGCAGATCCGGCGTGTGCGAAAACTTCAGGAAGTGGGGCAGGCCGTAAGCCCGGACGAAGAAGTCGGGCAGACAGCGGATGTGCGGATCGTCGACAGACTGCTTGGCGGTGCGCTCATCGACGAGTGTGGCCAGCCATGGCTGATACGGCAGGCCGCCGGCCATGTCGATACCGATGTTGATGCTTTGACGCGAGAACGTGGCGGTGCTGGGCGGGCACTTCAGCGATCGCGGATTCATCTTCAGGAGGTCGCTGACCGACGCGACCCCGCGGATGACACAGAGCGGATCGCCGGTCATCCACACGCCAGACAGATCCGGCTTGCCGTTGGCCAGTCGAGGGGTAGGCGCCCCCAGAGCAACCTTGCCATCCGCCGTTCTCGGCGCCCCCGGGCTCGGATAGGTGAACCACTGTGCCCCAGGCGAACCTGAAGCGGTGCCGATGAGGCCCGCGATCACGATCGTCATCACCCCTGTCCGGACGCGGGGCGGCGCAGAATGAACAGTGCCCATCTGTCGCTCCTCGGGAATCGAATGGTGAACAGCAACACTCGCACAATCCGGGCAGATTTGCCAGATGCCGATAACCGCTATTGGTCTCGCGATCACGCGCGGCCATCGCCAACTGACCTCACAACCGGGTAAGCTTGTCGCGCTCATCACGAAGGGAGTTGGCCATGTCAAAGCGGGTCGTCCTCTGGTCAGTGACCGTGACGGTGTCGACGGTGCTTGCCATCCGCCTCATGGGCCAGACCGCCTCGCCGGAACGGCAAGTCGTGCTGCGCGCGGCGGAGGGGCTCGGTGGCCTCGACCGCGTCATGGCGTTGAAGACGCTGCAGATCATCGGCTACGGCGAGCTGGCGTACATGAACGGCGGCGGCAACATCACGGCTGATCCGGACGCGCCGCAGAAGTGGCAGAAGGTGCTCGACTACAGGCGCACGATCGATCTCGAGCACGGACGTACGCGCGTGGAGCAGCGGCTGAAGATGGACTTCGTCTTCGCGTCGGAAGTCGGGCAGCTCGGGCTGAACCGGACCAGCGAAACGCTGGACGGCGACGTCGCCTACAACATCGGCGCAGGATTCCTGGCCCCGCAGGGAGGAGCCCCACAACCGCAGGCGGCGGGGGCCGCGGCCGCGCGCCAGCGGCGCGTCGAGTTGCTCGCCCATCCAATCACGATCGTGCGCGCGGCGCTCGATGCGACCAGCAGGCTGTCGAATCTCCGCCGGCAGGGAAACCTGCAGCTCGTCGACGTCACGGTCCGCCAGGGTGACACGCTGAGGCTGGCGGTGGACGCCGCCGCGACCAATCGTCCCGCCTGGGTCAGCTACGTCGGGCCGAATGCCAACCTCGGCGACGTCACCTACAAGACAGCGTTCGCCGGCTACGTGCCGGTGCAGGGTGTGCAACTGCCAACCGGCTTCACGACCACCATCGATTTCCGGAGTGTCGTGCAGCGCAAGCTCTACGTCGATCGGAATATCGTCGACGCCGCGATCGACGACCTGAGCGCACCGGCTTCAGTGCGCTCGCCGGCAGCGGCGGAGGGGGGAGCAGGAGGTGGCGGCGCTGCTCCGACGCCGCTCAAGGTGGCCGATCATGTGTGGTTCATGAACGGCAACACGTTCTTCGAGTTCGACGACCACATCACGATGGTCGAAGCGAACCGGACCGATGCCGCGCTCCAGGCGATCCTGCAGGTCGCCAATGCGCTGGTGCCCGGCAAGCGGGTGACCCAGGTCATCCAGTCGCACCACCATTTCGATCACAGTGCCGGCCTTCGCGCGGCGGTGGCGCAGGGGTTGACCATCATCTCGCGCCGGGGGAACGAGGGTATCTTCCGCGAGATGGTGGCGCGTCCGGCCAGGCTCTTTCCCGACGCGCTCGCCCGGAATCCCCGGCCCTTGACGTTCATTCCCGTTGACGATCACCTGAAGATGAAGGACTCGACCAACGAGATCGACATCTACCACGTCGTCGGCAACTACCACATGGCGGACGCCGTCATCGTGCATGTCCCCCGTTCGAACCTGCTCGTGGAAGCGGATCTGACGACGCAGGAGTGGGACTTCAACTGGTGGGGCGACAGCCTGATGAACAACATCGAGTACCGCAAGCTCCAGGTGAACACCAACCTCGCCGTGCACGCCGACAAGCCGTATGCCCTGGCCGACGTGGTGTCGGCCATCGAGCGGCAGGTCCGCAACGCGCAGGCCTTCTGCCGCCGTGCCGCGGAGGCTCAGTTTTTTCAGCCGGGCTGCCCGGTCCAATACGACCGGCAGCTGCCCCCGGCCTCGAATTGACCGCGGGCAGGGCTGCGTCGGAGGACCCGCCCATCGCGCGACGCCAGAACGGCCCGTGTGAAATAGAGAACCCCGGCCCACGAGCCGGGGTTCCCCAAGGCGAGCGAGTTCGGGCTTACGGGACGAAGGGCCACGAGTGGTGGGCGCACCTGGCGCACTCGGACCTATCAGCTTCAGAAACAGGCGGAGGGAGTCGAACCCTTTTGAGTGATTTTCAATAAGCGCTGTGATGAGGCGCACTTGTGGTCGAAGGTTTTGATATTGCTCGCGTTGCCGCTTCGTAGTTCGTGCTGTCCGGTGCTCTCTCGTGCTCGCTAATCGACCGAGGTCGGGGAGACAGTGGGGAGACGGCCCATACTTGGGCGACAATGGCGTGGAACACGCGTTTGAATCCCCAGCCAGGTCTGTCGCCGGGCTTCGCGACGGCCGTGTGATTGATACGGCTCACTGTCGAGGGATTTCAAATGCCTGACAGCTCAGAAGCCTGACGACGGTCGCCAGTCCTTCGGTGAATTTCGATTGGGTCGTCCCAAGGGCTTCCGCGCTCCAACGAATGGGCCCTGAAAACCCAGGGCGGTGCACGTTCTTTGGAAATCAGTTCCCTTTGTCGGCCTGAACTACATCCTGAAGCGCAGGGCACACTGAGCTCGGGCTCACTCTGTCTTAGCGGTACGAATGCCCGGACCCTCAATGTGCACATCGACGTGATCCTCAACGCGGATGCCGACGGTTCCGTTCAGATCGAGCTCTGATGTGGGGAGCCTTAATACTTCCTTGTTGTTGGCCAGGAAGTGGGCTGCATCCCCGATGACCTCGATGGCCAGTCGACTGTAAAGAGTTCCCTTCGCATCCGGCTCCATCAGTGCGCTGGAGTTGGTCCAATCCACGAGGACCTGCCGGGTTGGATTTCGCCGTTCGATCAGGTACTTGCCGTCGCTGCGAACGAGAAACGCGGTGTAGCTTGGCCTCTCATTCTCGAGCCCTGAGCCACCCACGAACAATCCAAAAGCGCCTGAATTTTCTGGCGTAACCTTACTCGAGAAGAACGTGCTGAACCTGTAATCACCGGTCGCAATCTGACCCGGCTTCCACACAAGAGCAGCCGGCAGGGTTGTGAGATGTAGGCCGGTGCCCATCCGCCTCAAGAAGAGGAGGTTCGCCGCAGCGCTGCGATCGTCGAAGCGGACGCGCCAACCGGGCACGTGCACGCCGGCTTCGGCGTTTTGACGGGCGGGCTCGCGAGAGACAGTCATGCGATGCGCAATGGCTTGCGCGCGCAACAGGCCCAGGAGAGCCAAGAGCATCAGCGCAGTGCATGCGATCGAGTATCTGCGGCTCATCGCTGTCTCTCCTCGCGGGAACGGTTGGTCCGAATCCTCATCCAATCCTCTGATCAACGCGGCGAATAATCAATCGGAAGTAATCTGCCTCCCACCTCATCGGCGCTCGGTCACCGCGACCGAGGCGGCATTTTGGCCGGCCACCGCCCGAAAGCGCCTTCTGTGAGACGATTCCAGCCGCCGTCACGATCCGAGGACGGCCTCTTCCGGGCACGATCGCCAGCGATTGACGCTCGCCAGACTCGGTCTCGAAATCTGGTTCTCATCTCGCCAGCGCCGACCAGACGGCCTTCGTTACAGGAACCAGCGATTGCGGCCTTGACCTGCTTGCGGGCGGCACATTACGCTGCCCGGGTTCACCCTATGTGCATATCGAATAACCAAGAGGACAAAGCCATGCGTACACTGCTCAAGGTTCGCGTTCCCGTCGCGGCCGGCAATCGCGCCATTAAAGACGGCACTCTGCCGCAGATCATTGGCAAGTTTGTCGAGGTGTTTAGACCGGAAGCTTCCTACTTCATTTCTGAAAACGGCGACCGCACCGCGCTGTTTGTGCTCGATGTGAAGGACGCCTCCGACTTGCCTTCGCTCGCCGAGCCGTTCTTTCTACAGCTTGATGCCTCCATCACGACGTCGATCTGCATGAACCTCGAAGACATGAAGGCTGGCGTTGAAAAGGCCGCCAAGGCCCGCTAGCCGACACTGCACGCAACGGGACAAACCACGCAACGTAATCGCCTTCGAGACTCGCACTAGAGGAGACGGGTCCGGCGCCGGACGGGGTTCCACGTTTGGAGGACCTTCCAGGGGGCGTTGTCAGGAGGCGTGGTAGAGCCATTGAGCGGAATCACGCACGACGACTCTTACTTGGAACCGATGGTTCTGGGGATTGGAACTTCGATCCAGGACTGGAGAACACATGTCTGAAGCCAACAAAGCACTAGCCCGCAATCTCTGGGACGTCTGGCATTCGCGCGATTTGGACAAGCTAGGGGACCTCATCGCCGAAGGTCATGTCAATCATGATCCAAACAACCCGGCTGATCTGGTTGGTGTCGAAGGTTACCGCCAGCTGATCACGCTCTATACGACGATGTTTTCAGACCTGCGATTCGAAATTCATGACATCGTCGCGGAAGGCGACATTGTATGCAGCCGCTGGACCAGTGTCGGAACTCACGACGGCGAGGTCCTCGGGATAACACCGACAGGCAACTCGCTAAAGCGGACCGGGGTGAGCTGGCAACGCATCGAGAATGGCAAGTTCGTTGAAACCTGGGTCGAGCGTGACGGGCTTGGGTTGGCCAGAGATATCGGCGCTGTGCCGCCCGAATAGGGTGCTAGCCGAGGAGTCGTCGTGGCTCCCGACTAACGCCGCAATGTTCAACAGTGGGCCAGACATTCTGAACAATCTCTGAACAATTCTCCGCCAAGCACCACGTATCACCGGCGTCGCATCCGAGCTACCGGCACGAAGAACCCGCGAGTCCAAGCACCTGCGTTACGCTGTTAACCGGAGGGTTGCTGGTTCGAATCCAGCCTGAGGAGCCAATCTTTCATGGTCTATTCCGGACACTGAGTAACAGTTCATTCCGGGGACATAGGTAATAGTTTGGCGCGAACGGGTTCTCGATCGGCTCGAGCCGGCACGTCTCGTCGTCGAAGGGGTTCAACGCAGCCCGTCGAACTCCTCCACCGACACATTGAGTTGTCGAAGGATCTTGAAGAACAGCGGCGGGCCAATTTCGCGCCCGCCGTGCAGCGGGATGGTCACGGACCGTCCATCGCTGTGTGTCCAGCGCTCGTGGCTGCCAGTCTGACGGCGCCTGACGAAACCGAGCGCTAGCGCCGCCCGTTGAAACTCGCGCGCCGTCGCGCTAGGCATGCACGATTTCAGTCGTGTCCTTCGGTAGCGCCTGCCCGCGGTCCTGATACTCTTGGGCGATCAAAGCAAAGACCCGCTGGAGTTCAGCCAGGGCCGCCTCGCGCGTGTCCATCAGCGCGTAGCAACCTCCGAGCGCCGGGATCTCAGCTACCCACGAGCCAGCGTCTTGGCGGTAAAGGACGACTTTGTAATCATCGAAGCCCATGGCGCAATTATACGGCGCGTGGCACGAGTGCCGGACGCAAGTCCTGGCTGTCCGGTGGCACGCGCCCGCGCAATGAACTGAACAATCTCTGAACAATTCTCCGCCAACCCATCGGTACGAATGGCTTCTCACCCTCGCGCGGGACCGCGACGCGTGGGTTGACGACTACGCACTCTGGCAGAGGTTTCACGTCCCAGCCTTTGGGGATGTCGCCCAGCGCGGAGGCAACCCGGATGATCTTCTCGTGGCCGGGGAACCGGAACTCGACGAACCACTCGCGGTAGAGGGCGCGGGCCATCGTCTCCAAGATCTGGATGCGGCGCTGGTTGTTCTCGATCAGTCGTCGTAGGCGGAAAGGATGCTCGCAATCCTGCGTTGAACCACGAGAGGTGGCACCCGAACGGTCATCGCGTGGAGGTGATTTCGGTTCACGCCCGGCACCGCTCCCGCAGCATCGCGCGTTCCGAAATCGAGCTGCCTCATGAAATATGTGATGAACCTCGGGTCGTTGCCTTTGAAGTCCTCAACGTACAGGCTGGTGTTCAAAGGCCAGAAGTCCTCCTCGACATAGAAGACTTCTCCTAGCGTGCCGTAGCGCCCAGTGACAACGCCGGGGCCTTTCACCTTGGGCTCCGAATGGTGTCCTGTTACCCCGGACGACGAAACAATCGGGAATGGTCCCGGCCGACGATCTTGTCTTGGTAGATCGTATCCGCGCTTCAGTCTGACCACATCGCCGAGATGGCAGGTCGACGTACAGGTCGCACGTTTTCGTCGACGCAGACCACCGTCGGGGGACTCCCTCGGGCCTTCCTGCGACTGCACTCTTGTCGGGTACCGCCTCGACGGGATTGATCGTCGCCTCCCTGACCAGCGCCGCAGTCACACCGGCCGACCCCGGGCTTGTACGTGCCGGCACGTACGGTACACCGAGGCGCAGTGTCAGTCTGTCTTCTTCCCGTTTGAGTCCGCCGCGGCCGGCGCGGGCTTCTTCGGGCCTTCCGCAACCTGAACCAACGGTTGCAATACTGGCGCTGGCGTTTTCACAGACCCGCGCTACCTCTCTGGCGGATTCATCGACTGCCGCACATCGTTGAGGGCCTGCTGGCTCACAGTCAGCGTCCCTTCCTGTGGGCGATCCAGATCCGCGATCAGCGCGATGACCGCGGAGAAGGCGACGGCCACGACAATGACGGCGAGCGACCGGATCGTGCCCACCAGCCCCGCGTGATAGCCCATGGCGGCCAGTGACAGCGTGGCGATCGTCAGCAGAGCCACCCAGATGGCGCCCGGGATGCGGTTCCGCAAGCCGGCGGTCACTCGTTTCGCATGGAGGTCAATCACCTCATTGAGCGACTCGACGAAGAGGCCCACGACAATCGAGTCGGGGTGCTGCAGCCCGACCGCTGTCGCTGCCGACCACAACTGGCCCTGTATGTCTTCCGACCGGAGAATCTCCTCTGCCACCCGGCCGGACCGGACCGCTTCCAGGCGGGCATCCACGTAGGAGCGGAGAAGGGCGCGAATCTCGTCGCGCCTCTCCGGGAGCATCGCCGTGCGTAGATAGGTCGTCCCGATCGCGTTGGCCTCGTCGAGCACCAGTTGTTTCCGGGTATCGAAGCGCGACGCCGCCATCCCGAACGTGAACGCCAGCATGAACGCCAGCAGTCCCAGCGTGGCTCCGACCATCGTACCGACAGGCGCCTCCTTCTCGTGACCGGGTTGGCGGTGGCGGTAACTTCCCAGCCGGTAGCCACCCTCGATGGCTGCCAGGACGAGGACAACGATGACGAGGAACAAGCTCCACAGCGGGAACACGTCGAGGACGGTCGTGTATTGCGTCACCATAATGTGACGGATGTTATACACCACGGCATCGGTGTACGGGCTGGAGTCGCCGCAGGCGCGGAGGCCCGTAGCGAGCCCGGGGGGCTCGTAGTCCGGCTGCACGCGCGCCCCCTCAGACGACGCGTCTGGGATCTCGCTCCCTGCGGTCGAGGGCGGGGAAAATGGTGGGGACGCTCGCTGAGAAACGGTACGAAGAGGTACGACTCGCGACCCTCGTCAGATCCTCACAACTGCTTGAACCCGTTAAAATAGTACGACTCAGTGCAAGACCATCCCAAATGGGCTGGGACGGCTGTTAACTGGAGGATTGCGGTTCGAATCCAGCCTGAGGAACCCCTTCCATTGTAGAACTCACACCGATTTCAGTCCTGCAAGCTCGCGCGGTCTCGTGTGTCTCGCCGCACGTGACGCAGTGTGTCTTTCTGCCGCAGATATACCTGCTGTTCTTTCTGATCACCCTGCTCGAGGACACAGGCTACCTCGCTCGCGCGGCGTTCGTTCTGGATCGCCTGCTCGCACGGTTCGGTCTGACACGCCACGCATTCGTTCCGTTGCTGACCAACGGACTCCGTGGAGATTTTCCAGCAGGCCCTGGTGACAGTGGTCGCCCTCGCTGCCGGCGCGGTGCTGTGTCGCTGCGTATTTTGGTTCGTCGGACCCGGGCGTTATGAAACCTTCTCTGCGTTTGTGGTCGGCTTGATCCTCGCGGCGGCGGCGTGATGATCCGCGCCGTGCGGACGGGCACTCCGCGCTGTTCTGGCCGGAGGGGGGGCCGCATAACGCGCAGTCCGCCAACCACACTGCGGCAAAACACCGCTAATCGTTCTTGTCGTCCTGCGTCAACGAACGAATCGATTCAGCCACGGCTGAAGCTCTTCGGCCCAGATCTCGTAAGCAGACGCCTGCGTTCCGCGATTGGCAATGTCGTTCGACCAGGTTGCGCCATTGAAGGAACCGTCGGAACGGTAAAACCGTTCGCCGATATCGGTGTAGAAGACCCTCTGGTTGTCGACGAGTTCGGCGAGCAGCGACGCATTCGCCTGGGCTCTCTGCCGCCATGTCTCGAGAGTCCGGCCACGCGGCAAGGGGGCAAAGAGCAGGATCCTGGCCTGCGGCTGCCGCAGGCGGATCTCGTTGATGAGGGCCGCGTAGCTCCCAACGAACTCGGCTCGGTCGATATCGACGTCTCCGTCCGGCCCCGCCTGCAGGACGATCAGCTTCGCGCGATAGCCGTCGAGCTCGCCGTTTCGCATCCGCCAGAGCAGGCTTACGGGTCGCGTACCCTGGCTGCCGAAGTTGGCGGCCTTGATTGACCCGAAGGCTCGGTCCCAGAGGCGGCGGCCTCGGTTCGGCCACCACCACATCTCGGCTTCCGTGGTCCCGAAGAACACGACGTCGATGTCTCCGGCCCGTGCCAACTTGATGAAGTAGTCATGCCGCTCTGCCTCCAGCTGATGGCTCAGCGTGCCTGCCGGGGCGTCCGAAGCCGGCGTCCAGACCGCGTCGGGACGTGCGGCGGTCTGTGTGACGACTCGATCGGGCTGCTGCGCCCAGGCGGCGTACCCGATGCAAGGCTGACGAATGCGACGACTGCCGCTAGCGCTGTTCGCCCAGGCATATCAGGCCCTCGGGGCGGCGCCGTTGGACCCCTTCGGCACCACCATGAACACGATCGCTCGCGCCGGCGAGCCCTCGACCGAGCCGTGCGTGGAGTGCAGGGCGCCGGTCTCCTCGAAGAAGGTCTCGCCCAC